>ERZ724514.1362-NODE-1362-length-10781-cov-4.075984_pt1 | contig 10781 bp, 4 predicted proteins | sample MGYA00376047_ERZ724514 | MGnify/ENA primary metagenome ERZ724514 (study PRJEB28724, sample SAMN07190883) | activated sludge metagenome | isolation source: activated sludge of sewage treatment plant in Hong Hong | place: Hong Kong | collected 2016-03-17 ...
AGCTGGCATACGCATCGCGGCCGTTTAGCTGCAGCGCCACGCAGCCAAGCGGCGAGCAGCGATGGCACAAAAGTCGTGCGAACGTCCGGGTCGTCGATGACAACGTCCTCCCGGACAACCAGGAAGGGCTCGGATTCGTTCTCGGCGCGCGATGTGTCGTCCTTCGGGTCGATCCGACGCGGGGTCGTCAGCAGCGCGCCGTCACCGTCGTAGGCGTCGACGCGCAGGAAGTAGGTGCCCTCGTCCAGGCTCTCCAGGTCCTTGGTCTTGATCGACCGTCGAACCTTCGCCAGCCGGCCACCAGCAGGCTTCGGGTAACTGTTGCTCTCCCAGGCGAGAGTCGCGCCCCCATCTCCGATGGCGAGAACCTGCACGCGCCAGCTCTTCCACGCGGGGGCTTGCGAGGGGTTAGGCACGGAGCGGAACACGACTTTCAGCGGATCGCGTCCAGTGACGTTCAATACCGGCATTCGGTCGGCCCCGGACACCTCGTCCGCCTGCTGACGGGGCAGGTTGAGGGGGTCGAGAATGAGCCGCAGCTCTCCGTCCGTCTCGGCGTCGGCGAACTCCCAGCGGTCGAAGGAAAGGTGACGGGCTGTTGGATCGCAGGCGACAACCTGCCCCCACACACGAGGCTCCTCGGTGTGCCGCAGCCGGAAGAAGTGAAAGAGGGGCTGCTGGAGCGTGTCCGGCTTCAGGTTGAGCGCGCGGAGTCGCTTCTGGAGCGACTGGTTCACGTCGGCCAGCTTCTCGCACGCCTTCTGGTTCCGGCTTACCCGGTTGAGCGTCGTCCCGGCTCCTCGCGTGAACAGCTCGAAGTCGGGTACGAGCCCGAAGAGGTAGACGGCAGCTCCGGCCGCTTCGGGGGTGCCACCGTTCTTGAGGACCGTGAGCAGGTAGTTGACCTGCTCGTCGGGATGTCGGATCTGGCGCACCTCAGCGAGGTGCTTCACGACTTCGCGAACGTTACCGCGCAACGGCTCCGCGAGGCGCTCCGAGAGCACGTCGGCAAGGTGCTGCGCCATCGAAGCCAGCGACAGCTCGGTGAAGGTCGCTATGTCGAGCGAGTCCTCAGACGCGGTGCGTGGCCCCGGCGGGAAGAACACGAGGACCGGCACGTCAGAGTGGTCGCGGAGTCGAATGATCGTCGCGGCTGTCGCCTCATGAGCGGCTGTGGGGTGTTCGCTCAGGACGCACACTCGCCAGCGTGCGTCCTTCAGCGCGATCGCCAGGCGGGTCATGACGGGCTCGGGCAGGGTCGTCACCCGAAGGCGGTGACCAGGGCCGGCTTGCTTCAGCACCTCGCGCAAGCGGGGGGCGAGCTGTTCCGCAAGGACGTCGTGGTGGTCGTCGGCCGAGGCCGGCACGATGGGCTTGAGGTCGGTCACGACGCACTCTCCTCCGCGTGGAGCTCGTAGCGGGGCCGGATGGTCTGCGCGTTGTAGGCGTCCGACAGATCGTCGTAGAAGCCGATCTCCCGCAGTCGATCCTTGAAGGCACGCACGTTCTCGCGGAACGCGCGGTGCTCGTCGAGGGACACTGGTTTACGACCGGCCGGAGTCACGCCGGGTGCGATGACGAAGCCGTAGCGGCGCTCCACCCAGGTCAGGAAGTCCTCGACAAGGATCGGCTCGGTCTCAAACTGCCGACCCGTGGGCGTGTCTTTCGCCTTGAGTACGGCGAGCTGGACGAGAACTTCCAGCGTGCGCCCGCCCAGGTGCCACCGGCGCGGGTTGGCGCGCGACTTGCCCTGCACGAGTGCTCCGAACGGCGAGTTCTTCTGGAACAGCTTGTCGATCATCTGGACTAGGTACTTGATGTGGTGAGCCTGGCGGACGTGGGTGACGAGCTCGATCAGCGTGTCGAACGACGACATGCCTGCGTCGAAGATGGCTTGCACCTCCGGGGGCAAACTCTCGTCCTCCTCGTTGAGGTTACGGATCTGCTTGAGCACGGCTTTGAAGTCCGCCTCGAATGCCGGGGTCGGACTTGCAAGCAGAGATGGCACGTCGAAGGGGTCCTCTGTGATGCGCTCCTCACGCGCATAGCGAAGAAGCTGGTTCATCGAGAATACCGCCTTGATGAGATCGCCGAGGCGAGCGTATTCGGACGCGGCATCCTCCTGCGCGAGCTGGGCCATGCGGCTCCGATAGTCGCCGCCCATGTCAGTCGTGAACGTCACCGGGTACGGGCACTCGGCGAACGGATCCGCCTTGTTGCCGTATACGGGACACGAACGGCAGGTCGGGTGTGACCCGCAGTCCTTGATCCAGCCGGAGAGCTGGCGACCGAGCCGTAGCGTGTAGATGCCCAGGTGCAGACCAAGGATCGTCCGTAGGTAGTCGATCATCACCGGGCGGGGCACGTCCTTGTAGGACAGGATGCGCTCGATGTCGTCGCAGAGCACGCGCGACTGGCCCCGACAAAGGGGTGGGTACTGCGTGATCTTATCGCCGGAAGGGTGAGTCTCGCTCACGCCCTCGACGAGCTTGAGGACGGCCAACGTCTCCAGATCCAGCTTCGCGCCGGGCTGGTAGCTCCGCCCCTGCTCCAAGTACGCCTTCAGCTCCTTGTGGGCGCGGCCCTCGCCGTGCTCCAGCATGGCGTAGAGCGCGTCGGCAAAGTTGTAGTCGCGACAGTGCTTCGCAACGCGGATCTTGTGGGCGTCGAGGTGGAGCGGTCGCAGGGACGCGATCGCCTCGGTGGGACGTCCCCGGTTCACGAGGTCGAACACGTCCGTCTCGAGCCACTGGCGGGCGATCTCCTCGTTCTCCGTGAAGCCGGAGACGCCGGGGAGCGCCGCCAGGCGCTTGAAATGAACGTCGACCTTCTCGAATTCCTTCTTCTGCCGGCCGGTCGTCGCCGGGCGCATCCCGTTCGTCTTGAGCCAGAGGAACAAGACGACCAGCACGCGGTCGAGGTCCACGTTCTTCGGATCGGCGTAGAAGATCCGGGGGTTGCGGAACTCCTGGTCCTGCTTGCGGAGCTTCATGCGCCCTCCATTGCGGCGTCGGCGCCGATGCCGTGTCGCACCAGCGTCAGCCGGATACCCTCGGGCCGTCCTTCTGCCGACACTTCGTAGAACTGCTCATCATCGGCCGACAACAGCACCCGATCGAAAGTGGTAGCGATCAGCTCGTGACGGAAAATCAGCAAGTTCACGAACAAGCCCTGGAGGTCGTTCGCCGTCGGACGGTAGCCGTGACGGATGAGCTCCATCATCTCGAGCAGGTCGAGGGAGATGCGGAGCCGCGCTGGACCGTTCACGGCCGCCAGTTCCACGGCGTCGGGCGCGAACTCCAGGAAATCCTCGTGTGCCGGCTGCGCGACCTCAATACGGAAGTCGTCCTTGGGGAACAGGCGGTAGGAACGGATGGCAGCGTCCTTGACCCGCGAGACCTTGAGCGCGAGGTAGTGGCGCCGCAGCTTCGGGTTGCGCACGCCTTCAGCCACGCTCACGGCCTCTACGACGCGATCGCGCAGCTCGAGGCAGGCGCGCTCCCGGTCGTCATCATTGGTGGCGTTGATGACGGCCTCGAGGAGCGCGACCGAGGTGTAGGGCAGCATCTCCCGCCAGCCGTTGTCGCGGCGCTCGAAGTAGGCCCAACGTCGCAGAACGGCGGCGAGTTTCCGCCGGGCTTCTACGACGTTCGGGACAGGCACGTCGTCGGTGGGCCGGGGTACCTCGGCGGCGTACCGACGCACTTGGGCCGCCGCGACGGGCGAGCGGTCGTCGAAGGTCATCCAAGGTACCGCGCTGTCCAGGTCGTGATCGAGGTGACGGTCGAGAGTGGGGTGGTTCACCCTGCCCACGTCGGTCTCGCGGAGCCGTCGCACGAGGCGATCGACGGCGCGCTCTGGTCCATCGACATGGACCGGCAGGCTAGCGCCCGCGTCCGGGTCTGCGAACGCCTCGGTGTAGTAGAGTGCGACCAATGTGCTTGGCCCGTCCTGGCCGGCGCGAGCAAGCAGCGCCTTCACGTCTTCGCACCCGTGGTCACGTAGCAGAAGCCACGACAGTGCGGAGCGCAGATCGCGCATGGTAACGTGCGCTCTGCGCCGAAGGTGGACGACCTCGAAGAGGCGACGCACACGCTCCCGCACTGCCGGACCAGAGTTGCTGTCCCGCAGCGTGTTCGCGTTATGCAGCAACGGGCACGATTCACGCAACGAACACGAGGAGCAGGGGGCCCACAACGCCGGCTGGAGGAGTTGCATGAGTTGGCGCTCGACGAGCGAATTCGTGCCCCCGGCCGTCACGGCGCGGAGGTTTAGGTTGACGAGCAACGCCCCCTCCGGTGCCAGACTTCCGTCGAGCGCGTCGTTCACAAAGCGCCGGAGGCCGTCGTAGGCCGTGGCACGTGGGCCGTGGGCGAGAAAGTCTAGCAGGCGGCCCTCGTTGATGGCGATCAGCCGGACTTGAGAGCCCGACAGCCCGTTCATCTCCTCGCCCTCAAAGGGCTTGAGGAAAGCGTCGAGCACAGCATCGTTCGAACGATCCTCCTCGTCCTGCGAGCCGTCGTAGTTCGTCTCGTAGCTGCGCCCCTCCCATGTCCACCTCGAGCCGTTCTTGCTCGGCAACCGGGTCACCTTCGCGCCGTTCTGCTCGAACAGGCTCTCAACCTGCTGGAGGAAGGCAGTTTTGCCGTCGCCCGCGTTGCCAGTCACTATCACGAGCCGGTAGCGGCCGGTCGTGATCTGCGGGGCGAGCTTGGTGTCCAGGCCGGTCTCAACGTAGGTGAGTCGTGCAATGTCGTCGAGGCCCCGCGTGCCGGTGTTCGAGCGCCGCGCCTGGCTGTAGAGCGTCAGCATCCGGGTGACATAGGGGTTGTAATCGGTGCGGCCGATCTCTTCGGGGGCGAGGTGGATGGCTGGAAACCCGTCGGTCGGGAGCGGGCGCGGCGTGGCGGGCGCGAGCATGGCGGACACCGCCAGGAGCGCTGCCTTCATCTCGGCGGCGGACTGGAATCGGGCCTCTGCACGCGGCTGCACCGCCTTAAGCAGGAAGGCAACGATCTCGTCCGACAACTGCACTCCTACGACGAGCTGGCGGGGGTCGAAGGGCTGCCCGCGCTCGGGCCGGTCGTGCGGGAACGGGTGCCGGTGAACGATCAGCTCGTAGAGCACGATGCCGAGGGAGAACAGGTCCGCGTGGGCGCCCCAGCCGGCGGTCATTACGTCGGGAGCCCAATACCTGCGAGTCCCGGCCTTGCCTTTCGCCTCGCTCGCCTTCGCCGCGATGTTGAAGTCGATGAGCTTCGGCCGATGCGACGGGAGCTCGAGCATGATGTTCGCGGGCTTGATATCGCGGTGATAGACGCCGCGCTTGTGCAACGCGTCCAGTGCGTCCAGCAGCTCGCTGCCGATTCGTCTCACGTCCGCCCACGCCAGGCGGCGCTCGTTGGCACAGTAGGGCTCCAGGGTCTCGCCCTTGACGTACTCCGAGACGATGTAGGGGTGGCCGAGCGGTGGCCCCAGCCGGTCCATCCAGACAATCTCCACGATGTTGGGATGGTTGCGGGGTAGGTGCGGCTGCACTTCGTTGAACTCGTGCAGGGCGAGGTCCGCGTTGTCGGCGTCCACCAGAACCTTCATGGCGTAGGTCCGCTGGTGGTCGAAGTTGAATACCCGGTAGACCTTGGCGAACGTGCCCTTGCCGATCTCCTCGTCGAGCCGCCACTTCCCGTCGAGCACCATGCCCACCTTGAGCTCAGTCGGGGCCGGTGGGGGGGGCTGCGACGGCTCCTTGCGGCCGATTCCGGTCGTGATGCCTAGCACGCTCCGTAGACGCGTCAGCGCCTCAGCGGCGGTCGGGCGCTTCTTGAAGTCGTCAATGCGGAGCAGGTCGAGCACCAACTGATCGATGCTCGTGTCCACGCCGGCCCGGACTTCGGACGGGAGCTTCTTCGGGCAGCCACCCGCCGCCCGCGCCACCTCCGGTCCAGTGAACGGCACCTCATCGGTGAGAAGCTGATAGAGCAGAACCCCGAACGAGTACATATCCGAGGTGGTGTCGAAGTCGTAGTTCGACACGTCGGCGAGCTCGGGCGGCAGATATGGCCTCTCGACACGGCTCTCGGTGTCCGCGAACACCGTGCGGCTGGCATCAATCCAGGCCCGGTCGAAGTCGGTCAGGCGCGGCTTGCGGTCGAAGCCGACGAGGACCGTGGAAGGGCAGACGTTGCGGTGGACGACCTCCGCGGCGTGGACGGCCTCGAGCGCGGCGGCGACGCCCTCCGCGATCTCCAGGCGTTCCCGAATCGTGAGTCGGTCGCGCTCCTGGTTGGTGAAGAAGCCGTGGAGCGTGCCGTACTCCGACCACTCCGTGACCTCGATGAACTCGTGGTCCTCGTCCGAGTAGGAGAAGTCGAGCACCGGCAGCAGGTTCGGGTGCCGACCGATACGAGCGACCGCCTCGGTCGGCCGGCGGACAACTGCCTTGCGCTGCTCGACCGCCTCGTGGCTGCCGCTCGGGTCGATCTTCCAGGTACGAATTCGGTAGCGGGTGGTATCGCCCTCGATGTAGGCCCGCTTGGCGAGGTACATCGCCTCATCACTCGAGACGTGCAAAGTCTCCACGATCTCGTAGCTGCCGACACGCCGACGTCGCTGGCGCTGACGAGCCGCCCACTTGCCCTGGAGGGCCTGCTCCAGCGCGGGAAACAGCGGCACGAGATCCTCGCCTCGCCGGTGAGAGGGCACGTTGCGCTCGTCCTGCAGCCATGCGGCAAGGTCGCATAGGTTCACCACTGAGCCGTTCCACCCCCCCCCGATCTGGATGGTTGTGTTGTCGGGAACCACGAGCACGGGGACCACAGCGGCGTGGCTTCCGAGCGCGCCGAGCTCGGTCTTGAGGACCTTGCACTTGTGGTTGACCGTCGTCATCGGGCAACGCTTCGGCGTGTGGTTGAGCAGCCACTCCTGGTCGTCGCCGGTGAGCCTGCCGTACCACTCCTTCGCCTCGATCACGAACAGCGCGTGTTTGGCGAGGAGCACGATGTCGTACTCAAGCGCATCGTGGCCCCGTTGTTTGAGCTGGAAGTTCGGTGCGAGACCCCAGGCGCGCGGCAGGGCCTTGCGAAGGGTCTCTAGCACCAACGCCTCGAACGGGCCGACCGGCCCGTTGCCGCCGGACGGAGTGTAGATCAGGCGAGCCATTGGGGAAGGACCTCCTCCTCGATGATGCGGATGGCCCCGGCCTCGGCTTCATCAGCTTCTATGCGCGCTGCCTCGGCCGACAGCACCAGACTCTTGATTCGGTCAGTGGGCACGGAACCGAGCTCAGGAAATGGCAAGCTCTTTAACAAATCAATCCTCATCGAGGGGATACTGGTGCCAACCGCCGTGGATTTCAAGAGCCACTGGCCAACGCTTGTTGACAGGAAAGCGTATGCGACTTCACGGAATCCTTCCTTGACCAGCACGCGGAGAATATCCTGGGTGACACCTGCCCGCCAGCCAGCGAAAGATGCAAGTTCCACCTTGCCGAAGATTGAGCCCTCGTTCATCTGCCCGTGGCTTCCGACAAGCAACGCGCCCTTCGGAACGAACAACATCTGGTCGGGGATTGCCGGTTGTACGATTCGACGACCCACGGGACGAATCATGAACACATCGCGCTGAGACAGGAAGTCGATCCCGTGAGGGGGCATGCAGTTGATGCGAGCGAAGCGTGGACCGTTAAACACGCCTTGTGACTCGATTACATCAGCGAGTACTGTCCGCCATCGGTCGCGCAGGAGGCGCACTGCACCCCCACCAGCGGCGAAGTTCCAGGCGCAGATCGAGGGCAGCGGCCCATCCCACACGACGCTGCGGCGCGTCCTAGTGCTACATGCTTCCGATGCTTCCGCTACGCTGGCATTGCCCTCAACGAGCAGGCGGCTTTCGCGGATTGCTCTATAATAGGTCTCGCGCCCCTTCACACATTTGCGGACCAGCCTTGCCACTCGAGCGACGACCGCGGCAGGAGCCTCTGGCACGGGGATGGTACTGAGAAGATCTCTGCGAATGCGAAGGAGCTTAGTCCCATAGCTAGTGGAGCGAAGAACCGCGACGCCGGTCGGGCTCGCAAGCCAGGCATATGTATACAGAGACAGGTCGGAATTCGGCTCCTCGAAGGTCAGAGCCATTGCATCCTGACTCAAATATTTCCCGGCCAAGCGGCTATCTGCGAGGAGCGAGCGGCCATAAATTTCGTTCTCCTTGAGCGTTCCAACACCTGCGATGAGCACCTGACCTCGCTCGATGAAGTGGCGATCGGGATGTGGCATCGAGTCGCGCCGGATGAACCGGCCTTGCGGCTCCGCCGCGAATACGTCGCTTTGCGAAAGGAGCTCAACGCCGTATTCTAGGCTGCACTCGAGTCGCGCGAATGCCGTGCCGTAGCCGGAACCGAACGCTTTGACGAGGGCTCTCAGCGGATGGGCCGTGCTCGACCCGGAGCGCCGGATGCGCTCAACGGCTGGCGAGTAGTTCAGCCCACGAAGCGCCTTGGAGCTGAGCTTGGCGACGAGGAAGGCCCTCATGTGACCCGGCCCTCGGCGACCAATCGGCGGTACTCATCCGCGATGAGCGGAAGATCGTCGGCGAGTACCTTCTGGTTCCGTCTGAGCCGTGTACCGTTGTGAACGACGCCGTCACGTTCCCACCGGTCAGGCTCCTTGATGTCGCGGAGATCCAGCGAGCCATCCGGTTGTCGCTGCCACGTCTTCTCACCGCGTCGTCCATGTCCACAGGTCTCGGCGATCGCCATGAACACCGGGCGCTGCTTCGGCCCGTCCGCGCCGACCATCCGCATTTCGGACCGCGCGCGGCGACGGACGAACACGCAGCTCGCCTGCACCGAGACCTGGGGCAGGAAGGTTTCGGCGGGTAGGTCCACGCTGGCCAGCAACTCCCCGTGCTGGAGCAGCCACCAGCGCACGAACTCCATCTGCTCGCCGGGGTTGCCAAGGATGCCATTCGGCAGCACAAGAGCCATGACACCAGTGCCTGGTTTGAGGAATTTCAGGCACGCCTCGATGAACAGAACCTCGGGGGCGACCTTCTTCTGGAGTGGGCCCCGAGACCATCCGTTTGCCGATCGCTTCCAGACGTGACCCAGGTCGTAGCGCCAAAGCACCTCCGGGTCCTCGACCGGAATTTTCGCGCCAAACGGCGGATTCGTGAACACGTAGTCGAATTGGCCGTGCGCCTCGCCGGGGCCTACGCCGAGTTCGCGCTCCAGCAGGTCCATCTCGGGCGTCCGGTATCGCGACTTTCCGACGCTCTCCGACGCGCCGTGGACCCCATATTCCAGGCTGTTGAAGTTGAAGATATGGCCGTGCCCATCGCCGTTCATCACCATGTTCATGCGGGCAGCCTTGCGCAGGTCGCTGTCCACGTCGATGCCGAACAGGCTGGTCTCGGCGTACTTGCGGATCTGCGGCGTCGCCCGCTTGATCTCGCTCTGGACAGGGTCGTCGGGGAACGGGCAGCCCTGTTTCGCCAGGATCCGACGTCGCGCGTGATTCAGCGCGACGATGAGGAAACCGCCGCTGCCGCAAGCCGGGTCGAGGACACGCTTGCCGGCCGGCGGGTCCACCATCTCCACCATCATCTGGATGACGTTGCGGGGCGTGAAAAATTGGCCCTTCTTCTGCTTCAGCGTGTGCGAGGTGATCGCCTCGAAGGCCATGCCCTTGGCGTCAGTGTCGGTAGAAAGTAGGTCGAAGCGCGCGAGCTGCGCGGCGACGTAGGCCAGCGCCCGCTCGTTCATCTCCAGACGCTCGTTACCGTCGAACACGTCGCTGACCTTTTCCTTCACGAGCTTGAACAGCCGCTCGATGCGTTTCGCGATGCGCGTCTGCCCCTCGGGGGTGTTCCGCTCCGTTGCGCCGACGAAGAACAGGTTCTTGGTCTGCTCCTCGTCCAAGATCTTGGCAAAGATCAAGTAGAGGAGCTGCCAAAATGCCTTCTCGTCGCGCAGACCGTGCGTCGAGAGATAGTCGTGACAGTGCGTGAACGCGCGCAGCAGCGAGTCGCCTGCCGCCACCCGGAGGGCTCGGCGGTTGGGGTCGTTTAGGTCGGCCAGTGTTTCGTGGGGAGCCGGGAAATCATTGAGCTCGGTGGGAACCGCGAAGCCGGTAGCGGGGTCGTAGGTCCTCATGCGGAAGGTGAGGTCCTTGCCGTTGGTCCAGGCGCCGTAGACCTCCGGTCGGTCCTCGCTAAGGTTCGAGAGTACCAGGTCGAGCTGGCCCACCGCCGCGTCCGAGACTTTCGCGTTCGCCTTAGCGATCAGCACCACGCGGATAATGTTGTTCACCTCGTGCGGCTTGCCGTGTTCGTACACAGCGATGCCGACGGTGACGGTCTTTTTCTTGCCGGCCGCGTCTTGGCAGGCGACCCGCACGTCGCGCTCCATGTCGACCAGCTCGACGTGGTACTCGCGATGAAGCTGCTCGACGAAGCTCTGGAGAACGCGCTCCTCGGGCTTGTCGGGCTTGAACTCGCCCGTCAGGGCGCAGACCAGGGTGTCTTGCGGAATCGGCTCGTCGCCGCCCTCGTCCCCGTCGCCATCAACGGACTCAACGTCGTCCCCGGGAGTCGGCACCTCGGAAGTCGGTGCCTCTGCGTTGGGCTGTTCATCGTCCTTGAGCTTGCGCCGACGCGGCATCTGATTCTCCTATAGGGGTGAAATTCACAGCGGAGCGGCGAAGCTGCATCCGGAGGGCGACAACACGCGCCCGCAACATCGACCGAATTTTCCGCTTGCTTTTTCTCAAGACGCCTTCCTTATA
>ERZ724514.1363-NODE-1363-length-10781-cov-3.068525_pt1 | contig 10781 bp, 8 predicted proteins | sample MGYA00376047_ERZ724514 | MGnify/ENA primary metagenome ERZ724514 (study PRJEB28724, sample SAMN07190883) | activated sludge metagenome | isolation source: activated sludge of sewage treatment plant in Hong Hong | place: Hong Kong | collected 2016-03-17 ...
TGAAAGCGTATGATGGCTTTGCTGGAGAGTATCTGAGGTTGAGCCTGTTCGATAAGTATCATGGTGCAGAAAAATATTTTTACGCAGACCTTTTCGGATCGGGTGCTGATCTGCCGTTTAAGCTGCCGAAGGTACGCATACCCGTTGTTTTCAAAGGCAAATTCACTGTACCTTGAGGGCTGAATCACAACATGCTCAGATGCGGTATTCTCCGAAGCAACAACAGGAATTGTTTGACACCTCCAAAGCTTTTCTCTCGCATACAGATGGGAGCCATCTGCATGTGAAAGACCTCTCCACCCTTGAAGCCATCATAAAGTTTCACGAATACCGGTACTACGTCCTCAACGATCCGCTGATCAGCGACACGGAATATGACCGTCTCTTCAAATTGCTGGAAGCGGTCGAAAAAAAATATCCGGAGCATGCCTCCCCGGATTCTCCCACAAAACGCGTATCGAGTGATCTGACTGAAGATTTCACGACGGTAACCCATCTGACACCTATGTTGTCGCTTGACAATTCATATGACGCTGATGATCTCACTAAATTCGACACCCAGGTCAGAAAATTGACAGGCAAAGAACATATTGCGTATACCGTAGAACCCAAATTTGACGGCGGCAGTATCGCCATCGTCTATGAAAATGATAAAATGGTGAGAGCGGCCACGCGAGGCAATGGGGTCGAAGGCGAAGAGATCACCATTCAGGCCCGGACCATCAAGTCCCTTCCATTAGAAGCCGCGTTTTCTTCTAAAGGCATCTATCGTGCTGAAGTACGGGGGGAAGCAGTGATCTCTAAAGAACGTTTTAAAGCCATCAACCACTGGCGTGCCGAAGAAGGCCTGTCCTTGCTGGCCAATTCGAGAAACAGTGCGACAGGTGGATTGCGAACCAAAGACCCTGCCGAAACTGCCCGCCGACAATTGGATGCATTTATTTTCCAGTTGGGCTATGCCGTGGATCAAGAAGGAAGAGACATGCTTCCCACCATCCAATCCCATCATGATGCCATTGACTTTCTTGGTGAGATCGGTTTTAAAGTTTCACGCGGGGAAAAGAAACTCTGCAAAGGCATCCAGGAAGTGATTGATCAATGCAACCATTGGGCAGAGATCCGTGACACCTATCCTATTGAGATCGATGGCATGGTGATCAAGGTTGATGATTTTGCGTTGCAGGCCATCTGTGGATACACCAGCCACCATCCGCGTTGGGCCATAGCCTTTAAATTTCAAGCCAAACAGGCGACTACCAAGTTGGTGGATATTGAATACCAGATCGGAAAAATCGGTTCCATTACTCCGGTGGCTAAAGTTGAGCCTGTATCCCTGGCCGGCGTGACGATCTCTTCCATTTCCTTGCACAATGAAGATTTTATCACTTCCAGGGATATCCGCATCGGTGACCATGTCCTTATCGAACGGGCAGGAGATGTGATTCCCTATATCGTCAAAGCGCTGCCAGAGTTGCGGACGGGACATGAGAAAAAAGTCCACTACCCCACACACTGCCCATCATGCCATACGCCACTGGTTCGTGAAGAAGATGAAGCGGCATGGCGGTGCCCCAACCTCGATTGTAAAGCACAGATCCTTCAGCGATTGATTTTCCATGTGTCCAAGGATGCGATGGATATTGATGGTTTTGGAGAGAAATATATCCTTCGGTTTTATGAACTCGGGTGGATCCGGAATCTCGCTGATATCTACAACCTCGATTACGATCAAATAGCTGCACTGGAAGGATTTGGAAAAAAATCGGCCGACAAGTTGAAAGCGGCGATTGAAAAAGCCAAATCCAATCCGATACAGCGGTTGCTGCATAGCCTGAGCATCCATCACCTCGGACAACGCGCCTCCAAACTCATCGCGGAACACATCAAGCATGTGCTTGAACTGGAGCAATGGGCTTTCGAAGATTTCACGGCCATCAAAGACATTGGTCCGGTAGTGGCACAAAATACCATGAAGTGGTTTGCCCACAAACCCAATATCAAAATGCTACAGGATATGGAGTCCTATGGTGTGAATCTCAAGCAGACCGCGCAGGACCGTCCTAAGGAAATGGTACAAGGGGCCATCTTTTCCGGAAAAACGATACTGTTTACTGGCACTCTTTCTAAGATGGGGCGCAAGGAAGCACAGGATCTCGCCGAGACCCATGGAGCAAAAAACATCAGTGCGGTTTCCGGCAACCTGGACATCCTCGTTGTGGGTGACAATGCAGGGTCAAAACTGGACAAAGCACGCAAACTTGGTACGGTGCAAATCCTGACAGAGGACGAATTTTTGGAGATGGTAAGATAGGGAGCAGGAGGCAGGGAGCAGGAGGCAGGGAGCAGGAGGCAGGGAGCAGGAGGCAGGGAGCAGGGAGCAGGAGGCAGGAGGCAGGGAGCAGGAGGCAGGGAGCAGGAGGCAGGGAGCAGGAGGCAGGAGGCAGGAGGCAGTGGTGAGTGGTGAGTGGTGAGTGGTGAATGGTGAGTGGTGAATGGTGAGTGGTGAATAGCGAATAGTGAATTGTGAGTGGGGAGTGGGGAGTGGTCAAGGGACATGGGTCAGCCTCCTCGCTAGACCATTTCTTTTACAAGCGTTCTGATTCTTTCTGTTCAGCAGTACTCCATGTTGATGCACTATCACTGGGCTACAGCACATCCTTGATCAAAGATCACGGATCAATGATCACTGATTTAATTCACCCCAATCACTCCAAAGCTACTGTGACAACGGTGTCCGCTCTCCCTTCTCCGGGATAAAATGGCGGCTCTGTAAAAGCTGCATCCTGGTAGCCAGAATTCCACCTTCAGATCGAGGAGATTCCTCGATCACGAACTCAAATACATCATCGAGATTGACATAATGGCGCTCGGGCAACTGGGAGAAATGGAAGAAAATATCACGCCATGACTGCATGTCAATGTCAAGGTATTTCATAAAACCATAGCCATCCTGCACGGAATAGCAATAGCCCCTGGCTTTACATCCAATAGCTCCCCAATCTTCATTGCGTTGTTCGGTCACCGGCAATAAGTTTGGGATCAGGTAGCCAGACAGAAAATGGTCTGCTTCATGGAGCAGTTCACGGCTTATGTAACGGAAGGCAATAAGTTCCACCCGGATCCCCATATTCTGAATGGCCTGCACGACTCTTTTAAAATCACCATCACCGGTGAGCAGATAAATGGTGTCAAGATGCTGGCACTGAAGCAACATATCGACAGCCATGTCGAGGTCCGCGTTGGCCTTGCCGATGCGCTGTCCGTCTTCATCTTCAAACCACCGGATGGCTTTGGTGATGATCTTAAATCCGTAACTGCGCACGATACTGAGGAAGCCGTTGGTCCGGTCCTTGTAGTCATAATCTGTCCGCATGCGGGCCTCATCCACCGACATATAGGAGTTGAGACGGATCGGGTCGCCAAATTGGGACACATAATCCCGCAGGACATCATAGCGAATACCATATCCGCCACTGCGACGGATGTTTTCTGCATCAATAAAAACACCAATTTTCATCTGAATGGTTTTACTAAAAATTAATCTCTTTCCAACGGCACATCAATAACCTGTCCCTGCCCTGTGCCTTGCAGGAACAACCGAATAAAGGGGCTTTCAAATTGTTGGTTTTCTGAGCTGCCAATTGAACATAAAGTCTGCGAGGTGTTCTCCCTTCGCATCCCTGGCAGTCACCGGCAATAATATTTCGCCGGACTCTTCATTTTGTAATACAGATTCAATGACCTGGGGAATAGTCATCCCCGCCTCGCAAAAATAGAAACTTTTACCTTTTGCCTTCTTAAAAAACCGGGCCTCCACCCCCACCAGGATAAACCGCACCCCTGCATCCCTTGTCCAGGCATGAAGCAACATCCCGGTGCTCAGTTCTCCGGCCATGCCCATGACAGCCCAAAACACAGATCCAAAGGGATTGCGAATCCACCAGCGGTCCTGCAAAACTACTTCACAACCTTCCGGAGTTAGCCTGTGGACATACATGCCGGTCAGCCATCCCATCGGCAGATGACGGACCATCCAAAGCCGCAACTTCCATGGAGTGGACATCTGAGCAGCCAGGGAAACATTAAACGCCATGTGGTATGGGATGAGCAGAAGTTATTTCAATCGCTTTTTGAGTGCCAGCATTTCATCTCTGTGTTGGGCTGCGGTGATAAAGTCCAGGTCTTTGGCCGCCTCCTTCATCTTGCGCTCTGTATCCTGGATCATGCGTTCGATCTGATCACGTGACATAAAGGCCAACACCGGGTCGGCTGCCATCGTGGGTTCTGCAGCACGTTCGACATAGGCTTTTTTATTGCCTTCGCGAATATCGAGAATCGAATTCTTAGCGAGAATTTGTTCACGGGTCCGTGTGATCGTTTGTGGGGTAATGCCATGCTTCTCATTGTAAGCGATCTGAATAGACCGACGACGATTGGTCTCATCGATGGTCTTTTGCATCGATTCGGTGATCTTATCGGCATAGAAGATGACCATACCATTGGCATTTCTTGCAGCACGCCCGGCTGTCTGGGTCAGGGAACGATCATTACGTAAAAAGCCTTCTTTATCCGCATCCAGAATGGCTACCAAAGACACTTCAGGAAGATCAAGTCCTTCACGGAGTAGGTTGACACCCACCAATACATCGAAGTCACCAAGTCGCAAATCCCGCAGGATTTCCACACGCTCCATAGTCTCGACCTCCGAGTGAATATACTTGCACCGGATATTGAGTTTTGCAAAATACTTGCTGAGTTCTTCTGACATGCGTTTGGTGAGAGTAGTGACCAGGACACGCTCTCCTTTTTTGATCCGGTTGTCGACTTCATCCATCAGGTCATCAATCTGATTCAGACTTGGCCTCACTTCAATTGGCGGATCCAGCAATCCGGTAGGACGGACGATTTGCTCCACGATCACACCGCCGGTTTGTTCCAACTCATAATCAGCGGGTGTAGCACTGACATAGATGACCTGGTTCACCAGTCCTTCAAACTCTGCAAAATTTAATGGTCTGTTGTCGATCGCGGAAGGGAGCCGGAATCCATAGTTGACCAGGTTGAGCTTGCGCGCCCGATCACCGCCCCACATCCCTCTGACCTGTGGCAAAGTGACATGGCTTTCGTCTACGATCATCAGGTAGTCATCGGGGAAATAATCCAGCAGACAAAAGGGACGGGTGCCCTGGGCGCGGCCATCAAAAAACCGGCTATAGTTTTCTACACCGCTGCAATAGCCCAGTTCACGGATCATCTCCAGATCGAACGTAGTGCGTTCATGGATACGTTTGGCTTCGAGATATTTCTTTTCACGGGTGAAAAACTCCTCCTGTGCAAACAGTTCGTCTTCAATCTCCCGGATGACGGTTTTCAATCTTTCTTTGGGAGCCACATACAGGTTGGCAGGAAAAATAGCGGCATGTTCCAGCGGCTCATGACGTTGCCCTGTGTTGACATCTATGATATCGATCTCTTCGATTTCATCGCCGTAAAAGCTGATCCGGTAACCATAATCTACATAGGGTAAACTGATATCTACCGTATCTCCTTTGACTCTGAAATTTCCCCGGCCCAGTTGGCCTTCTGTGCGGCTGTAAAGACTTTCCACCAGGCGATACAGGAATGCATTCCTCGCTATGGTCATACCTTTTTGTATGCGGATGATCCCGGCCTTGTAATCTTCAGGATTACCCATACCATAGATGCAGGAGACCGAAGCCACGATGATGATATCTCTTCGTCCTGAGAGGAGATTGGAGGTAGCCCGCAAGCGGAGTTTGTCTACTTCCTGGTTGATCGCCAGATCCTTTTCGATATAGGTGTCCGACACCGAAAGATAAGCCTCGGGCTGGTAGTAATCGTAATAGGATACGAAATACTCTACGGCATTGTCAGGGAAGAATTCCTTAAACTCTCCGTAGAGTTGTGCGGTCAGGGTTTTATTGTGGGTCAGCACGAGTACTGGCCGCTGCACTTCCTGTATGACATTGGCGATGGTAAAGGTTTTCCCTGAACCCGTGACACCGAGTAATACCTGTGACTGTTCGCCGTATGTGACCCCACTGACGAGTTTTCGGATAGCTTCCGGTTGGTCACCGGTGGGTTGATAATCAGATTTGAGTTTGAAAGACATGGAAATGCAAAAATAGGGCAGAATCACTTACCACTTGTTAATAATCCTGTCTCAGGTCTATTCTGGTTACCCACAAACTAAACAATACATTATCTTCAAGTCAAATGGTATTTGTGATTCCTTAATTCTGCATTTGCTAAGCCAGTATGAGTTAGAATGTCATTCTAGAAACAAACCAACCTGAAATGGTCCAAAAAACCAATGATCGTCAGAATATATTGTATAACACTACTGTTTGTATCCGGATTTTGGATAGCCCCTGTACATGGGCAGTCCTTTTTGGAAAGAACCCACTATGGTATCTCCATCACATATGGCTATGGCAAAATTCAATACTATTCTGACTATATACCGGTATACGTTACTGGTTCAAATGAAGACGATCCAAAATATTCGCCATCCTGGCAAATTAAAATGGATGGAACCTGGTGGATGTCCAATCGACTGGATCTCTCATTTGGTATTTGTCATGTAACTATTACCGAGAGATATGATGACAATTTAAAGCCGTCCTGGGCTGGGATTGGAGAGGAGCATTTGGTTCAAGGTTTTTTGCACCTGTCTCCATCTCTGAATATCAAATTACCTGATGATCGATTTAAAATAAATCTGGGGGTTCGACTTGGCATACCCAGTTTTTTTGGAAATACGAACATACAAGGGAGTTCAAATGCTCTTGGGAAGATACATGCAGATATATGCCTGGAAAATGGATTTTCCCTAAACCTCTCTAAGAAATTTTCAATCGAGGTTGCCTGGATAGAGGGGATTTCAAAATATGATTACAGTGTCGGTATGCCTGTCGCCTCCATCGACTATTTTAAATACCGGACTTTCCTATTCGGAATTAAATATAAACTGTATGCAAAGACTTAAGATCATTTGCATACTATTCACTCTCCTGCTTTCGGTGTTTCACCTCCAAGCACAATGGACGGGGTTTATCAAAACAGGATTGAATTTCGGGACTATTAACGTGGATTACTGGTCTATTCCCGGAGATACCATTTGGTATAACAAACCGCTGATCCGGCCAATTTTCGGTATAGGTGCACAGTGGACCTCATCTGGTCAATGGGTATTTAGACAGGAGGTGATGTACCAAACGAAAGGTCAAGGAACAAAACGTCCAGATGTTAGAAATTTCTTTACTACCTCCAGCCCTGATATATTACATTTTATGAGTTTCCCACTCTCTGTTCACAAGAAAATCTTCAGTGATTTCTATATTGGTTTATCCATACAACCGTCATTATATCTGACAGGGAGCGATAATTACTATGCTAAAGATTTCTGGCATGGGTGGATTTGGGGTTCCACCTTAAATATTCACTATCTTTTTAAAAATGTTATTGAATCAGGATTTGAATACGACCATGATTTCACATCCTATTATTGCCCTGGATGCGATGAACGATTTTATACCTATCGGGTGTATGGTTCCTATCATTTTACGGATAAATAACGCCCGCAGATCAATAGATCGTTTCGTCTCAAACCTTATTTCCTCCCGTTGTAAAACAACATCGACAAGCCAATACGGGTCCATTTGTCTCCGGCGGGGCCCGGCTCCTGATTCAGATATTGACTGAGGGGTTCGAGGTCATAATAGTCGAAAGGAAGGACATAATAAGGCTGCAGCACGGCATCAATGGAGTTTTGCCCATGGAGTGTAAACTGCATATAAAACTTCATGGCCCACATGTTCTGTACATGATTGAAATCCTGGTCCCTCGCGGTCAGTTCAGCGCGGCTCCGGTACCATTGATACTGCACATCTGCGCCTACACCGAAAACCTCTCCAGATACATTGTATCCAAATGAGGCGCTGTTGATGGAAAACCTGAGCTTGTCCGTATAGGTTCCGGCTCCACCACTGAGGTCCCCTTGGGCTTTGATCACCTCATATGCTCCCATATAACTCAATTCGAATGCATGTACGTCAGCTTTGAATCGCAAACCGGCTTCCAGGCCATGGGCCCATGAGAAATGACCAAACGAACGGGTATAGGTTTGAGTGCTGTTATACTGATCGATGACTGAATTCAAGCCCGGATCCGATACGAGGGAGAAGTTGTACCCGGCTTTCAAATTGACCTGGGCTGCCAAAGGAAGCAGGCAAAGACTCCAAATCACAGCCAGGCTGAGGATATTTCGTTTCTGGGTATGCACTCGTAGTGTTATCGGGGGGTAAGATACTTGTAAGCCACAGGAAAACAAAACCGGGTATTGTCGCTCAGATTACAGACACTTATCTTTAGCCGCCATGGCAAAGACTCCTCCCAAGAAAAAATCCACGAAGACCAAATCGGCAGTCGCCGCATCCCTTGATTTCACACCGGGTTATTGGACATCCAGATGGAAAGAAGCCCTGATCATTCCCCTGCTGGCCTTCAGTCTCTACTGGATGTGCCTGCCTTACGGGTATGTGCTGGATGATCAGATCGTCATTACGGACAACAAGTTTACCCAAAAAGGCGTCGCAGGGATTTGGGATATTCTGAGCACGGAGAGTTTTACCGGGTATTTCGGCGAACAAAAAGACCTGGTGGCCGGGGCGAGGTACAGGCCCCTGTCGATTGTCACTTTTGCTGTGGAGCAAACCGTATTCGGTGACAATCCCTTCATCCGGCACTTTATCAATATACTCCTCTATGGCTTGTGCGGATTGCTCATCATGAGGGTTTTCGCTATTCTGCTACCCTCCAAGCAAAACACGCCCTGGTTGCTGAGTATTCCATTTCTTACCGCTGCTTTATATATCCTCCATCCAGTCCATTCGGAAGTCGTAGCCAATATCAAAGGGCGGGATGAAATCATGACCACCATTGGCGCCATGGCAGCATTGTATTATGCGTTACGCTATTTGTCACGCCCCAACATGTTGTATCTCGTGGCGAGTGGGGTGTGTATGTTTTTAGGATTGATGTCCAAGGAAAACGCCATCACGTTTTTGGCCGTGATCCCTTTGACTTTGTATTTCTTTACACAAGCTAGATCCCGCGATTATTTCATCACGCTGGCACCATCCCTCGCTGCTGCATTTTTATACCTCATCATTCGTACCAATGTGATTGGGTATCTGCTGGACAGTGGTGCTAAGATCACGGACCTGATGAATGATCCATTCCTCGAAATGAACGGGGTTGAAAAACTGGCGACGATCATTTACACCCTGGGAGAATACCTCAGACTTTTGGTTTTCCCTCACCCTTTGACACACGACTATTATCCCTACCATATTCCTATTATGAATTTCGGCAAACCCGGGACACTGATTTCCCTGGCGATATACCTGGGATTAGCCTACGTGTTTTTTAAGTTGTGGAAGTCAAAGAATATCTATGCCTGGAGCATCGGCTTCTTCATCAGCACGCTGTCTATTGTATCTAACCTGGTATTTCCGGTGGGATCATTTATGAATGAGCGTTTCATCTTCATGCCTTCTATCGCCTTTTCAGTCATCTCTGCCTGGACCCTCATCAAGTTTGGATGGTTTTCGGAAAAACCTGTCCTGAAATATGGTGCCGTGGCTTTGCTGATTCTGGTCGCCGCAGGATATACCATTAAAACCTATACCCGAGTCCCCGCCTGGAAAGATGCCCTGAGTCTCAATGGGTCTGCTGCTATGATTTCTCCTGAAAGTGCCCGTGCCAATTGCTTTATGAGCACAGCTTTGTATGAACTGGGGAAAGACACTACTGCAGAAGAAAAACAAAAGATCTTCGAAGAAGCAGAATTCTATGTTGACCGCTCACTGAAAATCTATCCGGAATATCTCAGTGCCAACCAGATGAAGTCAGGCTTTGTAGCTGAGCGCTACCTTGTCCATCACAATCTTCAACAGTTGCTCGATGAGTTCACTGCAATCCTCAAAGTGAGACCCCAGGTGGAATACATCCAGCAGTTTATGGAATATCTCAATGGTCGCGAAGATCCGGTGGCCTTGACGGATTTCTATTACAAAATCGGGTATGAGTTGTTGTCGAAAGAAAAAGGACTCCATCCACTGGCGATTACGTATTTGAAAATGGGAGAAAAATTGTCGCCCAATGATCCTCGTATTTTATATGGGCTGGGTAAGGCATTGTATATAGGGGGTGACCAGGTCCAGGGCACACAATATCTCGACAGAGCCTATGCCATCAATCCGGCCTTAAGGGATCTGAAGTAAGTCATATTTCTTTTATTCTGTGCGATCCGGGTGAATCTGATATCGGTTTATTCCCTATTTTAGGCACACCAGATGAAAACAAGAAAAGCACAGTTGGAGGAGATCGCCTTCACCCTGATCCCTCTTGTCGGGCCTATCCTCGGCCGGCAACTTATAGCCTATTGCGGAAGTGTAGAAGCCGTATTGACCGAAAGCAAGCGTCGGCTCAAGACTATTCCCGGTATCGGCGAGGAAATTGCCAATCAGATCCATCAGATGTCCGGTGTGTTCGATGCTGCCCATGAGGAGTTGGAGCGCATGGAAAAAAAAGGAATCCATTATACCTTCTACCTGGATAAAACTTACCCGGCTCGATTGCAACATCAGCCGGATGCGCCATTGCTGCTCTATACCAAAGGTCAAGTCAATCTGCAACCCGAACGAAGTGTCGCCGTCATCGGCACCCGCAAGCCAACACCTTATGGCCGGCATGCC
>ERZ724514.1365-NODE-1365-length-10770-cov-3.959683_pt1 | contig 10770 bp, 13 predicted proteins | sample MGYA00376047_ERZ724514 | MGnify/ENA primary metagenome ERZ724514 (study PRJEB28724, sample SAMN07190883) | activated sludge metagenome | isolation source: activated sludge of sewage treatment plant in Hong Hong | place: Hong Kong | collected 2016-03-17 ...
TGCTTCGGGGTGTGGAACGGGACGGTGCTCAACCACACAGTGGAGGGGGTGCGGGGATTCGCCGAAGAGGCGAGAATGCGCTGGTAGCACAATAAGTGCTACACTTGGCTCGTGAAGACCATCGGAGTCCGCGAACTGCGTCAACACGCCTCGCGCTACCTCGCTCAGGTGGAAGCGGGAGAGGAACTGGCCATCACCAATCGCGGCCGGACGGTCGCGCGTCTGGTGCCGATCTCTGACGGCGAGCGCAGCCGCGAGGCGCTGATCGAAGCCGGTGTGCTCACGCCGGCTAGTAGGCCCGGTTGGATGCCCACGCTCGAGGAACTCCCCAAAGGTGACCTATCGGTCCACCTGGCCGACCTCCGCGACGAGCGGTGATCTACCTCGACACTTCGGCGCTTGTGAAGTTGATCCTGCAAGAGACCGAGACGCCAGCGCTGCTCGATTGGCTTGCCGAGAACAGCCAGAAGCCACGAGTGACCAGCGCCCTGAGCCGGGTGGAGTTGATGCGCGCAGCCGCACGGGATGGTAGACCCGAAACCACGGAACGCGCGCGGCTCCTGCTCGCCGGCATAGACCAAATCGCCATCAGTGAGCACTTGCTGGATGTTGCGGAATCCATCGGGCCGCCCTCGCTGCGCTCGCTCGATGCCATCCATCTGGCCAGCGCCGCCGAGGTGCCTCTCACTGCCTTGGTTGCGTACGACCAGCGGCTGCTTTACGGTGCGGTCTCGTTGGGTCTGCCGGTCAGTAGCCCCGCGTGAGCCGCCGCTGTGCCTTCGCCACCGACTTCCACTTCTTGCGCTCCGCACGTGCCGCCGCGCCGTCAGTCTTGCGGGCCAGGTAAGCCAGTTCCCGCCGCAGCCGGCGCCAGCTCTCCAGGCGCTCTTCGGGCAGGTGATCGCGCACCGCGCACCCCGGTTCGCTCTCGTGCGTGCAGTCGGTGAAGCGGCACATTTGGGCCAGTTGTTCCACGTCTGGGAAGGCGCCGACGAGTGAGTCCTCATCGCCCCACAACTGCAATTCGCGCAACCCGGGCGTGTCCACCAGGAACGCTCCCCAGGGAAGTTCGAGCAGCCGCCGGACGGTGGTGGTGTGCCTACCTTTCTCGTCGAAGTCCCGCACATCGGTGACCGCTTGCACGTCCTCGCCGGCCAGGGCATTGACCAGACTCGACTTGCCGACACCGGACGAGCCAAGCAGGATGGCCGTCGTTCCCGCGCGGAGGTGGTCGCGCAGGGCGTCGAGGCCGAGCCCCGTGTGCGAACTGGTGACGACCGTCTCTGCACCGAGCGCAACCTGCTGGACATGGGCGAGGTGGTCGGGCAGCGCTGCCGGATCACGGTCGGCCTTCGTCAGCACCACGACCGGCGTCGCGCCGGAGTCCCAGGCCAGTGTCAGGTAGCGCTCGAGGCGGCGCAGACTGAAGTCCTCGCCGACCGCCATCGCCAGCAGCGCAATGTCGATGTTGGCCGCGATGGGCTGTTCCACGACTGCGTCGTTGCGAACGTCACCGGGCCGTTTGCGAGCCAGCAGACCGCGGCGGGGTTCGACTGCGGTGATCAACGCCGGCCGCTCGCCCGTGACCTGGACGTAGTCCCCGACCACGGGCATCTCGGCGGGGTCGTTCAGCGCATGCCGGAATCGCCCCGCCAGTTGGGCGGAGGTGCCGAAGTCGAGTTCCCACTCGTGCTTGTGCACGGCGGTGACTCGCATGGTCTGGGTCACGCCCACGATTGTGCGCTCAGCCGGCTGGCGGTGCCACGAGGTTTCCGGTCAGTTGCCGGACGCCCTCTTCCCAATCTGTCGATCGCCCCTACAGATGTGGCCGTTTGCTCATTCTGCGACAACTCCGAACCGCCACAAACTGAACGAATTTCCAGGCGTCGAGTCACAGGCCCATGGTCCTGGTATGCCTTGCCGGGTCAGCGATTGAGCAACGCGATGACTTCGGCATCCGTGAGCTGATGGAAGTCCTCGTAGTACTGACCGACTGCCACGAAACCGCGGGGCGCCACCAGACACACCACCTCATCCGCCTCATGCGCAAGGGCTGCAATCGTGCGCGGCGGAGCGACCGGAACGGCCAACACGAGGTGCCCGGGGTTGCGCCGCCGGACCGCCCGCAGCGCCACCCGCATCGTCGCCCCCGTTGCGATGCCGTCATCGACGACGATGGCTGTCCGACCCGCAAGGGGCACGGTGGCCACCTCATAATTCCGGCGCCGCCTGGCGATCTCGTCGAGTTCTCGCTCGGCCAGTCCGCGGACATCATCTTCGCTTAGGCCAACAGCCGCGACGACGTCCGAGTTCATAACCAAGTCCCCGTCCACCACGGCCCCCGCGGCCACCTCCGGCTGGCCAGGAACGCCGACCTTGCGCGCCAGGATCAGGTCGAGCGGGGCATCCAGAGCCTGCGCGATCTCGGCCGCCACGGGCACACCACCCCGCGGCAGGGCAAGGACGACGGGGTCGGGGTAGTTGTTGCGCGCCAACTCCGCCGCGAGGTGCCGACCGGCCGTGGCGCGGTCGGGGAACTGGGTCACGCACCAATGATCGCGCTAGCCTGCCCTCATGTGCGACCGGGTGATAGCGGTGATCGGTCTGGGCTACGTCGGGCTGCCGCTGGCTGTCGCCTTCGCCGAGGGCCACGACGTGATCGCCTTCGACATCAACGCATCGCGCATCGACGAGCTGCAGCGCGGCGAGGACTGCACCCGCGAGGTCGAGGCTGCGGTTCTGGGCAGCATGACCATCCAATTCACGTCCGACCCGGCTGATCTGGACCGGGCGGAGGTGTTCCTGGTTGCCGTGCCGACCCCGGTCGACACCCACAAGCGCCCCGACCTTTCGCACCTCGAGCAGGCCAGTCGCACCATCGGAGATCACCTGCGCACCGGCGATTTGGTCGTCTACGAATCGACGGTGTATCCCGGTGCCACGCAGGAGGTGTGCATCCCTGCGCTGGAGTCGGCCTCAGGGTTGCGCTGCGGTGTCGACTTCGGCGTGGGCTACTCCCCCGAGCGCGTGAATCCGGGGGACACCGGACGCCGGCTCACGGACGTCGTGAAGGTGGTCAGCGGGTGCAGCCCGCAGGTCGCTCAGGATGTCGCCGGGCTTTACGGCGAAGTGGTCACTGCGGGCGTACACCCAGTGAGTTCCATCCGGGTCGCGGAGGCGGCAAAGGTCATTGAGAACACCCAGCGCGACGTGAATATCGCGCTGGTCAACGAGCTCGCTGTGCTGTTCAACCGGCTCGGGCTGGACACCCAGGAGGTACTCGAGGCGGCGGGCACGAAGTGGAACTTCCTGCCCTTCCGGCCGGGACTGGTCGGGGGTCACTGCATCGGCGTGGATCCGTACTACCTGACGCACAAGGCGGTCGAGGTCGGGCACCATCCCGAGGTGATCCTGGCCGGCCGCCGGATCAACGACGGGATGGGCCAGTACGTCGCCGACGAAGTGGTGCTGCTCATGACGCGCCGCGGGATCGCGGTGGGCGGGTCGCGGGTGCTTGTGCTGGGTCTGACGTTCAAGGAGAACTGTCCGGACGTGAAGAACACAAGAGTGGTTGACATGGTCCGGCGGCTCGAGGAGTACGGCGCCGCCGTGGATGTGGTGGACCCCTGGGTGACACCGGAACAGGCCAAGGGGTTGGGCGTGAACCTGGTCGACGTCTGGGAGGACGGTGACTACACCGCAGCAATCCTGGCGGTCGGGCATGGCCAGTTCACCGGGATCGGGCAAGAGCTACGGCGAACGCTAGGACCCGACGCTGTCCTCTACGACGTCAAGGGGTTGCTCGGGGAATTCGCCGACGCCCGGTTGTGAAGCGGGGTTCCCGGCTGCCGACACCAGGACCGCGACGATGATGACGAAGGCGTTGTTCACCACCGCGTAGTTGTTCGTGAAGGTGACGACGTCGACTTGGAAGATCGCCGCCATGCCGAACAGGACCGCGATCGCGGCTCGGTTGTCGCCGGTCCGACGCGCGGCTATACAGCCAAGAACCATGAACGCGATGCAGCCGACCAGGGACAGCCAGCCGCCCGTCGCCTGGGCCTCGAGCAGCTGCTGGTGCGCATGATCGGCGTACGCGACGGATGCGGGCTGCGGGCCGATTCCGAACGGCGTCCACATCCCGGATCTCGCAACGTAATCCCGCCAGAGATCGAAACGCCAGACCGTCGTACCGTCGCTGATGCCGGTCTGCCGGAGCAGTGGCGAAGCCAGCACAGGCAGCATCACGACTGCGAACAGTGCGGTGACCAGCCACCAGGTCCGCAACCGCTCCCAGGGGACGAGCGCCGCGAGGAGCCCGAGGACGACGATGACCAGCCCGGTTCGGCTGAAGGCCCAGGCAGTTGCAAAGAGCATCCCGACCGGCGACAGCCACCACCACTTGGCGTAGCCGCCGCCCAGCAGCACCCGGACCGTGTAGACGAGCAGTAGGCCGCAGGTCAGACCGACGTAGACGCGGCCCAACATGAGGCCGTTCAGAAAGCGGACTTCCCCGAGATCCAGTCCCGCCAGAGACAGCCAGCGGCCGAAGCGTTCCTCGCCACCGGCCAGCGCCGGGGGCCACCCGAACCAGGCACAACTGAGGCCGGCCAGAACGCTTCCCCACCCGGCGATCCAGCCCAACCCCAACAGGAAGCCGCGCAACAAGATCGGCGAGATGAGCACCCCCGCAGCACCGACAGCAGGCATGATGACCGCCATCAGCCAGAACCGGCCGTCCCGCAGGGCACCGTGCAACGACATGGACAGCGCCACCGGCACCAGCCACAGTGCCAAAGCCGCCACCAACCACCACTGAAGGTGCGTACCGGCTCTGGCCATTGCGGCCCACAAGAGCACTACCAGTCCCGCGATCGCGAGGAGCATCAGACCGGTTGCATTGCTCCGATCCCCTCCCGCGAGCAGCGCCACGTGGGCCGTTGCCCAGACGGCCAAGACGACATTGAACGTCACCAGAAGGACGAAGCCCAGGTAGCCGGCCGCCAGCCACGACGCCCCGCGCCTAGTCACGGCCCCGCCGCAATCCGGGCTGTCTGGCGACCGCGCGCAGGAAGCGCGGATTGCCCCAGAAGTACCGCTTCGCAAGGCGCCGCGGCTCAGTGGCCAGACGGAACGCCCATTCGGTTCCGGAGCGCTGCATCCATACCGGAGCCTGTGGTTTGGTGCCAGCGATGAAGTCGAACGCTGCTCCCACGGCCAGTGTCATGAGCCCCGTCGAGGCCACTACCCGCGCTGCCTCCCAGTCCTGCTTCGGCGTGCCGAGACCCACCCAGACAACATCGGCCCCGGAAGCCACGATCGCAGCGTCCTGCTCTGCCTGCTCACCCTCTGTCAACGCGCGGAACGGCGGTGAATAGGCGCCGACGATCTGCGCCTGCGGCCACCGTTTCGCGATCTCGACCTGCAGCGCAGCCAGCGTCTCCTCGGTCCCGCCTAAGAGATAGTGACGCAGGGGGCGCGCGAGGACTGCCTCCATGACATCGGGGCCGTACACTCGTGGCCAGTGCTCGCCCGCGATCCCATATGCGCGGCGGCCCACCCAGGCGACCGGCACCCCATCGGTGAAACACACGCCATCGTTCAGCAAGGCCGCGTACCGCGGATCGCCGTCGGCCAGTGCGATGGAGTAAGCATTGACGAAATGCACGTGTTCCGGCTTCCCGGCAAGGGCGGCCTCGACCACCATCCGCACACACTCATGGAACGGCGCCGCCGTTACGTGCACGCCGCCGATCGGATGACGCTCAGCCATGCTCGAGGAACCAGCGGTACGTGCTGGCGATGCCGTCCCGTAGATCGATCCTCGGGCGCCATCCCAGACCCGTGAGCAAGGAGACATCCAGTAGTTTGCGCGGCGTGCCGTCCGGCTTAGACGTGTCCCACAGGATGTCGCCGTCAAATCCGGTGACTTCGGCGACGAGGCGGGCCAACTCGGCGATGCTGACGTCGCGGCCACACCCGACGTTGACGTGCTGATCGCCGTCGTAGTGCTCCGCGAGATGCAGGATGGCCGCGGCGGCGTCGTCGGCGTGCAGGAACTCACGGCGTGGGGTGCCGGTTCCCCACAGCGTCACTGACTCACCTGCCTCGTGGAACTTGCGAATCATCGCCGGTAGCACGTGGCTGGACACGGGATCGAAGTTGTCCCCGGGCCCGTACAGGTTGGTCGGCATCGCACTGATCCAGCGATGGCCGTGCTGCTTGCGATACGAGCGCACAGCCTCGATTCCGGCGATCTTCGCAACTGCGTAAGCCCGGTTCGTCTCTTCCAGTGGACCGGTGAGCAGTGCCGCTTCGGGGATCGGCTGCGGCGCCAGTTTGGGGTAGATGCAGCTCGAGCCGAGGAAGACCACTGTCTGCACGCCAGCCTCGTGGGCAGCCTCGAAGAGGTTCGTCTGAATGCGCAGGTTGTCGTTGAGGAACTCGACCGGAGCCGTGTCGTTGGCGAGGATTCCACCCACCCGCGCAGCCGCCATGACCATGACGTCGGGTTTGACCTGCAGCAAGGCCTCGAAGGTTAGGTCCCGGTCCCGCAGATCCAGTTCTGAGGACGTCCAGCCGACGGGCTCGACGCCCTGCGCGGTCAGTGCCCGCCAGACGGCTGAGCCGACCAGGCCCCGATGACCCGCGACATAGACGAGCGAGTCTGAGAGCACACCCTGACGATAACGTTGGGCGCGATGAAGACGGCGCTGATCACCGGTATCACCGGCCAGGACGGTTCCTACCTGGCTGAGTTGCTGCTGGACAAGGGCTACCTCGTCCACGGCCTCATCCGGCGGGCTTCAACCTTCAACACCCATCGCATCGATCACCTCTACGCCGATCCGCACGACCCCGACGCCCGGCTGTTCCTGCACTACGGGGATCTCACGGACTCCTCGCGCCTCACCACGCTCCTGGAGCGAGTGGCTCCCGACGAGGTTTATCACCTCGGAGCGCAGTCCCACGTGCGGGTCTCCTTCGACGAGCCGGAGTTCACCGGCGATGTCACCGGTCTCGGCACGACCCGCATACTCGAGGCTCTGCGGGCGACCCAGGTCCCGGCCCGGTTCTACCAAGCGTCGAGTTCCGAGATGTTCGGCTCCAGCCCACCGCCGCAATCGGAGACGAGCCCACTCATGCCACGCAGTCCATACGCCGCGGCCAAGGTCTACGCCTACTGGATGGCGCGCAACTACCGCGAGGCGTACGGAATGTTCGCCGTGAACGGCATCCTGTTCAACCACGAATCGCCGCGTCGGGGTGAGACGTTCGTGTCGCGCAAGATCTCCATGGCGGCAGCCCGGATTGCCGCTGGAGAGCAGCAGTTCTTGTACCTGGGCAACCTCGACGCGCGGCGGGACTGGGGTTACGCCAAGGAGTACGTCGAGGCGATGTGGTTGATGCTGCAGGCCGACGAGCCCGACGACTTCGTGGTGGCCACGGGAACTTCCCACTCTGTGCGCGATTTCCTGGGATTCGCGTTCGAGCACGTGGGATTGGACTGGGAGAAGTATGTCCGCTTCGACGAGCGGTACCTGCGCCCGACGGAGGTGGACGATTTGGTGGGTGATCCGGGCAAAGCGGAGAAGGTCTTGGGTTGGACGGCTCGGACCCAGGCCCGCGAACTGGCGCGGTTGATGGTGGATGCGGATATGGCGCTGCTGAGCAGCTGACCGCGATGCTCACCGATCCGAGGTTGGGCCATCTTGGAACGATCGCATCGTGTCTCCCACAGCTCTCGCTGCAAGCCTCTTGACCCCACTTCGGGCACGACCGAGACGGCCCCTTACCCGGGAATCGGTCACTGCCCGGCCCTGCTCCCGTTCGGCGGCCGACAGGGCCCCGAGGTACGGCCGGAAGAGCGCTTCCCGGACAGTCCGCGTCGTCCGCGCGTGATATCGGAAGTTCTTCCAGTAGTAGCGATCGCCACGCTTCCAGATGCCGTGGAAGTGGAAGCACACGACCGGAGATCCATCGACGGTCGGCGGGGGACCTACCGCGTCCACTCGGTATCTGCCGAGATTCCAGGGAGCAAGATCCACACCAGGATTCGAGATGACGTGGAGCTGGGACGTGATGTCGACGAAGCGGTCCAAGTAGCCCTGGTCGGCGAACTTCCCGTCCTCCACCCGATCGAAGCACCATTCCAGACAGACCTGCGACCACCAGTCCAGACACCTGCGCCCGTCTGCGTCGTGGCGGAACCCCACCCAGCCCACGTTGTAGGTTCCGAATCGACGCAGGCCCCGACGGGTCGGCGGGTACCGGTGCTCGACGAGCGCAACCGATGACCCGGCAATCTCGGCGAATACCGGCTCGGGGCTGGAGAAGAAGTAGAGATCGGCGTCCAAGTAGGTCACCCAGTCCCCTGGTTCGCTGATCTCGTCCATGACGAACTTGGTCCATGGCGCCGTCAGGGTGAAGATGTACTCCACAGCGGAGCGCTGCGAGCGCAGGGGGGGCAAGGCGGGTTCCGCAGCCTCCAACCGGTCCAAGGCGACGACGTTCACGGCATCAGCGAAGCGAGTCTCCAGCAGGCCCGCGACCGAAGGTGTCAGCGCTAGTACCCAAACGCTGGCATCGGGATCGTGTTCGAGCAGGCTGTCGATCATCACCGCACCCCTGCTGAAGTACCCATCGTCGAAGTGGGTGCAGTAGAGGCGCACGTTCTCCTGCTCAAGGTAAGCGAGACTAGGTTGGACTCATGCGGATGGTAGCAACCGAATTGTGGTTGACGACCATCGCCGACGACCGTGGAACATTGGTCACGGTGGACATGCAGGAGCTCGGTCTGCCCATGCAGCGGATGTTCCAGATCCGGGACGTTCCACCGGGCAGCACCCGCGGGGGCCATGCCCATCGAGCGTGCCATCAAGTGCTGATCGCCTCAGCCGGCATCATCGACATCGAGTTGCACGACGGCGTCCAGGGCAGAATCCTCCGCCTGCAGGATCCAGCCCGGGCACTGCACGTACCGCCCGGCATGTGGACCAGCCAGACGTACGTGACGTCCGGAGCGATGCTGACCGTTCTGGCCAGCCACCCCTACTCCGAAGCCGACTATATTCGCGACTTTGCCGAATTCCTCGAGATGGTCGAGGCGAAAGCCTAATCGGCCGCGGGGGAGGGTAAGAGCATCCGCGAGGCTTCGTGGGCCACCCCCTCGATGACTACGTCGGAGAGCCCGCCGTGGCGGGTACGGGGAATGGTCAGGGCCCGGTAGTCGAGACCGCACGTCAATGCCAGGCGTCCGTAACAGTCGTTGAAGGCCGGCCACGGATGCAGTTCGAGGACCGGAATGCCGGTCGGTGCCCAGATGAGGTTCGTCAGGGCGGCGCCGTGAAGTCCCACGACTGCTCGGGCGCCACTGAGCAATCGGATCTGGTCGGCAAGGCCAAGTTGCGAGGGGCGCACGATCTGGAAACCCTGTTCGGCCAGAGCAGCTTCAAGATCGGTCTCGTTGGGCACGCTGCGGGCAGTGGCATCGGCCCTGCTGAGATACAGCGGTGGTCCGGATCGGTCACCCGCGGGCTGCGTTCCGAGGGCGTTGCACACGATACGCACGGCATCCGGGTCGACGAAACCCGAGTGCTCGGGAATGGCTGAGAACACCAGGTGCGAGAAGCGTGCAGTGCCAGCCAACGGTTGGACACGATCAGTAAGACCCAACAGGTCGATGGCCTGCTCGGCGTACGGCGGAAGGGCACCTTCCGCGACCACCACAACCGCGTCAGGGCGTACCTGCAATGCCCGAAGCACCGCCGGCAGCACCTCCAGCAGAAAGTGGAAGTACCCGGTGATCCCCATGACAACGGCAGGTTGTCGCACCACTGGGGTCGCCCTCTTCATCAGTGGAACATGGCGGACATCGTCCCAGCTGATGGACTTCTGCAGTGACCCATAACTCTCCGCAAGCACGGGCCCATCGGGTAGCCAGATCAGGCCACTGGCTGGGTCCGCAAGGACATCGGTCACTTCATGCACCGGGATCGCGTCGAATGCCTTCTCCCGCCGGAAGCACAACGGGTACGACTCCGGGAACGGGTAATCGACAACGACCGGACCAGAAACGAATTGAGTATTCAAGACGTGGCCCGTGACGTCCTCGAACTCTGCCCGTTCCGCCAGAGAACGCGCGTAGACGAGAGGCCAACGTCCGACCTGGGGGCCCAGCATCCAGCGAGTGATCCGATCGACGGCTTTGACCCTGCCGCGGGCGAGCACGAAACCCCAGGACCGCTTGGTCACCCCCGCACGCTAGCAGGCACTGAGGCCGCCGAGAACGTTCTCGTCAGTCATCCAGTGCGGTCAGGTACCAGTCCACGTACGCCTGCGCGATGGTCGGCGGCGCGAACGTCACCTGCAGCCACTCCTTGGCCCCGGGCCGCATCTGCGGGGGCCCCGAGGCGATGAGTTCGCCGATCCGGGCCGCCAGGGCATCGGGGTCTTTGACGTCGGCGAGCCAGCCTGCCCGACCCTTCCCGAGGACGAACGGGACAGCACCGCTGTGCGCCCCGCCCAGCGCCGGCACGCCACAACAAGCCGCTTCCAGCACACTCATCCCGAAGGACTCCTGAAGGGAGGCATGGACGAACAACCAGGCAGTCGCGTACTCCCGGCGCACACTGGCCCGGTCCAGGGGCCCGAGGAACTTGACGCCCTCAGCCAGTCCTTTGCGACGCGCCCAAGCGGCCAACTCACCAGTGTCATGCAGACCGTGACCGACAAGGCGAGTCTCGAGATCGGGTCGCTTCCGGCGCACCT
>ERZ724514.1367-NODE-1367-length-10764-cov-4.482585_pt1 | contig 10764 bp, 6 predicted proteins | sample MGYA00376047_ERZ724514 | MGnify/ENA primary metagenome ERZ724514 (study PRJEB28724, sample SAMN07190883) | activated sludge metagenome | isolation source: activated sludge of sewage treatment plant in Hong Hong | place: Hong Kong | collected 2016-03-17 ...
CAAGAGGAAAAATAATGGAGAAATGACTGCACCCAGACACAAGTCGCTTTTTGCGAACCAGGCAATACTGCTTTCCAAGCTGCTGATAGCCCTGTTTATGGCTATCAGCAGCTTTCAGCATTTGTCTCCACCGGATATTTCCACTGCCGATGATCAGATGCAGGACGCCGTGCGGCTCATGGATCAAAAACAATACGAGCCGTCGATCCCCAAAATCAAAAACGCGATTGGTATTTACGCAGCATCCGGCAACGACACGGCCTGGATAAAAGCCTGTAAAAAACTGGACCTCTGCTTTTTCTACCTCAACAAATCCGATGAAGGCATCCTGTTTTTTGAAAATATCCTGAAGTCGGGGAAGCCGCCGGCCAACATGCGCGCCGATCTGTTGCTGCTCCTCGGCGACAATTACTACCTCAAAAGCGACTATGCCCGCGCCATAGAAACCTACGAAAAGGGTCTGCCCCTTGCCGAAAACGACCAGGCAACCGATCTGCTGCTGCGATATTACGCCAATCTCGGCTGGCTTTACTGGGATGCCGGCAACCACGCCAAAGCCCTCGAATTCCAGAAGAAATCGCTTGAACTGGCTGTTCAGCAACGGGATTCCACCAATATCCCGACCCTGCTTGCCTACATCGGCGATACCTACCGCACGATGAACGATCCGCAGGCCCTGGACTACTTCCGCCGCGCGCGGGCTTTGGCGCCCGAAAACGCGCAAACCCTTATTCAGTTTTCCAAAGCGTACCAGCAATTCAATATGCCCGACAGCGCATTGGCCGTACTTACAACCGTTTTGCCGCTGTTGAAAGGCGATACCGAAAAAGCGGATGCGTATTATCAGTTTGCCAGGCTATATCTCGATGAAAGGGATCTTCCCAGGGCAATTGCCAATATCGACAAAGCGCTTAAGTATGGTCTCAAGGGCTACGGTGAAAAAAATTCCGAGTACGCCCGCATGACCACGATGGCCGGCAAAATATACCTGGCCGCTGGCGATGCAGATCAGGCATTGCGCTGGTTCGATCATACCTTGTCAAACCAAAGCACCGGAAAAGACCTGTCGCCCGGCAGTTATTGGGTGTTGGGCAGTCTGGAAGGCAAGGGACGCGCTTTTTTCCAACAATACCGCGAATCCAAACAAATTGCCCACCTCGATAATGCCTTCGGGGTATACGACAGCGGCTTGCAATACGCCGAAAACATGCGGCTTTCGCACAGTCATGAATCCTCCAAACTGGAATTGTACGAATACATCCAGCCCATTGTAGAGGGCGGCGTCAGAACCGCGCTCGAACTGGCAGCGGTGAGCGGCGACAACACTTTTGTGGAAAAAGCATACCTGTTTGCCGAACGGGCAAAGGCGCCGGTAATGGCGGAAGCCTTGTATGATCGGGAGATCAAACACGTCGCCGGAATTCCGGACAGTGTGCTGGCGCATGAACAGGCGGTGCAGGAAGCGCTTGTCCAACTGGAACTGGCGGTTCACGACGAGCCCGAAAATGACAGTCTGCAACAGGTGCTGCTCGATGCCCAGATCGGAATGGAACGGCTGAAAGACGAGATGAAGCGCCGTTTTCCGCGCTATTATGAGATGAAATATGCTTTCAGCAAACAGGCCGGTCTCCCGCAGATACGCCAGGCTATGGACGACGATGCCCGGTTGGTGCAGTACCTCATGGGCGACTCTGCACTGTATGTCTTCACCCTTACAAAGGCTGATATCAAATCGTATTTGATTCCTGTGACCGACAGTTTGAAGGCCGCACTCGAAATGTTTCACAGGTCTGTCAGCGATTGGGATTTCGTTCAATATGCCCCGGCGCAAGCGGAAAAGGATTTTCTGGCAGCGGCGCCCGCACTTTACGAAGCGCTGCTGGCCCGACCGCTGGCCGGAATGAAAGCCGGAAAACTGATCATCGTACCCGACGGTTACCTGGGACTGATCCCTTTTGAGGCACTGCTCACAACGCAGTATAGCGGCAGTTGGAAAGACCTGGATGTTCCCTACCTGATCCGGGATTATTCGATCAGTTATGCCTGGTCTGCCGCAGCGCTGCACCGCCCGAAGACTAACGACCGGAAACCACCATACAATTTTGTCGGAATCGGCACGGAATACGATGCAGCCACCTTCAGCGATAAGGCGCCCGTCGCCATGCGTGACCTGGGGCCGTTACCCAATGCCGACGACGAGGTTGCGGCCATCGGCAGCCTGCTGCACGGCAAAACATGGCTCAATGCCGAAGCCACAAAGGAACACTTTCTAGCCTCGGCGCCCGAATGCGGCATCCTGCATATCGCTACTCACGGCGTGCTCGACGAGCAAAACCCGATGATGTCCTGCCTGGTATTCAACAAATCGCAACAAGGCGCCAGCAACCAACTGTTTGCCTCCGAACTCTACAATATTCAACTTCAGGCGCAAATGACCGTTCTGAGCGCCTGCAACACGGGACAAGGCCGGGTTCACAACGGCGAAGGGGTCATGAGTCTCGCCAGGGCCTTCGCCTTTGCCGGATGCCCGACCCTCGTCAGCAGCCTATGGCGCGTCAACGACCTGTCCACCTCTACGGTGATGAAGGGTTTTTACAAAATGCTGAAATCGGGAAAATCCGTTGATGCATCCATGCGGGAGGCCAAACTCGAATACCTCGCCGGTACCAGCGCCGAATATGCCAAACCGATTTACTGGGCCGGTTTTGTGGTCATCGGAAAAAGCGATGCCTTGCCGGAACATCTGTTCAACACAGGCATAACCTGGTGGTGGTGGATTGCTGCCGGCGCGCTCGCACTCGGCATGCTCTATTTCCTGTTCTACAAAAAAAGGCAGCGCCGCTAGGGCACTAGCCGCACTTTGTAACCCGGAATGGCATTCCGGGTTAGAGGACCCGGAATACCATTCCGGGGTACAGGCTCCGGAATACCATTCCGGGGTACAGGGCGCTACAATTTGAAATGCGCGCTCCCGCATTGTCGTAAACGGGTAATTTTTTGCGTGTGATAGCCTGGAAAAATGCCCTTATGCTACTTTTGCTGCATGGATCATTCTGCTTACCCGACCCCCGAAACATTTACCCGTGCGCGCAGCGCCGAACTTTTCGAAGAAGCCAGGGGCTATTTTCCCGGTGGCGTTCACTCCCCGGTACGAGCATTCAAGAGTGTTCAGGGACCACCCGTTTTTTTTGAAAAAGGAGAAGGTTGTCACATGTATGATGTTGACAATCAAAAGTATGTAGACTTTTGCTGTTCCTGGGGGCCGCTGATTCTGGGACATTGTTATCCTTCTGTCGTACAACGGGTAAAGGAGACCGTCGAAAACGGCATGTCGTTCGGCACGCCCACGCCGCACGACAACCTGATCGGCAAATTGCTGCTCGACAACCACCGCTATATTGAAATGATCCGCTTCGTGAGCAGCGGTACCGAGGCGGTAATGAGCGCCCTTCGCCTCGCGCGCGGCGTAACGGGCAAAAGCAAGGTCATCAAGTTCGAGGGCTGTTACCACGGCCATGTGGATTCCCTGCTGGTCAAGGCTGGCTCCGGGCTGGTCACTTTCGGTGAAAGCACATCCGCAGGCATTCCGGAATCTTTTGCAAAGGAAACGATCGTTGTTCCGCTTGCCGACCCGGATGCCCTCGAAAAAGCGCTTCGGGAGCATGCCGGCGAGACCGCTTGTGTCATCGTAGAACCCATACCGGCCAACAATGGCCTGTTGCTCCAGGATCGCTCGTTTCTCGAACTCCTGCGCCGCAAATGCACGGAATACGGCGTGCTGCTGATCTTCGACGAGGTGATCTCCGGCTTCCGGGTCGGCTTTGAAGGCGCTGCAGGTTATTACGGCATCCAGCCCGACATCATTACATTCGGCAAGATCATTGGCGGCGGCATGCCTGTCGGAGCATACGGCGCAAGCAAGGCTGTCATGAAACACGTTTCGCCCGAAGGCCCGGTGTACCAGGCAGGCACCCTCAGCGCCAATCCGGTGGCCATGGCCGCTGGTTATGCCACGCTTACGGAATTGTTGAGACCGGGATTTTATGAGGACCTGCAATCCAAAACGGCGCGTTTTACTTCGGGCTTGCAGGCCTACTGCGACAGCAAGGGTTACGAGGTTACCTTTCCGCATGTCGGTTCCATCTTTTGGCCGACATTCACACGCCGCCACATCTCAAGATCGGATCAGATCGACGGCTCCCGAATGGATTATTTCAAAACCATGCACCTCGAGTGCCTGAAGCGAGGGGTGTATTTCGGTCCGTCGGGATACGAAGTGGGTTTTATCTCGGCGGCGCACACGGAGACTGATCTGGCGTTTGCGACGGAAAAGATATGCGCAAGCCTGGATGTTGTTTTTGCCGGGTAAGTCTTTGTTTATTTTGTTCCGACCCAGGCTACGATACGAAGCGGTCCGCCGCTTCCGCCCTGTATTTTCATGGGAAGTGCCAGCACAAAACTGCCGGTTTCGGGCAGTTTGTCCAGGTGGGCGACGTTTTCAAACACAAGGATGTTGGCGCCCAGCAATACCTGGTGGCTTTTGAAATCGGTCGACTGCCCGAAATCAATGCTCGGCGTATCCAGTCCGATGCCTTTGATTTTCCGGTTGTCGACCAGCCATTGCGCCGCTGCCGGATCGAGCCCCGGGAAATGCAGTTTGGGTATGGCTCCCGCACCCCGCTCGTCGGTGCCGAAATAGCGCAGGGCGTCCGGATAAAACTTTCCGTACCCCGTGCGCAACAGCACAATGGCGCCTTCCGCAATCGGTCCGTGTTTGGCTTCCCATTCGGTAAAGTCGGTGACGCCCGCCAGGTAATCCCTGTTTTGCAGCGCTTTTTCCGATACGTCCACCACGATGGCATCGCCACTGAACCGGTCGACGGGTATCTGGTCGCTGGTCCAGCGGTGATCGGCAAAATGGATGGGCGCGTCGAGGTGGGTGCCACCGTGCTCGGGCGCGCAGAACTGATACGAGGAATAAAAAAATCCACCCGGCGTCTCGCCGTGGGCAAGCGTGTCCAGGTGGAAATTGATTTTGTTGTTGGGCCAGTACAGTGTCGAGTCTGAAAACGCATACGTCAGGTCGACCCATTGTCCTTTTTGAAACAATGATGCAGGGCTTGCAGCCTGCTGCCGGTCGGTATTTTGCTGGGTACAACCCCAAAGCAGTGCGAGAAAGATCAGGTTTCGCATGTAGAAAATGGATTGACTTCTTAAACAGCGTCAAAGATAAAGATCAATTATCCGAAAGCAGACTGTCCATTTTTTCGTGATACATACTTTCCAGTTCATCTTCGAAGAAAAACTTGTCGTCGCCAAATGCAGGCTTCAGGTCATTGAGCCAGGTGGCCTTGTCATTGTACTCTGCGAAGAAGGGTCGGCCGACCCAGTCCGGATTGCGGCCCTGTAAAAAACGCAGGGTCAGCACTTTCTGTCCCGCCACTTCTGACACGCCCAGGACCTGGACCTTGCCCGGCGTAGCCGACATGCTCGGTCCGCGCACCGTGCGGCATAGCCCGCTCACGCTTTTGTAGGCCTCCCGGAAAATCTCCCAGGCACGTACCAGAGGGACCTCAAAATAGTGTTTGGCGCCGGTATCGCGCGCTACGAACATGTAGTAGGGTATGCAGTTCTGGTTAACCTGTTCGCGCCACATCTCTGCCCATGCCTGCGGGTTGTCGTTGATGTTGCGGAGCAAGGGTGATTGCGTGCGGATCTGCAGTCCCGTATTGCGCAGTTGACGGATGGCTTTTTTCACAGCCGGCGTCCTCATCTCGTTGGGGTGGTTGAAGTGCGACATGAATGCCAGGTTGATGCCGCGGCTCGTCACCCGTTCGAAAAGATCGAGAAACTTGCCGGCCTCCTCATCGTCGATAAACTTGTAGGGCCAAAACGCCAGCGACTTGGTGCCGATCCGGATCGTTTGGATATTCGTCCTGTTGTCTTCGAGAAATGGCTCGATGTATTGCCGGAAGACCTCGAATTTCATGATCATCGGGTCGCCGCCTGTGAACAGAATATCGGTAACCTCCTGATGTTGTTCCAGATATTTGATCAGCAGATCGGTCTCGCGCATGGCAAACTTGATCTCGTTCATGCCCACAAATTGCGGCCAGCGGAAACAAAAGGTGCAGTAACTGTGGCAGGTTTGTCCGGAACTGGGGAAAAACAACAGCGTTTCCCGGTATTTATGTTGAATACCGGTCAGTTTTATGCCTTCAATCTCGGGCATGTTCAATTCCACCTGCCCCGCCGGATGCGGGTTGAGTTGCAGCCTGATACCGTGGGAAGTTTCCTTGATCAGGTTGCGGTCGTTGGTGCTTTTCAGGGTTTTTTCCATTTCCGCAAAATGTTCGGGCAGGAGCATCTCTCTGTTCGGGAAAGTGAGGTTAAAGATCGGGTCGGTCCGGTAATTGTCCCAGTCGATCAGTTCGTCGATCACGTAGTTGTTGACCTTGAAAGGCAGCACATTCCCGACCACTTCAATGGCCCATTGTTCCGATTCGCTGAGGCGATCCAGTTGTGGAATGTTTCTGAAGTTATTGAGTGCATACGCTTTGTATGCCGGCTTAATTTGTGTAGGTACTTGCATCGAATAAATTTTGTTTATGATCTAGGTTTACACAATCTGGCACGGGCGGTTGGCAGCCTGCAACTGAGCAGACATTTTTTACCGCAAGGTTTGAAAACGGGGTCGGTCAAAGCAGAAACGGGGGAAAGGAGTTGCGGAAAATGACGCGTTTTCCGCATAAAACAGGTAGGTAACCCCCTAAAAAGACCGGAGGTTCACAAAATACGGAAAGTTTCGAATAATTCAAAAGCCGGTTACCCCTGGTGGGTTCACTTGAAATCCAGGATAGCCGTCCAGACGCTCAGATCATTTTTGTCCAGCCGGGTCCAGATCGGTCGCACCACACCGTCGTGGGCGGAGATGTGGCTGTAGTCGCCAAAAAAGACAAAACTGTTGGGATTAAACGGGGTAGTACTGATCTTCAGATTGGAAAACGTCTGGGCGCCGTCGCGGCTGACGGCCAGGTAAACATCGGTTCGGAAATCGTCGTAGGCGCGCCGGTCGTAAAAAACGGTGTACAAATGCCCGGTTGTCTGGTCGATAGCCAGCCAGCTGAGGAATTGTTGCTTGCCGCGCGCATCGTCGTTCACGCGCTGAGGCTTGCTCCAGGTGTTGCCCCCATCGGTACTTTTGGCGATCCAGATATCGGTGTCGTTCGCGCCGCGCCGCTGGTCGCCCCAGTTCAGGTAAAGCGTACTGCGGTTGGGGCCGTTGGAGAGGTCACATACCAGCACAGGCATGCCGTTGCAGCGCTGTATACCGGGGATATCGAAATTCCAGCCGCCGGGCTGGTCGGCCGCAACGATGTCTTCGCTGAGCCAGGTTTTACCGCCGTCGACAGAGCGGTCAAACCATATCCGGTTGTTCCACGACCAGGCGACATATATTTCGCCGTTGGGGCCGAATGCCGGCACGGCGCCTTCCGTGGTGTTGTCATCGTCGAGACAGTCGCCTTCAAACTGGCTGATTTTCAGCGCTTCAGACCATGTTTTACCGCCGTCGGTACTTTTGGAAAACAGGATGCGACTGTGGTCGTTTTCCAGATCCCTGGAGTCGTATTTGTCAAATTCCGTCCACGTACAGATCAGGTGGCCGGTTTCAGGGTCTGCGCAAAGCCAGTGTTTATCCTGGTCTTTCGGGTGCCGCATGCCGCAGTACGAACCGTCGTTGTAGGTTTTGCCTCCGTCGGTACTTTTTTGGATGACAATTCGGTCGAGCAGCAGTTCGCTGCCCCAGGCACGGCCCTCTGGGTCGCTGAGGTGCGCGTAATAAAAACTGCCTTCCCGGTCGGCAATGATGACCGGATCGCCAAATACCCCGAAGGATGACTTCAGGTTGCTGCTTTTCCAGGTCAGGCCGCCGTCGTCGCTCCAGCTATAGCGGTTGAGAATGGCGCCGGCCGCGATGTTTTTCGTATTATTGGGATTTATGCATATCGTCGGTTCGCACGGGCCGAAAAAGCCGCCCGAGCCAGCCTCTGCAATCATCACATTTTTGAAACCCGGCGGCAGTGGAATCGGCACACCCCTTTTTTGTTGGGTGACACAGGAAACGGCCATACAGGTGGTGAACAGCAGTGCAAACAGACTTCGGAAGGATGTGAAAGGATACATAAAAATTGATTTTGGCCTGAAATTCCGTAAAAACCCGAATTTGGCGTTCAAATTCGACAAACTTCAGGAACACAATGGTAAAAGTTTTTCTCAGACCCGGCAAGGAAGAGCCCGTGCGGCGTTTTCATCCCTGGGTGTTTTCAGGCGCCATCGCGCGCGTCGACGGCCAGCCGGCCGACGGCGATATCGCCGGAGTGTACGACCGCGGGGGCAATTTGTTGGGGCTGGGACATTTTCACCACGGCAGTATTGCAGTGCGGATGCTGAGTTTTGGCGACGACGACCCGGAGCAACCCCGTTTCTGGGAACAAAGGCTTGCCGCCGCGCTGCAGGTCCGAGAAACGGCGCTCAGGCCTCTGGATCAACAGACCGGCTTCCGGCTCGTGCACGGGGAGGGCGACGGACTTTCGGGCCTGGTTGTGGATGTGTACAACGACACAGCCGTATTACAATGCCACAGCATCGGGATGCACCGGCAGCGGGAGACGATAGCCGCAGCCTTGCACACCGTTATTGGTCCGAAACTCAAAGCGGTGTACGACAAAAGCAGGGAAGCTCTTCCTCCGAATTATGCGTCCGGACAAAGCGACGGCTACCTGTGGACGTCGGGACAGGAAGTATCGGGTACGGCAGTTATTTCGGAAAACGGGGTTCTTTTCAAAGTGAACTGGGAGACCGGACAGAAGACCGGTTTTTTCCTCGACCAACGCGACAACCGGCGCCTTTTGACGCAATTTGTTCCCGGCAAGACGGTGCTCAATACTTTCTGCTATACCGGCGGCTTTTCCTGCTACGCCCTTCGTGCCGGCGCCGCGCTGGTACATTCGGTGGATGTTTCCGCCAAAGCGATGGAACTTACAGCAGAGAACGCGGCACTCAATGCGCCGTATTCGGGCGAGCACGCAGGTTTTACGGAAGATGTTATGGCCTACCTGAAAAATACCGACCGGCAATATGAGGTAATGGTCGTCGATCCGCCGGCTTTTGCCAAAAGCCTCGAAAAACGCCACAACGCAGTGCAGGGCTACAAGCGCCTGAATGCTGCTGCCCTGCAAAAGGTAGCGCCCGGCGGTATCCTGTTTACCTTTTCCTGTTCGCAGGTCGTCGACCGGCAGTTGTTTTACAATACCATTGTGGCGGCAGCGCTGGAGGCGGGGCGGCAGGTGCGGGTGCTGCATCACCTGACCCAGGGCGCCGACCATCCGGTGAATCTTTTCCACCCCGAGGGCGCGTACTTGAAGGGCCTGGTGTTGTATGTAGAGTAAGGCGCATTTTCCGGGGTAAGGAATTGCTCCGCAACAAACTTTCTTCGTCAAGAGCAGTTTAAGCGTGGGAATAATGATGAAAATGTTTCCGGCTGAGGGAATATGCTCTGCCCTGAAAATAAAATCCAAACGATTTTATCGGCCGAAGTGCCCGGTATTACGGATATTTGAAAAATGAATAATGGTATTGCCTGGTTTCCCAACTAGTCAACATCCCGGCTGCGATGCTATTTGGAGAATGCCCTCTGATTATATTCCGAAGTTTAAACTTAAAACTGACTTACTATGCGTACCCTCCTCTTTTTCATTCTTTTGATTGCCATTGGCAGTGTTTATTCCTTCCAGAAAAAGGAACCTGCTCCGTCGATGGTCATGTGTCACGACCCGGGAAATGCCACGGCGGAGTTCGCCCTGTTTGCCAACGACCCGGCGTTTCGCAATGCACACCCCGCTCCTTTGCCTGTTTCCGTTACACACCAGGGTGAAATGGTGGAATTTCCTGTTGCCGACGGCCCCAATGGCCGTGCCTTTCTGATCAAATCGCACCAGGCCACCAACAAGTATCTCATGCTTTTTCACGAGTGGTGGGGACTCAATGATTACGTGAAAAATGAAGCGGCCATGTGGAGCCATGCACTGGGCATCAACGTGATCGCAGTGGACCTGTACGACGGCAAGGTGACCACCAGCGCAGAGGAAGCCGGTAAACTCATGCAGGCCTGCGACGCTGCACGCGCTGCCGGAATTATTGAGGGCGCCGCCAAATACGCTGGCGATGCCGCCGATTTCCGTACCATGGGCTGGTGCTTCGGCGGCGGCTGGTCGTTGCAGGGCGCCTTGTTGCTGAAAGACAAGGTAAAAGCGTGTGTGATGTATTACGGCATGCCGGAAAAAGACGTGGAAAAACTCAAAACGCTTTCCACCGACGTCGTATTTATCCATCCGAAGCAGGACAAATGGATCACCGCCGAACTCGTATCGGAATTTGAAACCAACATGAAAACCGCCGGCAAGGAAGTGTCTGTGTACCACTATGATGCCGACCACGCGTTCGCCAACCCCAGCAGTCCGCGCTACAACGAGCAGGCAGCCAAAGAATCCCGTGAGGTTGTAAAGGCGTATCTGAAAGATAAATAGGATTTAGGGGGTTGCGGGTTACGCAGGTTACGGGTTGCGGGTTACTGGTTACAGGTTATAGGTTAGGGAAGTTTCGGGTTTTAAGGAGTATTAAATCTGGTTTTTTTTGTAACTTTGGGTTAACGCAACCCGCAACCCGCAACCCGCAACCCGCAACCCGCAACCCGCAACCCGCAAC
>ERZ724514.1370-NODE-1370-length-10754-cov-4.701654_pt1 | contig 10754 bp, 8 predicted proteins | sample MGYA00376047_ERZ724514 | MGnify/ENA primary metagenome ERZ724514 (study PRJEB28724, sample SAMN07190883) | activated sludge metagenome | isolation source: activated sludge of sewage treatment plant in Hong Hong | place: Hong Kong | collected 2016-03-17 ...
ACGAAGTAGGCGTCGATACCCTGGGCGATCAGGTGATTCATGGCCCATACCGTCTCTTCGATCGGTGTGTTTTTGTCGGGCCGGTGGCAGAAGTACAGGTCGATGTAGTCTACCTGGAGCCGGCGCAGGCTGGCGTGGCAGGCTTCAAAGATATGCTTGCGGCTCAATCCGGTCTGGTTGGGTTTTTTACCGCCGTCGCCAAAAAAAACTTTCGACGACACCAGCCATGAACTGCGCTCCCAGTTCATTTTTTTCAGGATATTACCCATCACGGTCTCGCTTTGGCCACGGGCGTATATCTCGGCGTTGTCAAAGAAGTTGATCCCGCCATCATAGGCTGTGGACATGAGTTTCTCAGCAGTGTTGTCCTCAATTTGTTTCCCGAAGGTAACCCAGGAGCCAAATGACAATACACTGACTTGCAAGCCGGATTTTCCAAGTCGACGATATTCCATATTTTTAGGTCAAAAAGTAAGTGATACAATGATCGCACAAACCCCCGCGGCTCCGTACTACGCCGTCATATTCACTTCCGTCAGGACTGAAACAACAGAAGGTTACGGCGAGATGGCAGAACTGATGGTCGAACTGGCAAGTGGTCAACCCGGATTTCTCGGCGTAGAATCGGCACGAAATGAAGTGGGCATAACAGTTTCCTACTGGGAAAGTTTGGAATCAATCAAAAACTGGAAGGCGCATGCCGAGCACCGGGTGGCACAACAATACGGTCGCGAGAAGTGGTACAGCGCCTACAAAACACGCATTTGTCTCGTCGAGCGCGATTATGGTTTTGGTGAATAGGGATGAATGTCATTATTTTCATCATTCATCATTCATCATTCATCATTTTTACTAAAACACCTTCAGCGTGTAGTGCATTATCCAAACGAAAGCGAGCAAAACCGTAGCGATCATCACCCCGCGCATGGACAGGTCCCAGCGCTGCCGGCGAAAAATATTCATCGGGATGAGGTTGAGCGCTATGGCAATGACTACGCTGGTGCGTTCCCGGAAATTCGGGGTGAAGCCTTCGCCGCTTGCGCCGCCAAAATACGCCAGCAGTTTGAAAAGGTTAAAGATCAACACTGCGCCGATAGCGGGCAGGATCAGGCCAAAGAGCAGACCGACCCATATCTTGTTTTGTCTGAACATAATGTGTAGGTGATAAAAATGAATAGCGCAAATCTGCGCTTTTTTTTCGCACAAGAGCAGCGTTTACCACGGGATTAATACGTTTCCAGGTCATTCAGGCTGCTCAGGGCCTTGTAATTGGTCAGGTCGTGCATGGACGGGACAACGGAGATAAAGCCGTTGCGCAGGGCCCAGACATCGGTATCCTCTCCCTTGTCGTTGTTGACGAACTCGCCGGTGAGCCAGTAATAGGGCTGCCCGCTCGGATCGTGCCCTTCCATAAAATTTTCCACCCAGCGCGCATCTGCCTGGCGGCAAATCCTGATGCCGCGTATCTTTTCTGCAGGCAGTTTCGGGATGTTCACGTTCAGCAAGTTGCCATGTTCGAATGGGCGTGCCAGCGTGTATTCCATGATTTTCCTGACCCAGGGCTTGCAAGGTTTGAAATCTGCGTCGAAACTAAAATCGTCGAGTGAAAAACCGATGCTCCGGATATTCTCAACGGAGGCCTCCATTGCTGCCGACAGTGTGCCGGAGTAAATGATGTTGATCGAAGCGTTGGTGCCGTGGTTGATGCCGGATACGCAGAGGGCGATAGGCCGGTCTTTCAGGACGACGTGTTTGGCGAGTTTTACGCAGTCGACCGGTGTGCCGGAGCATTCCCATGCTTCGATACCGGGGAAAATATTGGCTTTCTTCAGCCGCAGCGGATCGTGGATCGTGATGGCGTGCCCCTGTCCGCTTTGCGGGGAGTCGGGAGCCACCACCACCACTTCTCCCAGTTCTGATGCGAGTTCGACCAGAACCCGTATGCCGGGTGCGACGATGCCGTCGTCGTTTGTTACCAGAATCAAAGGTTTTGACATGGCGCAAAGGTAGGGGACAAGGTCGTTACAACGGAAAGCGCGGCATACATTAGCATATTAAATTGTGGGTGGAGGAAAGTTTTACAACACAAATTGCGTTAGGAAAAGGTGAATAAAATTTTGAAAAAAGGCAGTTCTGCGCGACTTTTTTCGTTTATTTTCAATACGGCCTTGATTTTCAGGTTGTTGTTTCAATATTTTGACCTAATCTTGCAGTAGGATTAACATGTCTCTCGGGAGATCCGGATGCCCACAAACCGTTTTTCCCTCCGAAAACAACGCACGATGAAACAAATTTTTTCCTCCGTCCTTTTTTTATTTTTTCTGGCAAACCTGTCGGCACAAACGCCGCTGTACATTCAGTTCGACCCGTCCTGTATGTATCAACTGGAATACAAATACACCTATTCCGGGCAGGATCTGCTGATGTACTCCATCAATAAAGGCGAAAACGAACTTTATTTTTTCAAGATCGGCAGCAATCCGCAGATATCCTCGCAGGCCATGCCCAAAGGACTGGTCTCCTGCCAGACTGCCGTACTGAACAGCACGGAGGTCAATGCGATCAATGCAGGCGGACGGCTTGCGTATATCGTACACAAGGTGCAAAACGGATACATATCCATGCCGGTCGATGCGGTCGGACAAATTTTCCGGGTTGGCACGTCCTATGTTTTCCGTTCGCCGAGTTACGATTTTCTGCTCGACACCACCAATATCGACTATGCGCGCAACCTCTCCCAGCCCGGCGTGACCTCCCCGGTTTACCTCACGGGTATGCGCGATTACGATTGCCGGCGTCAGTATGCCTTCCGGCTTGAGCCGCTTACATCCGACCTGCCGCGAATGGATGTGGAACTTATACCGGGTATTGGTCTGGTGAGCAACCGAACCGGCCACAACGGCAGCGAAATGGAACAAAATGTGTACCGCCTGATGAAAATAAACGGCATCGGTATGGAGGAGTATATCTCTGCCCTGTGCCGCAATAACAATACGCAACCAGGCAACCAGGGCTCTTTCATCACCGGCTGGACCCCCGACCCCGACCCCGCACACAACGAGCCGTATTTGTTTACGGAGCCGGACAAAGAAGAATATTATACCCAGCCAACGACATCCGGCGGCCAGCAGTCTATGGCCAATTGTCCCGAAAAACCGGGTATCGGCTACCATATTGTACAACCCGGCGAGTCGCTTAACTCTATCGCGCGCATCTACAAACTCGATACCCGGTCCCTGATCGACTGGAACCGGCTCAAAGACCCAAACAAACTCGAGGTTTGCCAGAAAATATGGTTGTCTGCGCAACAGAATAACAATTTGCCATCCACCACCAAGCCCTTACCACCAGCTGCAACAGGCAGTAACCCGTCTTACACGGAGCACATCGTCCGGAAGGGCGAATCCATTACCGCAATCGCCCGCCAATATGGGGCCTCCGAAACCGAAGTTCGAATAATGAACAGCATGCCCGCTTCCGGCGATGTCGTTATCTATCCCGGGCAGCGGGTGCTTGTTCCAAAACCACGGGCTACCGCCTATGACAACCCGGTCGGGAGTGGCGACGGTCGCTCTAATGAAATGCCATCGGCGTACACGCCAGCCACCCCCGGAGCCTCGAGCCGCTCACAACACCTGGTGGGGAAAAATGAGACAGTGGGCATGCTGGCCGGCAAATACGGCTACACCACGGAATATTTCCGGCATATCAACAGAAGTGTGAAAACACTGCCGCAGGGCGACAATCAGGTGATTCCGCAAGGACTTGTTCTGTACAGTTCGGACTGCAGCTGCGATCGTCCTGACCTGAAGTCTTTTGGCAACCGGGGGGAAGCGCCGGTACCGGATATGCGAAGCCAGGGACAGGGTTTTTACTACGACAACAATAACAGGGTTGAGTCCACGCCGTTTGCCGGGGCCTCCACTGCCCAATTCGAATACGTCGGCGAGTACATCGTGAAGGCCGGCGATACCATGCAGAGCATTGCAAAAACGTATGGTTTGTCCGTGGAGAAGCTGGCTGCCGCCAACAATATGCGAACAGGCCAGGAGCCACAGCCGCGCGATATCCTGAAAATTCCCAAATAACCGTCTTTCCCTGCAGGACGCAGGTGACGAAATGACAAACTAATTCAACTAAAACGATACACTCAAAACCAACCACATTGTTAAAAAAACGATCTGCCATGAAAAAGCTCATCCTTGCAATCCTGAGTCTTTTTGCTCTTAATGCCTTCGCCCAATCACCTGTTTACGTATTGTTCAACGCCAGCTGTATGGATCAGCTGGAGTACCGTTATACCAAATCGGGCAAATCCGTGTTTGCCTATTCCATCCGCCCGAGTGCCGACGAACAGTACGTTTTCATGTCGGGCGAGAGTGGCATGCCCACCCAGAGCCTGCCCGACGGTACCTACGATTGCCGCAACCTCAAGCTGAACGATGAAGCGGTGAAGGTGATCAACCAGAATTCCGCCACCCGCCAGATGTACATCATCATCCAGCGGCCGCAGGATTACCTGATGATGCCGATATATTCGGCCACCCAGATCAAACGAGTGGGCAGTTACTACCTGCTGGTTTCTCCCAAATATGTTTTTGCCATCGATACCACCAAGCTGAGCTACAAGGACAACCTGCAGGGAGAATCATCGCAAACGATCATCCGCTTTACCGGCACCAAACTGGCCAAATGCAGGTACCAGTATTCTTTCCACGGCGATCCCGGCAAGAATTACAAGGAAAGCATGGACTTCGATTTCATCTACGGCCTGGGTATCGTAAACAGCCGTTCGGGCACCAATTCCAATGAATTGATTGAAAATGAGATGCAACTGGTCGGGGTAAACGGAAATTTCCTGGAAGAGTACCTTACTACCAGTTGCCGTAATGCCAAAGACGCAAAATTGTACGGGAATTCCGCTTCCAAGTGGACCGAAACCCCGGAGACCGGAGATATCGCGCAGGATAAAGAAGCTGCTTCCGCCAACAACAATAACTACGTCTGGCGGCCCGATCAGGATAATAGCCAGGCGAACAACCAGAATTACAACCCGCAATTTGCCAATTGTCCGGAAATGCCCGGCCCAGGCTATCATATTGTTCAGCGCGGGGAATCGCTCAAAGCCATCTCCCGCACATATGGTGTCGACCTGAAATCGATTATCCGGTGGAATGACATCAAAAACCCCGACCATATCGAGATTTGCCAAAAGATTTGGCTGCAAAACCCGCCTGCCGGCGGGGCTGCCCGTACATCGGTTTCAAAAGGCGCAGTCACGACGAACAACAATAGTCAGACCGGACCAACGGTGGTAAATCAATCGACTTACTGGAATCAGGCCAACAATGCTGCCACCCCGGGTCAGTACAACTATACGCCCAGCCAATACAGCACGCAAAGCCAGTTTGCAAACAAGGCCGGCTACCACAGTGTCCAGAAAGGAGAGACGCTGTTTGGCATATCCAAGCGCTATGGCTGTGCGGAAGAGTGCTTCCGCCGCGCCAACAATATGCCGCTCGAAGGGAATGTGACCCTTCAGATCGGCCAGGCGCTCGTTATCCCGGAATGCACCTGCCAGGTTGCCGGCAGCCAGACGCAGTCCGATTACAACGGCACACGCGGCGTCCCGGCGGTGCCCTCGGTAATATCCGATGCGCTGAATAACCAGACCCAGCAGCAACAACCCTATTTGTCGCCGACAGTGTACGACTATCAAAATCAGAACCCCAATATGAACAGGACACAGCAAACGCCTGTCGCAGGCGGCGGGGTACAGCAAAGCAACCAGGGGCAACAAACCAATACCCAGGATCTGCCCCCAACCCAGGAATACATCGTACGCCAGGGCGAGACAATGAACTCGATCGCCATCAAGTTCAAAATGAACGTGGCTGAACTCAGCCAACTCAACAGTATCGGCGTCGATGAGAAACTGGTGCCCGGCAAACGGCTGGTCGTCAGGCGGTACTAGGTGATGTCCTGACTTGTCAGAGGTGTTTCATTAGTATAGTTCTGACAAGAATTGAAATTATCGGACAGGATTCACAAGATATACAGGGTTTTCAGCGGCAGCCTGCCCTCAATAATCCTGTATCTTTTGTGAATCCTGTCCAATAAACGAAGCAACCTGTCAGGTTTCCGATCCTTATGGCGGACTGGCAAAATACGCTCCCGTAAATTTCCTCCCGATCTTTATCAAAACTTCATCTGAAGTGTAGCCATCCAGTTGCGACCTGCCTGTGGAAAATAGCCGGCAAGGTGGTACACCCCGTTGCCCTCCAGGCGGCTGTAAGGGTCGTATTCGCGCGGGTCGTAACCCTCTGAAACAAACCGGTATGCCCACCCGTTGGAGGAATACCGGGCATCGAAAACGTTGTTAACAGCGAAAATCAGGCCCAGATCGCCTCCTGCAATGATGTTTTTAAGTTGGTAGTTGAATCGCAAATCGCTGAAGAAATATGCGGGAAGGTCGGTATTTTCATTGGATGTGTTGTCCAGGTACTGCCTGCCTACCTGTTTGCCGCTCAGGCTCACGGTTAAGGCGTGTGGCGAGGCATCGCCCTTCAACACAGTAAACGTCGCTTCCGCTCTTGCCACGATACCCGGAGAAAAGGCCAGGTCTGAGTTTTGGTAGGTAATCCGTTCCTGCAATCCCGTATCCCAGTTATCGCGAAATTCGGTGAACGCCCTGATTTTGTTGCGGCTGAGCGCCATGTTTCCGGCTAGCCTCAGGCGCGACCCGATCTGTTGCAGGACCTCGAATTCCAGTCCGGCCCGGTAGCTGTGCGGCACGTTGGTGCGGATATAGGCGCCTACGTCGTTCAGGCTCCCATCGGGTACCAGTTGATCGCGGTATTGCATCCAGTACAGGTTGACCGACAGTGCGCTTGCCGGGCTGTTGTATTTCACCCCGGTCTCCAGGTCAAGAAGCCTTTCTGCCTTCGGGCGGCTTGCCGGGGTGGATTGGGTATAATCGTCCCGGTTCGGCTCCCGGTGACCGACGCCGGCAAATCCATATATGCTCCAAGCCCTTGAAAAAGCGTACGACAAACCGGCCTTTGGATTGAAAAATGTGGCTTTTGCTTTTTGTGAAACGTTGTTCAGCATGTTGTCAAAACCCAGAAAAGTGTACCGCACCTGGCGGACCTGCACATCGAGTAAGGCCGAAAAGCCCCGCGCAAAACTGACTTCCGTTTTCAAAAAAAGGTTTGCATCCTGCTTGTCGGCATCATTGTCATAATAGCGGAAGTCCTTTGGCGCCCCGCTGTAATACCCGGTCCAGATAATTTCGCCGAAGTGCCTGCCTTCGTACCGGCTCCATGCCCCGCCGAATTGCAGTAAGGGCGCCCCCGACATGCCCGGAAAATTGACCGACGGTTGCCAACGCAAGGCAAAGGTCCCGCCGTAAAAATGGTTGTCCAGCCAGCGTCGCCGAACCAGATCAGTTTCAGACAGGGTTGTATCGCCAATTGGCCAGAGCGCCAATCCATAGTCGGCGTAATTCTGGTTCGCTTTGTACTGTTCATAAAATCCATACCCACGAGTATAGTGTCCGTTCAACTGCAGGTTAAAACCGTAAGGCAGGATTCGTTTGTAGTGCAGTAAATAGTGGCGTTGGGTGTAATCGTCGACTTCGTCGTCGTAGGGTTTGCCAGGGCGTTCGGTGCCGGCGGTGTTAAAGGTGCGCAGTGCCTCGGTATCGACATATTGCGCAGGCACGCCGTTCCAGGCCTGATAGGTGATTTCATGCCCGCTCATAAAATGCCCCTGAAGCGATTGTTTCTCGTCGATGTAGGTGCCTGAAAGATGGATCGCATTCAGGTCGGCCTTTGCACGGTCGATATAACCGTCCGAATGGATATTGGACAATCTCCCGCTGAACGCGAGTTTCCCGCTTATCAGACCGGTGCCCAGATAAGCGGAGTGCTTACGGGTGCCAAAGGAGCCGGCTGTGTTGGTAATGGAGACAAATGGTTCCGGCGCCACGCGGGACAGGTCGAGGTTGACCGTAGCGCCGAATGCGCCTGCGCCATTGGTGCTGGTACCTACGCCGCGTTGTACCTGTATTTCTGCGGCGGATGCGGCCAGGTCGGGCAAGTCTACCCAGTAAACGCCCTGACTCTCGGCGTCGTTCAGGGGTATACCGTTCAGGGTAACATTGATCCGGGTCGGGTCGCTGCCGCGGATACGCAGGCCTGTGTATCCGACCCCGGACCCGGCATCGGAAGTCTCCACAAGCGACGGCACGCCGGAGAGCAGGAAAGGCACGTCCTGTGCCTGGTAAATGGCGGCGATCTGCTCTGCCGACATATTGGTGTGCGGCACGGGATTTTTGGCGTCGGCGCGGGTCGTTTGAATGACGACGGTGCGCAGCATGATGGAATCGGGAGGCCGGTTTTGGGCGTACACAAGGCGGGGAGCACACCAGGCAATCACTGCAAAAAACAAGGCACAGGACGACCTGCAGTCAGAGCCGTGCAATGCTCTGCGCAATAAAACTGGAAGAATAAACATGGAAAATGAAGTAATTGAGTGAAACATCCACCTGTGAAGGGGCTTCGCAGGTGTAGTGATGCCACTACCCGTCTCAATTCCCTTCCCGGCATGACCCGGGCAGGTTCGATGGGTTTGATCTCAGGAACTTTATCGAAAAGTCCCACCCCAATGAGTTGACGGCACAAAGATCAGAAAAATTCGGCGATAACGGAAAGCGCCTGCTGCAATCGTGTATCCGGGTCGCCCTCCATGACGGTATAACGGGCATTGTGGTCGCGCAACAATTGCTCATACATGCCAAACAACACATCGCGCTCTTCCGGGTGCTCGCGCAAGGGGTCGGGTTGCCAGGGGAAGTCGGGAGCGCAGAGCAAATAGATATCTGCCTGCTGCGGCACGCCGTAACCTTCCTGCCAGCGAAAATCGCCGCCGGCGCCAAAACGGTACTGTTCCCAGACCTGCAGCACCGTCCAGTCCGTGTCGCAGATCAGCAAGTCCCGTCGGCCTGCTCCGGGAACCCTTTCAGCATACCACGACTCCCAGGCTTTTTGTCCCCGCCCGATCAGCCGGAGGTCGTCGCGTACATAAGGGCGGCCCAGGTGCGCTACATAGTAACGGGCAAATTCCGGGGCGCAAACGGCGTCCAAAGCCAAAGCCAACGCACCCGCCAGGAGCGTTTTTCCGGATGACTCGGGACCTGTGACAACGATTTTCAAATGTAGTTGTTCTTCTCCCATTATCAGGATGAATAGGTATTTTTGCATTGCAAATAACCGGTATATGCACAATATTGAACCGTATTTTCGCTGGCAAGACCTCTATGAGGCCTCTGAAGACGCGCAATCGCCGTTTTTCGGGCGGAAATACAGTGAATTTCACTACACGCACCGGTTATACAATTTTTACCTGCATCCGCAATGGGATGCGTTCGGCTCATCTACCCTGTACGGGAAAATACTGTTTGTCGATTACGAGGAGGGTTTTGCCCTGATCGAACTCATCGGTGAATGGAACGATACGCTGCACAACGACATCATGTTCCTGAAGCGAAACGTAGTGGACCCGCTATACCGCCAGGGGATCAACAAGTTTGTGCTGTTCTGCGAAAATGTGCTCAACTTCCATGCCTCCGGCGATGATGACTACTATGCAGAATGGGCGGAAGAGGTGCATGAAGAAGGCGGATGGATCACCCTGTTGAATATCCGCCAGCATATCAACGACGAAATGCATGATGCCCGTCTCTATCAATACCTGCATTTTGGAGATGAATACAACGACATCAACTGGCAGACCCAGAAACCCCTGGTGGTGTTCCAGATCATTGATGCCATGGTAACCGGGCGTCTGCACCGTCTTACCGGCTAACGCCGCAAACAGATTTACCATGTCATTTAAATCCGGTTTTGTCAATATAATTGGTCGCCCGAATGCGGGAAAATCGACCCTGATGAATACATTGGTGGGAGAGCGGATGAGTATTATCACCCACAAACCGCAAACCACACGCCACCGGATCATTGGTATTCTGAGCGGGGAAGACTTTCAGATCGTGTTCTCGGACACCCCCGGGTATGTAAAAAATCCGTCGTATAAAATGCATGAGGCCATGAATCGCTTTATCGAGGGAACCCTCGACGATGCCGACCTCATGTTGTTTGTATTTGATCTGACAGAGGAACTGGAAGACGACAATCCGGTGATCGGCATGCTGAACAAATCAGAGGCGCCGGTACTGCTGGTGCTGAATAAGCGTGACCTGGTTGCGGAGCAGCGCGCACAGGATGTAGTGGGGTGGTGGAAAAAGCGGATTCCCATTGCAGATACAGTCGTGATCTCCGCCCTGAAGCGGGAAGAGACGCAGGGACTGCTTGATAAAATATTGGGTTATCTGCCTGAAGGTCAAGCATTTTACCCCGTTGACCAGTTAACCGACCGGCCGGAACGTTTTTTTGTCGGCGAGATCATACGGGAAAAAATACTTCTGCTGTACTCGGATGAAATCCCTTATTCCAGTGAAGTAAGTATTGACGACTTTAAAGAAACCACGACCAAAACCGGGGAACCAATTGCCAGGATCACGGCAACCGTTTTTGTCATGCGCGAAACCCAGAAAGCCATCATCTTGGGAAAGGGTGGTAGTGCAATAAAGAAACTGGGCTCCTATGCCCGTGCAGACATAGAGCGGTTTATACAAATGAAAGTGTTCCTGGAAATAACGGTTAAGGTGCGCGATAACTGGAGAGATGACGAAC
>ERZ724514.1372-NODE-1372-length-10750-cov-2.812903_pt1 | contig 10750 bp, 10 predicted proteins | sample MGYA00376047_ERZ724514 | MGnify/ENA primary metagenome ERZ724514 (study PRJEB28724, sample SAMN07190883) | activated sludge metagenome | isolation source: activated sludge of sewage treatment plant in Hong Hong | place: Hong Kong | collected 2016-03-17 ...
CGGTACTATTCCAAAGGAAAAAAGAAGATAACGTTACTGTTTATATGCTTAAGCTTGAAAACCGTTCGTTTATTAAAAACTGGGGAGTCGGCATCAATTATTCGGCAGGCGGAATAATGTATCCTGATATTAATCTTGATGTATTGGGCAGATTGTCATTCGATAAATATGCCGAGCGGTATATTCTAATGGAAGCAGGCGGAGAGCGTAAGCCATACTTCAATTCGATTTTTAGTTTAGACTCGCCGCTTTTAGTGAATGCAATTTTCGGTAATCTTTTACTTATTACAAAAGAAAGCTGGAATGGAAAAGCATCGGTAGAATCAGATTTTTTCGAAGGGATTGAGAATCCGTTAACTACAATTGATTCCTATCTGCTTACTCCAAGATTAAAGGTAAAAGATTTTGATTTCAGAATAGGGTATGGAATTAACTTTGCAACGACTAAATACGACAAATTTTATTCTGATAAATCCGATGCAGAGATAATTGCGGGAAGAAGTTCGGAGCCTGTTTTTCTGGGATACTATTATCCTTATTTTACTCCAAAAAATCAGTTTGTAAATAATGCTATATTGGGAATTGGTTATTCGCCCAATAAAGAAACAAATATAGGTTTAAGGATTGACTACGGTTTTATAGCAAATACTGAAAAACCTTACTATTTTAGAGAAACAAATCCTGTCGGAGCTGTTTATGTTTCAAAGGGATACAGGTATGTCAGTTATCATCCGATAGATGTTAGCTTTTCGCTGAAGTCATATTTAACTCCAAAGATTGTTGTGAATGTAGATTTTAATTACTCTGAAAATTTCTTTTATGTAGTAAGAAATTTGAATTTAGGGCTTAAGGTAAATTTTTGGAAATAATAATTTCGTAACTTGATTTTATTATTTAAACCTTCTTTTTAAACTTTTTAATTACCTCTATTATATATATTTTTCTCGTTTCAAACCTCATTGCAAGTGAAGAGTAAGCTGCTTTTTCTTTCCTCATTAATCCTGATTTTTGTTATAAACCTCTTTGCAGGTTCTATAGACCCGTATTTTTATACAGTAATTATTTATATCGGGATTAACATAATTCTTGCAACAAGCTTAAATCTCATTAACGGCTATACTGGGCAGTTCTCGTTAGGTCATGCGGGATTTATGGCAATCGGCGGCTACCTTTCCATAGCGCTTTCAACATATTTCGCTCCATTTTTTCAGAATACATTCGGTACCGGAGTCTTCGGTGAGGCAATCACATTTATAATAGTATTGCTTGCCGGTGGAACTGCCGCGGCACTGGTCGGTCTGCTTGTCGGTGTGCCTTCATTGAGATTGAAAGGCGATTATCTTGCAATTACAACTTTGGGCTTTGCGGAAATTATTAGAGTAGTAATTCAGAATATGGATGTCATCGGCGCATCACAGGGATTCAGAGGGGTTTATATTTATAATAATGGAGTAAAAGCTCCGCAGATGGTTCAGGATTTGGGCGAGATGTCAAATATTTTTTATGCAGTGCCGAAATTTACAAATTTCTTCTGGACATTTTTGTTCGTAGCTATAATTATTTATTACGTTCATAATCTGATTAACTCCACATACGGAAGAGGATTTTTATCAGTAAAGGATGATGAAATTGCAGCAGAGTCTATGGGAATTAACACAACAAAGTTTAAAGTTTCTGCTTTTGTAAGCGGAGCGTTTTTTGCCGGTATAGCAGGTGTGCTGTACGGGCATTTTAATTTATATCTGAGCCCGGAAGACTTTAATTTCTTAAAGTCAGTGGAAATAGTTGTAATGGTTATTTTAGGCGGAATGGGAAGCATGATTGGAGTAATCATTGCCGCAGTGCTTTTAACAATATTGCCGGAATTTTTACGAAGCGTTTCAGAATACAGAATGATAATCTACGCATTGCTCTTAATAATAATGATGCTTACACGCCCGCAGGGATTATTCGGATTTAAAATAAAAAGAAAAAAATTATAATATCTCATTCCTAAGCTTATGTTAGGGAATGTTTGCGTAACGAAGCTGAAGCTTCGTTACGAGTACAAGGAAATTAAGTTTGAGTCTTTTACAGTTAAAAGATATTACTATGCGCTTCGGCGGTCTTACCTGCGTAGATAAAGTATCTACAGTAGTTGAGAACCACGAGCTTGTCGGAATGATTGGTCCTAACGGAGCAGGGAAGACAACGGTATTTAATATGATTACCGGAGTGTATGACCCAACTGAAGGCGATATTGTTTTTAACGGAGAATCAATTGTACCTTATAAGCCATACGAAGTTTCGGCAAAAGGAATCAGCCGGACTTTTCAGAATATAAGATTGTTCAAATCGCTTTCGGTAAAAGATAACGTAAGAGTTTCTTTCATTAAAAATATTAAATCAAAATATTTTTCATCAATACTTCAGCTTGGAAAATTTTCAAGAGAAGAAAAAGAAATCGATAAAAGAATTGACGAGCTGCTTGAGATGTTTGACCTGCTTCATGAGAAAGATGAGTACGCTTCATCACTGCCTTATGGTGACCAGAGAAAGCTTGAAATTGTAAGAGCGCTGGCAACATCACCGAAACTGCTTTTGCTTGATGAGCCGGCAGCGGGAATGAATCCTACTGAAAAAGTTGATTTGATGAATCTCATTAAAAAAATAAAAGAGCTTTTTGATATTTCGATTTTATTAATTGAACACGATATGAAAGTTGTGATGGGAGTATGTGAAAGAATTTTTGTGCTTGAATACGGAAAAAAAATTGCCGACGGCAAGCCGGAAGAAATAAGAAACGATGAAAAAGTAATACAGGCATATTTAGGAGACACGCACCATATCTAATTTCAAATTTCAGATTTCAAATATCAAATTTAAATTTGAATCAGGAAGAATTAAAAGATAGGACAAAGAAATTTGGATTAAGGATTATAAAGCTTGTTGATTTTCTTCCAAATAGAAAAATTGGTGATGTAATCGGGCGGCAAATTTTAAGATCTGCAACCGGAGTTGGAGCAAATTATAGAGCAGCATGCAGAGCAAGATCTAAAGCAGAATTTATTTCGAAATTAAATATAGTACTTGAAGAGACAGATGAAACATTGTACTGGCTTGAGTTAATTGAGGAAAGCGGATTAATAAGCAAAGAAAAATTAGCTGACATAATTAGAGAAAATAAAGAATTAGTGGCTATCTTTATCGCAACCCTTAAAAGTTTGAAGAATAAATGACAGGGAAGAAAAATTTGAAATCTGAAATTAGAAATTTGAAATTAAGCAGATGTTAGAGATAAAAGACTTACAAATACATTACGGTTCGATAAAGGCAATCAGAGGCATAAATTTAAAAGTGCCTGACGGCTCGATAGTAACGCTTATCGGTTCAAACGGCGCAGGAAAAACTTCAACGCTACGCGCAATTTCGGGGATAATAAAAACCGCGGGCGGTTCTATTACTTATAATGGCGAGAACATCACAAATCTTCATCCTGAAAAAATTGTGAAGATGGGAATATGCCAGTCGCCCGAAGGAAGACTGATTTTTTCAAATCTCACAGTTGAAGAAAATCTTCTCATGGGAGCATATACGAGAAAAGATAAGGAAGGCGTGAAGGATGATTTGGAATTTGTATTCTCTTTTTTTCCAAGATTAAAAGAGAGGATCAAGCAGCTTGGCGGAACGTTAAGCGGCGGCGAGCAGCAGATGCTTGCAATTTCGCGCGCTCTGATGTCGAAGCCGAAAGTTCTTTTGCTTGATGAGCCGTCGCTCGGAATTGCTCCGTTATTAGTAAAAACAATTTTCGAAAAGATAGTTGCATTAAATCACTCAACAGGAATTACAATTTTATTGGTAGAGCAGAATGCAAACTTAGCTCTTTCTGTTGCAAACTATGGATATGTTTTAGAAACAGGTGAAATAATTTTAGAAGGCAAGGCAGATGAACTGGCAAAGAATGAAGAAGTAAGAAAAGCGTATTTGGGAGAATAACTTAATTTCAAATTTTAGATTTCAAATTTCAAATTTTTGAAACTATAAAATATTTTGAATCAGGAAGAATTAAAAGTAAGAACTAAAAAATATGCGTTAAAAATTATTAAATTAGTTGATAATCTTCCCGGATCCAAAATTGGTAATGTAATTGGAAATCAAATTTTACGCTCAGCAACTTCAGTAGGCGCTAATTATCGTTCTGCTTGTCGAGGTAGATCAAAAGCAGAATTCATTTCAAAACTAAACATTGTATTAGAAGAAATAGATGAATGTTTATACTGGCTTGAATTAATAGAAGAAAGTGAACTCCTTAAAAAAGAAAAATTAGTTGAATTAATAGGGGAAACAAGGGAATTAATTGCAATATTTTTTTCCACACTAAAGACTCTAAGAAATAAATCTTAACTTAAATTTGAAATTTGAAATTTAACATTTGAAATTAAATATATGAACATTAAGTTAGCAGACAGAATGTCCAGACTCGGCACTGAAACAGCGTTCGAAGTTTTGGCAAAAGCAAAGAAGCTTGAGGCAGAAGGCAAAACAATCATCCATTTGGAAATCGGGCAGCCTGATTTTCCAACTCCTAAAAATATATGCGATGCGGCAATTGCATCTATAAAAGCCGGAGACCACGGCTACACTCCGTCTAACGGAATTATTGAGCTGAGAAAAGTTATTGCAGATTATATAACACGCACACGCGGAGTTCAGCGTGATGCCGATGAAGTTGTTATGATGCCGGGCGCAAAGCCTGTTATGTTTTATGCAATGCTTGCATTAGTGAATGAGGGCGATGAAGTGATTTATCCTAATCCCGGATTTCCGATTTACGAATCAATGATTAACTTCGTCGGTGGAAAAGCTGTTCCGCTAAAGCTGGAAGAGTCAAAGAATTTTTCGTTCGACGTAGAAGACTTAAAAAAGTTAATTACACCGAAGACAAAGTTAATTATAATTAACACTCCGCAAAATCCTACAGGCGGAATTTTAACCGAAGACACTATCAGAAAAATTGCCGATGTTATAAAAGATACAGATATAATGGTATTAAGCGATGAAATTTATTCGCGGTTGATTTTCACAGGAGAGCATTTTAGTATTACACAAATTCCGGGTATGCTTGAGCGTACAATTATACTTGAAGGATTTTCAAAAACATATGCAATGACTGGATGGCGCGCAGGTTACGGAGTTATGCGAAAAGATTTAGCTGACCTTTTTTCAAAACTTATGACAAACAGCAATTCATGCACAAATTACATGGTGCAAAAGGCATGTATCGAAGCTTATACCGGTCCGCAGGATGAAGTTGAAAAAATGAGAGAAGAATTTATGAGAAGAAGGGACGTTATTGTTGACGGATTAAATTCTATTCCCGGATTTTCATGCGTAGTGCCTGACGGGGCATTCTATGCCTTCCCGAACATTACAAAAACAGGTTTTGATTCCCGCAAGCTTTGCGACCACTTATTGTATAATGCAGGTGTTGCATGTTTATCGGGTACGGCATTTGGTGCATTCGGTGAAGGATATTTAAGATTCTCCTATGCAAATTCAACTGAAAATATTCAGGCAGCAATTAAAAAGATAAAGGAAGTGTTGTAAATAATTACAATTTGCAAGTTTAGAAATGAGGTTTTAGGTTATAGTATCGAAATCAAAATGAAAAAAATAATTAAATTAAATTCATAAATGGAACAACAAGTAACACCTGAACAAGTCAAAGAAAAAATTCTGGAAATTTATAAGAGCAATGACGCAATTTCAATTGCTTCCACAGGCGGAGAATATTCCCCATGGATATTAGGAGCATATTTTGCTTCAGACGGATTAACAATTTACTGTTTTCTTGAAACAGCAGGGAAAACCTATAGGAATATTTTTTTAAATAAAAATATTGCAATTTCCATTAGCAAAAATGATGCAATGCAGGATTTTCTTCAGGGCAAAGGAACTATTGAAATGCTTCCTAATGAAGATGATGAAAAAGTAAGAGGTATGATACTTGAAAAAATGCCGTGGTTTAAAACCTATACTCCCGTTGCTCCTTGTAAAATAACTATCAATAAATTTTTTGTTACATCACTGCAGAACGGCTGGTTCCCTGCAAAAGTTTTGGAGCAATAATTATATGTGTTACGATGTAGTGCTTCGTAACCGGAACATAAATTCTCATAGCTAAAAAGCCATTATCTTGTAATTCTAAAGGTGATGGCTTCTTTTATTTTATCACTTTTAAAAAGTAAAGAAAGTATTACTTTTAGTCTCTTATGAATCTTATAAAGCAAACTTTTTTACGGATAAGTATTTATGTAATTCTGGCAGGATTTCTTGTCGTCTTTGCGTGGTTTAAATTTTTTAAACCCGATTCTGTAGATGTTATAGAGGTTGGTGGTTCCAATGGAAGATATTATGTGAAGTTTAAAGAGTTTAACTCCAAATCTGATATTGAAATCAGAATTGTTAAGCTTCTAAATAAAGTTAATAATGATCAGATTTTAGTGTTTGAAGGAGGTTATAAGTTAAACGAAGGATGCGATATGAATATAAATTCAATAGATGACTTGCTGAATAAAATTGATTACTATAATGAATCGCAAAACAGGTTAATGTTCATCAACAAAAAATGCTATTTAGAAAAGAACTGATATAATAATTTGAAAACTGATTTTCTCATAGTAGGCAGCGGCATTGCGGGGCTTTCACTTGCAATAAAACTTTCCGAACTAGGTCGTGTTACAATCATTACTAAAAAACAAAAAGCAGAATCCAATACAAACTATGCTCAGGGCGGAATTGCATCTGTCTTTGGCAGTGATGATACTTATGATTTGCACATACAGGATACGCTTGATTGCGGCGCAGGGCTGTGTCATTTAGATGCTGTGGAAAAAATTGTTACAGAAGGTCCGGTAAGAATAAAAGAGCTGATGGAGCTGGGTGTAAACTTCAGTAAAGATCATGGACATATATCGCTTGGTAAGGAAGGCGGGCACTCACGAAACAGAATACTTCACTCGAAAGATTTAACGGGAAAAGAAATTGAAAGAGCGCTGCTGCATAAGGTTGCTTCAATTTCAAGAATAAAAGTTTACGAATATTATTTCGCGATTGATTTACTCACTCCGCGGAATTTAAAAAGAAAAAAATCGAAAGAAAAAAATATCTGTTACGGAATATATGCTTATAATGTAAATTCGAATAAAGTTGAAAAGATTGTTTCGAATTACACTATTCTTGCATCGGGCGGATTAGGGCAGGTTTACACGCACACAACAAATCCCGCTATTGCAACAGGAGACGGTTTTGCAATAGGATACAGAGGCGGATGTGATATTGCTAATATGGAGTTTGTACAGTTTCATCCTACAGCTTTGTATGAAAATAAAGAAGTGCACGATTCGCAGGTGTTTTTGATTTCAGAAGCAGTAAGAGGAGCAGGAGCGATTTTAAAAAATCGTGACGGCAAAGAGTTTATGCACAAGTATGATAAGAGAAAATCATTAGCTCCGAGAGATATTGTTGCAAGAGCAATTGATGCTGAAATGAAGAAGAGAGGAGATACGAATGTTTTTCTTGATATGAGGCACATAGATAAAAAGGAAATTCTGAATCACTTTCCTAATATTTACAAGCACTGTTTGAAAATAGGAATAGATGTTACCAAACAGATGGTGCCTGTTGTTCCGGCTGCGCATTATTCCTGCGGCGGAATTAAAACTGACTTACACGGCAAGACCAATGTAAAAAATCTTTTTGCATGCGGAGAAGTTACAATGACGGGAGTTCACGGAGCGAACCGGCTTGCATCAAATTCACTATTGGAGGCAGTAGTGTTTTCAAATTCAATATCAGAGTATTTTAAAAAGAATTATAAAAAAGATAAGAAAGAAAATTTAACAAAGTTATACTCCGATATTTTAAGCTGGAATTCTAAAGGCACGGTAAATACCGAAGAGTGGATTTTAATTTCTCACAATAAAAAAGAAATTAAAGAGATAATGAGCGACTACGTAGGGATTGTAAGAAATACGATCAGGTTACAAAGAGCTAACAGGAGAATTTTAATGATGAAAGATGAGATAAGAGAGTTTTATAAAAAAACGAAAGTAAGTGTGGAATTGCTTGAATTGAGAAATCTTGTAACAGTGGCTGCATTAATTATTGAGTCAGCGATGAAAAGAAAAGAATCGAGGGGACTGCATTATATGCTCGATTATCCTATGAGGGATGATAAATATTTTTCAAAAGATACAATCATTACAAAACAAATAAAAAATAATTAGCAAATGTTTAAGGGGAAAAATTATTTGTCTGTATTTATTTTGTTAGTTTTAATTTCTTCTGCAAAGGCACAAAATCCTGAAATAAAAGATATTACTCATAAAACAAATGTTACCTCAGTATGGGAAGTGAATACGGATGTATGGGAAGGCGGTGTCGGCGCAGGACTTCATTATCCGTCGCTGCTTAATGCCAAATATCAGTCGCTCGGATTAAAAAGAGGGGATTATCAGATATCGGTAGTGATTCACTTAGCTGCGGGGTACTGGCTTTTGAATGATGCGGCATATCAGAAGCACACGGGTAAGACGGGTGCAAATCCCAATAAAGAACTCGTTGCTCAGCTAATAAATGACGGAGTAAGTGTGGAAATCTGCGGCGTAACAATGCTGAATAATAAGTGGACTGCTGCAGATTTGCTGCCGGGAGTAATGATTTTGGAAACCGGAGCATACTCAAGAATTATTGATTTACAAAAATCGGGTTATTCGTACATAAGATTTTAAATTTTATTATAATCTCTCAATAGTATATTCTCTCAAAGTAAAATGAAAATCCTCTTTACCTGTTTGTTATTGTTAATTGCATCAGTAAGCTTTTCACAAGAGAAAAACGCTCCCGAACGTGTAAGAACCTATGATGTGCAGCACATAAAAATGAATATTAATCTCGACTGGGATAAAAAAATGGTCATCGGTAATGTTGAAACGAGAATTGTTCCGCTGGCTGACGGCTTTAAGGAATTTGAAGTTGATGCAGTCGCATTCAGAATTAACAAGATAACGGACAAAGAGGGAAACAGATTAAAATATGATTATGACGATAAAAAAATTACAGTGATATTTGATAAAGCATATTCGCCCAATGATACAATAGTTTATACTGTGGATTACACATGCGTTCCGCAAAGCGGACTGTATTTTATTTATCCGCAGGAGCTTACACCTTCATATAAAAATCAAGTCTGGTCGCAGGGCGAAGGCGAAGACAACAGATACTGGCTTCCTATTTATGATTATCCGAACGACAAGACTACAACTGAAATGTATGTAACGGTTGAAAATAAATATCAAACTTTATCTAACGGATATCTTGAATCAAAAACTTCTGCCGGTGATGATAAATATACTGCGCATTGGATACAGGATAAGCCGCACTCGACTTATTTAATTATGCTGGGAGTAGGTGAGTATAATATAGTAGAAGATAACTGGAACGGAATACCCGTTCAGTCTTTTATTTATCCTGATAAGCAAAAGGAAGGGCAGTTCTCTTTCAGGAATACAGCAGAGATGGTGAAGGTATTTTCTGAAAAATACGGAGTGGTTTATCCATGGGCAAAATATGCTCAGATAACGGTGAAAGATTTTATATATGGCGGTATGGAAAACACATCTGCTACAGTACTGAACGAACGCGCATACTATTGGCCTGAGATTGAAAAAAATTATTCTGCTGAAGGATTAATATCGCATGAGCTTGGTCATCAATGGTGGGGAGATTTGATAACTTGCAGGAACTGGAACGAGATGTGGCTCAATGAAAGCTTTGCAACCTACAGTGATGCATTATGGTGTGAACTAAAATATGGAAGAGATGAGTATGATTACCAGATTTTGCGCAATGGTGATAATGCTTTAAACTTTGATGAAACCAAAGGGCGTTATCCAATCTGGGCTGGCTACGGAAGTGTCGGCACAAATATTTACGATAAGGGTTCAGTAATAATAAATACATTCAGATATATTCTCGGTGATAAATTCTTCCCATCACTCCAAACTTTTCTGACAGACTACGGGTATAAGAATGTAGAGAGCAAAGATTTGTTAGATGCAATAAATAAGACATGGAACAGCAACCCAAATCTTGACCAGCCGCCTGCTGATTTTAAATGGATGTTTGACCAGTGGATTTGGAAGGCAGGGCAGCCGGAGTTTGATATAAGCTATTCTTATGATGCAGCAAATAAATTAGTTTTACTTAATGTCTTTCAAACTCAGAAGGAAGATTCTTTAACTCCTGTTTTCAGAACTCCTGTTGAAGTAAGAATAAAAAGCGGCAGTGAAGATAAAATCGAGAAGATAAATATTTCTAAAAAGCAGGAGCAGTTAAAGATTACGTTCGGCTCCGTTCCTGATTTTGTGCAGTTTGATTACGGCAATAACATTCTTGATAAGTCAAAGATAACAAGAAGTATTGGAGATATTTATAATCAAATATTACAGAGCGAAAATGCAATTGACAGAATAATGGCAATCCGTGAGCTTCCCGCAAAACCTTTTGATAGAATGATAACTGATGTTTTGTATAATGTTTTAACCACTGATAAATTTTATGGGGTAAGAAACGAGGCAGCAATTGCTTTGGGCAAGTTTAAAAAAAATCAGGTTGCAGATGTTTTAATGAAAGCTTACGATATTCAGTCTCATCCAAAGGTAAAAAGGGAAATTTTAAAAGCGCTTGCAAATTTTAAAGAGGAGAAAGT
>ERZ724514.1373-NODE-1373-length-10749-cov-4.472227_pt1 | contig 10749 bp, 10 predicted proteins | sample MGYA00376047_ERZ724514 | MGnify/ENA primary metagenome ERZ724514 (study PRJEB28724, sample SAMN07190883) | activated sludge metagenome | isolation source: activated sludge of sewage treatment plant in Hong Hong | place: Hong Kong | collected 2016-03-17 ...
CCCTGTTGCGGCTGGCCGCCATTGCAGCATCCGTCGTGAACGGAGTGCCCGAGCCGACGGTCGAGCAGATGGACGACCTGGTCGCCTTCGAGGTGGCTCGCCGGGTGGGTGATCCGGCCGAACTGCTGGCTGCGGTCGCGCCCCGCCGCGGGGTGCCGCGATTGCTGGATCTCTCACTGCGCGGCGGGCCCTACGCCGACCTCGACCTCGCGGCGCTCGAGGCGGCTCCCGCAGGCGTTGATCTCGGTCCGCTCACCGCGCGTATGCCGGAGGTTCTACGTACCCCGACCGGTCGCATCGAGGTGTTCCCCGAGCCGATCGTGGATGAGATCGCGCGGCTGGTTGACGCGCTGCCCCGGGTCTCGGTGCCCGACCTCGCGCTCGTGGGCCGCCGGCAGCTGCGCACCAACAACTCGTGGCTGCGAACGCTTCCCCGGCTTGCCGGCGGTTCGAGCCGGGCAACGCTGCAGGTCCATCCCGACGATGCTGAACGGGCCGGCGTCGGTGCGAAGGCGGTGGCTGTTCTCACGTCGGACAGCGGTTCGGTGGAGGTGGTCGTGGAGGTGACCGATGCGGTGCGGCCCGGCGTCGTCTGCCTGCCGCACGGATGGTCGCAGGCGGATGCCTGGACCGCGGATGCCACCCGGGGACCGAACGTGAATGTGCTGACCCCGGCGACGGGCATGGACCCGCTGTCGGGGACGGCCGTGCTCAACGCGGTGCCGGTGACGCTGACGGCCCGATAGTCGCACGCCCCCGCCTCGACGGAGGCCCGTCAGGGTCTGCGCGAGCTCGGGAGTAGTTTCGGACCATGAGCAAGACGAACCCCGGCAACTTCTTCGAAGACTTCGAAATCGGACAGGTGATCGAGCACGCCACGCCGCGCACCGTCACCGAAGGAGACCGCGCTGTGTACGGCGCGCTGTACCCCACGCGATTCGCGATCCCGTCCTCGGCGACCTTCGCCGGTGACATCGGCCTGGTGCCACATCCCGTCGAGGAACTGGTCGGCTTCCACATCGCGTTCGGCAAGACCGTCCCCGACATCTCGCTGAACGCGGTGGCGAACCTCGGCTACGCCGAGTGCCGGTTCCACCAACCCGTCGTTCCGGGCGACACCCTGCGCACGTCTTCGACCGTGATCGGACTCAAGGAGAACTCCAACGGCAAGAGCGGCGTCGTCTACGTCCGCTCGGTGGCGACCAACCAGCGCGGCGAGACCGCCATCGAATGGGCGCGCTGGGTCATGGTGCACAAGCGCGATCCCGAGGCGGCCGCCCCCGAGACGGTCATCCCGGATCTGGCCAAGGTCGTGGACCCGGCGTATCTCGTGCTGCCGAGTGGTCTCGACTTCAGCGGCTACGACACGGTTGCCGCCGGGGAGCCCCACCGCTTCGACGACTACGAGGTCGGGGAGAAGATCGACCACGTCGACGGCGTGACCCTCACCGACCCTGAGCACATGCTCGCGACCCGCCTGTGGCAGAACACCGCGAAGGTGCACTTCAACACCGAGGCGCGACCGGACGGCAAACGACTCATCTACGGCGGGCACATCATTTCCATGGCGCGGGCGTTGTCCTTCAACGGCCTGGCGAACGCGCAACTGATCGCGGCGATCAACGCCGGTGCCCACACCTCGCCCGCTTTCGCCGGCGACACCGTCTACGCCTGGTCGGAGGTGCTCGACAAGGCCGAGACACCTGAGCCAAGCGTCGGTGCTCTGCGGTTGCGCCTGGTGGCCACCAAGGGCCGCGACGAGTCGATGACGCTGCGCGGTGAGGACGGCAAGTACGCGCCGGGCGTGCTGCTGGACCTCGACATGTGGGCGCTCATCCCGCGATGAGGGCAGGCGGTCGCGTTCGGGTGGAGGGTTTGCGCCAGCGGAGGCTGGCCGCCCTACGACTGCGGCTCGATGTAGAACGGCTGGGCTACCGTCGGCACACTCCCGGCAGGTTTGGCGATGTACGCCATGGAGATGGCCGATGAAGTTGCCTGGCAACCGGCCGGGGTAAGGGTCGAGAGTGCCGTGAACGACTGTGGGGTACCTGGCTGCAGGCGGTAGATCGGGGAGCCGGGCGCGGGCGGTGAGCCGATGACGATGCCGAGATCGAACGGCAAGCCAGGCGAGTACAGGCCGTAGGCGTCCCCGGAGCAGCCGGCCTGACGGTAGAACACCTCAGGAGCAACGAATGGAAGCGGGTTCGCGTTCGACGGGTTGCCGTCCCAAACAAGGATGGCGCCACTGGACAGGCGCACCATCGGGTAGACGCCCGAGAAGAAGCCTACGATCGGCCCGATCACCTTTCCGGTCTGGTCGACGGCGTTGAATGCCCCGGCCGGGCCGCGTTCTCCGACAGGACCCTGCGGACCGGTAGCGCCTGTGCCACCGGCCGGACCCTTGACGTTCCACTTGAGCTTCTTCTCGTTCTTCTTGCACTTCTTGCCCTTGACCACGAGGCGCATCTCGCCGGTCTTCTTGTTGGCGCACGCCTTGTACTTCGTCGCGGCCGAAGCCGCGCCGGTCGGGATCGCGATGATGCCGGTGACTGCGACGGTGGCCGCGATCACCGGTGCGAGAAGTCGTCGGGGAGTCATGGAACCCACCTCACCTGATCGATTGACCTGCCGAGAGTACTGCGTCCCGGCCTCTGGCGGCTAGAACCTCACCCGACTTCTCCACCTTCCGGCCGATCCCTATACCCGACCGGATGACTGCGGGCCGCCGGTGGAAGTGTCTGCGCCGAAGTACGCGATCATCGGGTTACGGTGCGTGGGTGGGAAGCCGCCTCCTCCTGCCGACGCTGGCCGGAGCCATGCTCCTGACGGGATGCGCAACGCAGGCTTCCGCCCCTGAGGAACCCTCGATGGAGCAGGTCGCCGTGACTCAGGAGCCGTCGCCGCGCCCCACCGCGTCCGGGTTGAAGAGCCGCGGACCGGCGCAGGTGGTCCATTCCGTCGACACCGAGGACAAGGTCGTCTTCATCACGATCGACGACGGTCTGTACGAGGATCCCGAACTGCTGGCGTTCCTCACCGACGAGCGCATCCCGATCACCGCGTTCCTCACCACCGGCACGATCGTCAGCTGGCCCTACTGGAAGGGCTTGGAGCCGGTGGGATCGATCCAGAACCACACGGTCACGCACACCGCACTTCCGAAGATGGCGAACCCGCAGTCCGAGATCTGCGACGCCAACGAGGACATCGTCGAGCAGGCCGGGCAGGTGCCCTGGATGCTGCGCCCGCCGTATGGCGCCTACAACGCCTCGACGCTGGCGGCGGCGGGGCGTTGTGGGTTGGACTGGGTGGTGCACTGGTCGGTTAGCTTGCCGGGAAAGCGGCTGGAGTACCAGACGAAGCAGGCCGGACTCGAGCCGGGCGACATCATCCTCACCCACTTCCGCGAAGGTCTGGTCCCGGCGCTGCGCAGGGCGGTCAAAGACATCCGTAGGCAGGGCTTCGAAGTGGGCCGACTCGAGGACTACCTCACCCCGCGCGGCCGGACCGATGACCAGACCGACTCGCTTCCGGAGATGGCCATGGCCACGCAGACCGAGAGCCGGGCGGTTCTGGTTCCCGGGAGCTGAGCGCGCCTCCGCCACCCCGGCGCCCTCTGCCGGAATGATGGACCAAGCCCAACCAGAAGGAGATCGCCATGCCCAGCCTGCGCTCGACTCACGCCGTCGCCCTGGTCGCCGGACTGTCCATCGCGGCGCTGGCCGGATGCTCGAGTTCCTCGTCGACGTCGGAGTCGACCCCGACCCCGACCCAGACCGCCGCATCGCCGGTCGCTTCGCCGACCCCCACCGAGACCGAGACCACCCCGACGGCCTCGCCCACGACGGGCGATCTGTGCACGGAGGAGGCCATCCTCGCCGCCATCCCCGAGGGCTCCGAGATGGTCAAGTTCAACTGTGCAGATGTGTCCGGTACGCAGTGGGCCGCCGTCGAGGTCCAGCCCGGTCCCACGGTCTTCTTCCTGCAGGCCAGCGGCGACACCTGGGACGTCTCGACCTCCGACGAGGTGTGTGGAACCGCCAGCGCAGGCTTGCCGCCGGAGTTGCTCGACTACTGCTCGGCCGTCGAATCCAGCTGACAAGTCAGTTACGGACGCGGCGCACCTGTCGCAACGCCTCTACCGCGCCGGTTTCAGAAGCCCGATACGTCAACTTCAGACGGACCTTCGTGCCGAAGGTGCGCACCGTCGTCCCGCCCGCCTTCTTGATCACCTTGACGTTGCGTAGCGACTTGCGTGTGCCGTCCACCTTCACCGTGACCCGTTGACCGGCATCGGTACGGCAGTTCTTCGGCAGCACCACGGTCTTGCCGCGCTTCTTGAGTCTGGCCGGGGGAGTCTTGGCGCAGGCGAGGCGTTGTTGTCCGCGGACTGTGGCCACGGTGCGCGTCACGTCGGCAGCCGCGAGGAAGTCGACGTCGCCCGGTTGGCTGGCGACGATCGAGCAGGTGCCGGCCGCGAGGGCCGTGAGTTGGTTGCCTGCGACCGCGCACACCGCGGGGGTCGTGGTGGTCAGGGTTACGGGTAACCCGGAGGTCGCCGTCGCTGTCAGGGTCGCGGAGGCGCCCACCGTCAGATCGCCCGGTTGCGAGAAGGTGATGTCCTGACTCCGGGCCTCGAAGTAGGTTCCGGCCTGGATCCGGCTGTTCGTCCCGTCTGGGCGGACCCATACCGCTGCGAACCGGAATCCGCTGGCGGCTGCAGCGATGCGCGGGCTGCCAGTACCCGCTGCAGCTGCCGAGGTGCTGACCGTGGAGACCCACGTGGCGCCGCCATCGTCACTCTCAGAGCTCAGGATCTGCGTGTTGGACTTGTTCCACACCGCCGAAACCCGCAGGCCGTCGGTGCTGCTCGCGACATCGGGTGTGAAGACGGCTGGTCCCGGCTCCGATACCGCTCCGGGGCCCGCCCATGTGTCCCCCACAGCGTGTGCGCTCTGCACGCCGAGGACCGTCTCGTTCGCCCAGACGACCGTGGTTCGCGAGCCGTCTGCGGCCCCGCTGATCCGCGGGTTGTTGCTGCTCTGGCCCACCGGCGAGAGGCGCACGGAAGGCGCCCAGATGCCGCCGGCCAGTGTGCGCGTCTGGATCAGTGTCTGGCCGGAGCTGACGAACTCCTGCCACACCGCCACGACGCGGGAACCGTCGGCATTCATCAACAGATCGGGATTGCTCGAGATGCGGGTGGGACTGGACAGGGTATCCGGAGACGACCACGTCCCCCCGGCGTTGTTGGAGAACGAGGCGCGAACGGTGTCGACTCCGGCGATCTCCTCCTCCCACACCGCCGCGAGGCGCTGCCCGTCGGAGGAGGACACCACCCCCAGGTCGCTTGGCGCCGTCACGTTCGCGGCCACCGGGACGGGTGGGGCGTACGTGGCGCCGGAGTTCGTCGACGTACGTGCCTGGATCTGGTGCAACGGGCCTTGGAACTGTGCGAACAACCCCACCACCTTCTGGCCATCCGGTGTCATCGCAACGGTCGGTGAGGGACTGCCGGCCGAGGACGCCAACGCCGATACGTCAACGGGTGCTGCCCACACGCCGTCGGTGAGGGTGGCCGATCGGACGATCTTCTTGTTGACGCCCTCCTCGAAGTCGACGAACGTCGCGACAGCCCGCCTGCCGTCCTGCGAGCCGGCCAACTTGACGCCAGTGGAGTTTCCCGTGATGGAGTTGAGAGGGACCCCCTGCGACCACGTCTCCCCATGGTCGGAACTGACGGCACCGGTGGCGCGGTCCTGGACACCGTCGTTGCTGATCCAGACGCTCGTGAGCCGTTTGCCGTCAGCCGAACTGGTGATCTGTGGAGAGGACCCGTCGCGCGCTGCTGGGGAGATATCAACCGGATCCCTCCAGACGCCGTCCGCACCGGCGGGCCCGGCGGCGCCCAGCGTCATGGAGCTCAGAAGCAGGGCGGCGCTGAGGAAGACCTTCATCGGGCATGGGTACCCGCGGAAAGGGGCTCCGGTAAGTCCACGCACGTACAGAGGATCGGTAGTTCGGCCCTGCCGGCGCACTGGCTGTTGGGCGCTGCCGGGGCAGATTGCGTTTCGGGCCAGTTTCTGGTCGGTTCTGCAATCTGCTGGTGGCGGTCAGCGTTGGAGCGGGTGACGAGAGCCGTCGCGCCCCTTCGGGACGCTCCTCCCGATTCTCGCCGTGCAATCCAACATCCATGACGAAGACCCCCAAAGCCTTGGGGGTCTTCGTCGTGGAGCGGGTGACGAGAATCGAACTCGCACTGTCAGCTTGGGAATCTGTCAGTCGCGAAAGCGGAAATGCCTATGGCGTGGGCACTTTCAGAGGCGACCGAAGTAGCACGTGCAACGAACGTGCAACGAACCGCGGTTCGAGCAGCTTGGAGAGCGGGATCAAGGGGACCGGTCCTTGCCGATACGGCGAGCGCCATCCGGGGTCCGGGGCGGCAGTTCGAGCTCCCCTCCACCAAGGTCAGCGAACGACTTGTGGAGTGCTGTGAATAGGCCTTCTCTGACCGGGAGGACAGCCGCGGCGAGGATTGCCCCGGCCTCGGCTTCGTTGGACCGACAATGCTCTGCAGCCCGCCTCTGCGGGCCAAACTCGGGCGTTGGGTCCATGTCGCGATTCGGCACCACGCACATGGCGCTCACCCCTCTCCGAGTGCTGGCGATGCTGCCCAAGGTAGCGGCGAACTGGCCGCCGACGAAGCAGTCTGGTGCAGGCGGCTCCGCGTGCGGCCAGTCAAGAATGTCTCACCGGGGCGTCGGCACAGTGGCTAGGGTGTCCAGGATCTCGGTGGCGAGGAAGAGCCGAGACCGCCCCCGGCCAGCTACCTCGGTAAGGATCCCCGAAGAGACGAGCTTCTCCACATTCATCGTGGCCGCTCGATGGGTGACGCCGAGCAGTGACCGGGCTTGGGCGATTGTTGTGGCTGGTGACGCGAACAGCGAGTCCACCAACGTCGGTAGCAGGGCGGACGCCCGAGGTGTGGCCATCCTTGCGCGGTAGTCGTCGCGCAGCGCTCGAAGCTTGGTCGCACGCTCGACGGTTGAGTGGCACTGCACGGTTACGGCCTCCAGGAAGTAGTGGAACCATCCTTGCCAGTCCCCATCGACACTGACGGCCGAGAGGGCGTCGTAGTAGGCGTCCCGCCGGGGCTCGATGTAGGCGGAGATTTCCAGCAATGGGCTGGGTAACAGGCCCCACTCGACCATGAGGGCCACCACGAGAAGACGGCCGATCCGACCGTTGCCGTCGAGGAAGGGGTGGATGGCCTCGAACTGGTAGTGGATCGCGGCGATCCGAAGCAGCGGAGGTAGTTCGTCATTGGCGTGCAGGTACTTCTCGAACGCATCCAGGCAGCCCCACAACTCCTCTGGTGCGGGCGGCACGTACGTGGCGTCCTGCAGCGAGCTACCCGGGGCTCCGATCCAGTTCTGGCTGCGACGGAACTCCCCAGGCGAGGCGGAAGCGCCACGAGCACCCTCCAGCAGCATTGCGTGGGCCTCAAGCAACAGCGGCAGGCTCATCGGAAGCCGCCGCCCGGGGTCCAGCACATGGTTGGCCGCTCTGACGTAGTTGGCCACTTCCTGCACGTCGCCCGAGCGATCAGCTGTCGCGGGATCGACCTCGAAGAGCACTAAGTCCGACATTGATGCCTGAGTGCCTTCGATGCGGCTGGACAGTACCGCCTCACGTCGCAACAGCGACATAGCGAGCAGGTGGGGATTCGGCAGCGTGCGGCCCAAGCCGGATACCTCGCCGACCGCTCGGTCGGCCTCCGAGAGTGCGCCGATCAGCTTCGGCGAGAGGGCGACGTCGGGCGGAAGCGGCGGCGGGAGGAACGCCCAGTATCCGCCCTCAGCACGGCGAACGTTGGCCCTGCTCTTCGGACTGAACTGGCTGGGATCCACTGCTACTTGTCTACCGATCTGCGGTCGAAGTGATACTTTCAGAGCTTTAGAGTATCACTCGCGAGATGGCAGTGCTGGCGCGCCAGGGTGTGGTCATCCCAATCGTTCCGAGCGCACATCTGGACGTGGAGACTAAACTACGCAAACTCTCACCTTAGCTTTGCCCCCCGTAGTCAGCCGGACGAATCGGACGCTATGGTGCATTCCATGCGTGGAACGGCCGCAACCCGAGCCTTATCAGGGCTTCGTGTGCCGCAGTCCGTACCGCATCACCCGTGGTCCAACGCCAGGGAAGGCGACAGATCGCGACCGCCGGCCGCAACCTGGCCCGAGGTGTTCGCGTACTTCTTGCCCGAGATCGTCACCCTGGCGGCGAGTCTGGTCCTTGCTCTCGTACAGCTGCGGTGGTTGACGCAGAGCCAGGAGGTGCCGACAGTCCTGGGGGTTGCCACGTCGTGGGCGGTGATCCTCACGTCGGTGTTGCTGGGCCTCCAGATCCTTCCTGCGGACCGCCTTCATCGGAGGGCCTCTCGGGCTGTGACCACCCTTGCTCGTGTGCGGCTTGCCATCCGGCTTGCCTTCGCCGGCCTGGTCACCCACTTGGTGGGAAGGCCTTGGCGGACCTGCGTCGCCTCCATCAGGATGCGTGCGCTCACCAACTCCTGGCCCGTGCCCTCGCCCCTCCAGTTGGCACGTTTCGTGGCCGAACTGCGAGCGCCCGGTTCGCCGCAGCGATGCGCGGAGGCCGGCGCCGCGTAGTTGCGACCCCATCGATCGTGAGGAGTCGGGCACGCCCCGGAGCGCCTGTGTGCCGACCTCCCACGTCCTGCCCTTGACTCCGCGGCGTGCCCTCGCCCCCTCATGTTACGAAGCACGAACGCTCATCCATCCACCACCGCCCGGGATCCAATTGGTACCCCGCGCGTCCACCTCCCGAGCGAGGCAGCCCAGAGGCTCAACATCTCCACGTCGATGCTGCGCAAGCTCACCCTCTGCGGCGCGATAGGTCACGTCCGTCTTGGCGTTGGGGACCAGCGTCACCGGATCGGCTACACCGAGGCGCAGATCGTCGACTTCATCGCAGCCAGGACCGTTCCCGCTGTGGAGGTGGCCCCAACCCCGGCGCCTGCCGTTCCAGTGAAGACGGCCAAGCGCCGAGCAACTCGTGCGGATCCGGACGCCCGTGCTGCCGCGTCGCGGATGCTCGACAAGGCCCTGGCCGCGGGTTCGGTCGCGGAGTGGGGTCGGTCATGACTGCGCGGCCCGAGGCGCGGTCCCCGAACCAGGTCGGCGGGGGCAACTCGCGCCCCATGCCTCCGTCCGAAGCCCTGGACGCCACGGAAGCATTCCTCGGCAGGTTCGTCTGCTTCCCCAGCGAGTACGCCCGCGTGGCCACGTCCCTCTGGGTGGCGCACAGCTACCTGCTCGAGCACTTCGACTCAACGCCCAGGCTGGCCTTCCTGTCCCCAGAGCCTGGTAGCGGCAAGACCCGGGCGCTGGAGGTGATCGGCTCGCTCGTCCGCAGGCCGATGCACGCCGTTCACTGCACTCCGGCGGCCCTGTTCCGGGCCGTGGGCGACCTCGACAACCGGCCGACGATCCTCTTCGACGAGATCGACTCGGTGTTCGGACCGAAGGCCAGGGAGAACGAGGAACTGCGGGCGTTCCTCAACGCCGGTCACCGCCGGTCGGGCCTCACCTTCCGGTGCGAGTCAGTCGGCAACACCCACACGGTGGTCAGCTTCGCTTCCTTCGCGGCCGTTGCCCTTGCCGGCTTGCACGACGTGCCAGACACGATCGCCACACGATCCGTCATCGTCAAGATGCGCCGGCGGGGTCCGGGCGAGGCCGTCGAGCCCTACCGGTTGCGGGTCCACGAGCCCGAGGGTCTGGCGATCGGCGAGCAGTTGGCTGCCGCCCTCGACTCTCTGGTCATACCCGAGGACCCCGTGCTGCCCGCTGGTGTGACGGATCGGCCAGCCGATGTTTGGGAGCCGCTGTTGGCGGTCGCCGAAGGAGTCGGCGGAGCCTGGCCGGGTCGTGCGGCCGAGGCGTGCCTGCACTTCGTCGCAGGCCGCGCCGGCGCAGCCGAGCCTTCGCTCAGCCTGCTGTTGCTGGCGGACCTGCGTCGGGTCTTCCTCGAGGCTGGCAACCCGGATGCCCTGGCGACGGCCCCCCTCCTGGCGGGCCTGTTGGGTCTGGAGGAATCCCCGTGGAGGGATCTGCGCGGCAAGCCGCTGGACCCGTCTGGCCTGGCTCGACGCCTGCGCGGCTATGAGATCCGGTCGACCAACCTCCGCGTCGGAGCCACGGTCGCCAAGGGCTATCGCCAGGTCGACCTCTCCGATGCGTGGATGCGCTACCTACCGCCCATTCATGGGGAGCCAGTTGGGAACCCGTTCGGGGGCGTCCCCCAGAAGCCCGCTACAGGCGCTACACCCGCTACACACACTCATCATCAAGAGGAATCGGGAACGAATCGTGCTCAATTCCGTGAAGAACGGCTGCCAACAGCTGTAGCGGCGCTCACCGACGACGGCGCTACGCGTGAGGCCCTGGCCGCTACATCTGGACGCACCACCGCTGGAGGCCACAGTGTCGGGGCGTGAACATCCGACCAATGCTGTCGGCGAGGCGCGGGTGTGCCGGGCCTGCGCCCAATGGCGCGGGACCCTTCGCAAGGGCTGGCATCCGAGGGCAAGCCGCAAACGGATCTGGCGTGTTCCGACCCCCCCGTCGTTGCCAGCGTCCGGAAGCCAGCCCGCTTCCACCTCACCCGTCAGGGCCATGCCCGATGAGAGCAAGCCAGCCTACTCGTCGGACGGAATCCGCTGTCGCG
>ERZ724514.1380-NODE-1380-length-10730-cov-3.378642_pt1 | contig 10730 bp, 10 predicted proteins | sample MGYA00376047_ERZ724514 | MGnify/ENA primary metagenome ERZ724514 (study PRJEB28724, sample SAMN07190883) | activated sludge metagenome | isolation source: activated sludge of sewage treatment plant in Hong Hong | place: Hong Kong | collected 2016-03-17 ...
AGTAATAATCTGTAATAAACCAATCGATGAGCGTACGGCGGGCGAAGTCGACAAGTTGTTTTATGAAGCACTCATTGCCCCTGATTATGAAGACCGCGCACTTGAAGTTCTTAAGTCTAAAAAAAATCGCATACTATTAAAATTGAAAAATTGGAGCACCCCGATTTCTTGAATGAAAACCTGTCTCAACGGCCAGCTCATTCAAGAGGAGGACCTTCATGTATCTGATGGCAATGAGTTCAAAACAGTTACTAGAACAGCACCTGATGCAAGCCAGTTGAAAGATCTTGTTTTTGCTGTCAACTGCATCAAACATCTGAAGTCAAACGCTATAGCCATCGTCAAGGATCTTCAGCTTATTGGAATGGGTTGTGGTCAAACTTCCAGGGTTGATGCATGCAGACAGGCCATAGAAAAAGCTGAAAGAATGGGATTTGATACCAAGCATGCCGTAATGTCTTCAGAAGCCTTTTTTCCCTTTCCGGACTGTGTAGAACTCGCTGGAAAAGCTGGGATATCTGCTATCGCGCAACCTGGAGGATCTATACAGGATCAAAAAAGTATAGACAAAGCCAATGAATTAGGTATTTCAATGGTAATGACGGGAATCAGGCATTTCAAACACTAATAAATCACGTAAAATTTAGAAAATAAGTTATGAATCTCTGTATTGATTGCGGAAACACCAGGGTGAAGTTTGGGCTTTTCGACAACAATAATTTAAAAAGCACCAAGATCTTTTCTTCTGAAAGGACGGAGGAAATCTTTGACTGGTTGGATGATATCGATTTTGAAGACTGTATACTTAGTAACGTGGCTTCAAAGAATGCGGAATGGCTTGAGAGACTCATGGAAGAAGTGGATATTTATGAACCCGATGCTTTTAGTCCTTTGCCTATAAAGATCAAATACGGCTCCAAAGATACGCTTGGCAGTGATCGTCTGGCAGCCTGGTGCGGGGCATTGAAGCTGGCCACCGCTGATAACATACTCATCATTAATAGTGGAACATGTATAACGTATGATCTTGTTAACCGGGAAGCTGGATTTATTGGCGGTAATATTGCACCAGGGTTGAATATGAGACTTCGCGCCATGAATCATTTTACTTCCAGATTGCCCCTAATTAAGTCCCATCATGTTAATCCAGGTATGCTTGGTACCAGTACGGAATCCGCATTGCAACATGGAGCTGTTAATGGGATCATTTATGAAATTGACGGTTACTATAATGAATTGTCCTCCAAGAATCCGAACCTTTTTTGTATTATGACCGGCGGAGACGCAGAGTTTCTCTCGGTTCGTACACAGATTAAGACCAGCGTAGAACCCTATCTTGTTCTTCATGGACTGAATGAAATTGCCAGATGCAGATGAAAAAATTTATCCTTCCGTTAGTCACAATTATTTTATTAGTTTATTCTATCAAAGCCCAGACTAATGAATTTCTGCCATTATCCAGATATGGCTTTGGGTCAATGACGAGAACCTATTCTCCTTTTTCGCAGGCATGTGGGCATGCAGGTTCTGCCTATACCCAAATTGATGAATTTAATCCTCTTAATCCGGCGACGCTTGGTTTTTTGAAAGTTACGGATGCTGAAATTGGTTATAACATCAAGTATAAATCAATCCGTGATAATCAAACCAGCATCAACGATCTTTCAGGTACATTGTCTTACATTCAGATTGGTATTCCGTTGCGCAATTCAATCAATCAACTTCTTGAACGCAAAGAGTACAAGCATACTTATGGCCTGAGTTTTGGCATTATGCCTGTTTCAAGTACTTCATATAATTATCAGGTTAATGACAGCAATACTGTTGGTGCGACGGTGCGTAAGTTGACAGGCAGCGGAGGACTTAATCAGTTTATGGTCGGTTTTGGGTACCGATATAAAAAAATTTCCGCAGGTCTCAATCTGGCTTATATTTTTGGAAACCTGAAATTCGAACAGGTGTTTTATCTGCGCGATCAATTTCCAGGAGCAAAGGATTACTATACCGACCGCTACTTTGGATCAGGCTTTAGGCCGCAGATAGGATTTATTTATCAAGAAATATTAAACAGCGCGGAATTTAAAAAAGATGCTACAAAGCATGGTAAATCGCTGAATGTGAGTCTTGTTATTTCTGCACCTTCTTCCTTGAGAATGAATCAATACTCCATACATTACGCTGAGCTTTTGCTTGGTAATGTTGCAACGATCATTGACACACTTTCTTTTAAGGAAAATAATCTTACGAACAGTACGCTTCCTCTAGAGTTGACTGCTGGATTATCATACAATCATAAGGATCATTATGGTGCTGTGGTCGATTACGCATTGCAGAACTGGTCTTCGGCTACCTTATATGAAGGAGCCAAAGGCAATTTTATAAATGAAAGCCGAATCTCTGGTGGACTTTGGCTTAGACCAGAACAAAATGGTTTTGGTAGTATCTTAAAACGAAGCCAATACAGGGTTGGGGCATTTTACGAATCGGGTTATCTCAAAGTTAAAAATGAAATACTTCAGCAATATGGACTCACGTTGGGCATGTCCAGCACCTTTGCATTCCAAAGACAATCAGGAACCATTAATCTTGGTCTCGAATTCGGAAAAATGAGTGTGAGTAACCTGATTAATGAAGACTATTTTAAGGTGAATTTGGGTGTTAGACTCAATGACAATGAATGGTTCCTCAAACGAAGATACGACTGATTTAGCCGTTTGTTTCAGATACATATATTAAGCGCAGGCAAATTCAAACCTTTTAATTTTAGCTTTTTCAACATTGCCTTTCTAGGACTCTTTGTAGTATAATAGATAATGAAGTATTTCTCAGTTCACTAGTTTTTATTTAAAATGAAAAATGATTACTAAAGCCCAGACCGGAAGATTGTACTTATAGACGATTTAATTAAGGCGAATATAATGCATTGGGTCAACCGCTGATTTGCCTTCCCAAACTTCAAAATGAAGGTCATAAGAACCGAAGGGATTTAGCTTTAGTTCTCCAAGATTATTTCCCGCAAAAATATTTTCTGCGTCCTTTACAAATACTTTATCCAGGTTAGAATAGACTACATATAGATTCCCCGCTTTCGTAAGTACTACAAAACTGCCAGAGGGGAGCTGTCTTATCTGAACTACCTTGCCATTGTTGACTGCACGTACGAAAGATTCAGAAGACCTGATATCAATGCCATTGTTTCGCAAAGTAATCTCGGGATTATGGTGATCCTTCAGCAAACCAAATCGGGTAATTACAATTCCTTCCTTAACGGGCAAATTCCAAATACTTCTATTTATTACTGCTGACCCTTTACTATTTGTCTTGTCTGCTAGTATACTTTTGTTGACAATTTCTTCAAGTGACTTTTGCTCCTTATTGTAACTTATGACAAGCTGTTGGTACTCTTTTGATTTACTACTAATATGCTCATAATTTTTTTCAAGGTCGGCAATATCCGTGTTCATTTTGTCCATTTCAGATTGCTCTGTGTTCAGTAGTTCTCTCTTTTCATTGATTTTCTGTTTAATGTCATTTTGTTTCAATAATATTACTTCCTGTGATTTTTTGTATCTTATAAACTGTCCAATACGGTACCTGATAATCTGTTCTTTCCAGAGATTCTTCTTAATATCAAGGCTCCATGCTCCGTTTACTGATTCAAGACTTAACGGCTTTAAGAATCTGGACCTGTTTTTCTGACAAGCAATCTCTGTATATGTTGCGCGAAGTTCAGACAATGTATCCAAAGCAAGTTTGTTCGTATTCTCAAGTTCTTCTAGCTGTTTGCTCAAAGTTTCCACTTCATTTCGGATGTTCTTGATCAGATCATTTCTTTGTACAATCAATCCTCTTCTAACCCTTATCTGTGTGACAAAATTTTTTTTGTCTTTTTCCAGCTGTCTCAGGACAGATTCTGTTTCCCTGATTTGCGTTTTCAAAAATTTTATTCTTTCCTTGTTACTGGGTTCACTGGCTATAAAAGAAAAAACGATGCTTGCTACCAGAAAAATCAGCACTGGATTCACAGCAGTTTTTTTGAATATCCGCTTTTTCATTTTCTAGTATAGTGTTCAGGAATGGCAAACTTAATGCTTACTTCCTTATCAATGCTGATTTCCTTCCATTTGATATTGATCCTATCGGTAGTGCCCGATACTTCATCTTTATAGAATGCTTCCAATGACTTGGGGCAGACCCTTCCACTGAAAGTACTAATTTCATTGAAGCCAATATCCAATAATCTTCGGTCTTGACGTATGCTCATTTTCAGTGGCTTTGGTGGCGAATAGGTCAGATCCGTGGTCATCGTAAAAAGTTCCGAAAATCCTTTTACGCTATAACCTTCGGAATTTTTTTCCAACTGATATGAAAGGTACTCTGTAAGATAAAAACCTGAGGTTACTATATCCTGAATCATTAAGTAATCGAGAGGAACTTTATAGCTTTTTGCCCATTCGCTGATAGAATTCTTGCTCCAGCTGTTGTCAATTCGGTCTAATGATGTAACGCTGTCCTTATCCAATAATAATCTGAATAGTTCTATTCCATATTTGCGAATAGTAAGCAATGCGGCACTATCATAAATAACTTTTAATTGAGCGTCCGCGTCTCCGCCAAAATCTGCTCCGGCATAGGAGACTGTTCCTTTGGCGGAATAAGTTTTAAATTTCTGGGCTTTTGAAATATTATCCATCAGCTCTTCAAGCGTTGCAATATCTTTTTTTTTAGGGCTGTTTGCCATCTGTTTGGATGTATGGCACGAAATCAGTAGTAGGGTCAAAAGCGGCAGTGTTATTTTTTTTCTTATCATTTCATCTGATTTAGCAATTGCAAATAACGATTCCTGTCATCTGAAAGATCAACCGCTTTTTGTGCATAGATGATTGCGGTTTCCTTTTGTAGCTGGGCAAGGCAAATCTTTGCTGCCAGCGCATAGTTATCACTATTTCGTCCCGTCTTCAGTTGCAAGCATTCTTCGATGCGTTTTCTGGCAAGGTCCCAATCATTTTGATTTGAGGCTATTATTGCCAACCGGTTGAGAACAAAAGGTTTGAACAAATTTTTATTATTATAAATTTCCTCAATTTTCGCCTTATTAACAATTTGTCCTCTTGCAGATTGATAAACAGCATTTTCAAGTATGGCCACTTCGTTTTTTTCGGAATTAAGGCATTCAGCCCACATCAGATCGGCTTGCTGAAAATTGCCTGTTGACGAATAAATTCTAGCGAGCAGAAGATTTGCTTCTGTTTGACGAAAAGGATTATTCTTGCTCATCAATTTGAAATGCTGTGCATTGGTCAATGCTTCGCCTGTATTGGCCAATTGAAGCTGGGATTCGGCCAGTGCAAAATATAGGAAAGACTGGTTGGGATAAAAGTCCAAAGCCTGTGAAATTTTTTCTTCCAACTTCTTCCAATGGCTCAAATTCAACAAACACACAATCATATTTTCCCAAACGGAATATGGTACGTTTTGAAGTGCTGCAGATTTTTCATAATCACTGACTGCCTCTGTCAAATCCTCGGCATAGTATGACAAATCTCCGCGGAGCGCCCACGCTTTTGCCTCCTGAGGGTATTTTTGTATGAGGAGATCGGCAATCGACTTGAGTCTTGCGGAATCGGTAGAACGGTTTTGTTCAATAAATGGAATCAAGGATCGAATGATTTCATCTAAGCCGGTCTTTCCTTCCCGAATTTGTTGTTCGATACTTTCCGGATTGCCAACGTTTTGTACTGGTTGACTTATCTTTCCTCCTGCAGTGTACAGCGGATCAATAGTTTTGAGCTGTACCAGAATTTTTTCAGCTTCCTTTTTATTCGATTGTGCAATATAAATTTCATACAACGCTGACAAAAGTTCTTCGTGTACCGGGTAGCTGCGGAGCGATGAGGTGATGAGATCAATGGCTTTCTTTTCTCTGCCAAGGTGGACTAGTATTCTTGATTTTTTGATCACTAAAGCGGGTAATAGGCCGAATTTGTTTTGTGCCTTATCCAACACAGCTAAAGCTTTTTCATCCTGGTCAGCCTTCACGTAATTTAGTGCAGCGAGATCATAAAAGGAGTATTGATCCGGTAAGATCTGGCTCAACCCTTCATAGGCTTCTGCCGTCCCTAAATACCTGCCGACAGATTCCAACAGGTTGGCTTGAAAAACCCTCGTCCATTTGTTTGCCGGATCAGCTTTGACGCTTTCGCTGATGGCGTTTATTGCATCTTCAAGTCTTGATTTAGAGAGATATAATCTGGACAATTGGTAATATACCGATGACCTGGCTTCAGGTTCAGATCTCAACTTTTCAAACATTTCAATCGCCTTGTCAGGGTTACCTGTCAGCTGTTCCTTTGTAGCTTCAATGATTTGTGATTCAATACTAACCGGGGCATCACTTTTAAGAACCTGGCCATGGACTACCGAATGTTTGGAAAGTAACATGAAGGCCAAGAAGCATGCTTGCAATAATATTGCTTTCAGGTATTGGGCTGAATGGATAAGAGTTTTGATATAACAGTAATTTTATGTTCGAAATAACGATAAGCTGATACTTTAAATTTTAAGAAACCTCAGTAACCTTTAACATATTGGTTCGCAGTTTGGCATGAATAGGCATACTACCAGTATTTACTATGAGGTCTCCTTTTTTGACTTTTTGATTTTCTTTGAGGATATTGGCGACATCCTCAATGGTTTCATCGGTAGAGGTCATTTTATCATAGTAATATGCGTGTACGCCCCATACGAGATTGAGGGTGCCGAGGATATGACGTTCACTGCTGAAGATATAAATAGGGCAATTGGTCCTATAGGAAGAAGTTTTAAAAGCTGTATAACCAGAGACGGTTAGTCCAATGATGGCTTTGGCTTTAAGATCTTCCGCTACTTTGGCGGCGTTAAAACAAACTACATCACTCACGAAAGTTGAGGATTTTTCAGAAGGCTTCGGCCGTTTTGTCTGAAAACCGTAATGTTTTTCCGCTTCGACAATGATTTTGTTCATGGCCGAGACCACCAGCTGAGGGTGTCTTCCAACGGAAGTTTCTCCGCTGAGCATTACCGCATCGCAACCGTCAAGTACCGCATTGGCCACATCTGTAACTTCTGCACGTGTCGGGGATGGATTATTGATCATGCTATCCATAAGCTGCGTCGCCACAATCACTGGTCTGGATCTCTGGATGCATTTGCTGATGATCAGTTTTTGTATTGTCGGAAGTTTTTCAATTGGCATTTCAACGCCCAGGTCACCTCTGGCGATCATAATGGCATTACTCACTTTTATTATTTCATCAATATTCCGAAGTGCCTCCGGCTTTTCTATTTTAGCAATGACTTTGGCCGGATGTCCTGACCTCTCTACCATTTGGTGAAGCTTTACAATATCATCTGCTTTGCGCACAAAGGATAGCGCAATCCAGTTGACGGGTTGAGTAAGAATGAAATCGAGGTCTTTCAAATCCTTCTCTGTCAGTGACGGCAGACTTACTTCTGTGTCCGGCAAGTTAACTCCTTTGTTGGAGGATAATACACCGCTATACAAAGCCTTTAGTTTTACTGTATCCTGTCCATTGGTTTGGATCACCTCAAATACTAACTTACCATCGTCCACCAGTATTCTCTCTCCAGGCCTGACGTCTCTGGCAAAATGGTCATAGCTCATGTATATCTGGTCTTTGTTGCCAATACACTCTTCGTCTTTGAAGGTCAAAATATCGCCTTCGCGTATTTCCAGAGCATTATTTTCGATCAGACCGATCCTGAGCTTTGGTCCCTGGAGGTCTGTCAGAATCCCGACATGCAGGTCATGCACTTCATTGATACGAATAATATGCTGTATCACTTTAAGATGGTCTTCATGCGTGCCATGTGAGAAATTTAGTCTGAAAACTGATACCCCTTCAAGGGCTAAGGCCTCCAGGCCTTCATAAGTATTGCAGGCCGGACCAACCGTGGCAACTATTTTGGTGTTATGCTGAATCATATAGGATAAATAAATGTCGAACTAAGGGAACAAATTATATGGTTCCGGTTGTTTATAAAAACTCCAATTATTTAAATAATTATGGTTAAACCCTTGTGAGAACCTGCTGAAAGGCTTTATTTTGCGTGAAATTTTATAAAAACAATCTTAAAAATGTCAACAGTAAGCGAAAGAGTTAAAAAAATCATCGTAGACAAATTGGGTGTAGACGAGTCTGAAGTTACCAATGAATCAAGCTTCGTTAACGACTTAGGTGCTGATTCTCTTGACGTTGTGGAGCTAATCATGGAGTTCGAAAAAGAATTTGATACTTCCATTCCCGACGATCAGGCTGAGAAAATTCAGACTGTAGGCCAGGCTATTGACTACCTTGAGTCAAATAGCAAATAAGCCATATTATTATCAGAATTATCTGTTTGTCAGAATTTTATTTTGTATCTAGCCGTGTAGACATAAATTTCTATTCATGAGACGAGTCGTGGTTACAGGAATGGGTGCCCTTACCCCGATTGGTAATAATCTGGAAGCTTATAATCAGGGTCTTCAGAATGGTGTGTCCGGTGCCGGGCCTATCACTCGATTTGATCCTACGTTATTTAAGACCAGGTTTGCTTGTGAACTCAAGAATTTTAACGTTGAAGAACATCTTGACAGAAAGGAAGGTCGCAAACTGGATCCTTTTTCTCAGTATGCTTTAGTCGTAGCGGAAGAATGCGTCAAAGACTCTGGACTAGACCTTGATCGGGTAGACAAAAGCAGGGTTGGCGTAATTTGGGGGAGCGGAATAGGCGGTTTTTACACATTGGAGACAGATATTTCGGAGGCAGCGCTCAATTCGGGTCCGCCTAGATATAGCCCTTTCCTGATTCCAAAGTTGATCTCTGATATTGCCCCTGGGCATATTTCCATCAAGTACGGGTTTATGGGTATCAACTACGGAACGGTATCTGCCTGTGCTTCGTCCAGCCATGCAATTTCCAATGCTTTTGATTTTATACGGCATGGAAAGGCAAAAGTTATTCTTTGCGGTGGCTCTGAAGCCGCTGTGACCAAAGCAGGAATTGGTGGATTCAGCTCTATGAAAGCCTTGTCTGAAAGGAATGATGATTTTCATACTGCTTCCAGACCATATGACAAAGACAGGGACGGATTTGTCTTAGGTGAAGGTGCCGGAGCATTAATGCTTGAGGAATATGAACATGCCAGGGCCCGTGGAGCACGCATCTATGCCGAAATCTGTGGTACTGGACTGACGGCAGATGCCTATCATATCACAGCACCGCATCCCGACGGTCTGGGCGCCAAAGCAGCGATGGAGCTTGCACTCGAAGAAGCCAGCATGAATCCTGAAGATATTGATTATATCAACACCCACGGAACGTCCACTCCGTTGGGCGATATTGCTGAGGTTAAGGCCATTTTGCAAGTATTTGAAGACCATGCTTTTAACATCAATATCAGTTCCACCAAGTCAATGACTGGCCATTTACTGGGAGCTGCCGGAGCCATTGAATGCATTGCCGGAATTTTAGCGATGAACTATCAATTTATTCCGCCAACGATCAATCATTTTACGGATGACCCGGAATTGGATCCTAGACTAAATTTTACCTTCAACCAGGCACAATCAAAAGAAATTAAGAGCTTTTTGAGTAACACTTTCGGTTTCGGCGGACATAACAGCTCTTTGATCTTCAGAAAATGGTAGCCGAAGTTGTTAACCTCGTCAAAAGAGTAAATTATAAGTATTTCTCCCGCGATCGTCATTTTGTTGAGCGGTTACATTCAGTGCTCGGATTTACGCCAGCACATCTACACTTGTTTAAAATCGCCTTTTACCACAAATCAACCATCAATAATTCCCAACAGAACAATAATGGAGGGAGGAAAGGCGAATACATTCAATCCAACGAAAGACTTGAATACCTGGGTGACGCGCTATTGAGTTTTGTCATTGGTGAATATCTTTTCAATAAATACATCCAGGCTGACGAAGGTTTTCTGACCAAGATGCGATCAAAAATTGTCAAGCGCAAAATGCTGAATTACCTCGCAGAGCAAATGGGCCTTGACCGGATGCTGATGGAGTTTAACAATGCGAGTATCAGCCCAAGCATGCTCGGCAATGCACTCGAAGCGCTAATTGGTGCCATTTATCTTGAAAAGGGTTTTGCCTATACAAAATACTATATTCTTAATGGCCTTGTCAAGAAGTATATCAACATTCATTCACTTGAAAGTTTTGATGACAACTACAAAAGCCAATTGCTTGAATGGTGCCAAAAACACACCAAGGAGATCGATTTCCGCGTGATTAGCAAGTCCAAAAATGATAAAAGGGACAGGTTCCGAATCGGTGTCTATATCGATGGCGTTGAAGTGGCTACGGCGGAAGATTTCAATAAAAAAAGTGCTGAACAGGTGGCCGCCGAAATTGCACTGGCGCAACTTCAGCCCTGATCATTACCCTGCATATTATTCGCTTTGTCCTTAGAAAAAAAACAATTGCAACATCAGGCAGGTGTTGAATTACTTGAAAAATGGATCATTCAATTGCTTGATCAGGGCATTGATGTGCTCCAGCATGATCCACACCGACTGGATGACATTGCGACAAGGATGGTGGATCTGGGCTTGTCTGGAATGGCGCGCAAATTGAGAAGCATGCCTGAAAAGACTGAAGATGAAAACGACTGGCAAGTTGCCGTGCTCAGGGAATTGGGTGAATGTTACCTGGCATGTTGCA
>ERZ724514.1381-NODE-1381-length-10725-cov-12.018838_pt1 | contig 10725 bp, 10 predicted proteins | sample MGYA00376047_ERZ724514 | MGnify/ENA primary metagenome ERZ724514 (study PRJEB28724, sample SAMN07190883) | activated sludge metagenome | isolation source: activated sludge of sewage treatment plant in Hong Hong | place: Hong Kong | collected 2016-03-17 ...
TCGCCGAATTGCCGACGGAATCGCTCCACCCCTTTGCGCAGACGGTTTTTTCTAGCAGCCTGTCGGGCTTAACTGTCCGGTGGAATCTGGCATCGACCAGGGGGCAAGACGCATGAACCGTTTTCGACCGATAGACCGGGAAACCGACTACCTGCTGCCGCCGTCGGTGCAGGACCGGCTGCCGGGGGGCACTTGGCGCGCTACGTCGTGGATGTGGTTGAAACGCTGAATCTGTCGGAACTGGAGCGCACGTATGCCGGTCGCGGCAGCGATGCCTATCACCCGGTGCTGCTGCTGTCGCTGTTGATCTACGGCTACGCCACGGGCACGCATTCGAGCCGCAAGATTGAGCGGGCGACCTATGACTCGCTGGCCTTCCGCTTCATCGCATGCGAACAGCATCCGGATCACGACACCCTGGCGAATTTCCGGCGCCGCTTCGGGAAGGAATTCGCTGCGATCTTCGTGCAAGTGCTGCAAGTGGCGCACGAGAACCAACTCTCGAGCTTTGGCACGGTGAGTCTGGACGGCACCGAGCTGCGCGCCAACGCGAGCCGGCACAGCGCGCTGTCCTACGGGCACGCAGAGAAGATTAAAGCGCAGCTCAAGGCCGAAGTGCAGGAGATGTTGAAGCTTGCGGAAGCGGCCGACCGCAGCACCGTGCCCGAGGGGGTCAATCTGCCCGCGGAGATCGAGCGGCGGGAAGATCGCCTGGCGGCCATCGCTGCGGCCAAGGCCAAGATCGAAGCACGCGCCCAAGAGCACGTCGCGCGCGAGCAGGCCGAGTACGAAGCCAAGCTGGCGAAGCGGCAAGCCAAGGAAGCCGCCACCGGCAAGAAGCCCGGCGGCAAGCCGCCGGCCCCGCCGACAGCGGGGCCGCAGCCGGACGAGCAGATCAACCTGAGCGATGACGAGTCGCGCATCATGAGGGTCGCCGGCGGCGGCTTCGATCCGTGCTACAACGCCCAAGGCGTAGTGGATACCGAGTCGATGCTGGTCGTGGCAGCCCATGTCACCCAGGCCGCCAACGACAAGGAGCAGGTCGAGCCGATGGTGGCGAAGATCCAGTCGCTGCCCGCGGGGCTGAATCAGCCGAAAACGCTCGTGGCCGATACCGGTTTCTACAGCGAGAAGAACGTCGAAGCCTGCCATACCGCCAAGATCGAGCCGCTGATCGCCGTCGGGCGCGATGGCCACCATCCGGACTGGCGCTGCCATTTCGAGGAAGCGGCGCCGCGGTCCGGACCGGCCAGCCATGTCGCACAGATGAAGCACGCGCTCAAGACGAAAGCCGGCCGAGCCACCTATGCGCTAGGCAAACAGACGGTGGAGCCGGTGTTCGGCATCATCAAGTCGGTGATGAGGTTCCGCCAGTTTCTGCTGCGCTGGCTGGAGAACGTGCGCCACGAATGGACGCTGGTCTGCCTCGCTTGGAATTTGAAGCGCATGGCCGTATTGCGTCCACAGTAGGTAAATAGCGTAGGAACATTGCGCTTCCATGGCCAACCGACCCGATTTCGCTCCCAAACGACTCAATTCGTCTCGGATCGTGAAACCATGCCGCTGGCAGCAGTTGCTGCCATGATTTAGTTTCCACACTGAATCATACGTTCGAAAGGGGAAGTCCATGGGTATTGTTACAGTCGGCATCGATCTCGCCAAGAATGTATTCGCTTTGCATGGTGTTGACCAGAGTGGCAAGGCGGTATTTATCAAGCCCAAGGTGGTTCGCGGGCAATTGCTGGAAATGGTCGCCCAGTTGCCACCCTGCCTGATCGGCATGGAAGCCTGCTCCGGCGCCCACCATTGGGCGAGAGAGTTCTGCCGCTTCGGCCACACCGTCAAGTTGATGGCGCCCAAGTTCGTGGCGCCGTACCGGATGAGCGGCAAGCGTGGCAAGAACGACGCAGCCGATGCGGCTGCCATCTGTGAGGCCGTCACCCGGCCGAACATGCGCTTCGTCCCGGTCAAAGATGTCGATCAACAAGCCATCCTCTGTCTGCACCGCACCCGACAAGGTTTCATCGAAGAGCGCACCGCGCTCTATAACCGGTTGCGTGGCCTGATCAGCGAGTTCGGTATCGTCCTGCCGCAGAAAGTCGAACGTCTGCGCCGGGAAATCGGCGCCCACCTCGAAGAACTACCCGGCTGGGCCAACCGTTGTGTCGGCGATCTGCTGGCCTACGCCGACCGGCTGAATGAACGCATCGAGGAATACGACCGGGCCATTGCCGAAGCCGCCCGCCAGGACGCCAGAAGCCGGCAACTCATGCAACTGCCCGGCATCGGCCCGACGACAGCCAGTGCGCTGGTCGCCAGCCTCGGCGGAGGGCACGATTTCAAGAATGGTCGGCAACTTGCCGCCTGGGTCGGGTTGGTGCCTGGCCAGTACAGCAGCGGTGGTAAAGCGCGGCTGGGCCGGATTACCAAGGCCGGTGATGCCTACCTGCGCAGTCTGCTGGTCATGGGCGCCCGATCAGTCATCGCCGGTTTAGGCGAAAAGCAGGATCGCTTCAGTCGCTGGGCACGCAGCCTGGTTGAACGACGCGGCTACTGGAAAGCCGCTGTCGCCATCGCAGCCAAGAACCTGCGGCTCTCCTGGGCGGTCATGAAATATGGGGATGATTTCCGGTTGACCGCTGCCCTCGCCTGAGCAACCAGAAAAGCGTCTGTAGAAAAGGAACTGAAAGGAAATCACGGGCCAGCAAGTGGCCCAGTACCACCGAAGCACTGCCAGCGTTGATGTGAAGCGGGTTGGACCCGCGCGGGGTATGCCTGATGAGCTCAAGGGGAGGCTATCGACTCCCGGCTAAAATGAGGCCCCCGCGCGCGTCTCTCATCAGGGTCCGGGCATCAAGCCCAACATGACCGGTTGTAGTACCGCAGTCCTTCACCTTCTCGCACCGACACGGCAGGGAATCGATAAACAGCGAGAATACAGGATCAGGAATGAAACGATAAAACTTCAGAACGCCTGCGGAAAACGGGGAAGCCCTTGTGGTATTGATTTCGCGAACCATTGGTCAGTTGCGTAGTAACACCCGCCAGAAAATGAAAAGGGGAGACGGCGGCTCCCCTTCTTGGCTGGCGGCTACCGCCTTCAGGCGGCCAGCACGCCGCGCATCTTGTGCAGCGCCCTGACCTCGATCTGGCGGATACGCTCGGCCGAAACATCGAACTCGGCCGCCAGTTCGTGCAGCGTCGCCGCTTCGCCATCGTGCAGCCAGCGCGCCTCGACGATGCGGCGACTACGCGGGTCGAGCGTAGCGAGCGCTTCGTGCAGGCCTTCGTCGTGCAGGCGGGCGCTCGCTTTATTCTCCAGCATGCGGGTTGGCTCGTAACGCGAGTCGGCCAGGTAGTCGATCGGGGCAAAGGCCTCGTCGCCGTCGTCCGGGCTGCCTTCGAGCGCCAGGTCGCGGCCGGTCAGGCGGGTTTCCATCTCGACCACTTCTTCCGGCTTGACGCCGAGGCGGGCAGCGACTTCGGCCGCCTGCGTGGCGGACAGCGTATCGACGCCTTCGTAGTCGTTCTTCAGGCTGCGCAGGTTGAAGAACAGCTTGCGCTGCGCCTTGGTCGTCGCCACCTTGACCAGGCGCCAGTTCTTCAGGATGTATTCGTGGATCTCGGCCTTGATCCAGTGCATCGCAAAGGAAACGAGGCGCACGCCGCGCGCCGGATCGTAGCGCTTGACCGCCTTCATCAGGCCGATGTTGCCTTCCTGGATCAGGTCGGCATGCGGCAGGCCGTAGCCCAGATAGCCGCGGGCGATCGAGATGACGAGGCGGAGATGCGACAGAACGAGCCGACGCGCCGCCTCCACATCGCCGTCATTGTGAAAGCGCTTTGCCAGCCGTGTTTCCTCGGCCTCCGAGAGCATCGGATAGCGATTTGCTGCCTGTATATAGGCATCGATGCTGCCGACGGTCGAGACGGTTGGGAAAGCCAGTGCATGGGTCATAACGTGTTCATCTCCTTAAGCATCAAATAATATTTTAGCACTCCCAGTCTGAGAGTGCTAAGCCGCTGGAAAAGTTTCCCGGAGCTGACGTTCCAAACAATTAGAGTCGAAAGCCCCGTACGCGGAAGCAAATTCCTTGCTGCTCGAAAATATTCAGCCTTGAGTCGCCAGCCTATCACTGCGGGAGTGTGGCAACGGACCCTGGCGAGAACCTGGCATCCCGCGAGTCGAGGGCAGGTTCATCAAGCGGGTGAACCGGGTCCACTGATCGCTGCAATGGATGTTTACAGGGGTTGTTTACATATAATCAAATAATCGTTAGATTGTTTACATGAAACCCACCACGACCAAATCCCACCTCTACGAACACGTTGCCCGCATCGGCCAAGCCATCTCCAGTCCCAAGCGTCTGGAACTCATCGAGTTGCTGGCCCAGGGCGAGAAGACCGTCGAGTTGCTGGCCGGGCAGGCCGGTATCGACATGCGCCTGGCCAGCGCCCATTTGCGTGCCCTGCGTGAAGCCCGCCTGGTCGAAACGCGGCGGGAGGGCAAGTTCATTCACTACCGCCTGAGCGGCCCTGATGTCGCTCAACTCTGGCTCAACGTTCGTGAAGTCGCCGAACAACACCTGGTCGAGTTGCGGGTGGCCTTGGACCGGATGGCCACAGCTCCCAACGCGCTCTCCTCCGAAAGCCGTGACTCCTTGCTTGCCAAGGCTCGTAGCGGCGACATCGTCGTCATCGACGTCCGTCCGGAAACCGAATTTGCCGCCGGCCATTTCCCGTGCGCCCGTTCCATGCCGCTGGCCGAACTGGAAAAGCGACTGGCCGACCTGCCGGTTGACAAGGAAATCGTTGCCTACTGCCGCGGGCCGTTCTGCCTGATGTCCGATGAGGCCGTCCAATTGCTGCGGCAACGCGGTTATACCGCTCACAAGATCACCGATGGGGTGATTGAGTGGCGCGCCAACGGTCTGCCCATCGAGAACTGAATTCATAAAATCAACAGGGGAGACAACCCGTGAAACATCTATCCATTTTCGCCCTGTGCGGCACCCTGGCGTTCGCGGCGCTGGGCACCGATGTGTCCGTGCCCGTCTCCGGCGCCCAGACCACCAGCGGCCGGAAGGTGCTGACCTTCATCGCCAAGGGTCCGCCGGGCCAGCGCTGCAATGGCAATCTCCAGGTTGCGGCCGAAGTCGCCAATACTTACCGGGTGCCCATCCAGTTGCTCCCCTCCAGTCTGGCGCCAGGACTATCAGCCCCGGCGGTCTTCTACGGGACCCAACTCATCGTCGCCGATGGCAAGGACTTCAACGGCACGGCCGGCTAGCAGATCGTTGCCGACGTGCTGGATATGGAAAGCGTACCCAAGCAAGCCAAGTCGGGCCTGCTCTTCCAAGAAACGGTACGCAAGGACTTCGATGCTCTAAAGGCCACCATCAAGGCCGGGGGGAAGTGGTTTTTTTCAACACACAAAGGGAGATCAACCATGAATACCATGTTCATCCTCAACGACGGCCCCTACGGCACCGAGCGCAGCTACAACGCGCTACGCCTGGCCCGCGTCCTTGGCAAGATCGAGGGCGAAACCGTCCGCGTCTTCCTGATGGGTGATGCGGTAGCCTGCGCCAAGAGCGGCCAGAAGGTTGCCGAGGGTTACTACAACGCCGGCGACATGGTGCGCATGGTCGGCGGCGAGGTCGGGCTGTGCGGCACGTGCATGGATGCCCGCGGCATGAGCGAGGACCAGGTGGTCGAGGGCGCCCGGCGCAGCACACTGAAGGAACTGGCCGAATGGACGGCCGCCGCCGACAAGGTGCTGGTGTTCTGAAACTTCGGCTTCGGCAGTATTGGGCCTCTGCCGATGCACAGCTAAGGTTTCAACAGGTGAGCGTTGGCTTCCGGAAACAGCATGATCGAATGCCGGATCGTTCTTTGACACCTTGAATCCTGAAATATCCACACCCACAACGTCGGGAGATTAAACATGGTTGACGATACCGAGCACGGCATGGCAACGCGGGCCATTCATGGCAATACTGCCAGAGATAGCCACGGCAGTCCGCACACCCCGATCTACAACACGACGACCTTCGCCTTCGTCTCGACGGCCGACCTCCTGGATGTTGTGGACGGCAAACGGCCTGGCTCGCTATACACCCGGTATGGCCTCAATCCAAGCATTTTCGCCCTGGAGGAAACGCTGGCCGGGCTGGAGGGAGCGGAACTTGCTTGGGCCTTCTGCTCGGGGATGGCAGCTGAAGCAGCGCTGTTCCTGACACATGGTCGGGAAGGTATCGTCTGCATCGGCGACGCCTATGGCGGCACCCTGGAACTGCTGGCGGCCCAATTGCCGTTGTTGGGCATCCCGACCCACCTCCTTCTTGGCGACGAGGTCGATCGCCTTGACGAATTGCTTGTCGGTGGCATAAAGCTGGTCTTTTTCGAGACGCCGACCAATCCGACCCTGGAACTGTTCGATATCCGGGCCATCGCCGCCAAGGCACATGCCCGAGGAGCGCGGGTAGCGGTGGACAACACTTTCGCCTCGCCAGTCAATCAGCGCCCCCTCGAGCTTGGCGCGGACTTTGTCGTGCATAGCGCAACCAAGTATCTGGGCGGCCACAGCGATTTGACGGCCGGTGCCCTGATGGGGTCGAAGGAGTTGCTCATGCCGGTTTGGAACTGGCGGAAGAATCTTGGTTCGATGATCGCCCCGGAAACCGCATCGCTGCTCTCCCGCAGCCTGCGTACCCTGGTCGTGCGGGTGCGGCAACAGAACGCCACGGCCCGGATCGTCGCTGAGGCGATGGCCCGGCATCCGGGAATCAGCCGCGTGTTCTATCCAGGTCTCCCGGACTTTCCGGGGCACATGCTGGCCAAAGAACAGATGCACGGCTTCGGCGGCATGCTGACCATCCAGGTAAAAGGCAGTGGCGCGGATGCCACACGTGTCGCCGATCGCCTCAAGCTCTTCGCCCTGGCACCCAGCCTGGGCGGCGCCGAAAGCTTGGTGACCCAGCCTTGCACGACTACTCACCATGGCCTGACACCCGAGGAACGCGAAAGGCGCGGCATTTCCGATGCCATGCTGAGGCTATCTGTGGGCTTGGAAGATCCTGCTGATCTGATATCAGACTTGGAGCAGGCGCTCGGACAAGACATTGTCGGGACGGCGCCTCCCTCTGAACCCGTCTGACGTTGCAAAGAGTCCCGAGCATTGAATTCATAACCCCCACTGGAGGCAAGATGTCACTCAAACCGATGCATGCTGCCGCATTTGCCCCACGGGCCTGGCCAAGCACTGACCGCAAATGAAGGGACGCGAAAGCGGCATGCCGGACGAGGCCTGTTGGGCCTCGTTTTTCGACCCCGAAGGCATCCTTGACCAACTCTTGGTCAACAAGGCGGATTGCTATCATCTTGTCGAATTCGGTTGCGGCTACGGCACGTTTACCCTGCCAGCAGCGAATCGAACACGAGGCCGCGTGACGGCGCTCGACATCGATCCGGAGATGGTGAGTTTAACGCGGCAACGGGCACAAGCCAGCAAGATTTCGAATGTCCGGGCCGAACTTCGGGATTTCGTGGAGAGCAACACCGGTCTTGGCGATGGCACCCAAGGTCATGCGATGGTCTTCAACCTGCTGCACATCGAGGATCCACTCGCATTGTTGCGCGAAGCCCATCGGACGTTACAGCCAGGTGGCATTCTTTCGGTGATTCACTGGCGCAGCGACATCGAGACACCCCGTGGGCCACCGCTGGCGATTAGACCCAAGCCGGACCAGTGTGCGGTGTGGATAGCCGAAGCAGGTTTTGACTCTATCCTGCCTGTAGATCTCGGTGGGGGGGCTCCATATCACTTTGGGGTAATCGCTCAGCGGCCGGCTTGAGGCGCCTTGCGTATTTCGGGCGCTGCGTCTTGCTTGGCCGACAGCTGGTAATAATTGCCAAGAATTACGGCAGCGCCTCCGTCATTCCAGGTTGGGAAGCAGGGCACCGGCGCAAATGGCCTCGCGCGCCAGCGCTGCCACTTGGCGGCGATCCTCCCCGTGTAGACCGAGCACCGGGCATGTCGCGACACGGGCAACCAGACCCTTGCGCCCGATTATCGTACGCAGGCATTGGGCCAGGGAGATATCGCCCACATATCCTGGGGCGAGACTGCGGCTTCCGTCCGCCTCCCAGTAGGAAATCGCCACCGGCAGAACCGGCCGTCCGACAGCAAGCGCGGGCTGGATCAGCGCGGCATGAAAATGGAGCAGATGGGTGCCGTCGGTCGTCGTTCCCTCGGGAAAGACGGCGACATAATTGCCATTGGCCAGGATGTCGGCGACTTGCTGATTAATGATGCGGGCGTGACCGCGGCTGCCGCGACGCAGGAACACGGTTTCGCTGCGCGCCGCCAGCAAGCCGACCAAGGGCCAGCGGCGGACTTCTTCCTTGGAGACGAAGGCCGCCGGCAGAACCGCATTGATGACAAAGATGTCGATCCACGAGATATGGTTGGCAACGATCAGCGCGCCCGGAACGGCATGGGTCAGATCGGGATCCAGCCTGACACCGAGCGCATTGACGACGCTGCGGGCGACGCCGGCCTTCAGACGCAGGCGGGTAGCGTCACGGCAGATCGGAAAAAGGCACAGGGCGACAACAAAAGCCCCGGTCATCGCCAACGCAAGACGAAACAGCCGGAGGGCGCGCAGCAAGGGGGTGGCTTCGGTCAATCTGGCTGCCCGGAAAACGTCTGACGTCTCAGCCTGAACGTCCTGCCTCAAGGAAGGGAGCCAGGAAGGGCGTGCCCGGCTTGTCGCCAAAGGTTGGGAAACAAGCCTTGAATGCTCACGTTGCCCTCATGTTACCCGAAGATGATCGCGATTTCCTGCACCTGACTACCAGGGCAGTGTACCGAATGCCCGTTGGTAGCGCTCGCCAATCTCCTCGCGACTGGGCTGGTGGCTCTGACCGCCGCGAAAGGCAATCTTGATCGCGCCCATCACGGCGGCCAGCCGACCGGTACGCTGCCAGTCGAAGCCGTTGGCGATGCCGTAGAGCAAACCGGAGCGATAGGCGTCGCCGCAACCGGTCGGATCGACAATCTGATCGGCTTCGACACAGGGAATCTCGTAACGCTGGCCGCCGGCAAGGATTTCGGAACCTTCGCCGCCGCGCGTGACGATCAGCGCCTCGACTTCCCCGGCGAGGTGCTCGAGGCTGTGCCCGGTACGGTCGCTCAACAGCTTCGCCTCATAATCGTTGAAGCAGGCATAATTCGCCAGCCGCATGAAATCGAGAAGTTCGTCGCCGCTGAACATCGGCATCCCCTGACCGGGATCGAAGATGAATGGCACGCCCGCCGCCGCAAAGTCGCGGGCATGCTGCATCATGCCTTCGCGGCCATCCGGCGCGACGATCCCGAGGCTCGCCGTCTGGGCGTGGGCGACCTTGTTCAAGTGCGAAAAGCTCATGGCGCCCGGGTGAAAAGCCGTGATCTGGTTGTCGTCGAGATCGGTCGTGATGAACGCCTGGGCAGTGAAGCTGCCCGGAACATGGCGCACATGCGTCCGCGGAAGAGCGAGGCGATCCAGGCGTTCGAGGTAGGCCCCGGCATCATCACCCACCGTCGCCATGATCAGTGGCTCGCCGCCGAGCAGCATCAGATTGTAGGCGATGTTGCCGGCGCAGCCGCCGTATTCACGGCGCATCTCGGGAACCATGAAGGCGACATTGAGGATGTGGATCTGCTCGGGCAGGATGTGGTTCTTGAAGCGGTCCGGAAAGACCATGATGTTGTCGAAGGCGAGGGAACCGCAGATCAGGGTGGTCATGGCAGGTCTCAGGGGTAGAAGAGATAGAGCTTGTAGCCGGCGGCGCCCAGCCCCTTGGCGTCGATCCAGAGGCGAACCGGAACTTCCGCAGCGGCGGGGAAGGATGTCAAATCACTACCGGGCGGCAGATAGTCGGCGGCGGACAGGACGCGCCGCGCGACTGCCTTATCGCTCGCGTCGGTCAGTGTCAGTTCGAGCGCCGGCCAAGCCTGGGCATAGGCCGCCTGATTGCGCAGCGTCGCCTGCAGGACGAACAGTCCGCGCACATTGTCCGACTGTAGATCGGAAGCCTCGATGCTGACCAGTTCGCTGCGTGCCGGCAGCGGCACGTCAATCCCCAGCGCTTCGAACAATCCCCCGGCAGCGGGAACGTGCCGCACTAGATCGCTACGGTAGTAGTAGGCAAGCTGGACCGCCAGAGCGGCAAGCAGGAGCACCAAGGCGACGATGAAGGGCCAGGCGGCGCGCTGGTGCACTGCGGCGCCGTCGAGCGCGCCGGCTGCCCAGCGGTTGTAGGCAGGCGCTTCCGCCAGCGCACGAGCGGCGACCAGGCCAGCATCGCGCGCGGCCTGAGTCGATTCCTCGACGGTCTCCGCACGAGCCTCTTCCTTTTCCCCTTCCGCCTCTGTCGCGGTCGACCCGGTAATGGCGGCAATTTCCGCAACGGCGTCCAGATCGCGCTCGGCCGCTTGCGAATCCGGCTCAACGCCGATGTCGGACGCTGCCTCTGCGGTTGCGACCTCGCCCCCCGCCAGTTCTGTATCGTCCCCGTTGACCTCCGGCGCTGCGGCTTCTTCCATTGCCTCCGCTGACTGATCTCCTTCAGCTTCGGGTTCAGCTTCGGGTTCAGCTTCGGGTTCAGCTTCGGGTTCAGCTTCGGACTCGGACTCGGACTCGGACTCGGACTCGGACTCGGACTCGGACTCGGACTCGG
>ERZ724514.1383-NODE-1383-length-10715-cov-10.337711_pt1 | contig 10715 bp, 8 predicted proteins | sample MGYA00376047_ERZ724514 | MGnify/ENA primary metagenome ERZ724514 (study PRJEB28724, sample SAMN07190883) | activated sludge metagenome | isolation source: activated sludge of sewage treatment plant in Hong Hong | place: Hong Kong | collected 2016-03-17 ...
TGCGCAATGGCTGGAGCTGCTGCGCAAGGACGCCGGCGGCCGCGTGCACGAGCAGCGCACGATCGGCGTGCGCTTCGTGCCGCTGGTGGGGCGGGCGCGCTGAGCCGGACCGGGCGGTGTTCCGCCCGGTCTACTTCGATGTAGAAGCGCGTGAATCGCGGCGCAGCCTTATGAATCAAGCCTCTCCCGATTCGTCGCGGTGAATGTGTACTCATGCGTGTACTCGAGATCAGCTTGTGATGCCCCGCGCGCCTCGGCTTCACGCCGAGGTGCCCTCGAGCCAATAACAAGCCGAGCACCTTGCTCGCATGGTGAAGGCAGCCTATCGCATGAGGCCGGCTTGCGCGCGCGCTGCAACTGGGTGCTGGCGCCAACGGCCACCTTGTGTCAGCCCCGGCAGTCGTGGGCATCCTCCGGGAAAGCGGCACGCCGGGCATGCCAATCCGCGCTGTGAATGAATATCATCCATGCCGTGAAGACCCTGCCCCGCCTGGTGGATGACGCGCTCGCCGCGCGGCTCTGCGTGATGCCGGCCGTGGTGCTCACCGGTGCACGGCAGACCGGCAAGAGCACGTTGGTCGAAAGGCTCGTTCCGGGCGAACGGCGCTACCGCTCGCTGGACGATTTCGACGTGCGCGATGCGGCGCGCCGCGACCCCGAGGCCCTGCTGGGCGGCGACGATCCGCTCTGAACTGGCCCCCGCGACGTCGGCCTGCCGCAGCCGACGGTCCACCGCTGGCTCAACCTGCTGGAAACCTCGTATCTGCTCGTGCGCCTGCCGGCCTACGCGGTCAACCGCACCAAGCGGCTCGTCAAGTCGCCCAGGATCTTCTGGGGCGACACCGGCGTTGCGCTGCACCTCGGCCCAACGGCGCCCGCAGGTGCGCACCTGGAGAACCTGCTGCTGCACGACCTGCTCGCCTGGCGCGACGCGCGGGTGGACCGCGTGGAGCTCGCCTACTGGCGCACCACGATCGGCGAGGAAGTGGACTTCGTGATCGAGGCGGGTGGCAAGCTGCTGCCCATCGAGGTGAAGGCCACCTCGAAGCCGCGCCTGGCCGACTGCGCGCATCTGCGCACCTTCCGGCGCGAGTACGGGCGCAAGGCGCGCACCGGGCTCCTGCTGCACACCGGACGCATGGTCGAGTGGCTCACTCCCGACGTGCTGGCCGTACCTTGGTGGAGAGTGCTGTAGCCCATGGAACCGACCCAACTCAACTGGATCGCCAACTTCATCTGGGGCATCGCCGACGACGTCCTGCGCGACCTGTACGTGCGCGGCAAGTACCGCGATGTCATCCTGCCGATGACCGTGCTGCGCCGCCTCGACGCGGTGCTCGAGCCCACCAAGCAGGCCGTGCTCGACATGAAGGCGTCGCTCGACCAGGCCGGCATCACCAACCAGGACGCTGCCCTGCGCCAGGCCGCCGGCCAGGCCTTCTACAACACCTCCAGGTTCACGCTGCGCGACCTCAAGGCACGCGCCAGCCAGCAGCAGCTCAAGGCCGACTTCGAGGCCTACCTCGACGGCTTCTCGCCGAACGTGCAGGACATCCTCGAGAACTTCGAGTTCCGCAACCAGATCCCGCGCCTGTCGAAGGCCGACGCGCTCGGCACGCTGATCGAGAAGTTCACCTCGCCGGACATCGACTTGAGCCCCGCCGGCCTCGACAACCACGGCATGGGCACCGTGTTCGAGGAGCTGGTGCGCCGCTTCAACGAAGAGAACAACGAAGAAGCCGGCGAGCACTGGACGCCGCGCGACGCCGTCAAGCTCATGGCGAAGCTGATCTTCCTGCCGATCGCCGAGACAATCGAATCGGGCACCTACCTGCTCTACGACGGCGCGCTCGGCACCGGCGGCATGCTCACCGTGGCGGAGGAAACCCTGCAGGAGCTGGCCCGGCAGCACGGCAAGCAGGTCGCCACCCACCTCTACGGCCAGGAGATCAACGCCGAGACCTACGCCATCTGCAAAGCCGACCTGCTGCTCAAGGGCGAGGGCGACGCCGCGGACAACATCGTCGGCGGCCCGGAGCACTCCACGCTCGCCAACGACGCCTTCCCGTCGCGCGAGTTCGACTTCATGCTCAGCAATCCGCCCTACGGCAAGAGCTGGAAGAGCGACCTCGAGCGCATGGGCGGCAAGGGCGGCATCAAGGACCCGCGCTTCGTCATCGAGCACGCCGGCGACCCCGAGTATTCGCTCATCACCCGCTCGAGCGACGGCCAGATGCTGTTCCTGGCCAACATGCTGAGCAAGATGAAGCAGGCTACGCGCCTCGGCAGCCGCATCGCCGAGGTGCACAACGGCTCGTCGCTCTTCACCGGCGACGCCGGCCAGGGCGAGAGCAACATCCGCCGCTGGATCATCGAGAACGACTGGCTCGAGGCCATCGTCGCGCTGCCGCTCAACATGTTCTACAACACCGGCATCGCCACCTACGTCTGGGTGCTCACCAACCGCAAGCCGGCGCACCGCCAGGGCCAGGTGCAGCTGATCGACGCGACCCAGTGGTTCAGGCCGCTGCGCAAGAACCTGGGCAAGAAGAACTGCAAGCTCTCGGACGAGGACATCGCGCGCATCTGCGATGCGTTCCTCGAGTTCGAGGAGAGCGAGCAGTCCAAGCTCTTCCCGAACGCCGCCTTCGGCTACTGGAAGCTGACCGTCGAGCGCCCGCTGCGGCTGAAGGCTATCGATCCCGAGCGGGCGTACTCGCCGAAGGAAATCAAGGCGCTCAAGGAGACCGCCGAGCGCGCAGACGACGCGCCGCCGGTCATCAAGAAGATTCACAAGAAGGGCGCCGCCGCCGACCCGCTGCGCGGGTTGTTCGAGGTAACGATCGGCGGCAAGCCGGCCGTGGTCGAGTACGAGCCCGACCCCGAGCTGCGCGACACCGAGCAGGTGCCGCTGCTGGAAGACAGCGGCATCGAGGCCTTCCTGCGCCGCGAGGTGCTGCCCCACGCGCCCGATGCCTGGTACGTGCCCGACAGCGTCAAGACCGGCTACGAGATCAGTTTCACCCGCTACTTCTACAAGCCGCAGCCGCTGCGCACGCTGGAGGAGATCCGGGCGGACATCCTGGCATTAGAGAGAGAGACGGAAGGCTTGCTGGACGAGATCATTGGAGGGAAGGTCTGAACCATGTCCACACAGCGCTACTCCGTTACGCCGCATCCTATCGAGACGCTGCTTACCTGGGTCAAGTCGGGCGAGATCGCCATCCCCGAGATCCAGCGCCCGTTCGTGTGGGAGGCGACGAAGGTCCGCAATCTGCTCGACTCCCTCTACCAGGGCTACCCGGTCGGCTACCTGATCGCCTGGCGCAATCCGACCGTCAAGCTCAAGGACGGCACCCCGTCCGCCGGCAAGCGCATCCTCATCGACGGACAGCAGCGGGTCACCGCCCTGATGGCGGCGCTGCTCGGCCGCGAGGTGCTGACCAAGGACTACGAGACCGTCCGCATCCGCATCGCCTTCCACCCGCAGGAGGAGCGCTTTGAGGTCGCCAACCCGGCGATCCGCAAGGACGTCGCCTGGATCGAGGACGTGGCCGAGGTGTTCGCGCCCTCCGCCAGCGTCTTTCAGCTCGTGACCGCGTATTGCCAGAAGAACGCGGGCGTCTCGCAGGACGCAGTATTCGCCACCATCGAGAAGCTGCGCAAGATCATCAACAACCATGTCGGCGTGATCGAGTTGGCCGACGACCTCGACATCGAGACCGTCACCGAAATCTTCATCCGCGTGAACTCGGCCGGCACCGAGCTCTCGCAGGCCGACTTCGCCATGTCGAAGATCGCCGTCAACGAGACCTACGGCGGCAACCTGCTGCGCAAAGCCATCGACTACTTCTGCCACCTGGCCGTGGCACCGGAGTTTCTCGCCCGCATCGAGAAGGGCGACAAGGCCTTTGCCGCCTCCGAGTTCCTGCCGCAGATGCGCTGGATGAAGGACGTCAACGACGACATTTACGACCCGACCTACACCGACATGCTGCGCGTGGCGTTCACCTCCGAGTTCGGGCGCGGCAAGCTGCAGGACCTGGTGGCGTTGCTCTCAGGTCGGAACTTCGAGACCAAGCAGTTCGAGGAGGCGATCGCCGAGGCGTCCTTCGGCAAGCTCAAGCAGGGCGTGCTCGCCTTCATCAACAAGACCCACTTCGACCGCATCACGATGATCCTGCGCTCGGCGGGCTTCGTGACCAGCGCCCTGATCGGCGGCCGCAATGCCGTCAACTTCGCCTACATCCTCTATCTGCGCGGGCGGGCCGAGGGCCTGCCCGCCGCCGATCTCGAGCGGCTGGTGCGGCGCTGGTATGCCATGTCCGTCTTGCGCGGCCGCTACACCGGCAGCCCGGAGACGGCCTTCGACTTCGACATCCGCCAGGTCGAGGCGCGCGGGCTCGCAAGCTACGCCGACGCGGTGATCGACAACGAGCTGCCCGAGAGCTTCTGGACCGGGATGCTGCCGCAGCTCATGGACACCTCGTCGTCGAACAGCCCCTACTTCCTCTGCTACCAGGCGGCGCAGGTGAAGCTCGGCGACAGGGGCTTTCTCTCGCGCGACATCACCGTGCTCGACCTGCTGCTCAACCGCAGCGACGTGCACCACGTCTATCCGAAGAAGCACCTCAAGTCGCAGGGCCTCGCGCGCGGCCGCTACAACCAGATCGCCAACTTCGTGCTGGCGCAGAGCGAGATCAACATCGCCATCGGCGACAAGCCGCCCGGGAAATACTTCGCGGAGCTGGCCGAGCAGGTGAACGGCGGCAAGAAGAAGTACGGCGGCATCACCGAGGCGGCCGACCTGCGCGCCAACCTGCAGGCGAGCTGCATCCCGGAGTCGCTGCTCGACGGCGCGATCCCCGACTACGACGACTTTCTCGAGGTGCGCCGGAAACTGATGGCGCTCAAGATCAAGACCTGGTTCGAGGCGCTGTGATGCTAGGTGGCCTCAAGCCCTACCCAAAGGTGAAGGACTCCGGCGTGCCGTGGCTCGGGGCGGTGCCGGAGCATTGGCAGGTTTCGCCGGCGTTCGCTGTGTACGGACCACGGCAAGTCAAGAACACCGGCCTAGTCGAGGCGACCGTACTCTCGTTGAGCTACGGCCGAATCATCATCAGACCGCCGGAGAAACTGCGCGGCTTGGTGCCTGAGTCATTCGAGACATACCAGATCGTCGAACCGGGCAACATCATCGTTCGCACTACGGATCTGCAGAACGACCAGACGAGTCTCCGGATTGGCCATGCGCGCCATCGCGGCATCATCACCGCCGCGTACATGTGCCTGGAGACCAAGCCGGTCGTGCTGAATAAGTTCGGCTACCAGTATCTCAACGCCTATGACCTACTGAAGATCATTTATGGGTTCGGATCCGGACTTAGGCAGAACCTTGATTTCAGCGACATCAAGCGCATGCCAGTGCTGGTGCCGCCTCTCCCCGAACAAGCCGCCATCGTCCGCTTCCTCGACCACGCGGACCGGCGGATTCGTCGCTACATCCGCGCCAAGCAGAAGCTGATCAAGCTGCTGGAGGAGCAGAAGCAGGCCATCATCCACCGCGCCGTCACCCGCGGCCTCGACCCCAACGTCCGCCTCAAGCCCTCCGGCGTGGAGTGGCTGGGGGATGTGCCGGAGCATTGGGAGATCTGGCAGATCGGTCACTTCGCCAAGGTCGGCAATGGCTCGACTCCATCGCGAAGCAACACCTCGTATTGGACCGAAGGTACGTACCCATGGCTTAACAGCAGCAGCGTGAATGCCGGAACGATCACGACTTCGGATCAGTATGTGACCGAGGCGGCGTTGCGAGAGTGCCACTTGCCTCGCGTGCCTGCCGGTAGCGTCCTCGTCGCAATTACTGGACAGGGTAAGACTCGTGGGAAAGCCGCTGTGCTGGGCATTGAAGCCACGATTAATCAGCACATCGCCTTCATCGCGCTGCGCAAGCCAGGCGAGATCGTCACGACAGACTACTTGCAAAAGTTTCTGGTTGCCGCATACGGCGAACTACGGCGCATGAGCGACGATTCGGGGAGCACCAGGGGCGCACTGACTTGCGAGGACCTTCGGCATTTTCGTGTTGTGCTCCCGCCGATTACCACTCAAGAAGCGATCCTTCAGTCGATTGACGACAGTCTGGCGGAGGTTGAGCGCGCGTTACGAATCGCGGAAAGCGAAATCGACCTCCTCCGCGAATACCGCACCCGCCTGATCGCCGACGTGGTCACGGGCAAGCTCGACGTGCGCGAGGCGGCGGCGCGCTTGCCCGACGAGGGCGACGAACCGGACCTGTTCGATGTCGCCGAGGCCGAGTCCGACACTGACGAGACGGCCGACGACCTGGATGCGGCCGCAGAGGAGGCGGCGACGTGACAGCGGATCCGCCCGCGCCCGGCGGTGAGATCGCGGTCTACCAGGCGGCGGACGGCGCGGTGCGGGTCGAGGCGCGGCTGGAGCGCGACACCATCTGGCTGACGAAGCAACAGATGGCCGAGTTGTTCGGCCGCGAGCGCTCCGTCATCAGCAAGCACATCGCCAACGTTTTCGCGGATGGCGAACTGGAGCCGGCGGCAACCCGTGCAAATCTTGCACAGGTTCGCCAGGAGGGCGCGCGCACGGTCAGCCGCGAGGTCGACCACTACAACCTGGACGTGATCATCTCGGTCGGCTACCGGGTCAAGTCCGTGCAGGGGACACGGTTCCGGATCTGGGCAACCCGGGTGCTGCGCGAGCACCTGGTGCGCGGTTACACGGTCAACGCGCAACGCCTGCGCGACCTGAACCAGGTGGTGCGGCTGGTGGCCGACACCGCCCGGCGCCGTGCGCTCTCGGGCGACGAGGCGCAGGCGCTGCTGGCCGTGGTGGGTGAATACCGCCACGCGCTCGATCTGCTGGACGACTACGACCATCAGCGGGTGACCAAGCCTGCGGGCGGCGGCACGGCAACTTGGATGCTGCAACATGACGAGGCGCTGCGCATCGTCGACCGGCTGCGCGCGCGCTTCGGCGGCTCGGCACTGTTCGGCGTCGAGAAGGACCAGGGCCTGGCCAGCGCGCTCGGCGCGGTGATGCAGACCTTTGGCGGCCAGGACCTGTACTCCAGCCTGGAGGAGAAGGCGGCGCAGCTGCTGTACCTGCTGGTGAAGAACCACGCCTTCGTCGACGGCAACAAGCGCATCGCGGCGGCGCTGTTCCTGTGGTTCCTGGAGCGCAACGACGCGCTGCGCCTTGCCGACGGCGCGCCGCGCATCTCCGATGCCGCGCTGGTGGCGTTGACGCTGATGATTGCCGAGAGCCGGCCGCAGGAGAAGGACGTGCTGGTGCGCATCGTGATGCACCTGCTGGTGGGGCGGGAACAGCCGTGACGACCGATACCAGCGAGCGCGGCCTCGAGCGGCTGATCTGCACGGCGCTGACGGGCGCGCCGTGCGATCCAGGCGTGCCGGCCAACCGCGTGCAGGAGCGCCCGGCGACCTACGCCGCGGGCTGGGTCTGCGGCGCGGCGGACGACTACGAGCGCGAATACTGCGTGGACCTCGCGCAGCTCACCGCCTTTCTGCGCGCGACGCAGCCGCAGGTGTGCGAGGCGCTGGATCTCGGCACCGACGGCCCGACGCGGCGCAAGTTCCTCGCCCGGCTGCAGGGCGAGATCAGCAAACGCGGGACCATCGATGTGCTGCGCCACGGGCTCGAGCACGGGCCGCATCACATCGACGTCTTCTACGGCACGCCTTCGCCGGGCAACGCGAAGGCCGCCGAGCGCCACGCCGCCAACCGCTTCAGCGTGACGCGGCAGCTGCGCTACAGCCGCGACGAAGCGCAGCGCGCGCTCGACCTGGGGCTGTTCATCAACGGCCTGCCCGTCGCGACCTTCGAACTCAAGAACAGCCTGACCAAGCAGACGGTGGCGGACGCCGTCCAGCAGTACCAGCGCGACCGCGATCCGCGCGAGAAGCTCTTCGAGTTCGGGCGCTGCGTGGTCCACTTCGCGGTGGACGACCACGAGCTGCGCTTCTGCACGCACCTGAAGGGCAAGGGCTCGTGGTTCCTGCCGTTCAACCAGGGCTGGAACGACGGCGCGGGCAACCCGCCCAACCCCAATGGCCTCAAGACCGACTACCTGTGGAAGCGCATCCTCACGCGCGCGGGGCTCACCGACATCCTCGAGAACTATGCGCAGGTCGTCGAGACGAAGGACGAGAAGACCGGCAGGAAGAAAGCGCTGCAGATCTGGCCGCGCTTCCACCAACTCGACGTGGTGCGCCGGCTGCTGGCCGACGCGCGGGCCAACGGCGCGGGCCGGCGTTACCTGATCCAGCACTCGGCGGGCAGCGGCAAGTCGAACTCGATCGCCTGGCTGGCGCACCAGCTCATCGGCCTGGCCAAAGACGAGGCGACGGTGTTCGACTCGGTCATCGTCGTCACCGACCGGCGCATCCTCGACCAGCAGATCCGCGACACGATCCGGCAGTTCGCGCAGGTGGGCGCCACGGTCGGGCACGCCGAGCACTCGGGCGACCTGCGGAGGTTCATCGCCGAGGGCAAGAAGATCATCATCTCCACGGTGCAGAAGTTCCCGGTCATCCTCGACGAGATCGGGGCCGAGCACCGGGGGCGCAGGTTCGCCATCGTCATCGACGAGGCGCATTCGAGCCAGGGAGGACAAACGTCGGCCGCGATGTCGATGGCGCTCTCGGCGGCCGGGACCGAGGATGACGACGAGACGTTGGAGGACAGGATCAACCGGCTGATGGAGGCCAAGAAACTGCTGCCCAACGCCAGCTATTTCGCCTTCACCGCCACGCCGAAGAACAAGACGCTGGAGATCTTCGGCGAACCTGTCCCGCAGCCTGACGGCACGGTCAAGCACCGGCCCTTCCACAGCTACACGATGAAGCAGGCGATCCAGGAAGGCTTCATCCTGGACGTGCTCAGGCACTACACGCCGGTCGACAGCTACTACAAGCTCGTCAAGAAGGTCGAGGGCGACCCGGAGTTCGACACCAAGCGGGCGAAGAAGAAGCTGCGGCGCTACGTGGAGAGCCACGACCACGCGATCCGGCTCAAGGCCGAGATCATGGTGGACCACTTCCACGAGCAGGTGCTGGCGCTGAACAAGATCGGCGGCGAAGCGCGCGCGATGGTGGTGACCAGCGGTATCGAGCGCGCGATCCAGTACTTCCACGCCGTCCGCGACTACCTGGCCGAGCGCAAGAGCCCCTGCCGGCCGATCGTCGCCTTTTCCGGCGAGCACGAGTAGGGCGGCGCGAAGGTGACGGAAGCGTCGCTCAACGGCTTTCCGTCCAGCCAGATCGCCGACAAGATCCAGCAGGACCCGTACCGCTTCCTGATCTGCGCCGACAAGTTCCAGACCGGCTACGACGAGCCGCTGCTGCACACGATGTACGTGGACAAGCCGCTCTCGGGCATCAAGGCGGTGCAGACGCTGTCGCGCCTGAACCGCGCGCATCCGAAGAAGCACGGTGTGTTCGTGCTCGACTTCGTGAACGACGCCGACACGATCCAGCAGGCCTTCACCGACTACTACCGCACGACGATCCTCGCCGAGGAAACCGACCCGAACAAGCTGCACGACCTGAAGGCGACGCTCGACGCTCATCAGGTCCATGCCGCTGCTCTAGTGGACGAGTTCGTCGGGCTGTACCTCGGCGGCGCGGACCGCGAGCGTCTCGACCCGATCCTCGATGCCTGCGTCGCCGACTACCGGGAACGGCTGGACGAAGACGCCCAGGTGGACTTCAAGGGCAAGGCCAAGGCCTTCCTGCGTACCTACGGCTTCCTCTCGTCGATCGTGCCGTACACGAACGCCGGGTGGGAGAAGCTCTCGATCTTCCTGACCTTTCTCGTGCCCAAGCTGCCGGCGCCGGTCGAGGAGGACCTGTCCAAGGGCATCCTGGAGGCGATCGACATGGACAGCTATCGCGTCGAGAAGCAGGCGGCGGCCAGGATCCAGCTTCCTGATGCCGATGCAGAGATCGAGCCGGTACCCACAACGGGTGGCGGGCACAAACCCGAACCCCAGCTGGATCGGCTATCGAACATCCTCAAGGCGTTCAACGACCAGTTCGGCAACATCCGGTGGTCGGACGCCGACCGGGTGCACAAGCTGATCACCGAGGACATTGCGCAGCGCGTCGCGGCCGACAAGGCCTACCAGAACGCGCGCCAGAACTCGGACAAGCAGAACGCGCGCATCGAGCACGACAAGGCGCTCGCGCGTGTCATGACCGCCGTGCTGAAGGACGACACGGAGCTGTTCAAGCAGTTCATGGACAACGAGTCGTTTCGGCGGTGGATGACGGATACCGTGTTCGGACTGACGTACTCGGAAGATCGAGTGGGATAGCGCGCTGCGTTCGTCATTCGGTGTCGTGGTTTCGGGCCAGCGCTCCTGTCCGTCGCGATCGCCGAGGCGAGCCGGGAACTGCAAGGGACGCGGGACACCACTCCCGCTTCGTGCCGTTGTTGCATCGCTGGCCGCCGCGGCACGCGGCATGGCCGCCGAGGGTCGCTTCCGGTGGGAAGTCGGCTCCTCGGGTTGAGCCCCTGATGTGATCGCCCGGGGCGCTGCCCGGCTTCCTCGAGCGCGCCGGTACGCTGCCGCGCGGCACCGGCTTCATCGCCCGCTTCCTGATCGTATGCGTTCCGCAAACCCACCTTGCCGGCCGTTTCCGGCTGCGGTACGTCGG
>ERZ724514.1384-NODE-1384-length-10710-cov-4.992023_pt1 | contig 10710 bp, 9 predicted proteins | sample MGYA00376047_ERZ724514 | MGnify/ENA primary metagenome ERZ724514 (study PRJEB28724, sample SAMN07190883) | activated sludge metagenome | isolation source: activated sludge of sewage treatment plant in Hong Hong | place: Hong Kong | collected 2016-03-17 ...
GAAGCTGGGCAAGCTCAAGCCGGTCTTCGCCGCGAAGGGGTCGGTCACGGCCGGTAATGCCTCGCAGATGTCGGACGGCGCCGGCGCTTTGATCATGATGTCGGAGGCAGCGCTCAAGCGGTACAACGTCAAGCCGCTGGCGCGCTTCGTGAGCTTTGCCGTCAAGGGTGTGCCGCCCGAGATCATGGGCATTGGTCCCATCGAGGCCATTCCTGCCGCTCTCAAGAAGGCGGGCCTCAAGCAGGACGATCTGGACTGGATTGAACTGAACGAGGCCTTTGCAGCGCAGTCGCTCGCGGTGATCCGGACCTGCAATCTGGATATGGCCAAGGTCAATCCGCTCGGCGGCGCCATCGCGACCGGCCATCCGCTCGGCGCGACCGGCACGATCAAGACGGCGACGCTTGTCCACGCGCTGCGGCGGGAAAAGCTTAAATACGGCATGGTCACGATGTGCATTGGCCACGGCATGGGTGCTGCCGGGATCTTTGAGGCGGTCTGAGGCTACTGCCCGAAGCGGGTGTTCACCGCGGCGATGGACCTGGCGCCGCGGTGCCCCTGCCTGAAGTCAATTCTGAATGCGGCCAGTTGCAGCGATCGGCTTGATCGCTCGCACGGATAGCTTGGGGCTTTTTGCTCTTGCGATGCGTCGATGTTCCGGTGCAGGCCGTCGCCGCACCTCGGTCCGCCGCAAATTCCTAATCCGAAATAGCTTTATCCGTTTGTGACGCTCCCGCCGGCTCCGGGCGGCAGAGCGGCACTTCTCGACATTTTTCCCTCACGTTACGCCCGCGCCGCCGTCGTCCGGTGGAAGAAGCCCGTCGTCTTCTACACCGCTGGTAGTATTGCGGGCTCTGCCTCCCATGGTATGCTCTTTGCCTCTCAACGAGCGCCGGCCCACCTGGGCTGCTGATAATTCAGAGCACCTCGGTCAGAGGGCATATGGAAATTGACGTGCGAATGATGATACTTGTCAGATCGATCAGCGGACGGGGCGCCTCGGTGCGGCGAAGCCTCGCGGCCGCTGCAATAGCGTGATCGCTGTGCACAGCTTTGCTATGGACGAACAGGTCGAGGAAGACGTTCGCGCGCTGAATCTGCGCCAGTTACTTCTGAAACGATCGCACTGGTTCGAAGAGCGGGTTATCGAGGCCGCCGACCGTTACGGATACGGCTTCATCACGCCGGCGATGAACCGTCTGTTCGCGCATATGCCACGCAAGCCGGTCAGCATATCGACATTGGCGCGCCGGCTGGCGGTCAGCCGCCAAGCGGTGCATCAGCTCGTCACCGAAGCGTGTCGTCGTGGCATTTTGGAGCTGGTGACCGACGATTCCGACGCCCGCCTGCGCAAGGTGCAGTTCACGGCAAAAGGGCGGGCGATGAAGCAAAGCGCGACGCTCGCCGTGCGTGAGATCGAGACAGAACTCAAGCGCCGGCTGGGCGCCGAGGACCTTGCCACGCTGCGGCGGATCCTGGAGAGCTCCTGGTAAAAGCCCAACAGTGCGTGGCGCCGCAAGGCGCCCGCGCATGCGGGCCGATCGCTTCGCTGCTTAACGACTGCCAGACCAAATTCCGTTCTCATCGAATCGGAATTCGCTCCGGTTTTCCTTGATTAGTCGTATTTTTCCGGCGAACCGGTTCCCACCCCCGGATCAAGTCCGAGGGGCATGCTTCGCCGGAAAACGCCCGGAGTGCGACGCTGGGCGGCCGTACTAGCTACTTGTTGCCGACGCCATCGTCAGCAGCGCGGGCCCCAGATGGGAAGCCTTTCGCGTCGCGATCGACGCCGTCCGTCGAAAGCGTAGAAACTACTTTGCGTGGAAGAGCTCCACGCAAAGCCATGCCGTCAGTCCGTCGAACGAGCCGCCGGCATGCCGGGCTCGCTCAACCGCCGCCACGCAATCTCGCGGGCCGAACGATTGCTGCAAAGCGGCGCAATCGTCCTTGCCAACAATATCCCGCCAAACGAACCTTCAGGTCTTATCGAAAGCCTTTGGTCGTTGTGCCGAGCCCTTGGAGGGTGAGCTTCTGCGCCTCCTCGGTGAATTCCTTGCCGACCGCCGCCAACGCCTGGGCATCGGCGACCAGCTTTTCGCCGACGGTCTGAAGGAATTCCTTCTGCTGGCCGAGATAGTCTTTCAGATCCCCGGCGCTGGCGATATCCGCCGCCGCCTTGAGCTGCTTCATGTTGAGGTCCGTGTAGTCGCGCAGGCTGGCGAGTTGGAGCGACAGCAGCTGCTCGAGTTTGGACAACGCCAGCTTGTTGAGCTCACGCGAGGGCCCCATCAGCTTGGTGGATTGATCCAACAGCTTCGCGGATTGGTTTTTGAGAGAGTCGAAAACTTGGTCAGACATAGCGCGTAACTCCGAAAATCACGAATTGCTCGTGGGTTTGTTTCAAGACCTGCATGGCGGGCCAGTTTAGCTCGCCAGCGCTTCCTCGAACAGGTAGCTGAAGACCTCGGTGCCGCCGATCTGGTAGGCGGTGGTGAAGCCCACCGCGCTCGCCCCCATCTCCAGATACTGATCGACATGCGCGCGGATACCGACGCCGCCAAGGCCGACGAGCGCGATATTGTCCGGAAGCAGGGCACGGAATTGCCGGACCTGGCCGAGCGCGATCGGCCGCAGGAACTCGCCGCTCATCTGTCCGAATGAATCGGTGCCGACGACCGAGCTGCCATCCGGCTCGAGAAACATCGTTTTTGGATAAGGCGCGGAGCAGACCACCGCGGTGACCGGGGCGTCGCCCGCAGCGTTGATCGCCGATGCCATGCCCTCGAGGATGGTCCGTTGCAGGGGCGCGAACTTCAGCCAGAGATCGCCGCGCTTGCCGCGGAAGCGGGCGGCTGCCGCCTGGAGCAGGCCGGCGACGGCGGATGGATCATCCGAAAATGCATATCTCGCGCTTGCGGCGCTCAGCAGGCAGGGCCAGCCGAGGTTCATTTCGACGACATCCGCGCCAGCGGCAAAGCTGCGTTCGGCGAGGTTCACGTAGTCATCGATCGTGGTGCCGGCGACGTTCACCACCAACGGCTTGCCGACCTTGCGCAGCGCGCTCGCGAGCGCCGGAAGCTCTGCCTCCCACGCGCTCATGCCGGGATTCGGGAAGCCGAACCCGGTCACGGACCGGACGCCGTCGCACCACATGATGTCGCCGTCGTCGGTGCGGAAGGGCTCCGTGGTGATGCTGCCCACCACCAGCGCCGCCGATGGCGAGTTGAGGATCTTCTTTGTATCCTCCGGAAATTTGGCGCAGCCTGCCGCCAGGAATAATGGATTCTTCAACGAAATTTTGCCGATCTGAATCACGGTGTCTCTCCTATCGAGTTTCTTGCACTCACCGTCAGCGAGCCGCGAGTGAACCGAGAAAGTCTGCGAGGGCGCGATTGAACTCGCGCGGCTTTTCCATCGGCAGCGCATGGCGTGAATCGGGCACGACGACCATGCGGGCATTGGGCAGCCGATTGACGTAGGCCTGCTTCAATTCCACTGGCGTGTAGTCCTGGTCGGCGGTGATAAAGAGCACCGGACAGCGGATCTCGCCCAGACGATCCGCTACCCCCCATCCTGCGAAGATTGCTCGCAGCGAGGCCGCGTAACAGCGCTTGTCGTTGCTCGCGAGCCGCTCGATGAAGGCCTTCTGCAAATCCGCTTGTTCAGGCTTGGGATACAGAGTCTTGGCAATCGCTTTCGCCATTCTGCGCAGCCCGAGCGTATGGAGATAGAGCAGGCGCACGTACAGCGGCATCCGCTGCTTGAACGTCAGCGCCGGAACCTCCGGCCCGCTGTTGACGATTGTCATGCTCTTGACCAGCTCGGGCGCGTCCACCGCGAGTTGGAACGCCACCATGCCACCGAGAGAAAGACCCACGATATGGACGGGGCCGATCCCGAGTTCCTTGAGCAGCGCCACCGTGTCCTGCGCAAAGCGCGGAATGCTGTAGGCGCCGCGGGGCCGCGAGGAGCGCCCATGACCGCGCTGATCAAAAGCGATAACCCGGTAGCTTGTGCGAAAGTACGCGATCTGCGGCGCCCAGTCTGCGGCGCAGGAGCCGAGTCCGTGAATAAGGAGTAACGGCTCACCGTCTCCGTGAATTTCGTAGTACACCTCGGCGCCGTCGATGCGGAGCCGTCCCGATTTGGTCGGGACAGGATTTTGCACCGTCTCAGGGAGTGCCTCGCCCTGCGGCGCGGTGCTGCCGGTAGCCATTTCGCGCTCCTTCAGGCGGCCCTGCGCGGCGCTCATGCCGGCGCGCCGAGGAAATCGTCGACCATCACAGCAATCTCGGCGGCAAGCGTGAGAATGAAGAGGTGACCGCAATCCACCAGGACCAGCCGGGAATTCGGAATGCGGTTGGCAATCGTCTGCGCGTTGGCAGGCGCCACGATCGGATCGTCCTTGCCATGAATGATCAAGGTCGGCTGCTTGAGCTGGTGCAGAAAGTGCAGGCTGGTCCAGCCCATCAAGGCCGCCATCTGATACATGATCGCGCCTGCCGAATTGACGCCGACCGCCAGATGGTCGGTCAGCTTGCCGACCGCCTGAGGATCGTTGCGCAGCTTGCCGCCGTACATCTTCATGGCGTTGTTGGCCACGTAATCCTTTTGCATGAAGCGCATCGGATTCATCATGGTCATCATGGCCATGGGGTTGCGCGGGACCGTCAGCGAACTGGGCGATGTGGCGCCGAGGATCAGGCGTCGACAGTAGCTCGGGCAGGTGTACGCGAACTGCTGCGCGAGCGCGCCGCCCCACGAGACTCCCAGGACGTCCGCCTGTTGGTAGCCGAGATAGTTCAGCAGCTCCGCCATGGTTTCGGCCAGTTCCGGCATGCGGAACGGGCGCGCCGGCTTGGGCGAGCCGCCGACGCCGGGCACGTCGAAAATGATGACACCGATCTCGGGATTCAGCACGTCGATGAAGCCGTTCAATGCTTCGAGCTTGGCGCCGATGCCGTTGAGCAGGATAAGGGGAGGCCGGCTCTCCGAGCCCGGCCGCATGGCGACCCGGAGCTCCGTACCCTTCACGTTGATCATGCCAACGCGCATGGGATTGTCCGCGCTCAGCTCCGGCCGCTTCTCGGTGATCATTTTGAATGCCTTATTGGAGTAATTATTCGAAAACGTAAGTCCCGGGTGAATCCGCCAGAGCCGGATACTGCGCATTGCCGAGTGCGTCCGGCGCCTTATGCATTTCGCCAGAGCGTTTGGTAATCCAGTCGCGCCAGTACAGCCACCAACTCGAATCGTGTTCGGTCGCCGCGGCGAGCCATGCGTCCCCATCCTGCGGACCTTTCGGCCCGGCGTGGAATTTCGCCTTGGGATTGCTCGGCGAAGAAATCATGCTCTGGATGTGGCCGCCGTCGCTGAGCACGAACTCGGCGCTGCCGCCGAGCAGCAGCGTTGAGGCATAGCAGCCGTGCCACGGCGTGATGTGGTCGGTCGATCCGGCCATCCAGAACTGGTCGCAATCGATCGCATCGAGCCGAACGGGTTTGCCGCCGACCTCGAACGTGCCGTTGGCCAGCGAGTTGTTCTTGACCAGGTCGAGAATATCGAGGTGCAGGCCGGCCGCCATCCGCGACGTGTCGGCGTTCCAGGCGAGCACGTCGAATACCGGCGGGTCATTGCCGAGAAGGTAGTTGTTGACCCAGTAGCTCCAGATCAGGTCGTTGGGGCGCAGCATCGCGAACACGCGCCCCATTTCGGAGCCTTCCATCACTCCCTTTGACGCCGTGTTCAACTGCGCCATTTCGACCATGGTGGGAGTCGCGAGAATGCTGAGCTGCGATTCCGCGCTGGTGTCGAGCATCGTCACCATCAGCGTCGCCGAGTTGACTTTGCGTTCGCCGCGCGCGGCGTGGCTGGCGAGCAGCGCCGCCACGGTGATGCCGCCGACGCACCCGCCTTCGATGTTGCAGTCGCGCGAGCCGGTAATCTTCGCGATGACGTCGATGGCTTCATCGATCGCCGCGATATAGGTGTTGAAGTTCCAGTCGCGGTGTTCCGGCTGGGGGTTGCGCCAGCTTAGCGTGAATACCTGCAGGCCGGAATCGAGGGCGAAGCGGATCAGGCTTTTCTTCGGCGACAGGTCGTAGAAGTAGAATTTGTTGATTTGCGGCGGCACCATCAGGTACGGCCGCGCATAGACGTCAGGTGTCGTCGGCACATACTGGATCAGCTCGAACACCTCGGTGCGATAGACGACCTTGCCCGGGGTGTTGCCCATGTCCTTTCCGACCCGGAGCGCCGAACGCTTGACCATCGACGGCATGCCGCCATTGTTGACGATGTCGTCGACAATGTTGTTCAGCCCGCGCAGCGCGCTCGCGCCGCCGGTCTCCATATAGCGCCTCAACGCAACGGGGTTGCTCGGCCAGTTGGACGGCGCCAGCGCCTCGGTCAGCAACGAGAACGTGAAACGCAGGCGCTCGGCCTCATTGTGATCGACCGGCAGCGCATTGACCCATTCCTCGAGGCTGTTGCGCACCGACAGATAGGTCTGCATCCATTGCTTGTAGAGCGGCGTGCTTGTCCACACCGGGTCATCGAAACGATGGTCGCCCTTGTCCGGCGCGAGCCCGGACATCCCGCTCAGGACGCGAAACTGCTCCATCCAGAAGTTGGTGATCTTCTCGTACGCAGCTTCCGGCCGCATGAACATCAAGTGCATCATGCTCTGGGCGGCGGTGCTGAGGTCGTTGAGTTGCGTCCCGGCGAAGTGCTGCAGGTTCGAAATGTATTGGTAGTCGGCGATTGCGCCCACCGGCTCGTTGCTTTCGGAGCCGTCCGCAGCTTTGCGGGGACTGCCTGTGGGGGAGAGGGCAGTCAACAGCCGTTGGGCGGCGTCCTGGTAGATCCGCAGGTTATCCGCGATCTGTCCCGCGACGCCTTCATTCGTGGTCTCAGTCATCGTCGACCTCCGCCGTAAGTGCGCTTGAAGTTGGCTGCCTGGTTGTCGCAAGCCGCCAACATTACGAGACGAGCGCGAGCGACTCTGCGGTCAGCGCGGGCTTTTCTGCACCTTCGATATCAAAGGTGTTCGCGGTTCTCAGGAGCAGGCGTCCTTTGCCCCGATCCTCGACCGAGAGAAGAGTTACCCGCATCCGAATGCGCGCTCCCGCCTTGACCGGCGTCAAGAAGCGCAGCTTGTCGAGACCGAAATTGATGGCCTGGCGCGTGCCGTCGGGGATCACGCCGATCTCCTCCTGCAGCGGCGCCAGCATGGACAGCGTGAGATAGCCGTGCGCGATCGTGCCGCCGAACGGACTGTCACGGTTCGCCCGATCGACGTCGACGTGGATCCACTGGTGATCGCCCGTGCACTCGGCGAATGCGTTGATCCTGTCCTGATCAATCGCATGCCAGCTCGAGACACCGAGCTCCTTGCCGACAAACTCACCGACGGTAGCCAATTTGTATCCTGGGATGGCCATTCAACGCTGCTCCGGAACTGACACTTCTTACTAAGGTAAATACGACCTCACGCAGGATCACCGTTTGCGCCGGCGCTCAGGCCGGCGTGCCCGATACCCAATCCTTGAATTGGGCGCGCAGCGCGGATTTGAGAAACTTGCCGGTCGAGGTGTGCGGCAGGGCGTCAACAAAGACGAAATCGTCGGGCAACTGCCACTTGGCGAACTTGGGCGCGATGAAGTCGCGCAGCTCATCAGCAGTCACCTTGTCGCCGGCGCGGAGCACGACCACGGCCAGCGGGCGCTCGTCCCACCGCGGATGCGACACGGCGATCACCGCGGCCTCGGCCACGGCCGGATGCGCCATGATCGCATTCTCGAGTTCCACCGAACTGATCCATTCGCCGCCGGACTTGATCAAGTCCTTGGTGCGGTCAGAGATGCGCATGTAGCCTTCGGCATCGATCGTGGCGACGTCGCCGGTGCGAAACCAGCCGTCGCTCGTGAGCTTGTCGGCTTCATCCGGGGCCGGATTATGATAGCCGCGGGTGACGATCGGGCCACGCACCTGCAGTTCGCCGACGGACTTGCCGTCCCACGGCTGCGGGCCTTCCTCTCCCATGATACGTAATTCCATTAACGGGATCGGCAATCCCTGGCGGGCACGAATTTCATATTGCTGCTCCACCGGCAGGCGCGTGTGCTCCGGCTTGAGCCAGGACAGCGTGCCGACGGGAGTCAATTCGGTCATGCCCCAGCCGTGCTTGATCGCGAGCCCGTGCCGTTCGAGTCCGGCGATAAGCGAGGGCGCCGCGGCCGAGCCGCCGACCATCATGCGCATGCCCCGACGCAGCTTCCAGCGGTCCGGCTGCTTGTCCAGCAACTGTTTGATCGCCATCCAGATCGTCGGGACTCCCAGCGCGAGGGAAATCTGCTCGCTCTCCATAATGTCCAGCAGATCCTCGGCGCCCATGTGATGGCCGGGGAGCGCCAAGTTGCAGCCGATCATGGCGGCGGCGAACGGGATGCCCCACGCGTTGACGTGGAACATCGGGGTGACCACGAACACCGCGTCGTGACAGGACAGATTGAGACAATCCGGCAGCGACACCGAAAGCGCATGCAGCACCACGGCGCGGTGCGAGTGCACGACCCCCTTTGGGCGCCCGACGGTGCCGGACGTGTAGCACATGCCGCACGGGGCGTTTTCGTCGAGCTCGGGATAGCGAAAATCCGTTGCGTCACGGGCGATGAACTTCTCGTAGTCCGTGTAGCGCGGAGCCACCGGGGCGCCGCTGGTCGGCACCACGATGACGCGGTCGATGTCGACCAGCGGCAATACCTTTTCGAATAACGGAAGCAGGATGTCATCGACGAGCACGGTGCGGGTGCCCGCATTTCCGATGATGTAGGCAATGTCATCCGGCGATAGGCGGAGATTGAGCGTAAGCAGCACCGCGCCTGCAGACGGAATGCCGAAATAGGCTTCGAGGTGCCAGGAGCTATTCCACATCAGGGTGCCGACCGGCTCGCCGGGCTTCACGCCGGCGTCGACCAACGCGGCCGCCAGCCGTCTCGCACGGTCATACAGGGCGCTGTAGTTCGTGCGCGCGATCGACTTGTCCGGCAGCCGCGAAACGATCTCGTGCTTGCCGAAGAAATTGCGGCCGCGCTCCAGCAGGTGGGTCACGCTGAGCGGCACCTGCATCATTGTGGAATGCATGCCTTGGTCATCTCCTCATTGTTCTAGTTTGCGGCGATCGCCACAGATCCCCGCATCACGGCCAAATGCTCCGGGGATATTGTCAAGCTACCTTGACGAGTTTGGCTTGTCAATCAACGTGTGTGGTCTCGTGACAAACCGCGTGCTCATTCTCGCGCGGCGCCGGGGAAGAGGCCGCGCGTGATTGCAGGCCTCTAAGCGGCGAAGTCTCGAGGATACGACGTCGCAACACACAAGCGAGGATTTTCAATTGCGCGGACCGGTCCGAGCGGTCCGTCGCTCGTCGGAGCGGATGCGCGCGCCCGGCCGGTCTGGCAGGGAGGGACGTCGCGTAGGCCGCTCTGCGCTGAGGCGGTCTTACCGGCCCGGCGTCGCCTTATGGTGGAAGTAGCCGAGCTGATGGGAGAGCATCTGCGCCGCACTTTTCAAGGTAACGGCGATCTGGCCATCCCAACTGCAATCGAACGTATCCTCATACCCGAACACGGTCAGCGTGAAAGTGATGGTGCCGTGGCGATCGAAAACCGGAGCCGAGAACGAGTTGATTCCGGGCAAGCGAAGGCCAACTCCGCGAGTGAGGCCACGCGCCCGGATTTCGGAGACGATCTGGTCGACGTCCTTTCGACCTTTGATCGTCGCATTGGGCGTTTTCGCCAGAGCCTTCAGTTCCCGCTTCAGCAACGGCTCCGTATCCGCGGGCGGCAGGTAGGCCAGGAACGTGCGCCCGGTCGACGAGGCGAGGAGCGGAAAGACGGTGCCAATCCGCGTGCTTGCATAGACGGGTTGGCGCGACGCCTGCCAATTGATCACGGTCGCGCCGGAGGTGCCCCAAACGGCTACAAACGCCGATTCTTTAAGCTGTTCGACCAGGGTGTTGAGAACGGAAATTCCCAGCTTATGCGCGTCCAGTCGTTCGAGGTAGGCCAAGCTGAAATCGAGGCCGTAAGGCCCGAGATCATACCGCCCGGTCTCGGGATGCTGCTTGATCAGGCCGCCGCGAATGAAACTGACCATGTAGCGGCGGACCTTGGCCGGATGCATTTTTGCCGCGTCCGCGACTTCGCTCAGGGCCGCAGGCTGGCCCAAACTCACCATCGCCTTGACGATTCTCAGCCCGTCTTCGACGGAGCCGAGCCCCGTCGTCCTGTCACTCGATGATCGAGTCCCCATGCGAATGACCTAATCACTTTCGTTCTGCTTGCAGGCCCGGCCCAGCCTGGTGAATTCGGCCGATTCCTAAAACGCCCGAATAACTTAATCTTCGACATGATATCATGCATGGCGTCAAGGTCGCGCGCTGCAATCGCGGGTATCGTGGATAACCTGCGCCCTCCGTTGCGACGATACAGCAGGCTGATGGCCTGCCACTCCCGCTGGGCGCTCGCATCAACCGCAACCTCCGCGCCGGCTCACCCGGCGATGGCGTCACTCACCGGTGCATGAATGGCAAAGCAATTGGTCGTCTGGCCGTCCCGGCGGGCGCCGATCGACAACTCGTCGGACCCGCCGTCGACCTCAGGAATCCCCTCATTTTAGATGGTTCCGTAGATGGCGTTGAACGCTCGC
>ERZ724514.1386-NODE-1386-length-10705-cov-3.917559_pt1 | contig 10705 bp, 10 predicted proteins | sample MGYA00376047_ERZ724514 | MGnify/ENA primary metagenome ERZ724514 (study PRJEB28724, sample SAMN07190883) | activated sludge metagenome | isolation source: activated sludge of sewage treatment plant in Hong Hong | place: Hong Kong | collected 2016-03-17 ...
GATTTTTTGCACCGGTGTACCAAAGTCGGAAACATCCAGACGTTTTTCCAGATCCTTCGGCAGACCGAGCTTGGCAAAGTCAACCACCAGATTACGCCCTTGCTGGCGGATATCGATACCTGCGGCATTGGTCGGCAGATCAACCAGAATCTTGCCTTCGCCATTTTTGCCACGGCGGAAGTCGATTGCCTTGACCATTCCTCCGGCACTGCTGACGGCCGGCGCAGCAAACTGGGTGGTTACATTGCTGCTGGCAGCAGTATCACCCGACGGAGCCATGGTCAGCAGCAAAGTATTGCCATCGACCTTTGTTTCATACGCAGACGCACGATCCATGTTCAGGACAACGCGGGTACGGCCGGAGACTTCGACTACATTAACGCTGCGCAGCACACCGCCACCGCCGATGGCAAAGTTGTTCTTCCCGGTGGCGTTACCGGTATTGGGAAAATCCAGCGCAATGCGAGGCGGATTGTTCACGGTGAAACTGGCCGGTACCGTTGCTTTCTCCGCCAACGTGAACTTGACAATCATCTTGTCGCCAGTCTGCGCCGAGACATCGATAGACTTGATCGCGTTGGCAACCGCCGGGTCAGCTGCTGCGGCACACGTAGCAGCGACCAGCAAGGCAACTGACAGCAACCAGCGATTCACGATCGAAATCAGGCGAATATTATTTGCTGTCATTTCTTTTGCTCCTGTTGGTGCTCATTAAGCACGATAGTACTGGTCCTCTCCACCCAATCGCCATTGCTGTCTTCCACGATTTCTTTCAATTTGACCTCAGTTTCGCTGATATCCGTAATCAAACCGAAGTTCTGGCCGATGTAGTTTCCGGGTTTGACCCTATACATACTGCCTTCCGGTGTCTTGATCAATGCGTACATAACCTTGGCTCGTTCAAGTGTGCCAACCATCTGAAGTTTGTCCAGATCGAACGCTTCTAGCGGCTCCTTGGGGCGATTGGCGTTAGGCGCCAATACGCCATTTGCAGGGCGCTCAACCTTCAGTTTCAATTCGCTGAAAGGCTCGGTAAGTTCAAATGCAGCATAGACATACGGTACGTAGGGTTTGATCTGCGGCATTGGTTCTACCTTGCCCTGCAACCCTTTGCTGTTTTCGTCCATCCAGGCGCGGATATCGCTGTGCTCGTCTCCGCTGCACGCCACCAGAATCGGAAGAAGGGCGGAGCAAACAGCCAATGATGCGAATCTAGTTATCACGATCATTTTTGGCCCGCTTTCTTATCCTTGTTTGCCTTTTTGACGGCAAGTGCTTCCTCCGGGTCGAGATAGCGATAAGTCCTGGCCGTTGTGCTCAGCAACATGCCAAATTCCTTATCCGGCTCTAGGGCGACGTCTCCCAAGGTCACGATACGCGAAAGCTGGGCTACATCGCTGACAAATGCCGACAGGTCATGGTATGAACCGGCAATCTTGATGGTTACGGGCAATTCGGCGGTTTCCGTTTTCAGCTCTTCCGCTCCGGGTTTGAACAACTGGAACTGCAAACCGCGCCCCAAACCGACCTGGTTGATCTCTGTCAGCAAAGCATCCACTTCGGATTTCTTCGGCAACTGTTTCAGCATGGCGCCAAAGCTCTGTTCGATTTCAAGCAGTTGCTGCTTGTAGGCATCCAGATTCACTGCTTTGGCCTTCTTGTCGAGAAAGACCTTTTTCAGCTCCTCCTCCTTTTGCTTGCCAGCGTCGATCTGCTCCAGCTGGGGGCTCCATATCTGGAAATAACCCGCAGCAATAAGGAGTGCCATAATTACCAGCAGCACGGTCAGCTGCACCGGCAAAGGCCAACTCCCAATTTGCTTGGGATCAAGCTGTCGAAGTTCGTCAAGAGTCATTGCCATAATCGCGCCTATTTCTTCGCAACTGCCGGAGCAGTAGCCTTGCCAGTTTTGCCAGCTTCGCCCTTGTCCTCAACCGTACGGGTCAGAGGCACATCCATGATGAACTCGCTCAGCCGCTGATCGCCGGCTTTTACCGCCTTGATTTCGACCAGTGTCGGCATCTCGAACGCGGGAGAATCGTTCAAGCTGCGCATCAGCGTGGAAATCCTGGCGTTAGACAAGGAACGGCCCACGAGGCGAATCGTGCTGTCCTTGGCTGCAGGAATATTCGCACCAGCCAACGCGGCGCCATTTTTCAGGCTGAGCAAATAGATGCCTTCCGGCGTCTGGCGGGTAAGCTGATCAAGCATACGTACCATTTCGCCACGATTTGCCTGCAGGCGTTCCACCACCTGTTTGCGATCCAGCAAATCCTTGCGTTTGGTACGCAGCACCTCAATTTCGGCGATCTGCTTGTCCAGCCGGTCAATCTCCGTTTTCAGGTACGCATTGCGACCCTCCTGGGAAGCGATTCGTTGCTCCAGCAAGCTGTAGCCAACGGCAACAACAAACAATGCAGTTGCCGCGGAAACACCGGCAACGACAAAAAACCTGATCTGTTGTGCCTTGCGTTTTTCTTCGCGATGAGGCAGCAGGTTGATCCGAATCATGCGTCAAACCTCCGCATTGCCAAACCGCAAGCGATCAATAACGAGGGAGCGTCTACCAACAACTGCCTTGGTTTGATGCGACTCGACTGGGTCATGTTGAGAAAGGGGTTGGCGATCATGGTGCCGACCTGGGTACGGTTGGCTACGACTTCATCCAGGCCATTGATGCCACCGCAACCACCTGCCAGCAAGATATGATCGACCTTGTTGAACTGGGTGGAAGTATAGAAAAACTGCAGGGCGCGCGACACTTCCAGCGCCAAGCCATCCATGAACGGCTGCAGTACCTCGGCCTCATAATTTTCCGGCAGGCCACCGCTGCGCTTGGCCGCCTCGGCTTCTTCCGACGAAAGATTGTAGCGGCGCTGGATATCCTGGGTCAGCTGATTGCCGCCAAATGCCTGCTCACGAAAATAGATCTGCTGACCATTGCGCAACACGTTGATGTGCATCATCGTCGCACCGATATCGACAATAGCCACAACTTGATTTGCACCTTCCCCGGGCAACTGCCTCTGGATCAATTCGTATGCAGTCAAGGTGGCGAATGACTCCACATCCATCACCAGCGCTTTCAGGCCGGCCGACTCGGCTGCAGCGACGCGGTCTTCCACCTTTTCCTTGCGCGAAGCCGCAACCAGCACCTCAACCTCGTCCGGCGTAGCCGGCGACGGGCCGATTACCTGAAAATCCAGATTTACCTCATCCAGCGCGAAGGGGATATATTGGTTGGCCTCGGCCTCGACCAAGGTTTCCATCTCGCTTTCGGACTGTTCGGCCGGGATGGTGATTTTCTTGGTAATGACCGCAGCGGCGGGCAAGGCCAGCGCGACATTCCGCACCCGCGTACCCATCAGCCGCCAAGCCCGCTTGATGGCATCGCCCACTGCTTCGAGGTTGGCGACATTGCCGTCCACCACCGCATCTTTCGGTAATGGCTCGATCACATAGCGCTCGATACAGAAAGCTTTTCCGGTATCGCTCAACTCGACCATTTTTATCGCGGAAGAGCTGATATCGACACCCAGCATGGGCGGGGTTTTCGGTTTAAGGAAATCTAGGATTTTCAAACCAATTTTCCTTTTCGCAATAAGTTTTTAGCATCAGTTTATGCTAATCCTCTTTAAATTTAGCAGTAACAAAATGTCATGTAAAGGAAACCACTGTATCGCTTGAGTGCCATTAAACCCTATAATTTCGCTGTTTCATAACATGACATTCGATTAACCACCGAACCTCGCCCAAAAACATGAACAATCGCTGGATCATTTACCCTGTTGCTGCGCTGACCGCTCTATCCATACTGGTGGCAGGAGCGATACTGGTTCTGGTACTCATCACTTACCCTCGTCTGCCGTCGCTCGATACGATTACCGACTATCGCCCCAAGATCCCGCTACGCATTTACACCCAGGATGGCGTGCAGATTGGTGAATTTGGCGAGGAACGGCGTAATTTCGTCGCCATCGACAAAGTTCCGGCGCTGATGAAACAGGCCATTCTTTCAGCTGAAGACGAACGTTTTTACCAGCATGGCGGCGTCGATTACATCGGCATCATGCGCGCAGCCGTCTCGAATCTGCTGTCGAGCCAGATGCGCCAGGGTGCGAGTACCATTACCCAGCAGGTGGCAAAAAACTTCTTTCTTTCCAGCGAACGAACCTTCTCGCGCAAATTCAACGAAGCGCTGCTAGCTTTTAAAATCGAACACAATTTGAGTAAAGACAAGATTCTTGAGCTTTACATCAACCAGATTTATCTCGGCCAGCGTGCCTATGGCTTCGCTTCGGCAGCGCAAATTTATTATGGCAAGCCGCTGGACAAGCTATCGGTGGCCGAAATGGCGATGCTCGCCGGCTTGCCCAAAGCACCATCGTCGTATAATCCGGTGGCCAATCCGAAACGTGCGAAATTGCGCCAGCAATATGTACTGCGCCGCATGCATGAGCTCAAATATATCAGCGACCAACAACTCGCTGCCGCGCTGCAGGAACAGGTACTGGTTCATCGCACGCAACAGGGATTCGATACGTCGGCGCTGTACGTGGCTGAGATGGTACGCCAGTACATGTACGAAAAATACAAGGAAGAGGCGTATACCCAGGGTTTCAAGGTTTATACGACGCTCGACAGCATGCATCAGACCGCCGCCTACGAGGCGGTGCGCAAAGGTATGCTCGACTATGACCGCCGCCACGGCTACCGCGGACCGGAAGGCTTTGTCGAGCTGGCGGCCGATGCCAGTGAAGAAACCTATGACGACGAATTGCAGAAGTTCAGCGATTCAGACGACCTGCAACCCGCGCTGGTATTGAATGCCAGCGTGCGCGAAGTGAAGGCCCACGTAAAGGGCGGCGAAACGATCAGCATCGATAGCAATGGCCTGCGTTTCGCAGCTCGCAGCCTGAGCGACAAGACCAACCCGCAAAGCCGTATCCGGCGCGGCGCAGTCATTCGCGTACAGCAGAATGCCAAGGGCGACTGGGCCATCGCGCAAATGCCGGCGGCAGAAACGGCATTCGTATCCGTCGATCCGAATACCGGCGGAGTACGTTCGTTGATCGGCGGCTTCGACTTCAATCACAACAACTTCAACCACGTAACCCAGGCGTGGCGCCAGCCCGGCTCCAGCTTCAAGCCGTTCATCTATTCGGCGGCACTGGAAAAAGGCATCACGGCATCGACGATGATCAACGATGCACCGCTGGCAATCGACCCGGCCACCATCGGTGGGCAAAACTGGGAGCCAAAAAACTACGATGGCAGTTATTCCGGCATGATCTCGATGCGCAATGCGCTGACCAAGTCGAAGAACCTGGTCTCGATTCGCATCCTGATGGCCATTTCGCCGCAATACGCGCAGGAATACATCACCAAATTCGGATTTGATCCCAAGAATCATCCTCCCTATCTGACCATGGCGCTTGGTGCCGGCTCGGTGACGCCACTGCAACTGGCTGGCGGCTATAGTGTGTTTGCCAATGGCGGCTTCCGTCTGACACCTTATTTCATCGACCGCATCGAAGACGGCAAGGGACAGCTGCTGGCACGTACCGAACCGGAGGTCATCGGCAAGAATGCGCAGCAAGTCATCGACCCGCGCAACGCTTTCATCATGACTTCGATCATGGGCGACGTCGTCCGGCGCGGCACCGCGGCCAAGGCGGCGGTACTGGGCCGACACGACTTGGCCGGCAAGACCGGCACGACCAACGATCAGTACGATGCCTGGTTCGCCGGCTTCCAGCGCAACCTGGTGGCCGTGGTATGGATGGGCTACGATCAGCCGCGCTCGCTGGGCGGCGCAGAGACCGGCGGTCAGGCTGCGTTACCGATCTGGATCAACTATATGGGCAAAGTGCTGAAAAACGCTCCGGAGCATGAGGCCACCGTTCCGGAAGGCGTGGTGGTGCAGCAGAACGATTATGGCAACGGCATCGCCAGCGAATACTATTATCAGGAATATACCCACACCAATCCTGAGTTGCATCTGGACAATGGCGGCCAGGGATCCGGCCAGGGGCAGGTGCAGGACGAAGTGAAGGAAATGCTGTTCTGAGCCCATCCGGGCGGCAGGGCAACCGGCGGCAACAGGTAGTTGGCAGACAATGACAAAAACCAAAGACAAGACCGGCAAGAATGTGGCGATGCGGGAATCGATTGCCCACATCGCAGCACGCCTGATCGCGGTGGACGGCATCGAGGATTTTGCACTGGCCAAACGCAAAGCAGCGCATCAGGCCGGCTGCGCCGATACCCAGAACCTGCCGACCAACAGCGAGGTGGAACAGGCGCTCAAGTCTTACCGCGAGCTCTATTTCAGGGATGACCACCCGCGTCTGCTGGCTTCGCTGCGGCGCGAGGCGCTCAACGTAATGCAGCAACTGGCTCCGCTATCGCCCTATCTGGTCGGCTCGGTACTGAGCGGCAGTGCGGGACGCTATTCTGACATCAACCTGCACGTCTACAGCGACAACGCCAAAGACGCAGAACTCTATCTGCTCAACCGGCAGATCGCCTACAAGCACGTTCCGTCGCGTAGCGAGCGGGCCAGCCTGTGCGTCAGTTTTTACAGCAACGACACTCCGGTGACGGTGACGGTTTTTCCGGAAAACGACATCCGCCGCAGTGCCGCAAAATCCGAAAGCGGCCAACTGGAGCGCGCCCGCATCGAGCAGGTGCAACAACTGCTGGAACAAACACCGGCCGACGGCAACACCGTAACCGGTACCGGCATGACCATTCCGACGCGCGGCTAGACAAATACCGGACCAATCCTGCGATGACCACCATCAAACCGCTCGACAACGACAACGAATACCTGTTGCGCTCCCCTGCCGAGGTCATATTCGTGCTCAAGGCACTGGCCAGGAAGCGCGCGGCGATTTCCGCCTATTTCAGCGACACCAACGATTTCGCCACCGTTGCGCTGCTCAGCGTCGATGCCGCCGCACGCGTGCTGTACTTCGACCTCAGCCCGGACCAGAAAGCCAATCTGGCACTGCAAGCAACGCGCCACATCATCTGCATCACCACGCATGACAAGGTCAGGGTCCAGTTCGACCTGGACGGCATGAGCGCCACGCAATTCGAAGGCGAGCCGGCATTCCGCGCCAGGCTGCCGGACAAACTGCTGAAACTGCAGCGCCGCAATTACTATCGCCTGTCGGTGCCGTACGATCAGACGATCAAATGCACCATTCCGCTACCGGACCAGATGCCGGTACAGGTGGAAATCATGGATATCAGCATCGGCGGCATCGGCATCATTGGTTACACACCGGATGTCCCGCTGCAACCGGGCACGGTATACGAGAACTGCAGCCTCAGTCTGCCCGGCTTCGGCCTGGTAGTTACCTCGCTGCAGGTGCGCAGCAGCTTCGATTTCATGTTGCGCAGCGGCGTGCATACCCAGCGTGCCGGCTGCCGTTTTCTCGATCTCAGCCCGCAGACCGAATCGCTGATTCAACGCTACATTCTGGAACAGGAACGGAAATACCGCTCCAGGCTGGTCGACGACGCAAGATAGCCCCCTACTCAGCCAGCCATTGCGCAGCGTCGAGTGCGAAATAGGTCAGAATGCCGTCGGCACCGGCGCGCTTGAATGCCAGCAGCGCTTCCAGCACGCAGGCCTGCTCGTTGAGCCAGCCATTCTGTGCCGCAGCCTTGAGCATCGCGTATTCGCCTGAAACCTGATAAACAAAGGTCGGCGCGCCGAATTCGTCCTTCACCCGGCGCACAATGTCCAGATACGGCATGCCCGGCTTCACCATCACCATGTCCGCGCCCTCGTCCAGATCCAGCGCCACTTCGCGCAAGGCCTCGTTGCTATTGGCCGGATCCATCTGGTAGGTGTATTTGTTGCCCTTGCCCAGATTGCCGGCCGAGCCGACCGCATCGCGGAACGGGCCATAGAAGCTCGATGCGTATTTGGCCGAATACGCCAGAATCCGCGTGTGGATATGCCCGGCGCCATCGAGCGCAGCGCGCACGCTGCCAATGCGGCCGTCCATCATGTCCGACGGCGCCACCACGTCGGCACCGGCTGCCGCGTGGCACAAGGCCTGTTTGCACAGAACTTCCACCGTGGCATCGTTCAGCACATAGCCAGCGGCATCGATCAGGCCGTCCTGGCCGTGGCTGGTATACGGATCGAGTGCGATATCGGTGATGATGCCCAGTTCCGGAAAGCGCTGTTTCAACGCCTTGATGGTGCGCGGCACCAGACCGTCCGGATTGTAGGCTTCGGCGGCATCCAGCGACTTGAGCGAACTGTCGATCACCGGAAACAATGCCAGCGCCGGCACGCCCAGCTTGACCGCCCTTTCCGCCGTATGCAGCAAATGATCGACACTTTGGCGTACCACTCCCGGCATCGATGCCACCACCTCCTTGCGATCCTGGCCGTCGAGCACGAATACCGGGTAAATCAGGTCGCTGACGGTCAGCACCTGCTCGCGCATCAAGCGCCGGCTGAAGTCGTCACGGCGCATGCGGCGCAGGCGGGTAGAGGGGAATTTGCCGAAGATATTCATGGAGCAGCCTCGAAAGGAGTGTGTCGCAGAGTGTGCTATCCTGCTGGGTTTTAAGCGAATGTGAACTGATGCAAGTCAAACCGACGCAGAAATTCTTTGCCCCCTGCCCGCGCGGACTTGAAACCGTTCTGGCACAGGAGCTGACCGATCTCGGTGCCTCGTACATCGAGCCGACCGACGGCGGGGTACATTTTAGCGGCGACTGGCTGGTGGGCGCAAAAGCCAATCTGAAAAGCCGTGTCGCCAGCCGCATCCTGTGGCGTATCGCTGCCGGCGGTTACCGTAACGAACAGGACATCTACAAGCTGGCGCTGGAATGCGAATGGCCGATGCTGTTCAATCCGGAGTTGACGATTCGCGTCAATGTGGCAGCGCAGAAATCGCCGGTCAAGAGCCTCGAATTCGTCACACTGAAAATCAAGGATGCCATCTGCGACCGCTTCCGCGAAGAGCGCGGCGTGCGTCCGAGCGTCGACACACGCAACCCGGATGTGCGCATCCAGGCATTTCTCGATGAACGCATCTGCACCATCTATCTCGACCTGTCCGGCGAGCCGCTGTTCAAGCGCGGCCTGCGCCATAGCGCCAACGAGGCACCGCTGCGCGAAAATCTCGCCGCCGGCATTCTCAAGCTGTCCGGCTGGGTGCCGGGTACGCCACTGCTCGACCCGATGTGCGGCAGCGGTACCATCCTGCTCGAAGCAGTGCAAATGGCGCTGAACATCGACCCCGGCCTTGGCCGCAGTTTTGCGCTGCAGAAACTCAACAACTTCAACCGCAAGGCGTGGGAACAGCTGCTGGCCGACAGCCAGGCGCAGCAGCAACCGCGCCAACCCTTGCCGATCTGGGGTAGCGACAAGTTCGGCGATGCACTCAAATCGGCGCGCGACAATCTGCAACAGGCCGGTTACGCCGATCTGGTGCAATTGAAACAGGCCGATTTCGTCAACCTCGGCGCACCGGCACCGGAAGGCGTGATCGTCACCAATCCGCCATATGGCGTGCGGCTGGATGAGCTCGACCGGCTGGCGGCGCTGTACCCGGAAATGGGCAACACCCTCAAGCGCAATTTTGCCGGCTGGCGTGCCTATTTCCTCACCGGCGACCCGGCGCTGGCCAAGCTGATCCGGCTATCGGCATCGAAACGCAGCGTACTGTTCAACGGCGCGCTCGAATGCCGGCTGTTCGAATTCAAGGTGGTTGCCGGCAGCAATCGCAAACCGGAAGGCGGCGAAACCCCATCGGCGATCCGTTGAATCATTCGCCGCGGGATCGCGCCGGCTACGCCCCGCCAATCGACGGTATAGCATCGCTGCGACAGACGTGTTAGCCTAGAAAAGCAGCGAAAAAGTAAACAGTTACGTGCACTAAAACAGTTCGGCGCACCACTGCGGTGCCGGCAATACCGGCAGCCGACAACAGTCGCAATCTGACCACGACATCCGCGACCGCTGCAGCCTGTTCCCAACCACGGAGATACATCATGCAACGCACGATCTGGATCATGTGGCCATCGTTCCTGATAGCAGGAGCGATGACGGTTGTTTTCTTTACCCTGGTCGATCCCGCCGATCTGACCATATTCGATGTTGCACTGGCCGAACACCAGCTTGCCAGCTACAGCGTCGGCTTTTTGCTGTTCTGGCTGTTTTCCGCGTGGGACAGCTGGCTGACGCTGTTTTTCCAGCGCGATGCCGATACGGTCAATCATCCTCAACGCCACACGATAACGCCATCGCATTGATGCCAGGCAATGGCGCCGCCGCTGGCGCCATTCTCGTTTGCACCCTCGTCTTAATCGGCTGTTAAGCCAAAACGCTTAGCGTTTCCGGACTCAATCCGACTGTCCGGAGTCTTGTCATGTACCGAATCATCCTGCTGTGCTGTCTGTCCAGCGTATCCTACGCCGCTGCCGCCACAGAATTCATCCGCATCTGCAACAATGGCGACGCCGCCGGGCAGGGAATCTGTCCGGCCAAGCCGCAGCCGGGCGAACGGCCGCACGACTGGGGTTGCAGCAAACAGCGCCAGACCGGTCTGTTATGGTCGATCCAGAGCCTGCACGGCACCTGGGCCGCAGCGACTCAATCTCTGCCGCAAACACTGGATGCCGCGGCGCACTGCGGCCTGGCCCGCGGCTGGCGGGCGCCGACGCGAGC
>ERZ724514.1396-NODE-1396-length-10677-cov-4.105818_pt1 | contig 10677 bp, 6 predicted proteins | sample MGYA00376047_ERZ724514 | MGnify/ENA primary metagenome ERZ724514 (study PRJEB28724, sample SAMN07190883) | activated sludge metagenome | isolation source: activated sludge of sewage treatment plant in Hong Hong | place: Hong Kong | collected 2016-03-17 ...
CGGATCGGGGCTGTATATACGGGCAGTTTGCCAGGGTCTGGACGAATTGCCGCCCGGCGATCCGATCATCAGGGAAGAGGTCATCCGACTCTGGCAGGAACAGGGCCTTCCGGCACTGCAGGCCGAGTTGGAAAGCGCTGATCCTGCATATTACCAGACGGTAGATCTCAAGAATCCCAGCCGGTTGATCCGGGCTTTGGAAGTCTGTCGTCAAACCGGCCTGCCGTTTTCCACTTTTCGGCAATCAAAAGCCAAACCGAGGAATTTCTCCATCGCTACACTCATCCTGAACCCTGAACGAACGGCTCTGTACGCACGCATTGACCAACGGGTCGATGAGATGATGCAGCATGGTTTACTGGAAGAAGTGCGCGGGTTACTCCCCTACAAGGACCGAAATCCCCTGGCCACCGTCGGCTATCAGGAACTCTTCCCCTACTTCGAGGGAAATTCTTCGCTCGAATCGGCCGTTGCGCTGATCAAACAACACAGTCGGAACTACGCGAAACGACAAATGACCTGGTTCCGGAAAGTACCCAACGCAACCTGGATACATCCGTCTGACAGGGCGAGCATCGTGAAATGGGCAGATACGGTGACACAGTCCTTCCGGAACGCGTCCTGATCACGGCGTTGAAGCGCGACCGAGAAGGGACAATCCCCTACTCAATTTCGAGACCAAAAAAAGGGAGCCTTTCAGCTCCCTTTCGAGTCCGCAGGTTCCCGATTACTTCTCGGGTCGAAGGACAAACCTGGCATAGTTGTCCAGCTTCAGGTACTTCGCAGCAAATTCATTCATGTCGGCAACGCTGAGTTTGTTCACCCAATCGTTGTAACCAAGGATCTCGGTGACTTCCTCACCGTTCTGTGCACTTGAACTCATCAGGCTTAGCCAGAACTGGTTCTCCTTCAGGTTCGTTTCGCGCTCACGCAACGCGGTCTCCTTGATCTTGGTCAGATTCTTCTCATCGCACCCTTTTGTCTTCACTTCTTCGAACACGTCCAGTGCGGCTTTGGTCAGTGGCTCGACGTTATCCGGACTGCAGGAGAAATAGACGATGAACTCCAGACCGTTGGCCGGGAACTTTTTCGGGTTAGCCTGACAGCTCACGCCGTATACACCGCTCTTGTCTTCACGCAGCACCTCGCGCAACCGGATGCTGAGGAGTTTGTTCAATGCGCTGACTTCATTCCGGTTCTTTCGATTGAACTCAAAATCAGTATTGAAGCGCATCATGACCGTACTGCGCGGCTCGGAGCCTTTATAGACCGTCTTTTCGACTTTTCCCTTAGGAGGATACGCGTTGATATCCTGCCACATTTCGCGCTTACGAGTAGCCGGTATGCTTCCCAGATACTTCTGGCAATGGGCTTTCAGTTCTTCCGGCTTGAAGTTGCCGACGAAGAAAAAGGTGAAGCCGGATGCATCCGCAAAACGCTCTTTGTAGATGGCCATTGCACGATCGAGGTTGATGGCATCTACAGACTCCGGAGTACGCGGCTTGTAGCGGGCATTGTAACCCGACATGGCATAGGAGACCGTATCCATGAAGACCGACTGTGGGTCGGAACCGCGGTTTTGCAGGAATCCCTTCTGCTTGGTGACGTACGACTGGAAGGCCGCTTCGTCCCGGCGGGGATCGGTGAAGTACTTGTAGATCAACTGGAACATGGTTTCCATGTCTTTGGGCGCACAACTACCGTTGAACCCTTCCGTCAATTCCCCAACGTATGGCGAGCAAGAAACGATCTTCCCTGCCAGGAGCTTTTCCAGGGCATTCGCGTCAAATGCGCCCAAACCTGCCTGGTCCACGATCTCGTCGCAAGAAGCAGCAGAGGGATAGTCTTTCTCATCGTATTGTGACCAGCCGCCCCAGCTAAAGGACGTAAAGATCACTTCATCGTTCTTGAAATCGGTGGTCTTGCACGCGACCTTGATGCCATTGTCCAATTGCCATTCGGTAATGCCGAGTTCCTTGATCTCCTTCGTGTTCACGACCGTTCCGCCTTTCAGTTGTCCTTCGACCAGCGGTTTGTCAATCACCTTATCCTCGTAGGGTTTCAGATCCAGCTTCTCCATGCCGGTAACCATCTCGCGAATGCGCGTTTCCGTCGGCATCTTGGTCGTTTCCTTTTCCGGTGCAGTAATGATCACCACCGAATTTTGTGACTGTCCCATCCACTCTTTGGCAAATGCATTTACCTCCGCCAGCGTGATTCCGGGAACATACTTCTTGTATAAGTCATACTCAAAGGAGATTCCGGGCATCGGCTCGTCTTCCAGATAATTGCTGACATACTCACGGGCGAAATTCCTTGATTCGGTCTTGTCCCGTTCGTTGAAAGCCTTTTCGATCCCGGTCATCATATCGGATTTCTGGCGGGACAATTCTGACTCCGTAAAGCCGAAACGACGTACCCGCTCGTTCTCATCCAACACGGTTTGAAGCGCCTTCTCAATTCCCTCGCCTTTGCTGATGGCAAAGGAGTAGTAAGCATTCACATTCCGAACAAAATTCCCGTAATCAGAACCGGCAAACAGGAAAGGCGGCTCTGCCAATCGCTGCAATTCGCCCATCCGGTTGTTCAACATACCGGTAAACAATTGCTGCGCGAGTGAACGGCGATAATCGCCTTCCGTAGAACGGGATTCGACGGGTCGCTTGTAGATCAACTGGATCTGGGCATAACGCGCCTCCTTGTCCGTGACCGTACTTACGGCCAGGTTATTCTGTGCCGGCACCGGCCACTTGACCAGGGGCCGGGGATTCTGTCTGGAAGGAACGTTGCTGAAACGCGCTTTCACTTTCGCTTCCATTGCATCGAGGTCGAAATCACCGACCAATATCACGGCCATCAATTCGGGACGGTACCAGTCGTTGTAGAAGTTTCGTAAAGCGGATTGAGGACAAGCCTCAATGATCTCCTTCTTACCAATGGGTAAACGCTCCGCGTAACGGGAATCCTTAAAAAGTACCGGCCAGTAAGCCCGGCGCATCCGTTCGTCGGCTCCCTGACCGAGTCGCCATTCTTCCACGACAACGCCCCGCTCCTTTTCCACCTCCAGCGAATCGAATAAGAGGTTATGCGACCAGTCTTCCATGATCTGCAGTCCTTTGTCGAGGATTTCAGGCTTGTCCGTCGGCAACTGTATCATGTAAACCGTCTCATCAAAGCTCGTGTACGCATTCAGGTGCGGACCGAACTTCGTTCCGATGGATTCCAGGTAGTCGACCAACTCGCTTTTCTTGAAGTTCTTGGTCCCGTTAAACGCCATATGCTCCACGACGTGAGCAAGGCCGCGTTGACCATCGTCCTCGGCCGTTGAGCCCGCATTGACCGCAAGCCGCAATTCCGCCCGGTTCTCCGGCTTGCTGTTCTTCCGGATATAATACTTCATGCCATTAGGCAGGGTCCCGATCCGGACGGCGGGATCCAGTGGTAAGGCTTTCTGAAGGTCGTCGGCGGCATAGCCCGACAGCCAAAGCAGGGACAGTAATCCAAGAAGGAAACGTTTCATCGTATGGGAATTAGTTCTGTTCAGGCCCAAGATAGCGATTCAAAGGGTTTAGGTTTTGTTAGCAAACTGTTAAGGGAATCCTGGTTCAGCAGTGAATCAGTAAGTTAGCGCATGCATCGCCGTTCACCTTACGGGTTCGCCCTATCCCTACTCATGATCTGGTTCCTGACCAGATCCCTTTCAGTTGCCGGCTCGGAGAAATTCTCGGGCAATAAGACGCTAACGTATGAGGCGTGTATCGCAGCCTACCAGGAACTTGATCAGCTTTACCCGGAAGCAAAACTCCTGGAAGCAGGCCCGACCGATTGCGGGCGTCCCCTACGTCTTTTCCTGATCGATAACAGAAAGTCCTTTTCACCCGTCAGGCAACCGGATGACCAACGTCTGGTGGTCTTTATCAATAACGGCATTCATCCAGGTGAACCGGACGGAATTGATGCCAGCCTGATGCTCGCTAAAGACCTCTTGCGGGACCCTCAGTTACATGCACTGCTGGACAAACTCATTATCGCGATCGTGCCCGTCTTCAACATCGATGGCGCACTCCAACGCGGATGTTGCAGCAGGGCCAACCAACAGGGGCCGGACGCGTACGGGTTCAGAGGGAATGCACAGTATCTTGATCTCAACCGGGACTTCATGAAAGCGGACGCTGCCAATACCCGGTCGCTCATCAGCTTGTTGATTGAATGGAATCCCGACATCCTCATCGATACTCACGTCAGCGACGGCGCCGATTACGCGGCGCACATGACCCTGATCAGCAGTGCTGCCGACAAGCAAACGCCGACGCTCGGTACGCTTACGCGTGATGTCCTTACACCGGAGATCTTTTCCCGAATGCAGGCCACCGGCGATACGATTTGCCCCTATGTCGACACCCGTCACCCTTCGGGCATTCCCGACAGCGGTATCGTTTCGTTCCTGGAAACACCACGCTTCCTGAGTGGATGGGCAGCCCTGCATCATTGCATCGGATTCATCACCGAATCGCATATGTTGAAGCCTTTCCCGGAACGGGTTAATTCAACCCACCGGATCCTCCAGGCCATCCTTAAAACTGCGGCAGAAAACCAAACGGCGATCGCTCATGCGCGAAGGAGCGCCCTTCTCCACTACCGCCACGGCGAAAGGCTTCCGCTCAACTGGATTTTGGACACTACCCGAGTCGGTACACTGGAGTTTTCTGGATACAAAGCCCGCTACCGTACAAGCAAGGTAACCGGACTCGATCGGTTATATTATGATCATGACGCTCCCTACCGGAAACCGGTTCCGTTTTATGATCACTATACAGGCATCGACTCTACCTCCATTCCCCGTTACTACATCTTGCCACAGGCCTGGAATAAGGTCGCGGAACTGCTATTGCTGAATAACGTGAAAATGAAAAGGCTATCGCAAGACTCCAGTCTCGACGTCAGCGCATACCGGATCACCAACTACAACACGGTCGATCGTCCGTACGAGGGACATTATTTGCATTATCAGGTATCGACAAGCGTTGCTCGGGAGAAAGTTCAATGTTTTCGTGGCGATTGGATCATATCGACTGATCAACCGGCCGCACGGTATGTTTTCGAGGCGTTGGAGCCAACCGCTACCGATTCTTATTTCAATTGGGGTTTCTTCGATGCCGTACTGCAACAAAAGGAATGGTTCTCCGATTACGTATTTGAAGATGTTGCAGCTGAACTACTGGAGTCACAACCGGCGCTGAAACGGGATTTTCTCGAATGGAGGTCAAAGCACCCCGAATTGAATGGGGACGCCTTCGCTCAGTTACTGTACATCTATCGGCATAGTCCTAATTTCGAGACGGGTTCCATGCGTTATCCGGTTTACCGGATAGACTAAAAAAAAGAGCCGCCCTTTCGGACGGCCCTCGTCTAACCAAAAACCAGACTATCAGCTGGGATCGTAACCATCCATGACCCGGTACATCTGTTCCATCTTCACCGCCATTTCGCGGATGAGTTCGAGATGTTCCTTGGAAAGGTTGGTAGATTGTTCCTCCTGTCGGTCGATGCGCGTCGGATGAAAGGACGGCTCAACCGGTTCGGAGAGGATGTGCGATAACAATCCGTTGTAGTAGCGTTGACGCTCCGATGGTCGTAACTGTCGGATCAGCGCACGGATATTGTTGATATGTTGATCGATCTCGCGCTCGAGGTGCGCCTGGGATTCACCGGTCTTGACGATGGTCAACGGTGCTTGTTCCCGGGTCGTATTGGTGTTTTGTTTGCTTCTTCCTTGTCGCATGTTCTTCCGTTCGTTTCATACAATTTTACACGAAACGGAAGGGGAAGTTGAAGCAATTCGCCGGCGTATCTTACACGACCATGGCCGCAGCGATCAGTGCCGCGTCCTTCTGTTTTGGGACTTTAGGCCAGAAAAAACGGAAATCCGCTCCCTTGCCGAGCTCGGATTCCACCCAAATCCTGCCACCCTGGTCTTCAATGATCTTCTTGACGATGGCCAATCCGACGCCGGTGCTTTCCACGTCATCGCGGCGGTTCAGCGTTTGGAAGATCACGAAAATCTTCTCGTGGTATTGCGGTTCGATACCGGGACCATTGTCTTTGATGGAAAAGATCCAACCATTGGATTGCTCCTCACATCCGACTTCGATCTTGATCTCCGGCTTGTCGTTGTATTTGATCGCGTTGCCCAGCAGATTGGTGAACACCTGTACCAATCTCGTCTTATCACTCACAAATCGTGGCATTTCACCTTTGATGACCAGCTCCGAATTCTCCGGACTTCCGATGAAATCGAAACTGTCCTTAATCAATGCCTGCGTATCAATGAGCTCCTCATCCCCTTTCACGCGATCGGCTCTCGAATAGTCAAGAATGGCATTGATGAGATCTTCCATCCTGCGCACACGTTGTTTGATCATGTTGAAATTGGCACGGACCTCCGGAACAAGACTGTCTCCGGCATCTTCTTCGATCCAACCCGTCAGGTTTCCGATGGCCCGAAGCGGGGCTTTCAGATCGTGCGAAACAATGGAAGCGAATTTGTCCAGTTCCTTGTTCGTTTTTTCCAGGTGAAGGGTGTACTCTTCCAATTTCCGGTTTTGCCTCTCCAGTTCATTCTTCTGACCCGTAATCCGTTCAATGATCACGTTCTTTCCGCTATGCAGGTTGTTACTTTGAGCGGCAACCAGGAATACGCCGAGAATAAAGGTTGTCAACGCGTCTTGATGTATGAGAGACGAATCGTTGTTGAACAATGCGTAACTCGTCATAGACGTGTACTCCGTGGCGTAGAATAGGAAGATGATACTGGCCACCGCGAGTGCCGTGAGCCATTTGCCGGCTTTTGTGCCGAGCAACATGAAGGCTGTCATGATGATGACGCACATGTAGATCGTTCCGGTATTGAGTACTCCGCCGGCAGTATAGGCCTGGATATGCACCACGGCAAAACCGATGACCACCGATATCAGGTAACTCACGGGCAACTTGTGCCAGTCGCGAACCTGATAGAAATTGATCAGGAGAATCGCGCTCAAAACGAACAGCGTCCAGCTCAAGGTACTGGAGGTGGAAAACGCACCCAGGATCTGGGCTGCCGTCATGAAACTGGCCAGGAAGCTCGTGAATGAGTAGATCCTGAACAACGCAAAACGCTGACGTTCAATCAGATCATCGTGCGGAATACTGTCAGCCAGTTCTTTACGAACCAGCTTTTGAAAAATCGCCTTCATGCGGTGTTAACTTTTTGGGCCAGACTTCTCTACGATGCAAATCATCCGGAGATTCCAAACTGTAAGATACAGCAGCAGAATGTGATTGAAACGCTATCCATGACCGGGTTTTGAGCTTCACGGCCATCCACGATACCACCCGTGAATTCGGTTTTCATTACATTTACCCCCTGTAATCCTGTGATAAACGGAACCTCCGCACCAGTTTCCCGTAAACGATTAGTACTGAACGCTATGCCGATGAATCAAATTGTCAACATCCTCATGGTCGACGACGACGAAGTCGATTGTATGAATGTTCAGCGGGCATTCAAGAAGAGTAACATTCTGAATCCGTTGATCATCGCACACAATGGAGTCGAAGCGCTGGATCGTTTGCGCGGCACCAACGGCGCTGAAAAGATTGCCCCTACCCCCCGGATCATCCTGCTGGACATCAATATGCCGAAGATGAACGGCCTTGAGTTTCTCAAGGAGCTTCGAGCCGATAAGGAACTTCACAACATCAGTGTATTCGTCATGACGACCTCGAATGACGACAAAGACAGGATTGAAGCTTACAACTACAATGTAGCCGGCTACATCATCAAGCCGATCTCCTTCGAGAACTTTGTCGCAGCGGTATCGATCCTGAATAATTTCTGGCAACTCTGCGAGCAGCCTTGAACCGGCGCTTTAGCATATCAATAAAAAAGGGGCCTGTTGAGCCCCTTTTTTATTGATATGACAATTGTGATTACGCCACCAGCTTGAAGTGCTTGTAGATCTCCGACATGCTGGAATGCGAATCCTCCAGTGCCTGCGGAAGCTGCGTTGCGATCTCCGTCAACAAACCATCGATGTCCTCAAAGGTGTGCAAACGATTGAGCGGAATGCGCAGGCCGGTGTTGTTGTACGAAACACTCGGGAAGACACTCAGGTTGAAATAATACCCCTGGTTCATCATCCGGCGGACCATATTATAGCCGGTATCCGGCTTACCGACCCCGATAAATCCGATCGGTGAAATGGATTCGTTGATGAGCGGTAACTGCAACTCTTTCGCGCGGCGGTTGAAATACTCCACCTTCGTTCGCATCTCTTCCTGAAGCGAATAGATTTCCGGCGACAAATGAATGCGGGCGGAAGCGGCCGTGGCGCCAAGCACCATGGGCGGCATCTGGATAGAGAAAATAAAGGCCTTGCTCGTGTTCTTGATCAGCTGATATTCCTTCTCGTCAGGATAAATGAGCAAACCGCCTGCGGAGCCGAACGCTTTCGTCAAACCGGTTGTGAGATACAATCGAGGATGGTACTCGCCTTGTCCCAGTACCCAACCGGTTCCATTCGGACCGGCCCAGCTCATGCCGTGAATGTCGTCGAGGTACAAGTGCAATTGCTCATACTGGTCGGCGAGACGGAAGAGATCCTTCACCGGTGCGAAATCCCCTTGCATCGAATAAACACCGTCTGCCATATACCAGATCTTCCGGTAGTTGTCCTTCAGCGCTTTGATCCGTGATTCGAGCATATCGAGCCGGTTATGGCGAATGACTTCCACCCGCACATCCCGGTTCCGGAGAAACTGAACGGCAGTTTGCACCGAATCATGCACCTGCGAATCGAGGATTACAGCATCATCATTTCCGACGAGGATCGGGATATTGGACATATGACCGACGGTCAATGACTGCAACAACAACAAAGGTCTCCCGAACATCTTTCGCAAAAGATCTTCCGACTCCTCATAATAATACGAGGACACATAGGCTCGCGAGGAAGAAAACTGTGTTCCATACCGGTTGATCGCTTCGATCGCCCCGGCCTTTAACCGCTCATCGTGCTCCAGTCCCAGGTAACCGCAGGATCCGAAGTACAACATCCGCTTACCAGAGATCGTGATGTGCCGCCCATCGAGGACCGAATCCTCAGTGTGCTGATGCACGATTCCCAATTTGGCGGCAATAGACGCCACCTGGTTGACGATCTCCGTCACCATTTCATGTTTACTCTTTAAATCACTCATGCTCCAGTAGTGATGTTAGCTCCAATTAATGGATGGTTCGCAGTCTCCTCTAAGAACAAATGTATACGGTGAACGAAAATCATGTTGCGTTCAGGATCACCTTTTTTAGCCGGACTTTTCAACATAGGGGACTACCCCTTGTCATGGTTTATATGACAAGGCCTAAAAGCAACAAAGCCGCCTCAGGGGCGGCTTTGCGAGCTATTTCAACTGGAATTATCGAACCAGGTTCACGTGTCCGATGACGACATCGCGCTTGTCGTTCACGTCAATGACCGCGATACGGTAAACGTAGGTATCAGCCTGAGCCGGGGAACCGTTAACCTTACCGTCCCATCCGCCTTCGAGCGTGTTCCACTCGAAGATCTTCAAACCCCAACGGTCATAAATGGCCCCTTCCAAGCGGATGACATTGTACGAATACGCCTTGAAAACGTCGTTTTTAAGGTCACCATTCGGCGTAAAGGTATTCGGCACAAAGAGTGTTGAACTGGGGCGTAATTCGATCCGCTGATAAGTGGTATCTACGCAACCGTTGTAATCGATTGCCACGAGCCGGATATCATAGATTCCGATCTCCGGGTAGATATGCAGCGGGCTGTAATCGGTGGAAGTAGTACTATCACCGAAATCCCAGAAGAAGAATCCCGGGCTGCTCGTCTGGTTCGTGAAATTGACCATGGGGTAAATGTCACTGGCCTGGGAGGAATTGGTGCTGAAATCAGCCACGGGCGGCGCGAAGATGTTCAGGGCGTTCGGGCGTATCATGGTAGTGGCACATACGCTGTCGGACCGTACCGTCAGACTTACGGTGTACCAACCCGGATTGCTGTAGATATGAACCGGGTTCTCCTCTTCCGAGGATGTACCGTCACCGAAATCCCAGAGATACGAAGTGATCGGACCGGTGGAAGGCTGCGCCAGACTCGTGAGGTTGGTCTCAAAACCAAGACACACATTCTGGGTGCTGAAATCCGCCAACGGTCGTGGAATTACCCGGATCAGACCGTCGGTACTGTCCTGGCATCCGTGATTGCTTGTGATGAGTAAGTGAATCGGATAATTCCCCTGCTCCTGATAAGTATGCGTCGGGTTCGATTCCGCGGCAACGGAGCCATCACCCAGCGTCCAATACCAATCGCTGACGAAACCATCCGGTATCGTGGAACCGTCCGTGAAGGCGACTGCTTCGTCTTCACAAACGTAGGGTACGGTGAAGGCCGCGTCGGGCAATGCGAATACATTGGCGACACGTCGGATCGAATCTGTACAACCAGCTGTGGAGGTTACCAGCAGGGTAACCGGGTAAGAACCGTAACTGGCGTACAAATGATTGAAAGACGGATTGGCCGAGGCGGTATTGTCGCCCAGATTCCAGCTCAAGGAAAGCGGGGTAGCGTCGCTGATCGACGAAGTGCTTTCAAAGAGGATCGGAAC
>ERZ724514.1398-NODE-1398-length-10653-cov-4.739102_pt1 | contig 10653 bp, 10 predicted proteins | sample MGYA00376047_ERZ724514 | MGnify/ENA primary metagenome ERZ724514 (study PRJEB28724, sample SAMN07190883) | activated sludge metagenome | isolation source: activated sludge of sewage treatment plant in Hong Hong | place: Hong Kong | collected 2016-03-17 ...
CGGGTGGGAGGACGCCGCCGGCCAGGATCCCGCGCCCGCCCTATCGCCCGCCTTCCCCAGCCCTCCCCCGCAAGGGGAGATGGAGTCGGGCGGCGCAGCCGACATCCCGTTGTCTGCCGCCCGCGAACGGAACCGGCGTGACCGAACGGACCAGAAGGCGCGGCCGAAGCGCGACGTGCACGGCTGGCTCATTCTCGACAAGCCGGTGGGGATGACCTCGACGCACGCCGTCTCGGTGGTCAAGCGCCTGTTCTCCGCCAAGCGCGCGGGCCACGCCGGCACGCTCGACCCGCTCGCCTCCGGCTGCCTGCCGATCGCGTTGGGCGAAGCGACCAAGACCGTCATGTACGTGATGGACGGGCGCAAGCATTACCGTTTCACGGTGCGCTGGGGCGATGAACGCGACACCGACGACGCCGAGGGGCGCTCCGTCGCCACAAGCGAGGAACGGCCGTCGGCCGAGGCGATACGCGCGCTTCTCCCGCAGTTCACCGGGACGATCGAGCAGGTGCCCCCGCGCTATTCCGCCATCAAGATCGAAGGGGAGCGCGCCTACGACATCGCGCGCGACGGCGAGGCGGTCGAACTGAAACCCCGGGCGATCGACATCCATCGGCTGGAGCTTCTCGATACGCCCGACGCCGACCACGCGGACTTCGCCGCCGAATGCGGCAAGGGCGCCTATGTGCGCGCGCTTGCGCGCGACATCGGTCGCGCGCTCGGATGCTTCGGCCACGTCTCCGCGCTGCGCCGAACCGCCGTCGGTTCCTTTACCGAAGCGGACATGATTCCGCTGGCACAACTTGAGGCTTTATGCGATAGAGCCGCAATCGGCGAGGCTAACCTCGCCGATGCGCTCTTGCCCGTCTCGACCGCGCTGGACGACATCCCGGCGCTGGCCGTTAGCCGGGCGGATGCGGCGAGGCTCCAAAGGGGTCACGCCGTTTTGATGCGTGGGCGGGACGCCCCCATCGTCCACGGCACGATCTATGTTACGGTTGCGGGCCAGCTCGTCGCCCTCGCCGAGATGGATCGTGGCGAAATCGTCCCCAAGCGCGTGTTCAATCTCGCCGGCGTGCATGGCAGAGCCGGCCGACAACAGGGTGTATGACGATGTCGATCACGACGACTCGCAAGGCGGAACTCATCGGCTCCTACGGCGCCAAGCCCGGAGACACTGGATCGCCCGAGGTGCAGGTCGCAATCCTCTCTGAGCGGATTTCGAATCTGACCGAACATTTCAAAACTCACGTCAAAGACAACCATTCGCGGCGCGGCCTGCTGAAGCTCGTGTCGCAACGCCGCCAGTTGCTCGATTATCTCAAGCGTGCCGATGAGCCGCGCTATCGCAGTCTGATCGAGCGGCTTGGCATTCGCCGCTGAGGGCGGCCAAGAGGTCTGGGCTCCGATGGCCCGACGAACCAAGGCTGAAGAACGCCATGGCAGGATCGCCGGATGCTGCGACGCGTTGCGGATGGTCCGCAGCGCGACAGCATCCCGCCGTCTTGCTCATGGCTTTCGGCAGTCCAACCGAAAACCATGAAAGAAGCTACTATGTTCGATATTCATCGCGTGGAAATCGACTGGGCGGGACGCAAGCTGGTGTTGGAGACCGGCCGCGTCGCACGCCAGGCCGATGGTGCCGTGCTCGCCAGTTACGGCGAGACCACGGTGCTCGCGACCGTCGTGGCCGCGAAAGAGCCCAAGGTCGGCATCGACTTCCTGCCGCTGACCTGCAACTACCAGGAAAAGACCTATGCGGCCGGGCGCATTCCCGGCGGCTACTTCAAGCGTGAGGGGCGCCCGAGCGAGCGCGAAACGCTCACCTCGCGGCTGATCGACCGGCCGGTCCGTCCGCTGTTCGCCGACGGCTGGCGTTGCGACACGCAGGTGATCGCGACCGTGCTGTCGCACGACCTGGAGAACGATCCCGACATCGTCGCGATGGTGGCGGCGTCGGCTGCGCTCACCTTGTCGGGCGCGCCGTTCATGGGACCGATCGGCGCCGCGCGCGTCGGTTTCATCAACAACGAATTCGTCCTCAATCCGCAGATCGACGAGATGCAGGAGAGTCATCTCGATCTCGTGGTCGCGGGCACCCAAGACGCCGTGCTGATGGTGGAATCGGAGGCGCGGGAGCTCAACGAGGAGGTCATGCTCGGCGCGGTGATGTTCGGCCACCGGCACTTCCAGCCGGTGATCGACGCCATCATCCGCCTTGCCGAGAAGGCCGCGAAGGAGCCGCGCGAGCTGATCACTCCGGATCATTCGGCGCTCGAGCAGGAAATGCTCGGCGTGGTCGAGGCCGACCTGCGCGCGGCCTATGCGATCCCGCAGAAGCAGGAACGCCACAAGGCGGTCGACGCCGCCAAGGCCAAGGTGAAGGAGCACTTCTTCCCGCCGGGAATCGAGCCGGTCTACCAGGAGCATCACGTCCTCAGCGTGTTCAAGGACCTGGAAGCCAAGATCGTGCGCTGGAACATTCTCGACACCGGCCGGCGGATCGACGCGCGCGACCTGACGACCGTGCGCCCGATCGTCGCCGAGGTCGGCGTGCTGCCGCGCACCCACGGTTCGGCGCTGTTCACCCGCGGCGAGACCCAGGCGCTGGTGGTCGCCACGCTCGGCACCGGCGAAGACGAGCAGTACATCGACGCGCTGGAGGGGACCTACAAGGAAACCTTCCTACTGCACTACAATTTCCCGCCCTTCTCGGTCGGCGAGACCGGCCGGCTCGGCTCGCCGGGACGGCGCGAGGTCGGCCACGGCAAGCTCGCCTGGCGGGCGATCCACCCGGTGCTGCCGCTGCATCACGAGTTCCCCTATACGATCCGCGCCGTATCCGAGATCACCGAATCGAACGGCTCGTCCTCGATGGCGACCGTGTGCGGCACCTCGCTCGCATTGATGGACGCCGGCGTGCCGCTGCACGCGCCGACCGCCGGCATCGCCATGGGCCTGATCCTCGAAGGCGAGCGCTTCGCCGTGCTCTCCGATATTCTCGGCGACGAGGACCATCTCGGCGACATGGACTTCAAGGTGGCGGGCACCGAGAAGGGCGTGACCTCGCTGCAGATGGACATCAAGATCGCCGGGATCACCGAGCAGATCATGCGGGTCGCGCTCGGCCAGGCCAAAGACGGCCGCCTGCATATCCTCGGCGAGATGTCGAAGGCGCTCGGCCACCACCGCGCCCAGCTCGGCGAGCATGCGCCGCGCATCGAGGTGTTCTCGATTCCGGTGGACAAGATCCGCGAGGTGATCGGCTCGGGCGGCAAGGTGATCCGCGAGATCGTGGAAAAGACCGGCGCCAAGATCGACATCTCCGACGACGGCACGGTCAAGGTGGCCTCCGCCAAGGCGGACTCGATCCGCGCGGCGATCAACTGGATCAAGTCGATCGCGTCCGAGCCGGAGGTCGGCCAGGTCTATGAAGGCACCGTGGTCAAGGTGATGGACTTCGGCGCGTTCGTGAACTTCTTCGGGTCACGCGACGGGCTCGTGCATATCAGCCAGCTCGCGCAGCGCCGGGTGCAGAAGGTGACCGACGTCGTCAAGGAAGGCGACAAGGTCAAGGTCAAGCTGCTCGGCTTCGACGAGCGCGGCAAGGTGCGGCTGTCGATGAAGGTGGTCGATCAGGCGACCGGCGAGGACCTCGAAGCCAAGCAGAAGGCGGAAGGCGGCGAGCAGCCGCGCGAGGCGGCCGGCGCCGGCGAATAGCGGTCGGGGCAGCAGGCGGTCAGGGCAGGCTTTGCGGCGATCTTCGTCCGCTCCCGAACAGGGAGCGGACGGTATTGCGCATTGGCGCACGGCGTGAGGCGCTACGCCCCCTGCCGGGCGGGGTCATGACCACCGCTGCCAAAACGCGGCGCAAGATCCAACGCGCCCAAAAGCGCGATCTGGCCATCGACAAAGCGCAGCATAAGCTCGCGCGCCGAAGCATCGAACATGCGGATGCGTCCGGTATGCGCCAGCAGCAGCAGGCCTGCCGCGTGGGCGAACGTTTCCACCATTGACGAGTTGGCGTCGCGCGGTGGCGCGCCGAGCGCTTCCGCCGCATCGGCAATCGGGCGAAGCGCCGCGGCAAGGCCGGCGTTGAGGTCTTGGTCACGTTTGCGGCCGAGACCCTTGGGCTTCATGCCGCCGCGGAAAAGGTAGAAGCCGAGATCAAGGTCCCGCGGGTTTTCGGCATAGAAGTCGAAAAACGCCATCGCCGCGGTGCGGAACCGCTCCTGCGGATCGCGAGCGCAGGCCGCCGCTTCCCCTATGGCCGCCGCGAGGCTGGCAAGCGACGCCTGTAGCGCCTCGGCGTAAATCGCCTCCTTGGAATCGAAGTGAAAGTACAGAGCAGCCGGCGTATAGCCGGCTTCGGCCGCGATCGCCCGCAGCGACGCGCCCTCGAGGCCGACCTTATCGAACACCTTGCGCGCGGCATCGAGAATGAGGCTGCGTTTGAGCTCGCTGACCGCCTGCGCCCGTCCGGCCTTTCGCTGCGCCGCCAATTCACTAGCCTCCGCCCGCTTGACAGTAATTCTAACATTGTTAGATTATTTTAACAATAGCGAGGATGCCGGGCCATGCTGATGACCGCCGCCGATTATCGCGAGTCGCTGCGCGCCTATAAGCCGCGCGTTTTCGTGAACGGGACAGCGGTGGCAAGCGTCGCCGACGAACCTTTGCTCGCCCCCGGCGTGAACGCGGTCGGCATCACCTATGACTTCGCTCATGTAGCCGAGCATCGCCTGCTGATGACGGCCCGGCAGGGGACGTCGGGCAAGACCGTCAACCGCATGGTCCACATCGACGAGTCCTCGTCCGACCTGCTCGCAAAGCTCGAGGCGGTGCGGCTCGTCTGCAAGTTTTCGGGCTGCGCGCAGCGCTATCTCGCCCATGATGCCCTCAGCGCGCTGTTGCAGGCGACCAGGCGTGCCGACGCCGCGCATGGAACCGACTATGCGCAGCGTTTCCTCGCCTATTTGCACCGCGTCCAGGATGAAGACCTCACGCTCGGCATCGCCATGACCGACGCCAAGGGCGACCGCTCGCAGCGCCCCGGCCAGCAGGCCAACCGCGACGTTTATGTCCACATCAAAGAGCGGCGGCCGAACGGCATCGTCATTCGCGGCACGAAGGCGATCGTTACCGGCGCCCCCTATATGCATGAATTCCTCGTCATGCCCTGCCGCACTCATACCGACGAGGATGCGAACTTCGCCGTGTGCTGCGCCGTGCCGGTCGATGCCGAGGGCGTCACCGTCGTGGCGCGGCCCGCGGGCAGGCCGGGCGAGCCGGCGGCGAAATTCTCGGGCCGCTATGGGCAATCAACCGGCGTCGTCATTTTCGACGACGTGTTCGTGCCGCACGAACGCGTCTTTCTCGCCGGAGAGCACGAAGAGAGCGGCTTTCTGACGACCGCCTATGCGACCCATCACCGCCATTCCTGCATTGGCGCGCGCGCCGGATTCGGCGATCTTTTGATCGGCGCCGGCGCGCTGATGATCGAGGCCAACGGGCTCGATACGGAGCGGCACGGCCACATCCGCGACGCCATGGTGGACCTCATCACCATCACTGAAAGCTTTTATGCCTGCGGCGTCGCCGCGTCCGTCTACTGCGCCGCGGATCCGGCCGGCAACGTCATGCCGGACACGGTGTTCTCCAACATCGGCAAGCTTCTGCTCGCCACCAAAATCTACGACATGCACAAGCTCGCCCATTACGTTTCGGGCGGGCTGATCGTCGCCCTGCCCGGCCCGGATGAAGATCACAACCCGGAAACAAAGGCCTCGCTCGCCGCCGTGCTCGGTGGCCGAGCCGACATTCCGGCGGAACAACGCCTCGCGGTCTCGCGCCTGATCGAAGACCTCACCGTTTCGCACCAGGCGGGATGGTACTCGGTAATCTCGCTGCACGGCGGCGGCTCGCCGGAAGCGATGAAACGCGAGATATGGCGCAATTATCCCGTGATGGAAAAAGCCGAGCTGGTCGCAACCATGCTCGATCGCGGCATTGCCGCCGACGGACGGCGCGTATCGAAGCAGCCGGGGCGCTGTTGCGCGACCGGCTGCGAGGTCCCCCCGGAGTCTTCGACCGCGGCCGATGACAGACCCGCGACCGCGGCCGAGTGAGCAACCGCGCCGCACCCGGACGTACGTTTTCCGCAACCCATTTCCCGGCCGAAATTCCCCGAACAAATCGCGCAGAGGCGTGAAACCCCTCGCGCGCTCACCCGTATCTGCGGGCACCGCGCTGCTCGATCGTCCGACCGGCGCCGCAAACGCAGAGGAGCAACCATGACCATCGCAGCGAAAATGGGCGCGGCGCTGTTCGCAGCCGCCGTATTCTGCCCGCTTGCCGCAGACGCGGGAACGATCGTCGGGCTGGTCGACGGCAATTCGCTTGTCATGATCGACGCCGCCGACCGCAAGGTCACCGGAAAAGTGCATATCAAGGGCGGATTCGATAAAATTCTGGGCATCGATCGGCGGCCCGCCGACGGCAAGCTCTACGGCATCACCAGCGACGGGACGATCGTTACGATCGACGTCAATTCGGGCGAAGCCACCGGCAAGGCCAAGCTGAGCGAAGCGTGGAAATCCGGCATCACCACCACCATCGACTTCAATCCGGTGGCCGACCGGCTGCGGGTGATGGGGTCCGACGGCGTGAATGTCCGCGTCAACGTCGATGACGGCAAGGTGACGCTCGACGGCTCGCACAAATACAAGGAAGGCGACGCCAATGCGGGCGCGACCCCGAAGATCGTCGCCGGCTCCTATACCAACGGCGTCAAGGGCGCCCGGAGCACCGCGCTCTACAACGTCGACGCGGCGACCGGCGCGCTCGTCACCCAGGCGCCGCCGAACGACGGCACGCTCAATACCGTGGGCCCGCTCGGCGTGAAGCTCGGCGGACGGGTCGCATTCAAAATAGCCGCCGACCAGGAGCGTAACGACGCCTGGCTCGTGATGGACGGCGATCTCTACGCGGTCGATCTGAAGACCGGCAAGGCGACGATGGCCGGAAAGATCGCCGGGCTCAACGGCAGGCTGACCGACATCGCCTGGTGGGAGTGATCGGCGGCGCGCACCTCCGCCGCAACGTCTCGGCGGCGCGCTTAAAGCGGACGCGGCTTCTGCGGCGATCGGAGCCCGGTCGCAAGGCCGGCCATCACGAAACGCTGCAGAGCCGCACCGATATCGAAACTCTCGTCTGCTTCGAGCGCGCGCTCGGCGGCGACGCCGAGCGTTTGGCCGGTCCCCACGGCCTGCCGGAACATGAACTCGCTCCGGTCGAGGCGATCGAATCGCATGGCCCCGCGCGTGCCGTAGATTTCCAGCCAGACGGCGGCGGCCGAGAGCACGTATCGATCGGGCGCTGCGTCCGTCAGGTAGAGCGTCATGAGTTCATCGACCGGCCACGGGCTTGCGAAATAGCGCAGGCCGGGCTGGCTTTCGAGTGCGACGTCGGCGAGTTGATCGCGGTGATCGGCGAGGCTTTGCAGGCCGAGCGGCGGCACGTCGACCGCGATCGCCGCCCGCACCAGCAGCCATTCGAGTTCGGCGAACCAGCGAAGATACGCCAAGCCGCTCAATTCGTCCCACCCGGCGAGGAAGCCCGGGAAGTCCTCGCCGTATTCGGCGATGCACGGCGCCGTGGGCGGGCGATGCCGGACAAAAGCGCCGGCTGCCGCGTGCATGGCGGGCGATCCGATCAGCCATGTCGTCCCCGGAAATTTATCCACGAGCGCGGTCAGGAGGCTTTGCTCGTAATGGCGGCGATGAATTGCGAGGCGTCCGGCGGGATCGGCGCCACCCACCAGCAACGGCATGATCGCCGACGGCTTGCCCCCGACGATCGCATCGCGCAGCAGCCGTTGCACCTCAGACAGCGGCGGCACAGAGCGGTTCCGCGGCCAGCGCGTGCGCCACCGCCTGATCGGCTCGCTTTGCCTCTGCGAGCAGGGTGGCGAATGACGGAAGCTCGTGGTCCCATTCGATCAGCGTCGGCGTCGGACCGAACCGGCGCACGGCATGCTCGTAGAGGGCCCAGACCGCATCGGCAATCTTTGCGTCGTGCGTATCGACGAGCACGTCGGCGCCGGGATTCGCCTCATCGGGCTCGATCGTAAACCCGCCCAAATGGATTTCGGCGACGGCGCCCGCGGGCAGCCCGTCGATGTACCGATAGGGGTCGTAATCCATGTTGTGGGCGCTGACATGGACATTGCTGACGTCGCACAGCAGGCGGCAGCCCGTTCGCGCGACCAGTTCGCTCAGAAATTCGACCTCGCTCATCGTGGAACTGCCGAAGCCGAAATAGCTCGACGGATTTTCGACGACGTAAGGCCGGCCCAAGCCGTCCTGGACCTCGTCGACATGCGCCGCCAGCAAACGCAGCGTTTCGTCGTCATACGGCAACGGCAGAAGGTCGTTGAGGTATTCGCCTTGGTGCGTCGACCACGCGAGGTGGCCCGAGACCAGGAACGGATCGAGCCGGTCGACGAGCGCGCGGACCCGGGCCAAGTGCGTGCGATCGACGCCGCCCGCGCTGCCGATCGACACCCCCACCGTATGCACCGAAATCGGATAGTGCTTGCGCGCTTCGAATAGAAGTTCGGCGCCATGCGGATTGGCGATGAAATTTTCCGGGTGGACCTCGAGCCAGCGCGCCGGCGGCAGCGTCGCCACGACCTCCTGGATATGGGGAAGCCTGAGGCCTACGCCCGCTCCCCTCCCAGCGCGGCCTTCATAAGCGGTCGTCATGGCCTGCCCCGATGCGTCCGACGGCGATTTCAGAGCCTCGGCACCTTGCTGCCGCCCTGAATGCGAACGCAGTAGCCTTCGGGAACATAAATCCACGCCCTGAGGTCCAAATTCTTCTTGGAGGTGCGCGCGCAGTCATTGTTTCCGGTCGAGGCGCAATCATTTTCGCCGGCGCGCGCGATGCCGTAGCACTTCTCGGCCTTGAATTCCGGCATCGGCGCCGGCTGCGGCACCTGCGCCAAAACAGGCGCGGGCGCGGCGACGGCGGTCGCGAGCGCCGAAGCGATGAGAAAGCGCTTATTCATTGATTCCTCCGGTATCGACGCTGCGCCGCGCAGGCGCTTAACGCCATACAGGATAGGCAGCAGCGACGGGACCGCAATGCGACACTCGTTCACGTCCGATCAAATCGGGCCGTTGACATCCAGTCGTAAGCGATAGGCAGGTCTCGCATAAGTCGATATGATTATCCGCATATGTGATTGATTCGCCGCGTGCAGGCATCGGGCAGGAGACGGCGACATGACGAGTTCGATCATCACAGTGGCGACGATGAAAGGCGGCAGCGGCAAGAGCACGCTTGCAAGCTGCCTTGGCGCGCACTGGCGCCTCAACGGCCGCAATCCGGTGATCATCGACGCCGATCCGCAGCGTTCGATCGCGCGATTGGCGACCCGCGACAAGGCGCTGGGCGGCGTGCCCGTGGTCGAAGACGCATCCGAGCAGGTCGGAAAAACCGCGGAGAGTCTGGCGCGCGATTTCGGCCCCGTCATCATCGACACGCCGGGTTTCCGCTCTCAGGCGACGCTGGCGTGTATCGGCGTTACCGACTTCGTGCTCGTTCCGGTCAAGCCTTCGCCATTCGACGTCGACCGTATGCTGGACACGCTCAATATCCTCATCAACGGCGTCAGCGGGCGGCGGCCGGCGTTCCGGTGCGTCCTGACCCAGACGACGCGCGAATCCGTTATCGCCAAACACATCCGTTCCGAGCTCATCGAGGCCGGTTTTCCGGTTTTGAAGAGCGAGCTGATCAATCGCGTGATCTACGCGGAAGCAGCCCTTTGGGGCGCAACCCCGAGCCTCATGGACCGGGCGGGACCCGCGGCGCAGGATATCGCGGCGATCGCCGATGAGGTCGACAGCGTCCTCGCCGTCAAACACGCCGCCGTGGCATGAACAAGAAGAAGCTGCCCAAAGCGATCCGGTTGCCGGATGACAGCGGCGCAGTGGCCGGCATATTGGAGCTACCCGAACCAAGCTCCCAGAAGGCGCACGAGTCGGCCGAGAAAGCCGCAATGAGCGCTCGTTTCGATACGGTCGCGGGCGAGAGCGCAAAGCCTGATCCGGTAGCGGAAGAAGAAACTCCGAAGAAGCCGTCGCGGGCGCTGATCCGTGTCGCGGGCGGCGGATCGAAGCGGCGGCGCTTGGCTGAAGCGGTCGTGGAGCGGCACGCCAATTACGCGGCATTGGGCGGGGTCATCCCGCTTCCGATCATCAATTTCGGGGCGGTCACCGCGATTATCGTGCGCATGGTGAAGGCGCTGACCGGCCTGTACGGCGTCCCGTTCGAACATGACCGCGCCCGCGCGATCGTGCTCGGCCTGATCGGCGGTCTCACGCCGACGGCGGCCTCGACCCTCACCGCGTCGACCCTGTTCTACCTCGTGCCGGGCAGCAACATTCTCGGGCTCGCGGTATCCTCGGTCACGGCGTCGGCCTGTACGCGAAAGATCGGTGCGGTCTTTGTCGAGCATTTCGAAAAAGGCGCGACCCTGGCCGATTTCCCAGTTTCCGGCAGAAACTCTTCGCACTAGGCCCTGCCGGCTGGCTGCGCCACCGGTCAAACCTTACGGTTAGCCTTCGCCAGATTACTTCATCAGTTCGA
>ERZ724514.1401-NODE-1401-length-10643-cov-15.552985_pt1 | contig 10643 bp, 12 predicted proteins | sample MGYA00376047_ERZ724514 | MGnify/ENA primary metagenome ERZ724514 (study PRJEB28724, sample SAMN07190883) | activated sludge metagenome | isolation source: activated sludge of sewage treatment plant in Hong Hong | place: Hong Kong | collected 2016-03-17 ...
GATAGCCGGTCATGGCCGTGTTGAAGACGACTTCGCCGCCGGTCTCCCCTTCCGCACCCAGGGCGCGTCCTTCGAAGACGGTTCCATCGGCGAGCGCCAGAATCGCTTTTTTCACACTCACTCCTTACCGAGGGATCCAGGATCGCACGCGTACGGTCAGCAGCGCGATGCCGAGTCCCACATTCACGATATACAAAACCCGCACTGGTTTATGCAGCTGAAAAAAGGCCTCGAAGGCCGCTTTCCTCGCCTCTTCACCTTTGGAGGCAAAGGCCTGCGCTTGCAGGGCTGCCGCCTGGGGATGGAGGACAAACGTAATCACCCCGGCAGTGAGTAACATGGCGCCGAGCAGCAGCCATTCGGTGCGCGTGATTTCCTGCTCAGCCTGCCCCTTTTGAAACATCCAGGCTCTCCAGAGAATGCCCGTGACGAGAATGGCCGCTGCGCCGAGCACCAACCGGTTGTATCCGTCGAAGGCGCGGGTCAAAAAAAATCCGCCGGTATCCTGCCCGCCGAAGGTGTTGAACACGGCCGGGATCACGGCCGCCACGAGCACTAGGAGTCCGCCGATCCAGGTCGCCAGGGCCAGCAACTCACAGGTGATACAGGCGATCAATCCTTGGCGCACAGTCGTTCGTCCCTACGCCGGCTGCCCGGGACGATCCAGTTCGTAGACCACGCGGCCTGACACGATGGTGGTCGTCACGCGCCCCTTGACTGTCCAGCCCGCAAAGGGCGTATTACGGCTCTTCGATCGAAACCGCGAGGGATCGACTTCCCATTGGCGGTCGGGATCGACAATGGCCACGTCGGCCGGAGCACCGACGGCCAGCGTCCCCGCGTTGAGGCTAAAGGCCTTCGCGGGTGCCGTGGACAGTTTGTCGATGGCCGATTCCAGCGTGAGCACGCCCTCTTCCACCAGAGCCAGCGTCAGCGACAAGGCCGTTTCCAGACCGACGATGCCGAACGGCGCCTCGGTAAACTCCTGCTGTTTCTCCTGCGTCGCGTGTGGGGCATGGTCCGTCGCAATCACGTCGATCGTGCCGTCGCGCAGTCCATCTTTAATCGCCTGCACGTCCGCACTCGTCCGCAGCGGGGGATTCATTTTCGCGTGGGTGTTGTAGCCGCGTGTCACTTCCTCCGTGAGGGTGAAATGGTGTGGACAGGCCTCCGCCGTGACCTTGAGTCCGCGTGCCTTGGCTTCGCGCACCATGCGGACCGATCCTGCGGTGCTGATGTGCGCCAGATGGAGGCGGGCTCCGGTCAACTCCGCGAGCGAGACGTTCCGCGCGACCATCACATCCTCCGCCGCCGAGGGAATACCCGGAAGTCCGAGCTCGGTCGAGATGACGCCTTCGTTCATGCAGCCGCCTTCCGACAGGTGCAGGTCTTCGCAATGGTCGACGACCGGCACGTCGAAGGCGCGCGCATATTCCATGGCGCGCCGCATGACGAGACTGTTCATGACCGGTTTTCCGTCATCAGAGATCGCCACACAGCCGGCCCGGCGCAGGTCGCCGATTTCGGCGAGTTCCTTGCCTTCGGACCGCTTCGTGATCGCCCCGATCGGATAGAGATGCGCATTGCCGGCGGCTTTTGCCCGTTCCAGCATGAACTCGGTGACGGCCTGATTGTCATTTACGGGGTTCGTGTTCGGCATCGCGCAGACCGTCGTGAAACCGCCGGCCACAGCTGCTTCCGTACCTGACTGAATCGTTTCCTTATATTCGAACCCCGGTTCACGAAAGTGTACATGGAGATCGACGAAGCCGGGAACGACCAGTCGCCCCGCGGCGGGGATGACCGTCGCACCGGCCGGGACAGCGAGTTTTGGCCCGACCGCGGCGATGGCGCCGTTGTCGATCAGCACATCCGCGACGCCGTTCACGCGTCCGGGATCAATCACATGACCGCCTTGAATCAAGAGTTTCATCGTTCACTCATACCTAAAAAATGTAGATGCCTGTGGAGGTTGCCGATGCGGGCAGCCTCATCCTGCTCCGGACATGAGATATAAAATGCCCATTCGCACCGCGACGCCGTTGGCGACCTGATCGAGAATAACGGACGACAGGCTGTCCGCCACGTCCGGCGCGATTTCGACGCCCCGATTGATGGGACCAGGGTGCATGACGATCGCGCCGGGTTCGGCCAGCTTCACCCGGTCGCCGGTCAATCCATACTGGCGCGCATACTCGCGAATGGTCGGAAACAGGGCTCGGCCCTGCCGTTCCAGTTGTAGTCGCAGCATCATGATCACATGCACGCCGCGCAACCCGTCGTCGAGGTTGTGATACACGCGGACGCCCAGTTGGCTGATGTGCAGGGGAATCATGGTGGGTGGACCCACGACCCGCACTTCGGCGCCGAGTTTCGTCAGGGCGAAAATGTTCGAGCGGGCCACGCGGCTATGCGCCACATCCCCCACGATCGCCACGCGCAGTCCGTTGAATCCCATCCCCCGGCTGCGAATCGTGTACAGATCCAGCAGGGCCTGCGTCGGATGTTCGTGCCACCCGTCTCCGGCATTGATCACCGACGACTTCACGCCCCGCGCCAGGGTCTCGGCCGCGCCAGCCGAGGAATGTCGAAGGACGATGATATCCGCCTGCATGGCTTCGATGTTCCGGGCGGTATCCAGCAGGGTCTCTCCTTTGACGACGCTGCTGGAAGAGGGCGAAAAATTGATGACGTCGGCACTGAGCCGTTTGGCGGCCAACTCAAAGGAGGTTCTGGTTCTCGTGCTGGGCTCGAAAAAGAGGTTGACCACCGTCTTGCCCCGGAGCGCCGGCACCTTCTTGATCTCCCGTCCCGACACTTCCTTGAACGAATCCGCCGTCTCCAGGATCAGGGAGATATCGTCGGCGGACAGTTGAGTCAGGCTGAGCAGGTCTTTCCGTTTGAGCCCCACGACAATGTCTCCGGTTATGCCCTGAGGATGACCACGCGGTCTTCTTCCCCGTTTTCTTCGAGGTGGACCTCGATGGCCTCGTCGCGCGAGGTGGGAATGTTCTTGCCGATGTAATTCGCCTTGATGGGCAACTGCCGATGGCCGCGATCGACGAGCACCGCCAGTTGAATTTCCGCCGGTCGTCCCAGATCGATCAGTCCGTCCATGGCGGCCCTGATGGTCCGGCCGGTGAAGAGCACGTCGTCGACCAACACGACTTTCAAATCGGAAATTTTAAACGGGACCGAGGTGGTCCGGAGGATCGGTTGATCCTTCCGCAGCGAGAGGTCGTCCCGGTAGAGTGTGATGTCCAGTTCGCCGATCGGGATCTGGGTCCCCTCGATGTCATGAATGCGGCGGACAAGGCGATGGGCCAGGTGCACGCCCCCGGTCCTGATGCCCACCAGCGCCAGATCCTGAATGCCTTTGTTGCGCTCCAGGATCTCATGGGCGATGCGGGTCACGGCGCGGGCGATGTCGCCGGCGTCCATCACGACCCGTTCCTGTCGTTTGTCGGTGGTGGATTCGGTCGTCATCGGAGCCCGTTCTGCCGGAGGCATAAAAAAACCTTCCCACCGGCTTGGATGAGAAGGTGCAGGTTGTCGGACGGCTGGGTGCCGCGGATCGTCATCATGAACTCCTTACCCACCTCACAGGATGAGCGTTAAAGGCGAGCCGATCTTAACGACTTGCCTCCACCGTGTCAAGAATGGCCTGTCCGTGGCGGGCCGAGTTGCCGGCGGATCCCTTCATTGACTCCCTGCATGCCATTTGTTAGCTTCGAACCATTGAGGGGCGGTCTGCCTCTCTCCATGATCATCCAGTCACACGGAAATTATCAGTCTCTTCCATCCTGAAAGGATCGCGCATGACTGCCTCTACCGCTACGCCTGAACTCTTGACTGCCTTGGCCAATAAAGCGACCACCCTCCGCATTGAGAGCGTGAAGGCCACGAGCGAAGCCGGGAGCGGCCATCCCTCCAGCTGTTGCTCCGCCGCAGACATCGTTGCGGTGCTGTTCTTTTCCGTCATGCGGTATGACCCCAAGAATCCGAAGTTGCCGAACAGTGATCGATTTGTCCTCTCCAAGGGCCATGCGGCGCCGCTGCTCTATGCGGCCTGGGCGGAGGCCGGCCTGTTTCCCAAGTCGGAGCTGTTGAAGTTGCGCACCCTCGGTTCCGATCTCGAAGGCCATCCGACTCCCCGTCTTTCGTTTGTCGACATGGCGACCGGGTCGTTGGGGCAGGGATTGCCGGCTGGTGTGGGGCTCGCGTTCAATGCGAAATCGATCGACAAGACCGACTACCGCACCTATGTCTTGATGGGCGACGGCGAATCCGCCGAGGGATCGGTGTGGGAAGCGGCGGAAGTGGGCAGACAGGCTGGACTGGACAATCTCTGCGCGATCGTGGACGTGAACCGTTTGGGGCAAAGCGATCCGACTATGTTGCAGCATGATATGGAGGCCTACCGCGCCCGGTGGAGCGGGTTCGGCTGGCATGCCATCGTGGTGGACGGACACGATATCGGCGCCCTGGTCGCGGCGTTCGGCGAGGCAGCCAGAACCAAGGGGCGGCCGACGGTGTTGCTGGCGAAGACCTTCAAGGGGCGCGGGATTTCTTTCATTGAAAATCACCCGGACTGGCATGGGAAACCGCTCAAGAAGGGCGAAGAGACCCAAAAGGCGTTGGACGAATTGGCGCGTCAGTTGAAACCGAGCTCGATCCAGCCGCAGATCTCGTTGCCGAATGCGGCGAAGGCGGCTCCCGCGACCAAGGGAACGATGGCTCCGGCTCCGTATAAGTTGGGGGATCCGGTGGCGACGCGCGAAGCCTTCGGCGCGGCGCTGCTGGCGCTGGGAGAGGCGAACTCGCTGGTCGTGGCGCTCGATGCCGACGTGAAGAACTCCACCTATAGCGACAAGTTCGGTAAGCGGTTTCCGGACCGGTTCCTCGAAAATTTCATTGCCGAACAAAATATGCTCGGCGCCGCGGCCGGCATTGCCGCTTGCGGCAAGATTCCGTTCGTGGCGACCTTCGCCGCGTTTTTCACGCGCGCGTATGATTTCATTCGTATGGCGGCGATCAGCCAGTCGAACATGAAACTGGTGGGGACCCACGTCGGTGTCAGCATCGGCGAGGATGGTCCGTCGCAGATGGGACTCGAAGATCTGGCCATGATGTCGACCCAGCCTGGCGTGACCGTGCTCTATCCGTCCGATGGCCTGTCGATGTACAGATTGATGGAGTCGGCTGCAGCCCACAAGGGCATGGTCTATTTGCGCGCCGGTCGTCCCAAGACGCCGGTGATCTATGGCGCGGACGAAACCTTCCGGATCGGCGGTTCCAAGGTGCTTCGGCAGAGCGCTGCCGATCAGCTCACGATTGTGGCCGCGGGTGTCACGCTTTTCGAAGCGCTCAAGGCCCACGATCAGTTGAAGGCGGCCGGCATCGCAACCCGCGTGGTAGATTTGTACAGTATTGTTCCCGTCGATCAGGCGACCTTGCTCGACTGCGCGCGGGCGACCGGTGGTCGGTTCCTGACGGTCGAGGATCATTATGCGCACGGCGGCATCGGCGATGCTGTGTTGAGTGCCCTGGCGTCGGAGGGCGTGCGGGTTCGTAAGTTGGCCGTCCGGGAGATTCCACATAGCGGAAAGCCCGAGGAACTCGTTGATCATTTCGGAATTGGAGTACGTTCGATTGTCGAAGCCGCAAAAGAAATCGCCAGCACCGCCACCCGTTGAAGGATCTCGCCCCGAGGCTCACGCCGGGTTGAATCAGATTCCCCTCCTCCAGATTCTCAGCGCCCAGGATCGCCAAAAGGTCCTGGGCGAAATGACAGAAACCCGCTACGGCAAGGGCGAATACATCTTCCGCGAGGGTGATCCGACCGAATACTTCCACATTGTGAAGGAAGGGTCGGTGAAGTGCGTCAAGTCGTCGCTCGATGGCAAAGAGTGTACGCTGAAGGTGCTCATGCCCGGCGATCTGTTCTGCTGCGACGCCGCAACATTCGACGGGGCCTACCATCCGGGCACCGCTCAGCCGATGGGTGACGTCAGTGTCCTGCGTATGAGGAAAGAGGTCTACTTCAAGATGCTCCGTGCCAATCCGGATGCGGCCATGGAGGTCATTCGCTACCTCGGCAACCGGCTCAACGAGGCGCAGGAAAAGGCCAAGGTGCTCGCGCTCGACCGGGCCGATCAGCGGCTCGCATCGCTCCTGGTGAATCTCGCCGAACGCAGCGGGATCAAGGACCCCAACGGGATTCGAGTGACCGTTCGTCTGACGCGTCAGGATATGGCGAATATGGTCGGCGTGACCACTGAAACCGCCATCCGGATCATGGCGCGGTTTAAGAAAGATCGGCTGGTGTCCGGAACGGCCGCCCGTCTCGTCATCCGGGATCTTCCCAAACTCAGACTCCTCGCCTCCACGTAATTATTTTCACGACAACGGCTCTATTCTACAAAACATGACAATTGTCATGTTTTGTTGATCATCCTTCCCGTATGGTGTAGGCAGTGGCGCAGCATTCGAGCGCGACGAATGTGGATCCGGGAGCAACGCGTTCCCGGGCGCCGAGTCAACCTGATGGAATCTGGAGGCACTGATGCAACCACGTAGTGAGAACCATGAACGAAAAGGCGGAAGGGTGAAGGCGGCATTGAGCATGGGCATGGCCCTGGGGTTGATGGCAGGGATGGCGGTTTCGGCTCAGGCGAAGACCCATGAGGTCAAGATGACCGCGGTGGAGACGGATATCGTCATCGACGGCGGCGGCGAAAAATATGCCGCCTGGACGTTCAACGGTCAGTTTCCCGGCCCGGTGGTGAGGGTGACGGAAGGCGATACCATCAATTTCACGTTGACCAATCCGGAAACCAACAAGAATCCGCATGCCATGGACTTCCACGCGGCGGAGATCGATTTTCTGAAAAATTATCGGGCGGTCAACGCCGGTGAAAGCATCAGTTTCACATTTACGGCGAAGAAGCCGGGCGTGTTCTTCTATCACTGCGGGGCTCCACCCATGATCCAACACGTCGCGCGCGGCATGTTCGGTGCGATCATTGTCGATCCCAAGGATGCGAAGGTGTGGCCGAAAGCGGATCGGGAATATGTGTTGGTGCAGTCTGAGTTCTACAAGAATCCGAATGATGTTCAGGCGATGTTTGACCGCAAGTACGACGGCATGCTGTTCAACGGCGGCATCTTCAAGTATCACCCGTTTGTGACCGGCGGGGGAAAACTGGATGCCAAGCCGGGGGAGCGCGTGCGGATTTATTTCGTCAACGCCGGCCCGAACGAGTTCTCCTCGTTCCACCCGATCGGCGAGATTTGGGACAACGTGTACGAGAGCGGCAATCCTGCCAACAACCTGAAGGGCGTGCAGACCTATGTGGTGGGACCGGGCAGCGCGGCCACGTTTGATGTCGTGGTGGAATCTGCCGGGGCTTATCCGCTCGTGACGCATTCCTTGACCGGTGCGTTGCGCGGCGCGATTGCGGTGTTGCTGGCGGGCCCGGATGCGAAGCCGGCGCCGTTGATGCCGATGGTGCCGTGGGAATTACCGGCGAAGTAATCCGGGTCTGGTAGAGAATGATCCGGCCGGCCCTACCGGGCCGGCCGGTTACGAATGAGAGACACATCATGACGACACCATTTATTCATGGATCGTGGTTTCTGGGAGATGCCGATGCGATGTCCTGGGATGACGCTGAACTGCTTACTCCTATCCGTCGGGTGCCTCGTGAGTCCGGTCAGTGCCGACACCTCGCGAGAGCGAGTGGCGCTCTTCTTGTCCGGCCAAGACTGTCCCTCCTCCCATCGGATTCTCGTTGCGGAGCTGGCTCAAGTAGCAGGCGTCACCCGCGTGGACTTGGAGAGCGTTCCTGATCATGCACTGGTCGATGTCCTGAGCGGTGCAGTGACTCCGGAGGATCTCCTGGCGGTCGTACGTCGTCATGTGCTCAATGGCGTGCGTTGTCAGGCGGAGATCATGAAGTCATGTATCTCCGCCCGGTCTTCACCGGCTGATCGATAACCTGCGCGTGCATCCTATTGCCTGATCAGATAGACTGGACCACGCGTACCCGAAGATCTGTCATGCGAACGACAGGCTCCACGCGGCACACATGGAGAACCGTATCCTGCTGGCTGGCTGTAACGGCCGGAGCCTGGATGCTCTCTGTTACGGCAGTGGTCGCTCAGGAAGCGGTCCTCGAATTTCCTATCCGTCCCTTCAACGTCGATGTGATGCTGCGCCAGCAGACGTTTGCCCCCGATGATCGTGAGATCGGCGTGCAACTCGGGATCACGGCGTTACGCTACGGCAATGTCGAGGTTCGGACCATCTATCAATTCTTCAGCATTCACACGCAGGAATTCAGCACCGACCAACATTCCCTGTTTCTCAATCCCCGCTGGAACAACTTCATCGACATCCTGGATTTTCCGAAACACAAGCCGATCAGCCGCATGATCCGCCATGTGCTGTTCGGGCCATTGGAGGACCGGGCGGTGCCGTACGTCGGGATGCTGGCCGGAGGTGTCCTGCCCGGTCCGGGAAACCATGCGCCAGGGCATTTGATTGGTGGTCAGGTCGGGGTGCGATTTCCGGTCGCACAGAGTCTGTCGGTTGATATCAGCGTGCAGTACAGTCAGTACGGGGTGGATTTTCGAGGGGAAGCAGGCCAGGCGCAACAATGGGTCTTCCTGACAGGTGTGCGATTCTAATCAAGTGGTCATGGTGCACGGCCGTCTGGCTGGGACTGCTCAGTCTGTCGCTGTCCGGCTGTGGGCTGCTCATCGATGCGGTCGAACGGGTCTGGCCGGTCGCCGGCAGCAAAGTGGATATCATTTGTGAGCGCGGGCGCGTCCAGGTCGGCCTGGCGATGGAGCCATTCCGGCCTTTCGTGTTTCCAACGATCTGGACTGACGAAGGGGCTCGCGTGACAGGGCTCGATGTCGAACTGACGCGAGCCATGACCGACGAACTCTCGCGGCGGTGCGGACAACCGGTAATCCCCGTCCTGCATCTTGTGCGCTTCCGGGATCTCTTCCGGCTCCTGAATGAAGGACATTTGGATTGGTTCGTGTCGGCTGTGGCGACGAATACCCCTGCCCCTTCCCGTGCCGGCGTCGCCTATTCCCTCCCCTATTTTTATGGCGGGGGCATCAGCGGGATCACCACGAGTGCAGCCGTGTCGGAACGAGTGCGAGCGAATGTTCGGGATCAGGCAATGCATCCCGCAGCCGACCGGCTGGCGGCCACGAGCCATGCGTTGGACGGGCTGACGATAGCGGTACAGGATGAAACGAGCGCCTACTACTATGCCGAGGCGAACGGGGACGCAAACCGCCTGATCGTCTGCGACTCCCTGCCTGCGGCCTTCGAATATGCCGATGCCCAGACCGAGCCGCGTATCGACATCATTCTGGGCGCCCAACCGGTATTGGAGTACATGGTCAAGCGGGTTCGCAAAGACTGGTCGCTCCTGACACGTGAAAACGGCCGTCCCTTGTTCTTGACGAAGGCCGATTACGGGGTCGTGGTAGCCGAAGAAAGTTATCGCTTACGCTGGCTGGTGAACGATCTGTTGTTAAAACTCGATGAATCCGGCCGCCTTGGTGAGATGCGCAGACGTTGGCTCGAAGAGGAGTATGCCTTTCCTCGGCGAGCTTCACTGGAAGGGTTGCCTTTCGATGTGGAGAAGATGGCGTCTCACTATATCCAGGGTACCTGCCGCATCAAGACCAGGTCATGACCGCATGGAAAGGAGAACGATCATGAGAAGCCCTGCACGATGGATTCTGGTTACAGCGGTGCTGTTCATCTCCTTGCAGCCCGCGCTGGGCTTGGCGGTCGAGCGAGCCGAGGCAGAGGAAACGGCGCGCTTGCTGGCGAAACTTCTGGAATCCGGGCGCGCCGTCATCGAGCGCAACCAATCGTTGATCGATGATCCTCATCAGGGCGACAAAGGCTTCACCCCGGAATTATTCGAGCAGCAATTGGTTCGGGAGTTTCACACGAAGACAGGAGTCGACCTGAGGGCGCTGCCGACGGCGCCGGTATCCAGTCTCATTCCGCCCCTGGCAAAGGAGCTTTTGCCTGCGTTGGTTCAGGCCAGTCGGGAGGTCATACGCGACGCACAGGTCGTCATCAATCAGCGCGGTATCGGCTACAAGAATTTCATTCCGGCCACCTATGGCAGTCAGGCCTCAGCGCGGTTCTCCAAGGCCGCGCATGTGCGGCTGAAGCAGACCGCCGTTCAAGCACGGAATCCAAAAAATGAGCCGGACGAATACGAAGCGTCAGTGTTGAAATGGTTGTCGGCCAGGCCGCGAGCGGAGGCCTATGTGAGTGAGTTGACGGAAGAAGGACGCACCTTACGGGTCGTCATGCCGATCTATTACGCGAAGGACTGTCTGGCTTGTCATGGTGAGCCGAAAGGCGATCTCGATATCTCTGGGTATCCCAAAGAAGGGCATAAAGAAGGTGATCTTGCCGGAGCGATCACGGTCACCGCACCGCTCGGAGCACGATAACCTCAAGGATTCGGCGCGACAAACACGAGCACTTTCAAACGCTGCGTGCTGTGATTCTTCACGCCATGTTCCTCGCCTGCCGCTGCCATGGTTCCCTGGCCCGCTCCCAAGACACGCTTTTCCGCGCCGACCTGAAACGT
>ERZ724514.1406-NODE-1406-length-10631-cov-4.456222_pt1 | contig 10631 bp, 6 predicted proteins | sample MGYA00376047_ERZ724514 | MGnify/ENA primary metagenome ERZ724514 (study PRJEB28724, sample SAMN07190883) | activated sludge metagenome | isolation source: activated sludge of sewage treatment plant in Hong Hong | place: Hong Kong | collected 2016-03-17 ...
CTTACTGCCGTTGACTCCGCTATCGTGGTGGTAGACGTCGCCAACGGCGTGGAAAAGCAGACCGAAAAACTGACCAAGGTTTGCCGGATGCGCGATACGCCGCTCATCTTCTTCATCAACAAACTGGACCGGGAAGGAAAGGATGCCTTCGACCTGCTCGACGAGATCGAACAGAAACTGGATGTCAAGGTGCGCCCGCTGTCGTGGCCCATCGGCATGGGGCAGCGCTTCAAGGGCGTGTACAATTTGTACGAGAAAAAACTGGTGCTGTTCAACCCGCACGGCAAGCAGGATGAAGAGGAGGTCATTATTTTTGAAGACCTCGCCAACCCCGACCTTGAAAAACACATCGGCGAAAGCGCCGCGCGCGAACTGCGCGAGGAGGTGGAAGTCGTCGAAACCGTTTACCACGACTTTAAAAAGGAAGACTACCTCTCCGGCAAAATTTGCCCGGTATTCTTTGGTTCGGCGGTCAACAACTTCGGTGTCAAGGAATTGCTCGATTGTTTCGTAGAGATCGCCCCTACCCCGCTACCCCGTTTCACAGAGGAACGTCTGGTCAAACCCGAGGAGGACAAGTTCAGCGGATTCGTGTTCAAGATATTTGCCAACATGGACCCCCGGCACCGCGACCGCATCGCGTTCCTGCGGATCTGTTCCGGCAAATTCGAGCGCAACAAGAATTACAAGCATATCCGGCTGGGGCGCGACATGAAGTTTCCCAACCCCACTATGTTCATGGCTTCCAAGAAAACCCTGTTGGAGGAAGCCTATCCGGGCGATGTGGTGGGCTTGTACGACTCCGGCAACTTCAAGATCGGCGATACCCTGACAGAAGGAGAAATGCTGCATTTCAAAGGCATTCCGGCCTTCTCGCCCGAGCAGTTCCGGTACGTGGAAAATGCCGATCCGATGAAACAGAAGCAGTTTGCCAAAGGCCTCGACCAACTCATGGATGAAGGCGTGGCGCAGATGTTTACGCGCAACAGCGACGGGCGTCGTATCATCGGCACGGTGGGTCAACTCCAGTTTGAGGTGATCCAGCACCGTCTGGAAAGCGAATACAACGCCAAATGCCGCTACGAGCCAGTCAGCCTGCACAAGGCTTGCTGGGTTACTTCCAACGACCCCAAAGCCATGCAGGAGTTCCTCGACCGCCGCAAGCGCGATATTGCGGTGGACAGCGAAGGCAACACCGTTTTTCTGGCCGAAACGGCGTGGATTTTACAAACTGCGCAGGAGAATTTTCCGAAGATACAGTTCCATTTTACTTCAGACGTGTGATTCCGCAAACACTTTTGCACCGGACTTGTTAAAGTGCAAACTTCCTGTTATGCGCAAAAGGCTCGTCATTTCCATTGCTTTGTTGTCCGCCGCCGGGCTAACTGCATTCACACTCTTCTCCATCCGTACCAATCAAACGCTTACCCGTCCCATGCACACACCTGCTACCGACTCCACTGCTACCTCGTTTTTTAGTTTTACGGTCAACTCTCTCGACGGCAAACCCGTGTCGTTCGAACAGTACCGCGGCAAGAAGATCATTGTGCTCAATACCGCTTCGGAATGCGGCTACACCCCGCAATATGCCGACTGGCAAAAGTTTTACGAAGCCAATAAGGAGTTTGTGGTGGTGCTGGGATTTCCCTGCAACGATTTTGGCGGACAGGAACCCGGGTCTGCTACCGAAATACAAGGCTTCTGCCAGAAAAACTACGGGGTGACCTTCCCAATGTTCGAAAAAGTGTCCGTCAAGGGTGAAGGCAAATCGCCTGTGTACCAATGGCTCACCGACCCGGCCCTGAACGGCTGGAACGACCAGGAACCCACCTGGAATTTCTGCAAATACGTGATTGATGAAAACGGCAAACTCACCAACTATTTCGCGTCAAAAGTAAAACCGGACAGCGAAGCGTTTTTGGAGGCGATGGGGCTGTAGAGTACCTAGACCTATAAGGTTTTCAAAACCTTATAGGTCTGTTTGTTTTACGAACAGGCGATCTTCATACCTCGGCCCGGCGCAACTGCGCATACGTGCGGTACCCCGGCTGTGCCGGCGAGGCGATGATGAACACTTTTGCGCCGTCGTCCGACGACATCTCGATTTTCGTCTGCTCCGCAAGCAGCACAAAATCAAACTGTTTGGCGGCCTCGCCATTAAAAGAAACGTTGCCCTCCAGCACATAGGCCGAGTAGATTACCGAGGCCGATGCATCCAGCGTGAACCCGTCTTTTCCGAGTTCCATGCGCCAGACCGCTATGCCCGGCGTATCCATCCTGAACGGGCTGCCTTCGCCCGCCAGGATTTTGACGAGCGTGCCGTTTACTTTTTTCTCCGGAAAATCGGCAGCCCGGTAGTCGTCGTAACTCGCCGGTTGGTCGAGTGTTTTGGCCAGGTTCGGGTCAAACCAGATCTGGAACATTTCGGCGTCCTTACCCATCCATTCGGAGTGGCTGATGCCGTTGCCGGCCCTGATGATCTGTACATCGCCGGCGCGCAGCGACCGCCATTCGCGCAATTTGGTGTCGTAATGGCGTATTTCGCCGTTCAGCACAAAAGAGCAGATTTCAAAACCCTGGTGCGGGTGCAGTCCGATCGTACTGTCGGTCACGGCACGGGCATGCGCCCAGTAAAACAGGCTGGAATAGGGCCGGATGCTGGAGTGGTCCTGCGGGAATCCGATCGGTTTGTTCTCTACAATTTCGCCGCCGTTGAAGGCGCCGGAACCTTGTTGTTCCTTTGGAATAATGCGTACTGACATAAACGATATGGTTAAATGAAATGCCCAAATGAAACAAACTACCGTTCCTGTGGTTGCGAATTTTTCAAAGTTCGCCCCGGCTTGTTACCTTGCCTGCCTAAAACAACTTGTCCATGAAAAAATTAATACCCGCTATTATTACCCTCGTTTTGGCTGTTTCCGGCCTGATATGGATTCAAAATGATAAAAAACCCGTTTCAATCCCGGGTGGCGCCCAGGAGGAAAACCGGGAGCGCAGGGAGGAATGGGAGCGCATGCGCCTCGCCGATCCGGCAACCGGTGAAATCCCCAAAGGCATCGCCTTTCTGGAACAGCGATTTGCCGCCGGTATCCCGATGGCGGCGGCTGACCGCTCCGGGCCGGACTGGATGACGCGCGGCCCCTGGAACGTCGGCGGCCGCACCCGCGCGCTGGCATTCGACGTCAACGACGAAAACCGCATTTTTGCAGGCGGCGTCTCCGGCGGCCTATGGCTCAGCGAAGACGGCGGCCAATCCTGGGAGCGCAAGACCCCGCTCAATGCACACCCCGGCTGCGTCAGTATTGCGCAGGACACCCGGCCGGGTCATACCGATACCTGGTACTATATTTCGGGCGAATTGTGGGGCACTTCCGCCAGCGGCGGCGGCGGCGCTTTTTACTTCGGCGACGGCATGTTCAAGAGTACCGACGGCGGCAACACCTGGGCCGCCCTGGGCAATACCGACAACGGCAACCAGAACAGTTTCACCGACGTCTGGCAGGGCGGCTACCGCGTGGTCACCGATCCGACCAACGACGCCCAGGATGAAGTGTATGCCGCTACCTACGGCGCCATCTGGCGCAGCCTCAACGGCGGCACTACCTGGTCGGTGGTGCGGGGCAATGCCAACTCGGGTCCCTTCTCCTATGCCACCGATATTGCCATCACCTCGACAGGGGTCTTGTACGCCACCCTGAGCAGCGAAGGCAGCCAAAAAGGCATCTGGCGCAGCACCGACGGGGCCGGCTGGGTAAACATCACTCCGGCCAATTTCCCCGCAGCATACGACCGGCTGGTGATCGGCATCAACCCGAACAACGAAAACGAGGTCTACTTCCTGGGCGCTACGCCCGGTTTCGGACATTTCAACCACTATATCAGCAGCGACGACTGGACCAGCCTCTGGAAATATACCTACACCGGCGGCGACGGTTCCGGCGGCACCTGGGAAGACCGCTCCCTGAACCTGCCCGCCATGGGCACCGAATTCGACAAGTTTGCCGCACAGGGCGGTTATGATCTCGTGGTGCGCGTACAGCCCGGCACCAACAATGTCTTTGTCGGCGGCACCAATATCTACCGCTCTACCGACGGCTTTTCTTCGCCAGACAATACCACGCACATCGGCGGTTACAAGCCCGGTACCTACCTGCCCTACTTCGAACTGTATCCCAACCACCACCCCGACCAGCACGATATGCTGTTTCTGCCGTCCGACCCGAACGTCCTGATCACGGCCAGCGACGGCGGGCTGCACCGCACGGAGGACTGCAACGCTGCCAACGTCGTCTGGACGGCCCTGAACCGGGGCTACCATACCTCGCAATTCTACACGGCGATCATTGATAAAAATGAAGCCGGCGACAACACCATCATCGGGGGACTTCAGGACAACGGCAACTTCTTTGTGAACAGCGACGACCCGACCGCCGTCTGGAAACAGACCGTCAATGGCGACGGCTGCTTCGGCGGCATTGCGCCAAACAAGGCGTTTTACGTATTGTCGATCAACGGCGGCCGCGTGGTAAAATGCAACATCGACGCACAGGGCAACGTATTGGCCTTCCAGCGCTTCGACCCGATCGGCAGGGTGCAGGCAGATTACCTGTTTATCAACCCCCTCATGCTCGATCCGAACGACGCCAATATATTGTACCTGCCTGCCGGCGACCGGCTGTACCGCCAGGATCAACTCGGCGCCCTACCGCTGAACAACGAATGGGACAGTATTTCCACCGGCTGGACCCTGTTTCCGGATACCCTGACCCAGTTTAACGACAACAATGCCCGGCATGTCTTTTCGGCTATCGCCGTTTCGCAGGCCAACCCTGCCAACCGGGTATATCTCGGTACCAGTCGGAATAAAATATACCGCATCGACAACGCCAATACCGGCTCCCCGTCGATGGTCGAACTGCCGTCGCCGCAGGGCTCTACCACGGCATACGTCAATTGTCTGGCAATCGACCCCGACAATGCCGACCACGTGATACTGGTGTATTCCAACTACGGATTATACAGCGTTTTCCTCAGCGAAAACGCCGGCCAAAACTGGAAGAAAGTTGGCGGCAACCTCGAAGCGACCGTCAACGGCGCCGGCAATGCGCCTTCTGTGCGCTGGGTGAGCATTCTGCCCTTCCCCGACGGCTCACGCAAGTATTTCTGCGGCACCAGCACAGGCCTGTACAGCGCCGATACGCTGCTCCTGCACGCGACAGGACAGCCCGGTACGCAGTGGGTGCTTGAAGCGCCCGGACTGATCGGCAACAGCGTGATCAACCAGGTGGAAACGCGGGCTTCCGACGGGCTTGTCGTGGCTGCCACGCACGGCATCGGCCTGTTCAGCGCCAATTTCCAGCCCGTCAGCAGCAGCCATGAACCGGCCAGGGCGCCTGCCGTACGCGTCTTCCCCAATCCGGTAAAAAACGTAGTGGAATTTGGCATGGCGAAGCCTTTTACCGGCAGCATAGGTGTCCGCATTTTCGATCAGCAGGGGCGCCTGGTGAGAACGGCCTCTATTACTTCGGATAATACCCGCGCAGACATGAGTGGCTTGCCGGCAGGGGTGTACCTGTACGAACTGCGCGGGAAGGACTGGCAAAGCAGCGGAAAGATGGTGAAGGAGTAGTTCGGGCTGGATTATTTGGATTTTTGAAGGGCCGGCAATACATTTGGGACATCATCAAGCCAAATGCCTGTCGCATGGCCAACCGCCTTTCATCCATTACCGCCACCAGGCCATATTTGATTGCGTAAAACATGTCGGTTGCGGCGGTTTTACGCAATTGTTTTTTCGGGGCTGGAGGGAGTGTCGTTTTGTGTTGTCAGTGGCGGTTATCCAACTTATTGGGTCGGATAGCCGCAATTGGGGAAGGGGTAAAGCGGGTTGTCATGCAATGGGGCGTATATAGGGAGGGGACGGGCAAACTTAGTTATGCGCAATAATAAAAAAGACCGCAGTGAAACATAGAACATGGAAACACTATTTGCAATAGGGTTAGGCCAGGGAATAACATTAAGCATTCTATTATTTATTAAGTCATCTGCGAATAGAAATGCAACTTGGCTCATCGGCGTTTTTATTCTTTGTATCAGCGCCTACCTTTCTGCACCTTTGCTCAATACATTATTTGGCGAACCCAGGGGCTCATTTCTTATTGATCCTTTGATCTTATTGTTAGGCCCAAGCTTTTACGGATATATTCTTAGCCTCAGTGGCCATCTGAATTACAAACGGCTGATGATTCATGCCATTCCATTCATCCTCTATCTTCCGGTCTTACTCTATTTTTACCGGATAGTACAAGTTGATTTGCACTCCCCCCAATCCCTTCAACAAGTCTACAGTTCTACGCTTGCCGTTGCCCTCGGCATATTCAAGTTTTTGCATCTGTTGGTTTATGTCGGTTTGAGTTTTCATGCACTTCAAAAGCATCAGGAAAGAGTCAAAACATTTTTTTCAGACCTGAGAGGCAAGGATTTGGCATGGGTAAAGTACATGCTGTATGGATTTCTTTCCTTAAGTATCCTGTCCCTTCTTATGTATTTATTCGCGCTTCAAATACCGGAAAAGCAGAAGTTGCTCACCACTATCAACTTGCTGTTTTTGATGCTGTTCCTCCTCACCATTGCCATTTATGCATTCAGACAGAAAACAGTTTTTGATACAAGCTTTGATTGGCTGGGGGATGTCGCAGATGGTTCAGCCCCAAACGAAAAGGTTGAGGGATTGCCCAAATATGAAAAAAGCGGCCTGAAAAGTGAGGAAATCGAACGTATCAACAACCAGCTGGATAGATTTATTCATGAAAAAGGATTCCTTGATCCTGAGATAAGTTTAACCACAATGGCAGAACAATTGGGCGTAGCACCTCATAAATTATCGGAAGTACTCAGTAAGCACCGGAAAACTTCATTTTATGATTTGATCAATTACCATCGTATTGAGGCCGTGAAATCCGCACTCCATGATCCTGCCAAGCGACATTTAAGTGTTTTGGGGATTGCTTATGATTGCGGTTACAACTCTAAATCTACATTCAACACCGCTTTTAAAAAGTTTACGGGTGTTAGCCCCTCTGAGTTCAAAAGCATAAAAACCTGATTTTCAGTCTTCTAAGAATTTCGCACGTCCTGGATTCCCAGGGAGTGGTTCGAACCATTTGGCTCGGTCGCGTACCTGGAGCCCTCTTGTGACTTTTGCATCATCATTTTTAAACAAAAAAAATCATGAGCGCAAAAAGCAATTTCAAAGGAAAAGTAACGGTGATCGGCGGTGGCCTTTCCCTTGTTGTCGTAGCATTAATCGCTTCGGCCCTTACAAAAGCAAAATTTCCAATTCCTGACGGTCCGTATTCTGTCGGCACCTTGCATCTGGAGCTTAGCGATTCCACACGAGCCGGAAGGACCTTGCAGGTTGATGTTTACTATCCGACCTCTGAACAGCATAACGAAACTGCTCCCTATCATCCCAATCCCGAAATTTTAGAAGAAGATTTGAGCGCCTTGTACGGAGTTCCGAAAATGTTGATCCGGAAAATCAGCAGATCAAAGGTTCCGGTGAAGGTACTGGCAGAACCCAAGCCGGATACGGCAGGACTTCCATTGCTCCTGTTCTCACATGGCTACAATGGCAGCCGGTTTCAGAACAGCTTCCTCCTTCCCCAACTGGCATCGAATGGGTATGTAGTGGTAAGTGTGGAGCACACGGGTTCTTCTGCCGGTACACTGTCGGCAACAGGAGTTCGCGGAGGCATTACTCCCTTTGACTCAGTGACGCACAACGTTTCCTTTAGCAACAGGGAGATCATAGAGTGGAGTGACGACCAAATTTTCACGCTGAATGCTCTTGAGCAACTGTGGAAAAGTAAATCCTTACCCGTTGATCTATCTATTGATTCATCAAAAATTGGGGTATTCGGACATTCATTTGGTGGCGCCACTTCGGCCAATACCTTGATACGGGATAGCCGCTTTAAAGCAGGAATCAATTTGGATGGTTTTTACTTCGGTGAGGGGCATTTGAAAGGCTTCGAGCAACCCTTTATGGAATTGAGGGCAGACAATAAACCCGCCAAGGAAATGACGGATAAAAACCTTGAAGAATGGAAGATGAGCCGGGAGGAATATCATGACTTCCTGTTTGTAGAGTGGAACAAGCGTTTGACTGGACTGGCAAGGGGTGGTTATGACAGTTTTGTAATCAAAGGTGCAAACCACATGAGTTTTTCGGATTTCTCGCTCATGTTTCCTTTCGGATTTATCACTGCACCCCAACGGGAGAAGCATCATGAAGCCACTTTCCACCTGGTACGCAATTTCTTTGACAAGCACCTGAAGCAACAGGAGGGGAAGCCGGTGCCACAGTATTTGAATGCTATCGTACAGAAAAATTAAACCGATAAAATCTCGCAGCATGAAAAAATTGAAGAATTTATTTTGGGTAACAATGGGTTTGCTGACGGTTGGTTTTCTGGCAGGCTCTTATGCAATTGCCCCCATTGCAACGGGCTATCCTGCAAAATATCTGTGCTCCTCTGTTTATGTAAACAAGATGCATCCAGATACTGTATGGCAGCGCTACATCCAACCGGAAAATCCGATTTTCAAACTGGTGGACTACACGATTAACCATGAATCAAAAACTGTGGAAGTACGATTGTATGGCTGGATCCTTCCATCCAGGGCAAGATTTACCGAAGGCTGTGGTTGCACACTTACCGATAACGCTGATGCAAGCCCCAGGGCTGAACCAAGCCGCGAAAACGTTATTCCAAATCGTGAATCAGATAGCCTGGAATGGCCACTTGGGACAAGCATAGCCCGATTATCCGGTCATGAAAAGATAAAAAGAGAAAAACTGCAAGAGCGATTGGAAGAGGAGTTCATAGAATGGCCAAATGCGCCCAGAAAAAACACATGGGGTGTGGCCGTAGTTTACAAAGACCAGCTTTGGGCCGAAAGGTATATGGATGGGATTGATAAGTACACGCCATTGCTCTCCTGGTCGGCATCCAAAAGCCTGACAGGAACACTGGCGGGCCGGTGGTTTACCCTTACAGGCGAACACTGGGATCAGCGGGCAAACTTACCACGAGCTGCAAGGGAGGCACACTCCGGAATTACCTGGAAGGACCTGCTTCAAATGCAGGGTGGCCTTGAATTTTCGGAAGTTTATCAGCCTTTTTCAGATGCAACCCGTATGCTTTACGAGAGCAGCAACATGGCGCTTTTTGCCAGCGAAAAAAATCAGGCCTATCCGGCCGGAACGCATTGGAGTTATTCCAGTGGCACATCCAACATAATTTCATGGTTAATCAAAGAGAAAACAGGCGGAACCCAAGGCTCATTTGAGCAATTTGCCCGAAAAGAGTTTTTAGATGTTTTAGGCATTCCGGAAGCGGTTTTTGAATATGACGCGAGCGGAACTTTTGTAGGTTCCAGTTACTTTCACGCCAGCCCACAGTCCTGGCTGAAAATAGCCTTGCTCTATAAAAACAAAGGGGACTGGTTTGGAAGGCAATTACTCTCGGATGAATGGATTGATTTTGCGCTAAGACCTGCATCCGATTCAAAAGGAAGGTATGGTGCGCAAATTTGGTTAAACAGAAAAACCGGTAAATCTGATAATCAACTGTTTCCCAAGCTGCCGGAGGATACCTTCATGTTTCAAGGTTACCAGGGACAATACATAGTCGTTATTCCTTCCTGGGACTTGATGGTTGTACGAATGGGCGTAATGCGCGACAAATCGTGGAGCATGGAACAATTAATTTTGGAAGTAGCTGGTATAGTAAAGAGTTGATATGTTTAAGTATCGGTGACCGAAATTTAAACACGCTCTAATCTATGCTTGTTTTTCCCAAACCTCATTCCGACGGGTATAATTTCATTTACAATCTTCCAGTTTCATTAATTTTACACTGCATGAAAAAATACTTCGCTGGCGCACTCTTTTCCATACTGGCTTCCATGACCATATATGCACAGGATACCATTCCGCATGTGCAGGGTAAAGTGACGATTTCGGTAAAAAACGGAACTATAGAGTGCGACCTCATACTGTCCAATATGCCTCGGCTCAGCGACTACTACATCCGGTTAAATTCCGGTATGAATATCAGGTATATAAAGAATGCAGAGGAGGGAATGTCGCCGCTAAAATATGAAAGATCGCTGCAGGACACCTTGTCTTACGGCGAATCATTAGCCTATTATATTCCGGCCTTTAACAAATCCGGGAAATATCTTCCGCATGCTATCCACTTCAATTATGTGGGGATGTATCCCGTGATCACTGATACCACAAGCGTGGTGGACTGGAGAGGCAACATTGCATTCAACGGCACAACCCTTCGCGCCGATGGCATTCAAAGTGCCTGGTGCCCCATACTCTACGATGTTAAAACAGATACGAGGTACGAAAAAGTCACCTATGACCTGGATGTAACCTGTAATGATTGTAAGGTGATTTACGTGAACGGCAGCCCACCCGTATCCGGCACACGCGCTCTGGTGAAAAGCGCCACCTCCCAGGACCTTACCATGTTTGCCGGGGATTTTAAATCTGTATCCATCAACGGCAACTATTTTCTGAATCCCGATGCGGACGATCAGCAGCTCGCCGA
>ERZ724514.1415-NODE-1415-length-10588-cov-4.342258_pt1 | contig 10588 bp, 10 predicted proteins | sample MGYA00376047_ERZ724514 | MGnify/ENA primary metagenome ERZ724514 (study PRJEB28724, sample SAMN07190883) | activated sludge metagenome | isolation source: activated sludge of sewage treatment plant in Hong Hong | place: Hong Kong | collected 2016-03-17 ...
ACAGCCGGATTATTTATAATAATTAATTTTTTAAAGAAGAGTATTCCACTCGACAGATTTGCCATGACGGGGGCATCATTAATTGCAGTAGGATCAATATTTGACATTGTTCTTAACTTTCTTGAGTTTAGAGGATTTGATATTCCTTTTGACATTCATCTGCCATTGATGGTATGTGTTATTGGCGAACTCACAACTTTTACTTTGGGATTGGCTTATAAAACTCAGTTGGTAGAAAATGAAAAACTATTTGTAGAGAAAAAATTTCTTACTGAAAAAAGTGAAAAACAACAATTACAGTTAGATATTTTAAAACTTAGAAATAACCTATCGCGCGAACTGCACGATGATATTGGCGCACAACTATCACTTGCCAGAATGTTAATGAGTAAGGCTCGTGTTGATGGAAATGAAAGGGTGGTAGATCAATCCATGCAACTACTTGAAGAGTCAATTAACAAACTGCGGTCGGTTACTAACGAATTAGAAAATTCAACTTTGCAAAATGAAGGTTTTCAGAAGGCAACAGAAAAACTACTTAACACCATTATGGAATTTCAGCCTATTCATTGTAACTTCTATACCAAAGGTGTTGAAAAAAGATTACATCTTGATGTTGAATATCATCTGTTCCGCATTACTCAGGAGCTCATCAATAACACTTTAAAGTATGCTCATGCTTCTATTATCAGCATCATTGTTTTAGGAGATAGGGATAAATTTTATTTTATCTATGAAGACAATGGCTTGGGCTTTGATATAAAAGGGAACGGTCGTGGCAAGGGGCTGAATAATATCTTACAGCGTGTAGAAGAATTAGGCGCCAAGACAGAGTTTATTACACAACCCGGTGTTGGCATGCGATGTGAATTTAAAATTGACTATGAACATTCAATGCAAAAAGCATAATTATTTAAGATGGAACTAAGTAATCTTAAAATTTTAATTGCTGACGACCATAAACTTTTTGCCGAAGGCCTCACCTATCTTTTAAAGCAGGAGTTGTCAATAGAAAGTATTGATACAGTTTATAACGGAAAATCAGCTATTGGAAAAGTATTGAATACAGATTATAATATTATTATCATGGATGTTAATATGCCATTGTTAAACGGAATAGAAACCTGTGCAGAGATTAAGAGATTCAGAACGCAAACAAAAATAGTTTTTGTAAGTATGAAAGCAGATATGCTTACGGTTGCACAGGCATTAAAAGCAGGTGCCGATGCTTATCTATTAAAAGGCAATGATCATAATGATTTTATAAAAGCATTTAAACAGATTTACAACAATGAAATTTTCTTAAGTGAGCAAATTAAACATTATTTTCAGAATGATAATCCTAATCAAATCCGTAAAAATGCAATTGCCTATTTAGATTATTCCAATAGCCTGATTTCTGCACGCGAAAAGGAAATTATTAAATTGGTTTGTGATGGATTAACGAGTGATAAAATTGGTGAAGTGCTTTCTATCTCAACCAGAACGGTTGATACACACAGAAACAATATCCTCAATAAAATAAAATTAAACAACATTGCATCGTTGGTACGCTTTGCATTAGAGAATAAGCTGGTGGATTAATTTTTCTACAAGAAATAATTTCAGCTATTAAGATTAATAATTTAAAAATACGAAGTTTTACGTATTGCTTTCAGGAGTTTGCGGACTTACCTTTACACTATCAATTTCACAACAACAAATACAAAGGAAGTTAAAAAGTCAAGTACAAATCATCAAATCAAACAGCATGAATTAATTTTTACACTGATTTATTAAATAGCAAAAAGTTGCATTAACAAAGAGAGGTAAAACTCTCTATCAATATACGTTAACCAACAAAATGTCTAACAGTTAAAAATTAGTCAAGATGAAAAAGCTGATTATTGTATTAAGTGTAGCAGCAACCTCGGTAATTATCGGTTGCAGCAAGGACGACCTCACCAGCCCACAGGCTCTACAAAACAAAAACACCACAGCGGCAACAACTGATGTAAGTGTAACAGACGAACGCCTCATCAATTCCAGCACTGTATTGGTGCCAGCACCTGGCCAAGGATATGTTAAAGTTTTTCTTTTTGGCGCGGCAAAACTTTCTGCAGACAAACCCGAAACATTTGTTGACATCAACAAAAGAGATGTATCACAACGAACATTCGATGCCAGTTTCAAAGCTATGTATGTAAAGTTTAATGAGCGTTGGATATATGTTCCCGGAGTAATTCCAAACTATGGCGTAGAAGGCAAACTAACTTATAGAACTTCATCAACACAAGCTGTTGACCCTGATACACCAATTCAAGTACTTTCCTGGCACCGCTTTACGCTCACAATACGTAACCTTGACAACACACCTTACACAGGCAGGTTGATTTCTTTAAGCAACATAAAAGTTTTGATTATACCTGCAAAGAGTGACCCAAGTGGACACGACCCTGATTTAAGAAACTATGAAGCCACCATGACACATTTTGGCTTACCACTTGATTAGCGTTGAAGTTTTCTGAGAACGTAAAAGGTAATGGCTGCAATTGCAGCCATTACCTTTTTTAGTGAAACTACATCATGCTAAGCATGATAAATAAATTTCCCCCTGTCAAGAATTAAAATTTGCGGTGATTCATGCTACACTTCATATCTTTTGGCAATTGTGTTACTAAGCATGCTGTTATTAAGTAAGTCAAGATAATATACATAAAATTCATCTCCCAGTTACTCAGATAATTCTGACAAAAACACTTTAATAACTATGGCACTTATCGAACAGCGCGAAAGGTGCTTAAAGATTACCTGATATTTTGTTTCTGATTTTGTTTCAATCTCAATCAACGGAGTCTTGTTCTCTAAAATTTTAAACTCCATAAAATAAAAACACCCTTTAAATAAAACATAAAAACACTCAAATTATTTCTTCTTTAAAATCTTTGCTTCACCATTAAAGTTTATTACCTCTTTTGTAAAAGTTATTTTCATTTAATTTGATAAATAAAATCGTTAGCAGGTACATATACTTGAAAACTTATAATAAACCACATTTGAATTGGGCTCATAGGCTTAAATGATTTGTACATTAGCAAATCAAAGAGGTATCAAATTGTCATCTATGACAAAGCAAATCTTAACCAACATGTAATTAGGAAGAAATGTTGTTGAAATAGATCACCAATTTCTTTGCATAAAATTTAATAAGAATAAAAATGAAGAAATTATTATTAACTGTCGGGTACATTTTAACGGGCACAACCCTGTTTGCACAACACGACACAACAATGGTTCAGGGAAAGTCAATATCCGACTTAGAACAAAAAATTTATGAAATTGAAGATGCTTTGAAAGACGTAAGAAATCTTTCTGTTTCAGGCTACATCCAAACGCAGTTTCAGTATGGCGAAAAAGATGCCTCACTCAAAGTAGGTTCTGCCAACGAGAATAAAGAGAAATCTTATAACAGAGTTGGAATCAGAAGGGGAAGAATAAAATTTGCATACACACGTGGCATCGGCACAGGTGTATTTCAACTTGACCTGACGGAGAAAGGCCTTGGACTAAAAGACGCCTATTTAAAACTTACTGACCCATGGTTAAATTCTATTTCTGCAAGCGTAGGTGTTTTTGACCGTCCTTTTGGCTATGAAATATCGTACTCATCCTCTTTAAGAGAATCACCGGAAAGATCAACCATCTTTCAAACTTTGTTTCCGGAAGAACGTGATTTAGGTGCAAGAATAACCCTTCAGGCTCCGAAAACTTCGCCTTGGAATATCTTGAAGTTAGATGTAGGTCTGTTTGCTGGCAATGGTATTAAATCTGAAATTGATAACCACAAAGATTTTATAGGACAATTAAGTATCAATAATTCAATTAAAGATATAATAAAATGGGGTGCAGGAGTTTCTTATTATAATGGTGGTGTATATCAAGGTAAAAAGTATATTTATAAAAATTCAGGCAATGGGTTTATTGTTGATTCAAGTGCAAACAATTTAGGCTCATTTGCCAAGAGAGAATATGTTGGATTTAATTTATATCTTACAGCATATAGTGCTATTGGACTTACTAAAATTACTTCTGAATATCTTTTTGGAACACAGCCCGGAGCAAAATCAAACAGTAAAAGCCCAAATGCTGCAACCTTACCTACCAACGATGTTTACATGCGACAATTTAATGGAGGTTATGTTATGTTGGTTCAGGATTTTGGTACACTGCCGGTTTCCGCTATTGTTAAGTACGACTGGTACGACCCAAATACAAAATCAAAAGGTGATGAAATTGGAAAAAACAATACCGATGCTGGCGATGTGGCTTTAAATACCACAGGCTTTGGATTACAGTGGAAAATCAATACCAATTTCCGTTTAACCGGCTATTATGAATTAGTTCAAAATGAAAAATGCATTAATCTTAAAGGTTATGAAACCGACAAAAAAGACAATGCTTTTACCTGCCGTCTCCAATATAAATTTTAATCGTAATTGAAATGTAACAGCAAAGTAAGCCCATCACAACATAGGAGGTTTTTCTTTGCAAAAAAATATAGAATAAAAATGAAAAAATCAATTTTAACGGCAATAGTGATTATCCTTACACTATCCGGAAGTTATGCACAAAAAATCAAAGGGTCTGATACTGTTTTGCCACTAACCCAGGAAGAAATAGAGGCATATAAAAAAGAGAAACCATCTGCTTCAATCTCAGTAACTGGCGGAGGTAGTGGTGTGGGAATTACAGCATTATTAAACGGAACAACAGATATTGCACAATCATCGCGCAAAATAAAATTTGACGAGAAACAAAAGCTCGCTGAAGCCGGTAAAGCGGTTAAGGAGGTGATTATTGCTTATGACGCATTGAGTATTGTTGTTCATCCGTCAAACAAAGTATCGCAACTTACACGTGAACAATTAGAAAAGATTTTTACGGGCAAGATTACAAACTGGAAAGAAGTTGGAGGTGACGATATGAAGATAATACCTTATTCGAGAGAAACTTCTTCAGGCACTTACGAGTTTTTTAAAGAAAGTGTGTTAAAAAACAAAAACTACATGAATGGCATATTAAGTATGCCTGCAACCGGTGGTATCATACAGTCAATAAGCCAAACAAAAGGTGCAATTGGATATGTTGGGTTTGCTTACGTTACAGACAAAGTAAAAGCACTTAATGTTTCGTACAATAATGGTAAAACATTTATTGAACCTACAATAGCCAATGCAAAAAATAAAAGCTACCCTATTGTCAGACCTCTTTACTATTATTACACCAACTTAAGCGCAGAAGGAAAATCATTTATTGATTTTATCCTAACCCCTAAAGGTCAGAATGTAGTTTCTAAAGTGGGATATATTACTATAAAGTAAGTTTACTTTCGAAAACTGCACAATGAATAAAGTGTTAGAAAAATTTGTTGAGAGTTTACTTAAAATGAGCAGTGCTGTTACCGGAATAACAGTGCTGCTTATCATTATTTTTCTTTTTAAAGAGGGATTAGGGTTATTTAAATCTTCAACTGTGGAGAAAGGATATACATTAGTAGTTAATACACAAAATCCTGTTAACAGGCTTACCGCTGTTGAGATTAAAGAAATATTTGATTCAGAGATTGAAAACTGGAAAGATGTTGGTGGTAGTAATGATGATATTCGAATTTTCAGATTTGATGAAATCTTTACTATGTACTCTGATGAAGAATTGGGGGATGGCTACTCATTATTACCTCAAAAACTGGGAGAAATTATTCAATCCGATTCAACAATAATAGCGTTTTTACCTCTAAAATATGTTCCAAAAAATATGTCTGGCATAAAAGAATTGAAAACAGACATAATAAGCACTTCTGATTTCTTTTTGGGTACTATCTGGCTGCCTACAGCAACACCTTCAGCATTATTTGGAATTCTTCCACTAATTGTGGGAACACTTTTAGTGAGTTTTATAGCTATAATTATTGCCATTCCTTTTGGAGTAGGAGTAGCGATTTATCTATCAGAGATTGCAAGTGAAAGAATGCGAAAAATTATGAAACCTGCTATTGAATTATTAGCAGGAATTCCTTCTGTAGTGTATGGATTTTTTGGTTTAGTAGTAGTGGCTCCAATAGTACAAAAAGTTGGAGGTCTAACATTAGGAGAAACAGCATTTACAGGTAGCTTAATTTTAGCCATAATGGCACTGCCCACCATCATCACTATTTCAGAAGACGCCTTAAGAAACACCCCAAAGGCAATGCGTGATGCAAGTTATGCCTTAGGCGCCAACCGTTGGCAAACCATTTATAAAGTTGTTATTCCTTATGCATCATCCGGAATTTCGGCTGCTATTATTCTGGGTATAGGCAGAGCTATTGGCGAAACCATGGCAGTGTTAATGGTAACAGGAAATGCTGCTGTGATGCCCCACTCACTTTTTGAATCTGTTAGAACAATACCAGCAACCATTGCAGCTGAGTTAGGTGAAGCCCCGGGTGGTGGTACACATTATCAATCACTCTTTCTTTTAGGTTGTGTTCTGTTCTTAATCACTTTAATCATTAGCATAATTTCAGAAAAAATATCAGGGAGAAAAATTATTAAAGAATGATTATTTCAAAAAAAACTAAAGAACAGATTGCCTTTGCCATATTCCGCATTCTTGGTATAATAACCTTGGGTGTACTTATTTGGATTTTAGGATTTATTTGCTTCAACGGGATAAGCGTGATGAGTTGGGATTTCATCTTCTCATATCCGGAAGAAGGAATGACTTCCGGTGGAATTTTTCCGGCAATTGTGGGTACGCTTTATCTTGTTTTAGGCAGCATAATCATAGCTTTTCCACTTGGAGTAATGTCTGCAATTTATACTGTTGAGTATGCAAAAAACAATTGGGTAACTAAACTTATCCGTATAATGACCAATAACCTGGCCAGCATTCCTTCTATTGTTTTTGGATTGTTTGGCATGACTTTATTTGTAAACACATTAGCTTTTGGAGATTCTATTATTGCCGGGTCTCTGACACTGAGTTTACTCATTTTACCTGTGGTAATTCGAACCACAGAAGAAGCCCTTAAAGCAGTACCCAACACCTATCGTACAGGAAGCATGGCGCTTGGTGCCAATAAAATTCAAACCATTAAAAGAATTATTCTGCCAACAGCTTTTCCTAATATTATCACAGGCTTAGTGCTTTCCATTGGAAGAGTTTCAGGAGAAACTGCTCCCATTTTGTTTACTGTGGTTGCTTACTTTCTCCCCAAATTACCAAGTAGCATCTTTGATCAAGTGATGGCATTACCATACCATTTATATGTACTAGCTACAAGCGGAACAGATATAGAAAAATCGCGGCCTGTTGCTTATGGAACTGCATTAGTATTAATCATCATTGTTTTACTGATGAACACAGTTGCAGGAGTTATTAAAAATCAATTTCAAAAAAACAAAAAATGATTGAAGCTAAAAATGTAAACTTCTATTACCATACATTTCATGCATTGAAGGATATAAACATGCAGATAGAAGACAATTCGGTTACTGCACTTATTGGACCGTCAGGTTGTGGCAAATCCACTTTCCTTCGGTTGTTTAACAGAATGAATGATGAAATAGACGGTGCAAAACTAACCGGAGAATGTTTAATCAATAATGAAAATATTTATCATAAATCTGTTCAGGTTGATTTACTGAGAAAAAACGTAGGCATGGTTTTTCAAAAACCAAATCCTTTTCCCAAATCAATTCTTGAAAATGTTGCTTATGGTCTTAGAGTGAATGGTATTAACAACAAACAACTGATAGAAGAAAAAGTAAAAGAATCATTAACTGCAGCTGCATTATGGAATGAAGTGAAAGATAAACTTCATAAGTCGGCATTTGAACTTTCTGGAGGGCAACAACAAAGGCTTTGTATAGCCAGAGCATTAGCCGTGTCGCCCTCGATCCTTCTGATGGATGAACCTGCATCAGCACTGGATCCCATTTCTACTGCTAAAATTGAAGAGCTTATTTTTGAATTAAAACAACGCTACACTATAATTATTGTTACTCATAACATGCAACAGGCAGCCAGAGTAAGTGACAAAACAGGGTTTTTTATGTATGGTGAATTGGTGGAACATTCTGAAACTAAAAAAATGTTTTTAGCCCCTGACAAAACAGAAACTCAAAACTACATTACAGGAAGATTTGGATAAACAACAATCCAAAAAAGTCAAATAAAATATTTAATATTTCAAAAAATGAAACATACTGAGAAGGAAATTCAACTGTTGAAAGATGAGGTAAAACTAATGTGGAAGCTGGTTATCTCACAGCTTGAAAATGCCAAAAAAGCCATGCTGAATAACGATATAGCATTGGCAACAAAAATAATCCGGAACGAAAATGATGTAAACACTTTTGAGCTAAAGGTTGACAATCTTTGTGAAAATTTTATTGCCTTAAACAATCCTGTTGCCATTGACCTGAGGCTTGCTTTGTCCCTCATCAAAATAAGCAGTAGTTTGGAACGTATTGGAGATTTTACTGATGGCATTGCACGCTTTATAACCGACAAAGAATGTGAAACTCTTGATCCGGACTTGATAGAACGACTTAATATTGAAAAAATGTTTGATACTCTATTGGGTATGCTATTAGATGGTTTTGTTGCCTTTGAAACAGAACAAACTAAAGTAAGCGAAAAAATTATTTCAAAAGATGATCAGGTGGATGAAATTTATAATAATGTATTTGAAACATTAGCTACTCATATTAAAAACAATCCGGCTCAAACGATTTGTATGCTGAAACTTTTACTCTTGATTCGAAAATTAGAACGAATAGGCGACCATAACAATAACATTGTAGAAGAAATTGTGTTTTTTGTTGACGCCAGAGTACTAAAACATTCCGGAAGTAACAACTTCTAAAATAAACTATTAATTATCTTTGACCACAGTTACCCCTCCTAAATGAACGAGAATATTCTAATTGTTGATGACGACAAAAGTATTTGTGAAATTCTTGAATTCAACCTTAAAAGCGAAGGCTACATTGTAGATACTGCCTATTCTGCTGAAGAAGCTCTGACAAAACTCACCAACCAAACACAATTAATTTTGCTGGATGTGATGATGGAGGGCATGTCGGGTTATAAAATGTTGGAAAAAATTCGTCTTGATGGAAGTACAATCCCGGTGATTTTTTTAACTGCTAAGAATACAGAAAACGATATGCTGACCGGCTTCTCTGTAGGTGCTGATGATTACATTTCCAAACCTTTCTCCATTAAAGAAGTCAGTGCTCGAATTAAAGCAATTCTGAAAAGATTCAAAACTGCTTCAACAGAACAAAAAGAAACACTTGCATTTAAAGACCTTGAAATAAATACAAAAAACAAAGAAGCATTTATCAAAGGAAAACCTGTTAACTTAACAAAAACAGAGTTTGAAATTTTGCAAAAACTTGCCAAAAACCCAAACCGTATTTTTTCAAGACAGGAAATTATTGAAGGTGTTTGGGGCAATAACGTGTTTGTTACAGAGCGTACAGTTGATGTACATATTACACGGTTAAGAAAGAAATTGGAAGATTATGGCAATATTATTTCCAATCGCTTAGGCTACGGATATAAGTTCGACTTAATGAAACTATGAAACTTACTTTCAAGCAACGTCTTTTTCTATACATTTCCATTGCATTTGCATTATTTGCACTAAGTGTTTTCTTGTTTGAGCAAACACGTGAAAAGAGAATTAAGTCCGAAGCTATTGAAGAAAAACTGGGAGCTTATGCCGATATTGTAAATGAAAGCATCGCAAAAAAAAATCCCGATCAGTACATTCTTATTTTAGATAATCTCTCTACGTTATTTCCAGCTAATTTAAGGTTAACAATTATCAATAGGAACGGCAAGGTGCTTTATGATAATTCTATTTTAGGATGGAACAAACTTGAAAACCATTTAGGGCGACCGGAAATTGCTAACTCCATTAAAAACAGAACCGGAACAGACATCAGACATTCTCTCTCCACAGGAAAGGAATATCTGTATTTTGCAAAAAACGAAGGAGACTATTTTGTACGAGTGGCTCTTCCAAACGATGTTCAAGTGCAAAGATTTTTTAAGTCAGACAATGTCTTTCTTTATGTTACACTACTATTGTTCTGTATTTTGTTAATACTTGTCAATTGGATTGCTAATAGCTTTGGCAATTCTATCAATGAACTCCGTAATTATGCAGTTAACCCAAAGGCAAAAGCTGAATTAAATTTTCCTAAAAATGAAATTGGTGAAATAGGTAAGGAAATTGCTGAAAACTACAAACAACTAAGAGCTACCAAAAACAAAATTGAGTTAGAACGCGAAAAACTGCTGCAACACATCCAAAGCTCTCAAGAAGGAATTTGTTTTTTTACTGTTAAAAAAGATGCTGAGTTGTATAACGGATTATTTATTCAATACACTCATATTATTACCGATGAAAACAATTCAGACCCGAAAGTTATTTTTGTTGACAGTGCTTTTGAAGAACTGCAACAGTTTCTAAAGATTGATAAAGACAACTTTATTGAGTATAAAATTCAAAAACAAGGAAAAACATTCTCTGTACGGGCTATAATATTTG
>ERZ724514.1416-NODE-1416-length-10588-cov-3.389063_pt1 | contig 10588 bp, 6 predicted proteins | sample MGYA00376047_ERZ724514 | MGnify/ENA primary metagenome ERZ724514 (study PRJEB28724, sample SAMN07190883) | activated sludge metagenome | isolation source: activated sludge of sewage treatment plant in Hong Hong | place: Hong Kong | collected 2016-03-17 ...
AAAGAGAGAGCCAACAGCATCAATATTAAAAAGCTTGCTGGCTGATATGTATTGGGATTACTTTCAACAACACCGCTGGCAGATTTATGATCGTACAGCCACCGATAAGTTTGATAAAAAAGATATTGCTACCTGGACGGCTGCCGACTTTCATAAAAAAATCACCGGCCTGTATCTGGAATCAATCACCGAAGAAAACATTCTCAAAACTGCTAAACCCGAACCTTTTGATGCAATCATCATAAAAGGAAATGTCAGACATCTACGGCCAACACTTTATGATATTCTTGCACATCGTGCTCTTGATTATTTTCAAAACGACGAAAGAGATATTACCAAGCCGGCTTATGCGTTTGAAATCAATACAACGGATGCATTTGCACCGGCTTTGGATTTTGTTCTCAAAAAATTCACTACCCGGGATAGTGCATCCTTGCAACATAAAGCACTGCTGCTTTATCAAAAATTAATAGCCTTTCATTTGCATGATACAAAACCCGATGCATTAATAGATGTGGACTTAGCCAGATTAGCATTTGTGAATAGCAATGCCACCGTAGCTGATAAAACAAAACTTTATTTTGATGCGCTTACTCAAATAACTGAAAAATATAAAAACCTCCCGGCTGCTTCACAGGCCTGGTATTTAACGGCATTACAATATGTAGAAACCGGTTCTACTTATAAACCTTTCGGCGATACTACCCATCGCTACGATCTTGTAAAAGCTAAAGAAATCAGTGAATTCATTCAACAGCAAAAAGATTCATCCGAAGGAAAAATTAACAGCTACAACTTACTCAATCGGCTGAATAGTCGTTCTTTCACTTTTACTATTGAAAATGTAAATGTGCCTGCCCAACCTTTTCGTGCATTTGTAGAATATAAAAATGTAACGACGCTGTATTTCCGTATCATAAAATCGGATGAAAAACTAAAAGAGCTGCTTTCAAAGAGTTATGATAATGAGTACTGGAACACACTCATCAACCATACCGCATTCAAAACTTGGGAACAAACACTTCCGGATACAAAAGATTTACAGCAACATACTACTGAAGTAAGAATTGATGCCCTACAACCGGGGGAGTATATTTTATTAGCTTCCGACAATAAAAAATTTTCAAATGCGAAAGCCCTGTTAGGTGCTCGATATTTTTACGTAAGCTACATCAGTTATGCAAGCAATCAGCAGGACTACTTTGTACTCAACCGAGACAATGGACAACCCATTGCCAATGCCAAAGTGCAGGTGTGGAAGCAACAGTACGACTACGATGTTTCTAAGTATATAAAAGTAAAAGACAAGCTTTATACTACCAATGACAAAGGTTATTTCAAAATGGAAGAACCAAAAACAGAAAAGAATCGATACAACAATACCTATCTATTTGAAATCAATTCAAAAGATGATCGGCTTTTTTTGGATGAAGGTATCAGCTCCTATTATTTCTATAATCAAAAAACGGAGGCTCCAAAAGAAATCAATACTGCATTTTTGTTTACCGACAGAAGTCTTTATCGCCCCGGACAAACCGTTTACTTTAAAGCCATTGTGCTCAAAGGAAATACACATAGCAAAAATTCAATGGTTAATCCCAATTTTTCTACCAAACTAGTGTTGAGAGATGCCAACTATCAGGTAGTGGATACACTCAAACTTATCACCAATGAGTTTGGATCGGTAAATGGTAAATTTCAATTGCCACAAACCGGCATGAATGGACAATTTTCCATTTACATTGAAAAAGTAAATGGCGGCAATACTCAATTTAGAGTAGAAGAATACAAGCGACCCAAATTCTATGTTGATTACGAACCCATCAAAGGCACATATAAAGTAAACGATAAAATAACAGTAACCGGAACTGCCAAAGCATATGCCGGAAATAATATTGACGGTGCAAACGTGAATTACAGAGTAGTGCGCCAACCCCGGTTTATTTACGACTGGTTTTTCTGGCGCTGGTGGATGCCGCCTACCGAAGAAATGGAAATAACCCATGGCGAAGTAAAAACGGATAAAGATGGTAAGTTTACCATAGCATTTAATGCTATTCCCGATAATAAAATCGACAAAAAATTTGAACCGGTTTTTGATTACCGGGTTTATGCCGATGTTACCGACATCAATGGCGAAACCAGAAGCGGCGAAACATCCGTTTCCGTAAGCTATAAATCAATGATGCTGGTAGCACAAATACCTTCCACGTTACCTGCAGATAGCTTAAAAAAACTGCACATCACCACACAAAACATGAATGGCGAATTTGAACCATCAACCATCCATCTTTCAATCACTAAACTTAACGATGAAAAAAGACTCATCCGCAAACGGTTTTGGGAAAGACCCGATCAATTTGTAATGAGCAAGGAAGCGTATATTTCTTATTTCCCCTACGATGAATACGACAATGAAACTGATTATAAAAGCTGGACCAAAGGTGAAACCTCGGTAAACAGACAGGACACTGCAAAGAAAGATGGAAACTTTGCCGTGGGAACTGCAAAATTTTCTCCAGGCATTTATATTTTAGAAATTAATGCGAAAAATAAATCGGGCGAAGAAGTAAAGGATGTAAAATATCTGGAACTTACTGATGAAAGCAGCAAACAGCTCAATCGTCCACAATATTTATGGACAGGCATCAATAATACATTAGTAGAACCGGGCGAAACCGCCAAGATAGAACTGGGAACAGCTGCCGACAATTTATTTGTAGTGCAATTATTAAATAAACAAAAAGCCGACAGACAGAATACAACCGATTATTCTTTCCTTACACTGAATAATCAAAAACAAACATTCAGTTTTAATACTACTGAAGCTGACCGTGGTGGTTTTGGAGTTGGCTGGATGTTTATCAAGCACAATCGTTTCTATCAGCAAAATCAAACCATACAGGTGCCCTGGACAAACAAAGACTTGAACATTGAATATGCAAGTTTCAGAGACAAGACACAGCCCGGCAGTGATGAAAAATGGAAAGTAAAAATCAACGGATACAAAAAAGAAAAACTGGCTGCTGAAATGCTGGCCGGTATGTATGATGCCTCACTCGACCAGTTTTACCCGCATAGCTGGAACAAACCTTATGTTTGGAGCAACTTTTATTCCAATATCCGATGGAATGAAAATTCAAACTTCACCACAGTCAATTCACAAACAAAATATGTTCAGGAAACCGAATCAAAAAACCTGTATAAGGTTTACGATTTCTTATTTCCTGCTGTCATTCTTTCATCAAATTATCGTGGAAGCATTGAGCCGCTTTGGTGGCGCAATCCATTGGACTATGCTTACAGCGAAGTTAGAAATCCACGACTGATGCGATTGCCAAAAGACGGTAAAATGGAAATGATGAAATCGGCAATGCCGGCACCTGCAGAAGCAGCAGGCAGGGTCGTTACAGATAGTGTGTCTCGAGAGGATAAAGAAGTTACAGAAAGTAAAGGCGATTATATTAGTAGTGGTTCTATAAATGAAAAACAATCGCAACAATCCGGCGATGTAAAAATTCGTAAAAACTTTAATGAAACTGCTTTCTTCTTCCCCGATTTAAGGACGGATAGTACGGGAGCAATAGAATTTTCGTTTACCATGCCAGAGGCATTAACAAAATGGAAGTTCATGGCTTTGGCACATACCCAAGATGCCGCTTTTGGTGCAAGCACAAGGGAAATCATTACGCAAAAAGATCTGATGGTACAGCCCAATGCGCCACGCTTTCTGAGAGAAGGTGATAAAATGGAATTCAGCAGCAAGATTGTAAACCTTACTGATAAAGAAATCACAGGTTCTGCATCATTACAATTGTTTGATGCCACTACCAATGAACCGGTTGATGGATGGTTCAGCAATATGGCAGCCAATCAGTATTTTACAATAGGCGCCGGACAAAGTGGAGCCGTAAAATTCCCAATTGAAGTTCCATATTTGTTCAATAAAGCACTGGTTTGGCGCATCGTAGCTACTTCGGGCAACCTGAGTGATGGTGAAGAAAATATGATGCCCGTACTTTCAAACCGTATGCTGGTTACCGAAAGCCTGCCCATCAATATGCGTGGCACCGGCACAAAAAATTTTACATTCAATAAATTGTTAAGCTCCGGCAATTCGTCCACGTTGCAGCATCAATCTATTACAGTAGAATATACCGGCAACCCTGCCTGGTATGCTATACAGGCTCTGCCCTACCTCATGGAATATCCTTATGACTGTGCCGAGCAAACCTGGAACCGCTATTATGCTAACTCACTGGCTACTTATATTTCAAATGCATCACCAAAAATCAAACAAGTATTTGAAAAGTGGAAAATCAGTGACACGGCAGCCTTAATGAGCAATCTTGAAAAAAATCAGGAACTGAAAGCCGTATTGCTGGAAGAAACACCCTGGGTGCTGGATGCCAAAAATGAAGCACAGCAAAAAAGAAATATTGCATTACTGTTTGATATGGTGAAAATGAGCGAACAATTGGGCAGTGCTTACAACAAACTAATACAAATGCAAAGCAGCAATGGCGGTTTTGTATGGTTCACCGGCGGACCCGATGATCGTTATATGACTCAATACATCGTTACCGGTATTGGGCATTTGAAAAAACTAAACGCAATTGCAAAGGATCAGAATGATAAACTCAGGTCGATTCTTCAATCAGCCATTCCATACTTAGACAGAAAGATTAAAGAAGACTATGACAATCTAATCAAGTATAAAACAAATCTGAAAACTTACACTCCGGGATATACAGAAATACAATACCTGTATATGCGTAGCTTTTTCCCTGAGTATGACATAGCCGCTGCTTCAAAAACAGCATATCAATATTTCAAAGGTCGCATACAAAAAACCTGGGTGGGTCAATCAAAATATATGCAAGGTATGATAGCGCTGGCCTTACATCGTGCAGGCGATGCAGCTACTACTGCGGCCATATTGAAATCATTGAAAGAAACTTCCATTACAAATGAAGAAATGGGAATGTACTGGAAAAATCAACGTACCGGATGGTTTTGGTACGAGGCTCCCATTGAAACCCAGGCATTATTAATAGAAACTTTTCAGGAAGCAGGAAAAGATCAAACAACTGTTGACAACCTGAAAACCTGGCTCTTAAAAAACAAGCAAACCAATAACTGGAAAACAACAAAGGCAACTGCAGAAGCCTGCTATGCACTATTGCTGCAAGGTAGCAGTTGGCTGAGCGAGGAGCCTTCAGTTGAAATCAAATTGGGCAATAATATCATCGTATCTTCCAATGGAAAAGAAGATGCAGAAGCCGGAACAGGTTATATCAAAAAAACAGTGGAAGGGAAAAAAGTTGACCCGCAAATGGGCAATATAAATGTAACCGTTTCTGGCAATAAAAATAATACACCTGTAAGCTGGGGTAGTGTGTACTGGCAATATTTTGAAGACCTTGATAAAATTACCAACGCCGCTACACCGCTCAATCTTTCCAAAAAATTGTTTGTAGAAAAAAACAGCGATCGGGGTCCGGTACTTACTCCGGTAAATGAAGGCGATGTATTAAATGTTGGTGACAAAATAAAAGTACGTATTGAACTACGTGTGGACAGAGATATGGAATATGTACACATGAAAGACATGCGGGCATCAGCACTTGAGCCGGTCAATGTTTTGAGCCAGTACAAATGGCAGGGCGGACTAGGTTATTATGAAAGCACCAAAGATGCCAGCACCAATTTCTTTTTCAATTATCTGAGAAGAGGAACTTATGTATTTGAATATCCGTTATTCATTACACATACAGGCAACTTTAGTAATGGCATCACCACCATACAGTGTATGTATGCACCTGAGTTTATCAGCCATTCGGAAGGAGTAAGGATAACAGTGGAATAATTCTTTTAGAAGATGGCGGGCTTCACTCGCCATCTTTTTTAACCTTCTTTACAGACGAGTGTCAGAAATATCAAAACATTAGACTTAAGTACATCACCGTTTTTTTCTACGCCACAACGTATTGGCCGAAACCCTAGTAATATTTTCGCCCTTGTTAGTCATACGATACCTGTGAACCGCCTTTGTTGGTGTTGCGTGCAGTCTTGTGCTTTGCAAAAACACCCACAAACGAATTAAGGAATCTCAATCCTTATATTGTATCAGAAAGCCTCAATTATCAATCCCTGTTTCATAAAACAAAGCTGATGAATATTTACTTGCCTCTGGTGATTTACACAATTCAGCTTTTACGGAATTCTTATGCGGTACTTCATCTAGCTCTTGCTGTTGGTCTCTTGCGATGCACTATGCCTACACACAAGACACAACAGCGGCGTGTTGTTTTTTGCTGAACTATAACAATGGCAAAAAATCAGAAGTTTTTTATCTGTTGCTCAAAAGTTTCTTTTGAAATACCAAGAGTTTTCAAATTTGTATGGATATGCAATATTGGAATTTCTTTGTATTTAGTCCTTACGGTAACGGTTCTAGTAAGTCTTTTGGGATTCCCCTTTGGGTAATTGTAGTGGTCGTGGGAAGCCTTCGTCCGTTCATATCTTAAACCAAGGCTTACTAACCAAGCGATAAATCTATGTGTCGGTATTTGCTTAACACCCATTACCTTAACAAACGGGAACGCTCCAATTTTCGTTGAATTGTTGTCTCAATAAACCAGCAGGGATATTAAGTTCAACCATAGCAGGAGGTTCGGCTTTTTTGTGGTTTTGAATATTTAGTTTCCATCCATTTTTAACTAAATCGTCGTGGAGAGACCCGTTTTCTCTGCATTCTTCAAGATATGCCTCCATAACCTCATCAAAACCAGATTTTGCGTCACTTATGGTGTCACCGTAAGATGAAAGATTTAGAGAAGGACAGTAAGCAACATAATAATCACCCTGTTGAAATACCAAAACATTCAACTGTAGTTCAATTACGTTGTCAAAACTGTCTGTTTTAATTAAATTTTTCATATCTTTTATTGACTTCCAATAATATAGAACAGAAAATATGCTGATATGTTGTTTAGGAAGTCTTAAATTTTAAAAATTAAAGATAGATGTTTGTTTTGATATTCAATATCCGTCCAAATAAAATCTGATTTTCATTTAATTTTCGCCCTTGTTAGTCTTACGATACCTGTGAACCGCCTTTGTTAGTGTTGTTTGCAGACTTGTGCTTTGCAAAAACACCCACAAATGAACAAAGGAATCTCAATCCTTTTCATATATCAGAAAGCCCCAATTATCAATCCCTGTTTCATAAAACAAAACTGATGAATATTTATATTCCTCCGGCAATTTACACAATTCAGCTTTTAGGAGATTCTTATGCAGGTACTTCATCTAGCTCCTGCTGTAGGTTTCTTGCCGGTGTACTTTTTAAAGTCCCGTAGTATATCACTGATATTATGCTCCTTTGCGGATACAACTAAATGAACATGATTGCTCATCAAACACCAGCTATGCAACAATAATCCTTTTTCCTGTTGACAATGACTCAGGCTATCTAACAATATATCCCGATACTCTTTTCTTGTAAACACATCTACCCACTCCACCACTGCAAAGGTTACAAAATGAATCCCTTCTTTATCCCGTATTTTATAACCTCCTTCGCCCATGTTTTTTATCATAAAAATAATGGAGACAGCTTTATTGTATTACGTTCTGAGTTGAAAACTCAGGACAGCTGCCCTACAGTTCAAAAGCCTTTAGCAAACCTAACACTCCGCATAGCGGGGGCCTTGTTAATAATTGATTTCAGATTTTCAGTCTTATAAAAAACTCCTTTCTCTTTGTATCGCCAATAGGTCAGATTGTTGTCTGCATACAATGTATCTTTTGCAGTAGTTATAAAAGCATACCCATAGTAGCTGTCATCAAAGTTTTCTACTGGTTTCGTTCGGCTAATGCTATCCCTTATTTCCTGCAACTCTTTATTCAAAACATTGGAACGAACTGTGTATGTATGTATGTTTTTATCCTGAACAAAAAAACCTCTTAGATAGGTAGATGTAATTTCGCCATCATCTACTTTGCTGTTGTCATGATAATAGACTGATATTAGTTTCTGACTGCAAGACATAAGACCCGCAAGACAAAAAATAACAATATAGGATTGCGTGTTTTTCATCATTGCTTTTTTACAGTTGAAGTAACATTGATTACTGGATAAGGAATAATTCCATAGTTCGTTCTCTTATCCTCTCCTAATTTTTGATTGACCTGATTTGCTAACCCTGTAGTGTATTGCTCTTCTCGGTTCTTAAAAGATAAATTAGTACCTGATGGACTTATCATTGTAGGGTCATTAGCAGTTGATACATCTGCTCTTCGATTATTATATTCTGGGTCGTTAAACTTATTATAACCGTGGATTAATTCATGCCCCAATCTTGAAGTAGGGCTGTTCTTGCCTACATTATCAGGTTTTGTAGTTTTAGTAGCATCTTTTCGGAACTGTATTCCTTCCGCCGGATTAAACTTTATTGTGTTTGTATTGGGGTCAAATTCATTTTTCTTTCCGCTTTCTGTTTGCTCAACAAGTGTAAGCGTATTTTTTGTATCACCAATCAAAGCGTCCATTACATTTACCGTCTTTGCATCTTTGCCTTCTCCGATTGTGATGTTCATTGCATCAGATGAATATAGTTTATCTAAGGCAGTAATACTATTCTTTAAAAATTCAGGAGTTTTATCGTCTTGCTTTCTGTCTTTCTCATAAGTGTAAGTATAAGTCTTTTGCTTGTCGCCATCCAAGTAAGAGATAACAATATCTCTTCCATCCGGGTCTATGTATAATACAGGATTGTTACCAAAGGAACTATAAGGGGATGCGTTGTAATATTTTTCTGCTAACGGGTCTATCCCATGCCATCTTCCTATTTGTGCATCGTAGTACCTTGCTCCAAAATCGTAAAGCTCTAAACCGCTGCCATCACTAAATTCCTTCTCTTGCTTTTCCTTACCGTTGTATTTATATTTATTCTCCGCACCACCAAATGTTAAAGCCTTGCTACTTATCCCTTGCATTACTAACCCGAACGGATAGTAATGATTTTGGCTGTATCCTGTATGGCGTAAAGATTTCACGATTTTGAAATAGGCCCTAAATTTAGCCTTATATTCAAAATTTGACAATAATTAAATGCCATTTTTTACATCTTTTGCAACCCGTTTTCGGTCTTAGCTTTTGGTCATCGTTACTAATTTTTGATATGCTTTACTCAGTTCTTTGTTCATATAATCCTGTGCCAGGTTTACATATTTATAAAACTCTTTACTGCCTGCGGCATGGCCCGACATTTTTCTTACTACCTGCTCCGGCACTCCCATTATCAACATCGTAGTTATGGCTGTTCTTCGCATTGTATGTGCCGTTATATGTTTATAAAATAGCCAGCTGCTGCCGGCTTCTGTTTTTAGCTCAATAATTTTTCCATTGCGACTTAAATATTTTGGCAATACACTATTCCACCCGGCAGCTTTTATTAATTGCTTTATCTGAATATTCAGATTGGTGCCCGATAGTCTTGGCAGCAGATACTTACCTGATTTTCTTTTGTTGCGGTTAATAATCTCAATTATATAATCAGGCAAAGGAATTCTTACTTCGGCTCCGGTTTTCTTTGTTATTACCGATAAAAATACGGTGTCATCTGCTGTTATGATATTTGTTTTCTTTAGACTCATAAGATCGGATATACGAAGCCCAACGGTGCAGCCAAACACGAAAATGTCTTTTACTTTCTTCAACATAATGCTCAGGCTGTTTTCAAATTGTTTGTCTGTTATCAGAAACTGCAATTGCTCCGGCGTCAATACAACCGGGGTTGTGTGCATAACCGGAATCCTAAACTTTTTATGAAAGCTCCCAATTACATACCCCTTATCATGTTGCAGGTAGTTGAAAAATGTTTTAATGATTTTTAGAACGGTTGATACGTAATTATCTGCATAGCCCTTCTTGACAAACAAAAAACTCAAAAAGGATTGAAAAAAACGAGACCAATAATTTTTCTCCTGCTTCAACAAACGAAGTGATGCCCGGTGAAGTAAGCAAATTCTTAATTGCAGATTGTGTTCTTTTTCATAAGCCAGCAGTAATTGTAATGCGTAACGATACCCCGTAATTGTTCCATTGGTTATTTTTTTGCCAGATGACGTTCGTCTGCGGCCGCCGGCTGATTGTTTTATAAACTGTTGAAACAAAGGAACAAAGGCGATTGTTTGTTTTTTTTTGTTGCATAATATTTTTTAAAAAAAATTACAAAGCAAGAATAATTTGAGTTAAAAAATTTCAATAAACCAAAATTGACATTTGTCAAGAAATTATTTTTTTGTTTCAAAAAATTTGGTTTGTTCAAATAATTTCTAAAATTTCACAGTGCCACAAGATGCAGTAAGTAAAATATTTTTACTTATTGACTTATCAAAACCAAACTGCAATGATGAACAAGAGAAACAAAATAGCATTACTACTCAGCATCTGCTTATTGTCTGTTTTCATTGGTAATGCGCAGCAGTTAGATTCTGTTTTTACCCCCCCCCCCCCGCATCTCTTTTGCGATCGCTGTTTGTCTACGGCAACAAAGTTTAAACAATGAAACTCAACACC
>ERZ724514.1420-NODE-1420-length-10582-cov-4.271492_pt1 | contig 10582 bp, 8 predicted proteins | sample MGYA00376047_ERZ724514 | MGnify/ENA primary metagenome ERZ724514 (study PRJEB28724, sample SAMN07190883) | activated sludge metagenome | isolation source: activated sludge of sewage treatment plant in Hong Hong | place: Hong Kong | collected 2016-03-17 ...
CAGGTGCATGTGCGGGTTTACGGATAAGAGGGAGATCTTTTCAGGTAGCGTATAACGCGTCGTGTGACGGGTAACCGAATCGGGTGGAATGACGAGTGGCGGGATGATGGGGGATATTCCGCTGGTGCCCAGGATGAAATCGCGTGTTGGGCGCTTCGAAGGCCGCGGGGCGAAGAACAGGTTGAAGTGACTGAGGTCGCTCGTGTCGACGGGACTGGGACCGTAGTGGATGTTGTCGAGTAACAGGATGGTCTTTTTCTTCAGTTGATATCCGCCGATGTCTTCCGGATACAATACCGGCTCAACGCCGGGCAGGTAATTCGTGACGGACGGGATCAGCAGGGGGTAGGATCCATCGTCGTTTGGAAGGTCCAGCGCCTGGTACGCGCTGTGCTTGTCCATGATTTCCGTATCAACATATTCCTTTCCTCCTTGGATGTCACGTTTTTTACCCGCCTGGTAGACGATGAGGTGACCGTTGATATGGTGCGCGAGTTTCCTGTTACCCGGAACGATCTCGATGGCGCGGACAAAAGTGTCTTGCGGTAATTCGATCGGGATCTTCATCATCATGAACCGGTCCTTGTTATCGCCTGGCAGGGGAAACGGCGCTCGCATGCTGACGACGAGATCGGGCTTTCCGTAGGCACTTCCTTCCGTGAATGCCGGTGCTGATGGCGGATGATTCGGATCTCCTTCCGGCATGTCGGCACCGAGCCAGGAATTGATCGCTTCGATCTCCCGGTCGCTCAGCCATTTTTCTTCTCGGAAATGTGTGTACTCCGGGTCAGCCGGCCAGGGCGGCATGCTGCGGTTACTGACGGTCAATTGGATCGTCCGCGCGTGACGCTTCACATCCTCATAGGACAGCAGACTGAATGGAGCGGCAGAACCCGGACGATGGCAAGGGCTACAACTCCTGAAGATGATGGGTGCGATCGAGTCGTTGAAGGTCAGTTCCCGGCTTTCGACTTGCTCCGACCGGTTGCAGGCAAACAGCGCCAGGACGTAAAAGACCAATAGGGGGTAGCGGAAAGCGGTCATTGTTCGATGATGCATCCGATGGGAATCGTGCGTGGTACCCTGACTTTTCTACCTTCACTGAGCGCTTTCATGGCGTCCCGGAGTTCGTGATTTCGGATCTGCAGTCGTTTTTTTCCGGGTGCGACCATCCAGTCGTCGATCCTTCCCGAATAGACGGAATGACCCTGACGATCGAACAAGAATACTTCCGGCGCGACGGCAGCTCCGACCTTTCTCACTTGCCCCTGGTCCTTGTCAACGAAGAGGGGAAATGCGATCCGGAAGTCGCTTCTGAATACTTCCACTTCGGAAAAGGAGGCGTACTTGCCGGGGAATACACCGATCACTTCAAGTCCCTGCGGCTGAAACTCGCGATAGAGATCGTTCAGTGTTTTGCTGTACGACTGGCACGAAGGGCAATCAGGTAATAGAAATACGATAGCCACGCCTTTAGCATCCTGTGCGGGTCGGTAAGTGGCAGGATGATCCTTCAGATCGGAAAGCGACAAAGGAAACACCGACTGTGCCGAAGCCCAAATCGGAAGCCATAGACCGATGATCAACAACAATCTCATTCGTACCTCAATTCGTCCTGATAGATCAGGAGATTTCTGGGCAAGGTGTTCATCAGTTGTTGCCGAAGGATCCGTTGGATGTCCCGGTTGTCGTCGCGCAGGGTGATGACGGATCGAAGGTCGTCGAGTTGCTGCCCCGTCCCTTCATCCGCGTAGCCGAAGCCGCGGTACCGACCATTCTCCACATGCACGACTGAACGCTCACCGTTCGTCCTTCCCCGGCCGAACAGGAAAAAGTTTGGGTGCTGGAGGCGAAGGCTCGCGATGGCGGATTCGACCCGTTCGTTGTACGCCGCGGCCGGTTCCTTACTGACGCAGGCGCCGTTGCATTGACCGATGCTGTGCTGGAAGCAGGCGTGTTGGATCTCGTACAAGCCGCAGAGTTTCTGGCAAAGCTGGAACTTCCGGCAAAGCCGTTCCAACATGGTGCGCGCTTCTTCCGCCGATCCGCAAACCACCAGGGGCTCGTCCTTCGCATTGACGCGTGCCGGCTTCAGCCGGAAGTAGCCGGCCTCCGTTGTTTCGCTGATGATGCCGAAACGGAAAAAGGTCCGTCGTTGGGCACGATTGAAACGCGGTTGCAGCTTTTTGATCTCATCGGATTCCAACAGGAGCGCGATCAGTTCGTTGCCCGTTTCGGTGAAGGTCACATCGTGGATGGCGTTACGCAATTCAAGGGCTTTCCGGTTCTGCTTGTTCACGAAATGGGAGAGGACCCGCTTCCGAATGTTGTTACTCTTCCCGACGTACAGGATCGACCCGTCTTCGTTGTGGAGGTAATAGACGCCGGGTGATTCCGGCAATTTGTCCAACAGGCTGCGGTCGATGTTGGGAGGGAAGCGCAGGTGCAGGTAATCGTTCTTGACCGATTTGAGAATGTCGCCGTTCCGGTCATTCGCGATGAGCATTTCAAAGAGCCGGACGGTGGCGAGGGCATCCCCGGCGGCGCGGTGACGGTTTTCAATCGTGATGCCGAGTCGCTCGCAGAGGTTGCCCAGGCTGTAGCTGCGGTGTCCGGGCAACAGTTTTCTGCTCAGCCGGACCGTACAGAGGTAATCACGGGAAAAGGTGAAGCCCAGCGAGCGGTACTCTTCCCGGATAAAGGAATAATCGAATTGGGCGTTGTGGGCAACCACTACCGCGCCTTCCGTCATTTTCACGATATCCTTCGCCACTTCGAAAAAGCGTGGCGCTTCCGCGACCATCGAATCGTCGATGCCGGTCAATCGGGAGATGAAAGGAGGAATCCTTCGCTCTGGATTGATCAGGGAAACGAATTCATCCACGACGCGTTCACCGTCGTGCAGGTAGATGGCGATCTCTGTAATCCGGTCGGTGTTGGCGTTTCCACCGGTCGTTTCAATATCTAAAATGGCGTAGCGCACGGTCTTCAGCAGCCCGAAGATACGAAAGTGGTAGCCCTTGTAAATGAAAAAGCACACCGGGCGGTGTGCTTTTTCATTGTTGTGCCGTTTACGGCAGGTATTACCTGACCAGGAATCGCTCGGCATAGACCGGGCGACCATTGTCCGATACCGAAAGTAAATAGTAACCGGCGGTGAGTTGGTCGCGGAGTACGATCACCCGAAGCTGGTTCCCGTTGATCTCCATGTCAGTTTCCAGAGAGCGGACCAGGCGTCCGGACGCGTCGTAGATCTGGACGGCTGGTTGGACGAGCGTTTCACGCGTCTCGAGCTCGAATACGGAGCGGTCCATCATCGGGTTCGGATAGAACGCGTGCGCAACGACCGCATCGGTTTCCGGAACATCGATCGTTTGGGCAGAGATGGCCACGTTGGTGGCTGATACACCGCCTGCTGTCGTGAAACCGCCGCCTGCTACGATCTTTCCATTGAAATTCGTGAAGGCATACACATCTCCGTTGAATCCACTGCCTAAGGCAGTGAACGGGCTGGCGCCATCATACAAGAGGAAGTGCGGAAGTGAAGCACCGGTTGAAGGGGAGGAAGTGAAGGAGCCTCCAGCGAAGATCCGTGTCGGGAGGGCGAGCAGCGACCATACACGACCGTTGACGGTGTTGAATGCGGTGCCGATGCTGGAACCGTTATAGGTTACGAGGTACTGGTTGAAATTACCACCGATGTAAATGCGGTTGCCAAATACTGCCAGTGCATTGACTTCCGTTCCGGTAACGCCGGAAATGGTGGTCCAGGTGCTGCCGTTCAGCTTTGCGACCAAACCGGCAAAACCACCGCCGATGTATAGCGAACCATTGAACTTGACGATGGTATTCACAAAACCCGTCAAGGCGCTCGGATCGCCGACCTGTACCCAGGTGCCGCCGCTTAACTTGGCGATACGAGATACCGTCGACGAAGGAGTCGTGAAGGCGCCGCCTGCATACAGGTCCGTGCCGTCACTGTAGAGTCCACGTACAAAATTGTTGATCTGCGAACCGACTTGTTCCCATTTGTTGGTGCCGGTATTCAACTTCGCGATGTATTTGACCGTAGTGCCCGTTCCCGATGCAGTGAAAACACCACCTGCATAAAGTACACCACCGTGAACGCAAAGGCTGTTGACCGAATCGGTAGCCGCAGTGCCCAGGCCATCGCCAGCCGTAGACCAGGTGGAGCCATTCCAGACCGCAACGTGACCCGTGAAGGTGCCACCGGCATAAACCTGGTTATTGTACACGACCAGCGAGCGGATGCGGCCGTTTAATCCACTGCCCATAGCGGTCCATTGCGCCTTGGATGGGATCGCCAGGACCAGGAGGAGGAAAGAAAGTAACGTAATGGTTCTTTTCATGATAATAAGTGCGGTTTGGTAAAGCAGGCGCAAAATAAGACAAAGCTGCCGAAGGGCCGGAGGTCGCCCTTATTTTTTGTTATAGGTGAAATTGAGGGAGCTGCAAACCTTCATATCTGAAGAAAGCCTGAAAAAACGGTCGGTTTTCCCATCATTTACCAAAATGGCGGCGGTATTCGGCGGACGGAGGCCCAGATTTTCCGCAAAGAGGATCAGGTAATTGTTGATATCGGGTTCCAGTTGCAAGTGAATGATCCGCTTTTGCTTCACGACCCCGTAGTGGTCCAGGATACACTTGCCGTTGAAATAGAGTGAAAGGGTGTCACCGTCAATGAATGAGTTGTCGTAAACGGAGATGGTCAGGGTAGGAGAATTCACTTCAATCGAACCTGCACTGATGACCTGCCGGCCTCCCAGCGATTTCGGGATATTGTTTTCCGCTACTTCAACGGCTTTCGCCTGCTCGTGTTGTGCAACATGAACAGTGTCGATTTCGGGCGGCTTGACTGTAAGCGGCGTAGTATCGACAACAAGGGGCGGCGGAATCGGATTGGTGTCGGGTGGACTGGTCTTGTTTTCTTCACGTGACCAGACACGCACGGACCGGTCGTTGCTCCCGGTGAACAGGATATGATCGTTCTTGCCAAAACAGGTTGCAGTCACCGTTTGCTGGTGGCCGAAAAGTTCCTGAAAGATCGCACGTTCCTGTGGTGACCAGACCCTCGCCCAATTGCCTACCATGCCCGTCGCCATGAATTTGCCATCGGAGGAGAAGGCCATCCTGCAGGGTAGTCCGGCTTTCATCCAGGAAGTCGGATTCAGGGCAAGTTGCCCCATCCGGAAACTCCAAAATGCCAGTGTGCCGTCGTCACTCCAGGTGACCAGGGTGGTGTCGTTGAGGAAATTCATGTACCGGATTGGAAAAGGCCCTGGGCTGAATCCCTGTCGTAAGAGATCCGATCGTGTGTTCAGCACGTGGAGGCTATGGCCTTTGGAATAGATGACCGCGCTGCGATCGGCAGCGATCACCGCGTCGTACAAGGTGTCGTCCTCCTGGCGGATCAGATCCACCTTTTGGGTAAGATCGGACCGTGTCTTGTAAAGTCGGCTGTTGCTGTTGAAATAGATGAAACCATCCGCGATGCTGAACAGGACAAACCGGATACCGGCGTAATCCGGAGAGTAAATCGACTGAACGAAATTGTCCTTCTGAAAATCGTAGATGCGGATCTCTCCGTCGAAGGTCGAACTGATCAGGAGTTGTCCGTTCGAATTGAACGAAAGCGTGTTGACAGGCGCCTGATGGGCTTTGATCTTACGAAAGACCTGTCCGGTGCTTGCATCCCGGAAATAGAGGTTGCCATCCCGGTCACCGTTGATCACCATCTTTCCTTCCGGGTGACGCGCCATGACGGTCACACCAGCGGCATTATCCGAAAACCTGGCTTGCGGTCGGAACAACTGCCCGGTGGATCGGGGCAGGCTCAGCAGGCAGCAAGCAAGGTAAACGAGCAGAAACGGTGATCTCATGCAATCCCGTAAAGTTACCGGGGACTATTGCATTCCAGGAGGCAATGTGAACGGAATTATCACAATCGGATGTTCAATTCCCTAATCAAACACAACGGTTCATCGCCCGCCCATCGTCAGCCGGTAGCCCGCATACGCGAACAAGATCCCTACTAAGGTAGAGGAGCCGGCATAAAGCCCGGCCAGTTGCCAGTGACCGTTCCGGATCAGTTGAACGGATTCCAACCCGAATGCGGAGAACGTAGTGAATCCTCCCAGTAAGCCGGTGAAGAGGAACAATCGCGCCGATACCTCAAAAGGATTGCGTTCGTTCATGCCGGCCAACAAGCCAATGACCAGGCAGCCGGTGAGGTTGATGGCAAAGGTTCCCCAGGGGAAGAGTGGTTGCTCAAGCGTCCGGTTGATCCACAAACCGGTACCATAGCGGGCGATAGTGCCCATGGCACCTCCTAGGGCTAACAGCAGGACATTGTTCATGCGATAATCGGGCAAGATGGCAAGGCCAAGGTAATAGTTTGACGAACGATGTTTACCAGTGCCCACATGAGGTTATAAAATGCAAAACCCCGGCGAGTTGCCGGGGTTTTAAAAAGATCAGGGTACTGATTAGAATTTGTAACCGAAGCCTACGCCCAGGATCTGACGGTATTGGGTCCGTTGGATGACGTTGTGGTCGTACACGACGGTTGCGATGAAGGAGGTCGTGAGGAATTTGTTCACTTTCATCAATAAGCCGGTTTCCCAGTTGACGTCGATGTTCTTCCGGTTATTCTCGTCCTCATCGGTGTAGTTGTTGAAGAGTTCGAGGCGGGAGGCAAGGGTCACATTCTCGAAGATCTCTTTCTTGAAGTTCATGTTGAGGTAGGCGCCGAACTCGGATCGTACTTTTTCGCCGGTGCCTTTGTTGAGGTTGCCGTTGGCGTCGGTAGTCGCCGCCTTTACGCCGTAAGCTCCGAGATCGGCCAGGTCCTGGTCGTTCACGATGACGAATCGGGAGGAAACCGGGGAGAAGAATACCTCAAAATAGTCGACCGGCTTGTAGTTCATACCGAGCGCAAGCGTCAGGTAGGCTGGCGTGAGAAATCGGGAGATGACCACCGAGTCGTTCGGGTAGTTATAACCGTTCGCTACCTGGCTCTTGAAGTTGAGGATGGCACTGTAGAACCATTTGCTCTCCGGCTTGACGCGATAACCGAATTTGGAGGTAAAGTCAATGCGGTCGTCGTTCTTTCGCAAAGGATCGGTGCCGTTCTTCAACAAAGCATAGGCAAGGAGCAGGTTATTGTCCCATTGGGTACGGTTCTTCGCGTAGTTGGCGAAAACGTTGGCATTGGCGGCGATGGAGATGGAATTATCGCCACCCGGTGCCCAGTGGGAAAGGCTGATCTGAGAGAAGTTGATGCCAATGAATCCGCCGGTCTTCCAGGAGGTGTCGGAGGCAGCAGCTCCTTTTAAGGTGTCGCCGGTGATGGCCGAGATCTTGTTAACGTCGGTAGCCTGACCGAAGATAACGATGGTTAAAGTGCTGAATATCAGCGTAAAATAGATGTTTCGCAGTTTCATTCTTTCGTTGGTTTTAGCGGGTGCAAAGAAAAGCAAAAAGGAGGCGGTGGACATTCCCAACGCCTCCTTTTCTACTGATGTTGATCACTTTTTAAGCAGGTCCCGGATCTCGGTCAGGAGTACTTCCTCTTTAGTTGGTCCGGGAGGTGGAGCGGGAGCTGGTTCATCGGCCTTGCGCATCCGGTTGACAGCCTTGACGACCATGAAGATCGCAAAGGCGATGATGGTGAATTCGAACAATACCTGGATAAAGTTTCCGATGTTGATGCTGACAGCCGGGATGGCTTTACCGGCGGCGTCCACCGCGGCTTCCTTGATCGTCAGCTTGATCTCCGAAAAATTAACTCCACCGATCAGCAGCCCGATGGGCGGCATGATGATATCCGACACCAACGAGTTGACGATCTTCCCAAAGGCTCCGCCGATCACGACACCGACGGCCAGGTCGATCACGTTTCCTTTGTTGATGAAATCCTTGAATTCTGAAATGAGTCCCATGGTTGTGGTGTTTTGGTCAGGTTGAAAGTAAGAAGTCTTTTTATGCGAGTCAAATCAGCGGCTTGAAGTATCGTTATGCATAACGCCTAAATATTCGGAAATTCGCGGCGTGATTACCCTGCACCAAGTCCGCTTCGCTTTCGGCGGACGTTATTTGCTCGATGGCGCTTCCTGGCAGATCAATCCCGGTGAAAAGATCGGACTCATTGGACGAAACGGGACCGGTAAATCGACCTTGTTACGGATCATCAACGAAGAGTACAGCATTGAATCCGGGACGCTCCAGAAAATGCGGGGACTCCGCATCGCTTTTTTCAACCAGGATCTGCTCAGCTACGACACGGAGAACTCGGTGTTATCAGTCGCGCTGGAAGCGTTTCCCGAGCAACTCGAACTCGACGAGCGGATCCATCGGATTGTCCATCGCCTGGAAACCGAACATGACAACGAAGCCCTGCTGCATGAATTGCACGATGCACAGGAACGCTTCGCGATGATCGATGGTTACCAGTTCAGGCAAAACGCGGCGACGGTATTGGAGGGCTTGGGTTTCACCACCCGCGATCTGGAACGACCCTTTCGGGAGTTCAGCGGCGGCTGGCGGATGCGCGCCCTGCTGGCGAGAATGATGCTGCGCGATCCGGACATGTTGCTGCTCGATGAGCCGACCAACCACCTGGATCTTCCATCCATCGAATGGCTGGAGAACTACCTGAAGAGTTACCAGGGAACGGTGATCGTGGTTTCCCACGACCGCTGGTTCCTGGATCGCATTGTCAATAAGATCGCCGAAATCGACCAGCGAAAGATCTCGCTCTATTCGGGTAATTTTTCCGAGTACATCGACCAGAAATCGCAACGCCTCGCTTTGCAGGAAGCAGCCTACCGCAATCAGCAGAAGTTCCTCGAAGAACAGAACAAGTTGATCGACCGTTTTCGGGCCAAGGCTTCCAAAGCCAGCATGGCGCAATCGCGTATCAAGATGCTCGAACGGATGGAGAAGGTGGAGGCGGTGGATTCCGAAGCTCCCACCATCCGGATCCGTTTCGATGCCGCCCGACAGCCGGGTAAGATCATTTCGCATTTGATCATCCAGGACAAGCGCTTCGGCGATAATGTCCTCCTGCACGATACCGAGGCCATGATCCGCCGGGGCGATAAGATCGCGCTGATCGGTGCGAACGGGAAAGGGAAATCCACCCTCCTGCGCATGATCAATGGCAGCGAACCCTACGACGGGAAAGCCGAGACGGTCTATAATGTAGATGCCGCCTTTTATGCGCAGCATCAGTTGGAGTCTTTGCACCTGCAAAACGACCTGTTGACCGAACTGCAGTCGTTCGCTCCGGAGAAGAAGGAATCCGAATTGCGGGGGATCCTTGGATCGTTCCTCTTTTCGGGTGACGATGTGTTCAAAAAGATCAGCGTATTGTCGGGTGGAGAGAAGGCGAGGATCGCGTTAGCCAAGGTGTTGTTGTCAAAGGCGAACTTTCTCCTGCTCGACGAACCGACTAACCACCTCGACATGGCGACGGTTTCCATGCTGGTGGATGTCTTGAACGATTACGAAGGGTCGTTCCTCGTCGTTTCCCACGACCGCCATTTCCTCAGTTGCGTAGCCAACAGGATCTGGTGGATCGAGGACCAGCATTTGCGTACCTACGAGGGGTCCTACGAGGAGTACGAAGAGTGGAAGACGCGGCAGTTGAAGGCCGAAGCGGTTGCGGCAAAAAAGCAGCCGGTTCAGCAAAAGGTCGAAAAACCGAAGCCGGAGCGGAGTGACGAGGAAAAGAAGCAGCGTCAGCGAACACAGAAGAAATTCGACAAACTGGAAGAGGAGCTCGAACAACTCCGGCAGTCGCGTCACGAACTGGAGAACCTTTTGGCCCGCCCCGAAGTATACAGCGATCCCGGCAAGTTCCAGGATCACCTCGACCGTTTTAACCGTATCGACGCCGATTTTCAGGCAAAGACGCGGGAGTGGGAGGAACTCTTCGAGCAGTTGTCCGGGATGGAATAAATCCTAACTTGCGTGAACCTGCGCATGGTTTTCCAACATCGATCCCGAACTGCCGACTCCGGCAGGGATCCTCAACGAAGCCGAATCCTGCGTTTTACGCGGCTTTCGGCCTTCCTGGAGGCTTTCCTGTTTCTGTGTATCCTGTTTTTCCTGCTCTGCCAGTTCGGGTCATTCTGAGGCCATTCAGCCCTTTTTTTATCGGATGACGCTAGTCCATTGCGTCCCGTCATTCACCCGTTCTCCGGCGACGTTGGTCAAATACATTTCCGGATTTACGTGCTGATTTTTACATTTGGTTTGCTTGCCAAGGCGGACCATTATGATCACACAAGTAACCTCCGGAATCAAAGTCAGTGTGGAGACCTTCTACCGGCCGGATCAGAGCAATCCCTTGCTCAACCAGTACGTTTTCGCTTACCGGATTACGATCACCAACAACAGTGATTTTTCGGTACAGCTCCGTCGCCGCCATTGGTTCATCATCGACTCCAGCGCCACCAACCGCGAAGTGGAAGGCGAGGGTGTGGTCGGCGAACTGCCGATCCTTGGGACGGGTGAATCCTATCAGTACGTGTCGGGTTGCAACCTCGACTCGGAACTC
>ERZ724514.1422-NODE-1422-length-10569-cov-8.122408_pt1 | contig 10569 bp, 5 predicted proteins | sample MGYA00376047_ERZ724514 | MGnify/ENA primary metagenome ERZ724514 (study PRJEB28724, sample SAMN07190883) | activated sludge metagenome | isolation source: activated sludge of sewage treatment plant in Hong Hong | place: Hong Kong | collected 2016-03-17 ...
TCGCGGCTGCCTTTCTTCACTTTGTAAAGCGGCGGCTGCGCGATGTAGATGAAGTGCTTTCGGTCGAGCGATCCGTCGAGCAGCTCTTTGTACTGACGATAAAAGAACGTGAGCAGCAGCGTCCGAATGTGGCTACCGTCGACGTCGGCGTCGGTCATGATGACGATGCGGTGATAGCGCAGCTTCGCGACGTCTTTGCTTTCCCCGACGCCACAGCCAAGCGCCGTGATGAGCGTCACGATTTCCTGCGACGACAGCATCTTGTCGAGCCGCGCTTTTTCGACGTTTAGGATCTTGCCCTTGAGCGGCAAAATCGCTTGCGTCCGACGGTCCCGACCTTGCTTCGCGGATCCACCTGCCGAGTCACCCTCGACGATGAACAGCTCACACAGCGCCGGATCGCGTTCCTGACAGTCGGCCAGCTTTCCAGGCAGCGACAGCGACTCCAGCGCACCTTTGCGCTGCACCATCTCACGCGCTTTGCGAGCCGCCTCTCGGGCTCGCGCCGCCAGCATGCTCTTGCCGATGATGGCGCGTGCTTCGCGTGGATGCTCTTCCAGCCACTCAGCCAGCCTGTCACCGATGACGGAGTTTACAATTCCCGTCACTTCCGACGACACCAGCCGATCTTTGGTCTGGTTTGAAAACTTGGGATCGGGGTGCTTGATAGACACCACAGCGACGAGACCTTCTGCCAAGTCCGCGCCCGAAAGACCGTTTTTCATGTCTTTGAGCAGGTTGTTGGCCGTCGCGTAGCTGTTGATGGTTCTCGTCAGCGCCTGCCGAAAGCCGGTTAGGTGAGATCCACCGTCGCGGTTCCGAATGTTGTTCGTAAAGCAGATGACGCTCTCGGAAAAGCTGTCGTTCCACTGAATCGCAGCCTCGGCAACCACCTCGGCTTCGTCAATGTCCGGGTGAGGCTGCACGCCCGCCAGAAAGATCGGCTCGGGAATGACCAGCTCTTTGGCGACGTTCAAGTCCTTGACGAAGCTTGAAATGCCGCCTTCGGAAAACATGTCGGCTCTTTTGTCGGTACGCTCGTCGAAAAGAACGATCCGCAGACGCGGGTTCAGAAACGACAGCTCGCGAAGCCGCTGATGCAGCGTCTCGTAGGAATACTCGACGGTGGTGAAGATCTCAGCGTCGGCCTTGAACGTCACCGTGGTTCCGGTCTTGTCCGACGTACCGTCCTCGATCAGCGCCGTCACCGGGGCGCCCCGATGGTATTCCTGACGGTAAATTTTTCCGTTTCGGTGAATCTCTAGCTTCAGCCACTCCGACAGCGCATTCACCGCCGAGACACCGACGCCGTGAAGTCCGCCCGAGACCTTGTAGCTCTTTTTGTCGAACTTTCCACCGGCGTGAAGCACCGTCATGATGACTTCGGGTGTTGGCCGATTTTCCGTCGGATGCATATCCGTCGGCATGCCACGCCCGTCGTCCTTGACCCTCACCGAGTTGTCCGCGTGGATGGTCACTTCGATGCTTTTGCAGTGACCGGCCAGGGCTTCGTCGACGGAGTTATCAACGACCTCGTAGACCATGTGGTGAAGGCCGGTTCCGTCGTCGGTGTCACCGATGTACATACCCGGGCGCTTACGGACCGCATCTAGGCCTTTCAGAACCTGGATGTTTTCACCGGTGTAGCTGTCTTTAGCTGGCGCAGAACCCGCAGCGACGTCGCTCTCCGCAGGATTTCCGACCTTTTCATTCGTCGCAGACAACGAAAGCTCCTCGATTTACCCGGCAGCCGGACTCGACTTGGCCGCCAAAAGAGGTCGCAACGTAGCACATGTTTCCCTATCTTTCGTCCAATTTCGCGACGGCTCGACGGCGACGCTTAGCAAGCCAGCTCGTCCGAGCACAGCCCACCGCGATCCATCCGCACGTCGAGTCGGTCGTGGTCGAGCTTTACGTGCTCTGGACTCGTCGTGGTGATGAACACCTGACTCGGCATGGCGCGCAAAAAATCGAACAGATAGCCGTTTCGCTGCGCATCCAGCTCGCTCGATACATCGTCGAGCAGCAGCACCGGCGGATCACCGTGCAGACAAAACAGGTGCTGAATTTCCGTGATCTTCAGCGCCAGCACGAGCGCGCGAACCTGACCTTGGCTGGCGTGTAGCGATGCGTCTCGTCCGTCGAGCCCAATGACCATGTCGTCGCCGTGCGGTCCGCTGTGGGTAAAGCCACGAATCCGGTCCCGCTTTCTGTCTCGCTCGAGCTGATCAAACAGGATCGACTGAAGCTCGCTGTGACTGGCTACTTCGACGTCGCGACTGCTGACTTTGGGACGATATTCGAGGCTGGCGCGCAGTCCGCTGCGACTGATTCGGTCAAACGTCGCTTCCACCTGCGGCGCAATCGTTCGCAGATAGTAGCGACGACGGTCAATCAGCCGAGCGCCAGCCATCGCAAGCTGCTCGCTATAGACCGAAAGCAGCGACTCACTGTCATCGCTCGATGGCTCGGTCGCTAGCTCGCCTTCGACGCCAAGCCCTGGACTTGGTCTTCGTCTCAGTCCCGACGCTGCGAGCATGCTCTTGAGCACCGCGTTGCGGCTCTTGAGCACCTGCTCGTAGGTTCTCACTTCGTCGAGATAGCCCGGACAAGTGTTCCAGATTGCGCGATCCAGAAACCGTCGTCGCTCCTCGGGAGATCCTTTGGGCAACAGCAGATCTTCGGGCGCAAACAGCACGACGTGAACGCCTTGAAAATAGTCGCTGTTTCGCGCTGACTTTCCGTCGCACAGCGCAACTTTTCGACTGGGCTTTGTCAGGATCTGAACCGCCAAGCGTCGCTCGACTTCGCCGTGACAGATGCTGGCGACGACCTCGGCTTTTTCACAGCCGAAGCGCACCAGGTCATCGAGCCTGCTGCGACGAAACGAACGCTGGGTGGCGAGAAGGAAGATCGACTCGAGCAGGTTGGTCTTGCCCTGCCCGTTGTCGCCGAAGATGACGTTTACGCGCGGATGCGGCTTGTACGCGACCTCGTGGAGGTTGCGAAAGTCGCTGGTATGTAGGCTGCGGACGAGCAAGCGCTCACAGGCGCATGGGCATGATGACGCCGAGATACTGGTTGCCGACGCCCTGCTTTTCGTCGAGCGGACGCAGCACACCCGGATCGAGGTCGCCGTTTAGCTCAAGCTGCACTTCCGGCGTATCGATTTCCGACAGCAGCTCAATCATGTACTTGGCGTTAAAGCCGATGTTGCAGTCGACGCCCTGGTAGCCGACATCCAGCTCTTCACGGCCTTGTCCGAGGTCGGGATTGTCCGACTCGATGCGCATCTGGCCGCTCGTGATGTTCATCCGCACGCCCCAGGTCTTTTCCGACGCCACAAGCACGATACGCTTGAGCGCATCAAACAGCTCCGAGCGCTTGACGACCACTCGTCGCTGATGATCACGCGGAATCACCTGCTCGTACGGAGGGAAGCTCGCTTCCGTCAGGCGAACCGACAGCACCGTCGCTCCCGTGCGCAGGAAAAAGTACTGGTTGTGGCTGGCGATTTCGACATTGCCGCCACTTCCTTCGAGCGCTCGACGAAGTTCCATCAGACCGCGACGAGGAATCACCACGCCCGGCATCAGCTTCGGCGCACCGGGCAGCGGTCGCTCACACTTGGACAGCCGGTGTCCGTCCGTCGACACCATACGAGCAAACGCTTGCTCTCCATCGCCATCACACTCGAGGAGCACGCCGTTTAGGTGGCTGCGCGTCTCGTCGGCGGAAATCGAAAAGAACGTCTTGGCAATCAAGTCGCGCAGCACCGCGCCATCGACGCGATAAAACTGGACATCTTTGTGCGGCGGCAGCTTCGGGAAGTCACGATCCGGCAGACCGACGACTTTGTAGTTGGCTTTGCCGCTCACCAGCTCCGCGTAGTTGTTGTCGGCGCGACGCAGGCTCAGCTTGTCACTCGGCAGCGACTTCACGATGTCGTGCAGATGCTTGGCTGAAGCGGTCAGACCACCCTCGGAGGTAACCTCACAGGGCAGCTCAGTGGTGACGGTGATGTTCAGGTCGGTGGCTGCCACGGTGATGCGGTCTGGCCCATCCGAGCGAAGCAGCACATTGGCCAAAATGGGCATGGTCGACTTTCTGTCAGCGATGCCCTGCGCGTAGTACAGCGCTTGGAGAAGCGCAGCCTTCTCGATTCTGAACTCCATCTGTTTCTCCAACCTTTTCGATTGTTTGAATCTGAGGCCAGGGGTTCTACCTGATCTGGATCTCTAGATCTATAGATCCAATTCGTATCCGTATTCGGGCCTGTGGATTTCTGGAAAACTATCCTAAGTCCTTGAAAATCAAGCACATCGCCTGTGGATGGCGGTGTGGGACACTGTGGATAAAGGACCGAGTCTTCCACAGGTTGCGGCTGATCCCACTTCATCCACTGCCCAGATCAGAGGGTTACCCACAATGTTATCCACAGCCCCACGCCTTGTCCGATGTCATACCTTAGGTGCGCGGAACACAGCAAGGGCGGCGATGTACACTTTTTCGACAGAGCCTCGTCAGACTGGCGAGCGCTACTATCCGTACGAAGCGGCAATCAGGCACAATTTGGTCAGAAGCACAGACGGAGAACACGGTGAATAGAGGCAGCAAGCTGTGGCGGAATGTGGTTCCTGTGGCGATGGTGATGACGGTGGGATGCTCCAAGCTGCTGCTGGAAAAGCCGCTGGAGCCCGGCACCTACGGAAGCAGTGAACCAGAGCTCAAGAGGCTGTGGAGCGACCTTCTGACGGCGGCCACGCGAGACGAGCGTCAGCGCGTGATCGAGATGATGACCTCGATGCGGATGTCGCAAGAAGAGCTGGCGACGCTGATTGGGGAAGACAAGGCGCGAAGGTTTTGGCCTCGCTATGACCTGCTGACCAAGCCGCTGTCGGGACCGATGCCGGCGGAGCTGGTGGCCAGCATCTACGAACATCACTACGACGATGTGGAAGTGACGCGCGTCGATACGCTGCCCACCGAGAGCATGAGCGACGCTGAGCGGGTGATGAAGCGAGCGCTGCTGACACCGACGCCGTTTTATCGTGTGCGTGTCGTTCGCAAAGGCCAGCCGTACGCGATTCGCTACGACTTCTTTGTCTATCAGCACGGCTTTTGGCGAACCGGACGTGAGCTGGGCAAGTACCTGGAGCCGCCGCCGATTGTGCCCGCGCAGGCCGCGCAGCCTTCGCCGCAGCCCGCGCAGCCAGTTTCGCCGCAGCCTGAACCACGGGTCATTCCTCCGACCTAGAGTTGGCGGCGGTTGACGCATCGCGATCCCGTGCGTATGCTGCCTTTGCCCTTGGTTGTCCCCAGTTCGGGGGCGTAACGGTTTCGACGGGGGTGATCTGAGTAGACGGTTGCGTGTCGAGGATTCGTTACCTCGTAAATCCAGCGGAAAAATCCGAAACGCGAACGATAACGCGTACGCTCTCGCTGCTTAATAACCAGACAGAGAGCCGCTCCCCTTAAGTAGTTCTCGCGACTTGAGACGGGGTGTCAAAATAAACGAGATAGCTCCCTCGATGTTCACCGCGAGGACAGCGAAACCTAAGGTGAAATAGCCCAAGGGATTTTTTGTCGGTGGAGAGTCCCAGCGGGTGAAACAAACACCGACTACACACGTAGTAGCCCCTGCCAAGCACTTTCGGACCCGGGTTCGACTCCCGGCGCCTCCAAGGAAAGCCCACCGATGACCTGATGGTGTCGGTGGGCTTTTTTCGTTTTGTGCGGCGTTGCGTCAGTGCTGGACGAATGGAAAGGGACGGCTGAGCGACTACGGCTGAGCGGGCTGAGCGGGCTGAGCGGGCTGTGCAACCTGGCGAGGCTTGCGACCGGGCCAAAACATCAGCAGTGAGCCGCCCACCGCAAGGCCGATGCCAGCACCCAGCAGTCCGCCGCCAATCGCTCGAGTGTCGTACAGCAGCTCGCACGGCTGACCACTCGGTGGGGCAGGGCGATCTCCGCAGGTTCCATGCTGCGCCAGCGCTGAGCTGCCCAGTCCTGCCAGCGTGATGCCCGACACAAGCCCAATGCCACCGACCACCCAGCGCGCGCTGCGAGAGCGATTCGATTCTCCAGGCAGGGTCACAAGCTGAGGCGGCGGCGGCGGAACCGGCTGCGCACGTTGGGAAAGCTGCGCCGACAGCTGCGCGGTGGCTCCTTGGGCGACGGAGATGTTTGCGTGATAGGGATCGTGCTGCTGAAGCTCGAGCGTGACTTGGTGCGGACCCGCCAGCGTAATGCGATCCAGCGGCGTATGACCGAGCACGCGCCCATCGACGGTCACTTTCGCTTGCGGCGGTGTCGATTCAATGTGCAGCGTTCCACGCGGATGACTGAGCGCTTTTTGAAACAGCTTTCGCGTCAGTGCCGAAGTCGAAGCCGCCAGTCCATCCGCCGCAAACGTCTCTTCGATTCGCGCTGCAATCAGGCCGCTCGCGATGTCGGTTAGCTCGGCGTGAATCGACACCTGCTGCGGCGAGCCATGGACTTTGATCGAATACGACAGCTCGAAGCGAACATCAGCCTGCTGCGCCAGTCGGTCCAGACACGGTGTCGACGTCAGACAGGTCGAAGGCTCGTTGGCGAGCAGCGGTGCCACCTTTTCCGGCGGCAACAGGATCGTGTGCTCGCTGCGTGCGACGGTTCCAATCGACTCTTCGACGAGCTTCTTTTGTTCCGCAGACAGGCTCGACGCATCCATCGACAAGATGGCGAGCGAGTTGATCGTCAGCACCGCAATCAGCGAACCAGCGCCACCTGCCGTCAAGTGAAGCTCGGCATTTCGTCCGTCGGGTACCGTCAGCGGATCACTTTCCCACGACGCGGACTTGGCTTCCAGACGATAGCGATGTGGTCCCGGCGACAGAAGCAGTGGACGACTCAGCGGTAGCGATCCGAGAAGCCGACCATCCACCAGCAGAAACGAGCCCGCCGGGCCCGAAACGGTGACTTCACTGACCGTCGAAGGAATCGCGTTGACTTGTTTGCGCAGCGACTCCAGTGATGCGTCGTCGGTGCCAGCCACACCCGCTTCCAAATAGCGGTGATACAGATCCGCAGCGACGATGGCTTGACCTTGGGACTCGGCGACTTTGCCCAAGTGGAACAGCAGCTCGGGCGTCGGCTTCAGACGAAACGCTTGCTCAAACAGCGACTGCGCCTTGGGAAAGTCCTTCGCTGCGAGCGCTTCTTGTCCATCGGCAATCAGCTTGTTTTGTCTGTCGGCGAGCGGTCCTCGGTTCGCTGGATTTGTCGCCACTTGGGGTCGAGCCGGAAGCGGAGCCGCCATCGCACTGACCGCAAGCAAGCCAATCACCGAGCAGGCGCTCAGCGTGGCTTTGGCTGTCAGCGTCACGACACCGCTTGCTACGGACATTGTCTCACGGGCGTGGTGACGCCAGCGTAGATGGACATCACCTTGGACTTGCCGCCACCGAGGCTGATCAAGTGCTCACCCGGCGGCAAAAAGTGCTCTTCGGTGAGCTTACACTTGCCTTCTTTGAGCGTGAAAATCTGGATGCGACCCATCCGAGGAGCCAGCTTCGCCACCGACGAGCGCACCGCTTGGGTCGTTTCTCCTCGCTGCTGCGACGGCGGAAGGTTCAGATACTTGACGTATTCGTTCATCGCTTCGCGCCACTGACCGCGTGCGTCGTACAGCCGAGCCTGCAAAAACAGCAGCTCCGACAGAAGCTGAGGCCGCGCGCCCGTTCGCATTCCAACCCGTCGCGCCTTGTCGATGAGCGGCTGAGCCCGCGTCAGATCTTTTTGCCGAATCGCGTCGCTCGCGTCGTGAACCAGCTGCTCGGTCAGCGTTCCGAGCAGCTTCACCGTCACGGTCTGTCCCGCGATCACTTGCACATCTTGTCCGCCGCCCACCGACGTGACGCGATGCTTGCCAACCGGCAGCGAAAGCGGCTTGTCCGCGACGAGCTGCGGCGAACCTTTGTCGATCTGAACGCGCAGACCTTCTTCCCCGACGAGCTGAACCAGACCCGTTCCACTTGAAACCGGCTGTGGATCTTGCGTCGTCGTCGTTCCGGCATCTTGCGAAGGCTTGTCTTGCGCTGGCTTTTCCGACGAAGGCTTGTCTTGCGAGGGCTTTTCCAACACAGGCTTTTCCGTCAGGACTTGCGGATTTTGACGGCTTAGCTCCGACAGAAGCTGGGTTGCGCGCGACCGGACAATCACATCCGAGTCATTTCGCAGAATACGCAGCGACGGCAAAAACGAAGCATCTTTGGTGCGCTGATACAGGCTGAAGGCCACCTCGGCGGCGCGACGACGAACCACCGCCGCAGGATCGGTCGTCAGGCTCGGCAGCAGCTTCTTCGCCGCTTTCGCCGGAAGATCCGTCAGCGTTCCTAGCATCGCGTGACGCTCTGCGACGCTGGCTCCAAGCAGCACACTCGACGGCGGAGGCTCCGCTTCTTCCCCCAGCTTGCTCAGCAGCCCGTACGCTGTCACCGCATCAACTTCCGACGACACCGCGACCTCACGCAGCACCGGGATTGCCTTCTTGTTGCCCTTTTGCGCCAGCTTTTTCGCCGCTGCAAAGCGAACCTTGCTGTCGGAATCTTCCAGTCCTTTGAGCAGCAGCTCCTCATCCGACGAGTCGCTTAGCTCGACCGCCTGACGACGAACCACCGCATCTGCCGACTGAATGCCACCGCGCATCATCGCTGACTGACTGCGATCGCCCATGCTGAGCAGTGCGCCGCTGGCTGCTACGCGCTCTCGCTCGTCGCTGCTTTGCAGAAGCTTTCGCACCTTTTCAACCGCTTGCTTGGGCGCTTCCACTTCGCCACGCCGAATCAGTTCCGACGACACCTTGCCAACTGCTTGCGCTGCCGCGACGCGAACGTCTTTGTCCGAATCGGAAAGTCCCGACGACAGTGCCGACAGCGCTTCTTTGCCACCACGATCCGACAGTGCTGCGACGGCGCTCTTGCGGACGTTGATCGAGCGATCTTCCATCGCTTTGCGCAGCGCATCCATGCTGCCACCGCTCGACTCATTGCCGAGCAGAAGCACCGCCAGCTCTCGGGTCGAATCGCTGCCGCTGCCCAGCGCGGACTTGGCCCAGCTGAGCGAAAGCTCCTCGGGCGGCGCTTGATTTCCAGTGGCCAGCAGCAAGATCGCTCCGGCGGTGGTGTAGCGAAGTCGCTTGCTGATGTTGCGCTCTCCGAGCAGCAGCGCCAGCCGACTCGCATCTTCCGACTTGCCACAGTCCGCCAGACCTTCGACCGCCACTTCTCGTGCCGTATCCGGCTGTTTGTCGTCGCTGCTGCTCTTTTCGAGCAGACCTTGACCGCTCACATCGCCAAGCTGCGCCAAAAACCGCACCGCTTTGAGCTGATCCGGTCCGTCCGTCTGCGCGCTGCGATCCAGCCAGTCGCGCGCGCCTGAGTCACCGAGCCGCGCCAGCTGATACGCCAGCTTCGCTTTGTCCGTCGCCGCCACTCTTCCTTCGAACAGCTGTCGTAGCTTGCCCAGCGCTTGGCTGTCACCGCCTCGGGCCAGCGAGACAAGCGGTGCAAGCATCGTCGGCTGAGGCTCGCCCTGCGTCGCTTTTTGTAGCAGCGCCATCGCCGCCGTGTCGCCTTGTTCCGCCAGTCGCAGCGCCGATTCCAGCTTCGTCAGCTCGTCGCTCTGGGTAAGCAGCGTTCGCAGCGTCTCCGGTCCGCGCGGATTGGACAGCTTTCCGAGCGCCGACGCCACTTCCAGCGTGGTCTTCGGCGACGGGCTCTTGTCGAGCGTCGTCAGAAGATCCGGTTCCAGCGCAACGACGCCCAGCTCACCAATCGTCTTGGCTGCCGCCGCTTGCACCGTCGGCTGTCCGTCTTGCAGTAGCGGCTGCGCCATCGCGCCAATGCCCGAGTCACGACTCAGCTCCAGCGCACGCAGCGCCAGGCTTCGTTCCGTCGGATCGCCCGCTGACAGACCGGATCGAATCACGCGCAGCGCTTGATCACGAGCCTCGGACAGCGTCGGCACATGAACCACGCGCCAGATGCCCAGACCCGCGACGAAAAGCACGATCACGCACGCCGCACCAGCCGCAGCCATCAGCGCCGGACTGATTCGACGACGACTGGCTTTGACGATCGCGCCCAGCTCGCTTGCGACCTCGGCCATCGTCGGACGCTGCGTCGGTTCAAGCGCCATCATCCGCGCAATCAGCTGCGACAGCTTGAGCGGAACCGCTTTGCTTAGCTCGTGCAGCGGCGTCGCTTGCTTGGCAATCAGCGCGAGCGAGTTCGTCTCATACGGCAGCTTGCCCGACAGAAGCTCGTACAGCACCAGACCGAACGAAAAGACATCGGCTCGTCCGTCGACATCTTCCGCGCCACCGTGCTGCTCGGGCGCCATATACAGCGGCGTTCCCAGGTACGATCCAGCGGCGGTGCGAACCCCGCGCTTGCCCGGTTCAGTCACCGGCGGCACCGACGGCGTCGTTCGACGCGCCACCTTCGCTATCCCGAAGTCGAGGATCTTCACTCGATCTTCCGTCGGACGCACCGGGTCCGGCACCAGCATCAGGTTTTCCGGCTTCAA
>ERZ724514.1429-NODE-1429-length-10536-cov-8.607766_pt1 | contig 10536 bp, 11 predicted proteins | sample MGYA00376047_ERZ724514 | MGnify/ENA primary metagenome ERZ724514 (study PRJEB28724, sample SAMN07190883) | activated sludge metagenome | isolation source: activated sludge of sewage treatment plant in Hong Hong | place: Hong Kong | collected 2016-03-17 ...
TCAGTTCGCTGTCCGGCGGCGAGCGCAACCGCCTGCTGCTGGCCCGCCTGTTTGCCAAACCGGCCAACGTACTGGTTCTCGACGAGCCGACCAACGACCTCGACATCGAAACGCTGGAACTGCTCGAGGAATTGCTCGCCAACTACGACGGGACGCTGTTCCTCGTCAGCCATGACCGAACCTTCCTCGACAACGTGGTGACCCAGACCATCGCCGCCGAGGGCGACGGCTACTGGAAGGAATACGCCGGCGGCTACAGCGACTGGGCGGCGTACAAGGCGAGCGTGGCCAGGGAGGCGGCGAGGCCGAAGGTCGAGAACAGGCCGGCGGTCAAGGCTTCCGAGCCGGCCAGAGGCAGGGGCGACAAGCTGTCGTGGAAGGAGCAGCGCGAGCTCGAGGCGCTGCCGGGCCAGATTGCCCTACTCGAGAGTGAACAGGCCGAACTGACCAGTCGTATCGGGGATGCGGCGATCTACCAGAGCGATCCGCAGGCGGCGCAGAAGGCGGCCGAGCGGCTGGCCATCATCGACGATGAACTGATGGCGCTGCTCGAGCGCTGGGAAGCGCTCGAAGCGCGTGCCGGGAACCCCGCATGAACCGCATGTTCGGAAGGAATTCCGGGAATTTTCTCGCTTGAACAAGCCAACCTGACGACGCCGCTGGTCATCCTGATTGCCGGGAGCATCATCCTGACCCTGGCGAGTGGCGTCCGCCACATCGGCGGCCGGTTCCTGCGCCGATGACCGCCGACCGCGGCTGGTGCCGGAAGCCTTCTCGTTCGCCTTCGCGCTGCAGAACCTCATCCGGGGGGTGACCGTTATTGCCGGCACGGCCAACGTGCGATAATGCCGGCTGCTCAGTCATTTCCTTGCCGCCATGCGCTACGCCATCATTCCCGTCACTCCCTTCGAGCAGAACTGCACCATCTTCTGGTGCGAAAAGACCCGCCAGGCGGCGGTCATCGACCCGGGGGGCGACATCGAGCGCGTCCTCAACTTCCTCGATCAGGAGAAGCTGACGCTGGCGAAAATACTCGTCACCCATGGCCATATTGACCATGCCGGCGGCGTGGCCGCGCTGGCGGCGCGTACCGGCGTGCCGATCGAGGGGCCGCAGGAGGAAGACCGTTTCTGGATCCAGAGCATGCCGCAGCAAAGCAAGATGTTCGGCGTGTCGAGCGCGCTCAGCTTCGAACCGGACCGCTGGCTGCATGCCGGCGACAAGGTCAATTTCGGCGAAGTCGAACTCGCTGTCCTGCATTGCCCCGGCCACACGCCTGGCCACGTGGTTTTCTACCATGAGCCGAGCCGGCTGGCGCAGGTCGGGGACGTGCTATTCCAGGGGTCGATCGGCCGCACCGACTTCCCCCGTGGCGACTACGACACGCTGATCCGCTCGATCAAGGAGCAGCTGTTCCCGCTCGGCGACGATGTCGAATTCATCTGCGGGCACGGCCCGATGTCCACCCTCGGTGAAGAGCGGCGCCATAACCCCTTCCTGAGCGGAAGATACGGCTGATTCCATTTCCGGACCAACCGTGACTTTGTCGACTTCACCTTGCCGTGCAAGTTGCACTGTCTGCGGCTCGCCTTCGCGTCACGATTGCTCCGGAAACGGAATCCTCGCCGACTTCCGGATTCGGCTGCTGCGGTCCACGCTGTTTTCCGGCCGATTTCCACGGAGGCCGCGATGATTCCTCCGTACTGGCAGCAGGCCGCGCGCGAACTGGCAGCGAACGACGAGCGCATGGGCGAACTGGTCGAACGCTATTCCGGCCTCGGTCTGATTTCGCGTGGCGACCCGTTCGCCACGCTGGCGCGATCGATCGTCGGGCAGCAGATCTCGGTGAAGGCGGCGGATGCGGTGTGGGGGCGCTTTGTCGCGGCGCTTGCCGACGTCTCGCCGCAGGCCGTTCTCGCCGCCGGCGAGGAGGGTCTCGCCGGTTGCGGCCTGTCACGGCGTAAGAGCGAGTACGTGCGCGATCTGGCGGCGCATTTTGTCGCCGGGCGACTCGATCCATCCGCCTGGGCTGCGCTCGATGACGAGGCGCTGATTGGCGCGCTCACCGACGTTCGGGGCATAGGCCGGTGGACCGCCGAGATGTTCCTGATCTTCAACCAGTTGCGTCCGGATGTTTTCCCTGTCGACGATCTCGGCCTGCAGCGGGCGGTCTTCGAGCGCTACTTTGCCGGCGCCAGGCAGCCGCGTCAGGTGCTCGCCGAGTTTGGCGAGCGCTGGCGGCCCTGGCGCTCGGTCGCGACCTGGCACCTGTGGCGCAGCTTGGATCCGCTGCCGGTCGAGTATTGAGCCGGGCGTTTCGGGCTTTGGGTTAGAATACGCGCCAAACAGGAAAACGGTCTGTCCATGAAAACAACCTTTCTCGACTTCGAACAGTCGATTGCCGAACTCGAATCCAAGATCGAAGAGTTGCGCTTTGTCCAGGATGATTCGGCCGTCGACATCGCCGAAGAAATCGAGCGGCTGGAGAAGAAGAGCGCGCAACTGACCAAGGACATCTATGTCAAGTTGACGCCGTGGCAGATTTCCCAGGTGGCGCGCCACCCGCAGCGCCCTTACACGCTGGATTACCTGGCGCTGATCTTCACCGATTTCGAGGAACTCCACGGCGATCGCGCCTTTGCCGACGATCACGCCATCGTCGGCGGCCTGGCCCGTTTCAACGGCCAGCCGGTGATGGTGATCGGCCACCAGAAGGGGCGCGACACCAAGGAGAAGATTTTTCGCAATTTTGGCATGCCGCGTCCGGAAGGCTATCGCAAGGCGCTGCGCCTGATGAAGCTGGCCGAGAAATTCGGCCTGCCGGTGCTGACCTTTGTCGACACGCCGGGCGCCTACCCCGGCATCGATGCCGAGGAGCGTGGCCAGTCCGAGGCGATCGGCCGCAACCTCTACGTCATGGCCGAGCTCAAGGTGCCGGTCATCGTCACCATCATCGGCGAGGGCGGCTCCGGCGGCGCGCTGGCGATCGCGGTCGGCGACGTTCTGCAGATGTTGCAATACTCGACCTACTCGGTCATTTCTCCCGAGGGCTGCGCCTCGATTCTCTGGAAGAGTGCTGACAAGGCGCCCGAGGCGGCTGAAACCATGGGTATCACCGCGCCGCGCCTGAAGACGCTGGGACTGGTCGACAGGATCATCAACGAGCCGGTGGGTGGCGCGCATCGCGACCACGTGGCGATGGCGCAAACCTTGAAGAAGGCGCTTCAGGACGCGCTGACAAACGTCTCCGCGCTGTCGACCACGGAACTGCTCGCCAAGCGCTACGAGCGGCTGATGAGCTATGGCCGCTTCAAGGAACAGCCTGCAAAATAGCCTCCCGGCCAGGGTTGCCGCATTTCTCGCAACCCGCACGATGCCGGGCGAGAACATTTGCGTAGGACTCTCGGGTGGTTGCGATTCGGTCGTCCTCCTGCATGTTCTCGCTGTTCTTTGTCCGCGCGGGAATCTGCGCGCCGTTCACGTCCATCACGGCCTGTCGGAGAATGCCGATTGCTGGGCCGCTTTCTGCGCCGACTATTGCCGTGATCTCGGCATCGACCTGCTCGTCGAACGTGTCGAAGTCGACCGCCACAGTGGTCTCGGGCTCGAAGCGGCGGCACGCGAGGCGCGTTACCGGGTGTTTTCCGGGTCGGCCGGCGAATTGCTCCTGCTCGGGCATCATCAGGGCGACCAGGCGGAAACCCTGCTCTTCAACCTTCTGCGCGGCGCCGGGGTGGCCGGGGCGGCCGGCATTCCGGTGGAACGGCGCCGGCAACAGCTGCGTATCCTGCGCCCCCTGCTCGACGTGTCGCGCGACGCGATCGAAACCTATGCCCGCGATCACCAACTTGCCTGGGTGGACGACGAAAGTAACCGCGACACCGGGCTGTCGCGCAATTTCCTGCGCCACCGGGTGTTGACCGTGCTTGGCGCGCGCTTTCCCGCTGCTGAAAGGAATCTGGCGCAGGCGGCGGGACACTTCGCCGAGGCCGATGTCCTGCTCGGCGAACTGGCCCTCATCGATTGGCGGTCGGCTGCCGACGGCGAAGCCTTGAAGCTGGCGATGCTCCGTGAATTGTCCCTGCCGCGCCTGAAGAACCTGCTGCGCTACCGGCTGCGCCAGTTGGGCTGGCGTGCTCCCGCGGCGGTACGCCTCGATGAGTTTGCGCGACAGCTCCAGACCGCCGGCGCGGATCGTCATCCGGCGCTCGATCTCGCCGAGGGCACCTTGATTGCCGGTGGCGGCGTACTGCGCTGGGTCGCCCGCAGGTAACAATCTGTTACCAAGCGCCTTTCCGCCACAGGGACCCTTCAGTTACAATCTCAAAGTTATCTTCTTGCTGAACCACAGACCATGATTACCGGATCCATTGTCGCCATCGTTACACCCATGCACGAGGATGACAGCCTCGATTTGAATTCCCTGCGCAATCTGATCGACATGCATGTGCGCGAGGGTACCGATGCTATCGTCATCGTCGGCACCACCGGCGAGTCGCCGACCGTCGATGTCGCCGAGCACTGCGAGCTGATTCGCGTCACGGTCAACCATGCCGCCGGCCGGATTCCCGTGATTGCCGGCACCGGTGCCAATTCCACCGACGAAGCGATCGAGTTGACCGAGTACGCGAAGAGGGCCGGCGCCGACATGGCGCTTTCGGTTGTTCCCTACTACAACAAGCCGACTCAGGAAGGTCTCTATCGCCACTTCAAGGCGATCGCCGAGGCGGTCGAATTACCCATTCTGCTCTACAACGTCCCCGGCCGCACGGTGGCCGACATGTCCAATGACACCATCCTGCGCCTGGCGCAGGTGCCGGGTATCGTCGGTGTCAAGGACGCAACCGGCAACCTTGACCGTGCCTGCGACCTCATTGCCCGCGCCCCTGAGGGCTTCGCCCTCTACAGCGGCGACGACATGACCTGCGTCGCATCGATCATGCTCGGTTTCCACGGCAACATCTCGGTCACCGCCAACGTGGCGCCGCGCCTGATGCACGAGATGTGCGTCGCGGCCGCTGCCGGCGACGTCGCCCGCGCCCGCGAAATCCACTTCCGGCTGCTCGGCCTGCATCGCGACCTGTTCTGCGAAGCCAACCCGATTCCCGTGAAGTGGGCTGTCCAGCAACTCGGGCTGATGCCGGGCGGTATCCGCCTGCCGCTGACACCCCTGTCCGAAGCCAACCATGCCCGGGTTCTGGCTGCCATGCGCCATGCCGGCCTGCTCGCCTGACGGAGTGAACATGAATCATCGCCTTTCGTGGTCTGTTCCTGTACTGACATTGCTGGCCATTGTCGTCGGCGGATGCAGCATCGCTCCGGATTCAAAGAAGATCGAGTACAAGTCCGCGGGCAAGGTTCCTTCGCTCGAGGTCCCGCCGGATCTCACGCAGGTGACGCGTGACGACCGCTATGCGGTTCCGGATGCGGCAGGCAAGGGCAGCGCGACCTTCTCCGCCTATACTGCCGAACGCACGCCGGCGGCTCAGGCGAAAAATTCCGTCGTTCTGCCCCAGGTCGAAAAGGTCCGGGTCGAGCGTTCCGGTAACCAGCGCTGGCTGGTGGTGACCGCGCCCGCGGACAAGCTGTGGGGTCCGGTCAAGGATTTCTGGCAGGAGAACGGCTTCATCATCGCCATAGAACGGCCCGATGCCGGGGTGATGGAGACCGATTGGGCCGAGGACCGCGCCAAGATCGATGACGACATCATTCGCGGTACACTTGGAAAATTCCTGGATTCCCTTTATTCGACTGGTGAGCGCGACAAGTTCCGGACCCGCTTCGAACCCGGCGCGGAGCCAGGAACTACCGACATTTTCGTCAGCCACCGCGGCATGGAGGAAGTCTATACCTCAACCTCCAAGGATGAGACGCGCTGGCAACCGCGTCCCGCAAACCCGGAACTCGAGGCGGAGATGCTGCGGCGCCTGATGGTCAGCCTGGGGGCGGAAAACAAGCGCGCCGAAGCCAGCGTCGCCGCGGCCAAGGCCGAGCCGCGCGCCAGGCTGGCAAGCAGCAACGAAGGGAGCGGTACGCTGGAAGTTTACGAAAGGTTCGACCGTGCCTGGCGCCGGGTTGGTCTGGCTTTGGATCGTGTCGGATTTACCGTTGAGGACCGGGACCGCTCCAAGGGGCTCTACTACGTTCGCTATGTCGACCCGGATGCGAACCTCAAGAAGGGCACCGGCTGGCTCGACAAGCTGAGCTTCTGGAAGAGTTCCGAACCGGCGGGCAGCGGCAAGCCGCAGTACCGCATCCATGTCAGCGAATCGGGACAGAACAGTGTCGTTCAGGTTCTCTCCAGCGAGGGCGGCACCGACAAATCGGAAACCGCGAAAAGGATCCTGAGCCTGCTCTATCAGCAGCTGCAGTGATCCGTTACGCGTCGCTCGGTAGCGGCAGCGCAGGCAATGCGATGCTGGTCGAAAGCGGCGCAACCTGCCTGATGGTCGATTGCGGTTTCGGGCATCGCGAGATGCTGAGGCGTCTCGCGCGTCTCCGGCGTGATCCGGCAGACCTGAGCGGGATTCTGATCACCCACGAGCATGGTGACCATATCGGCGGCGTATTTCCGTTTGCCCGGCGCCATCGCCTGCCTGTCTGGTTGAGTCACGGAACCCTCGCGGCGTGCGTATCCGCGGCGGCCGACGTTGATGTGCGAATCATCGACAGCCATGTCGCGTTTGTGGTCGAAGCGCTGGAAATCCAGCCCTTTCCGGTTCCGCACGACGCCAGGGAGCCGGTTCAGTACGTGTTCTCGGACGGTGTCCGGCGACTGGGGCTGCTGACCGATGCCGGTGACGTCACCCCGCACATGCGCAACGTCCTGTCGGGAGTCGACGGACTGATCCTCGAATGCAATCACGATGCGGCACTGCTGGCTGCGTCGAACTATCCGCCATCATTGCAGCGTCGGATAGCCGGCCGTCTCGGTCATCTGGAGAACGGTGCGGCAGCGGGACTGTTGCGGGATATCGATTGCAGCAGGTTGCAGCACGTTGTTGCGGCGCATCTGAGCGAGCGCAACAACCATCCTTCGCTGGCAATTGGCGCCCTCGCGACAGTACTCGACGATGTCGCAGAGCGGGTCAGCGTGGCCTGTCAGGAAGCGGGCTTCAACTGGCGCCAACTGGCTTGACGGTCAACAAAAAAGCGGAGCCGCAGCCCCGCTTTTGCCGAAACCCGAATAATTACTTCTTGGCTTCCATGCCGGCCTGCTTGGCGGCTTCAATGGCAGTGCTTTCCTTGCCAGCCATGCCGGCTTGCTCAGCAGGCTTGGCGGCTTCCATGCCGGCTTGCGGCGCGGCCATGCCGGCTTGAGGAGCAGCAGCGCCGGCCATGCCAGCTTGTTCGGCAGGCTTGGCGGCTTCCATGCCGGCTTGCGGAGCAGCAGCCGGGGCCGGAGCGGCGGCGGCAGGAGCAGGCGCCGGAGCAGCAGCCTTCGGCTCTTCCTTCTTGCCACAGGCAGTCAGGGCAACGGCAAGCAGAGCAGCAACGAGAATAGACTTATTCATGGGGATATCCTTATCGACAAGAAGAAAAAGTAGGACAAATATCGATGGTCTTCAAGACCGATCGTCCGCGATTATATCAATTTTTCGAATCCGAGTAGAAAATGCGACGTTTCTGCCCGTGCTTGGCTTTCACAGGCCGAGCGTCGTCGGGGTGACCGGCGTCCCGCCTTCGGCCCAGATCTCGGCAAAGCGACGCCGATAGGGCATGACCTCGTCCGGCTCGTCGATCACCAGTTTGCCGCGCGGCTGATTGCGATCGAAGCGGATCAATGCGTGTGCGTCGTCGACCAGGATCATCGAATCACGCAGGTGACCGAGCTGTTCTGGCGTCTGTTGCGCTGCGCTGTTGTGGCTGTAGACGGTCAGCAAGCGCCGGATCAGCGGTTGTCGCTGCTGTAGCGGCTCGGTGTTGCGCAAGGCGATGCGCAGACAGTCAGGGTGTAGCGAGGCGAGGGGTGCCGCGAGCGCTTCGATGCGTTCCGGCGTCTCGAGGTGCAGCATGCCGAGGTCTTCGTCATAGATCCAAACCTGATTGCGTGCAAGAGCCAGGAGCCGGTCGAGCGCCGACTGGTATTCGTTCCAGGAAGTGACTAGTTCGCGAGACATGGTTCGAAGTTTAGACCATTGGTAGAATTTGTGCTTTTTCCGGAGGCGTTCATGCCGGTCGGCGTTATAGAGTCTCTCGACCAGGAAGCCCGTGGAATCACTTGCGCCGAAGGTAAAAAGATCTTCGTCGACGGCGCCCTTCCCGGTGAAATTGTAGAGTACGCCAGTTTCCGGAGAAAGCCCAGTTTTGAAGTTGCGCATCTGGTCCGTGTGCTCTCCGGTTCGCCTTCCAGAGTCAGGCCGCGCTGCGACTACTTCGGCATTTGCGGCGGATGCGCCATGCAGCACCTCGATCTGTCGGCGCAGGTCGCCGCAAAGCAGCGCTTTCTAGAGGACAGCCTCCGGGATATCGGCCGTGTTCGGGTCGTGCAGATCTTGTCGCCGATTCACGGTTCACCGTGGGGTTACCGTCACCGCGCCCGTCTCGGCGTGCGCAATGTACCGAAGAAGGGAGGCGTGCTGGTCGGCTTCCACGAGTGCCGCAGCAGCTACATAGCCGACATGCGCTCCTGTGCCGTGTTGCCGCAGCATGTCTCGGACCTGTTGCCGCCACTGCGCGAACTGGTCGCCGCCCTCTCCGTTTCCGAGCGCTTGCCGCAGATCGAAGTGGCCGTCGGCGAGGAATGTACCGCTCTGGTCCTGCGCATCCTCGAGCCGCTGACCGGCTATGACGAGGAACTCCTGAGACGGTTTGCCGATCGGCACGGCGTCGTTTTTTTCCTGCAGCCCAAGGGCCCAGATACGGTGTATCGCTTCTACCCGGTTTCCGGAGCGCGACTGTCGTATCTTCTCCCGGAATATGGTCTCGAATTCGAGTTCCGGCCAACCGACTTTACCCAGGTCAACCACGCGGTCAACCGTGTTCTGGTGCGCAGGACCCTGAGCCTGCTCGACCCGCGGCCTGGTGAGCGGATCGCCGATCTGTTCTGCGGCCTGGGCAACTTCACGCTGCCGATTGCCTGTTCGGGCGCCTCGGTAGTCGGGGTGGAAGGTAGTCAGGCGCTGGTCGAGCGCGGGCGTGAGTGTGCCGTTGCCAACGGGCTTGCCGATCGTGTCGAGTTCGCGGTTGCGAACCTGTTCGAATGCACGCCGGAATCGCTGGCGCTGCTTGGGCGCTTCGACAAGATGCTGATCGACCCACCGCGCGAGGGCGCGATCGAGGTGGTCAAGGCGCTCCCGGCAGACGGCCCGCAGCGCATCGTCTATGTCTCATGCAATCCGGCTACGCTGGCGCGTGACGCTGCGGTAGTGGTTCACGTCAAGGGTTATTCCCTCAAGGCCGCCGGAGTCGTCAATATGTTTCCGCATACCGGCCACGTCGAGTCGGTTGCGGTTTTCGAGAAGGCATGAAAAAGGGGCGGCCGCAGCCGCCCCTCGAATCAGGACGTGACGTTCAGTCGCGGTCGCCGGTGAAAGCCATGATCAACTGCAACAGACTGACGAAAACGTTGTAGACGTCGAGGTAGACCGCGAGAGTCGCCGAAATGTAGTTGGTTTCGCCACCTTGGACAATACGGCTGATGTCGTAGAGGATGTAGGCGGAAAACAGGACCACGACAACGGCGGCGATGGTCAGCGACAGCGCTGGAATCTGGAAGAAGATGTTGGCGACCGCGGCGAGCAGGACGACAATCATCCCGACAAACAGGAATTTACCCATGCCGCTGAAGTCACGCTTGCTGACTGAGGCGATTGTCGCCATCGTCGCGAAGATGGCGCCAGTTCCACCTGCCGCCAGCGCGATCATCGACCCGCCGTTCGAAAAGCCAAGGGCGACCTGCAGGATGCGCGACAGCATCAGGCCCATGAAGAAGGTGAAGCCGAGCAGCAGGGCAACGCCGAGGCCGCTGTCCTTGTTCTTCTCGATGCCCCACATGAAGCCCCAGGCGATGCCGAGGAACAGCATGAAGGCGAGGAACGGGCTACCCGCGAGGAAACTGAACTGCATCTGGATACCGACCAAGGCGCCGATAACCGTCGGCACCATCGACAAACCGAGCAGCATATAGGTATTGCGCAGAACCCGGTTTTGCTGGAGGGCCAGTTCCCGGGAGCCGTGACCGGCGACTTGGAAGTCAGTTTGCATGCAGAAACTCGCTTTCTGGAGGTTGATACGATCGCTAAGACTAATCGAGGCGGGCGAAAGTTTCAATAGATTGTTGACTAACCTACTAGGGCATTATTGCGCCGCGCCATGCTATGATTTCAACCTGTCGGTCCAGTGAACGAGGATCGAACGTACCGACGCTGGTGCTTATCGCAGGCGGGTGCTGGAGGTGTGGCAGAGTGGTCGATTGCACCGGTCTTGAAAACCGGCAAAGGGAAACCTTTCGTGAGTTCGAATCTCACCGCCTCCGCCAGCAATAATCATCAAGCCCTTGGTTTTCAAGGGCTTTTTCTATTTTAGTGTTCAATG
>ERZ724514.1433-NODE-1433-length-10526-cov-5.023493_pt1 | contig 10526 bp, 8 predicted proteins | sample MGYA00376047_ERZ724514 | MGnify/ENA primary metagenome ERZ724514 (study PRJEB28724, sample SAMN07190883) | activated sludge metagenome | isolation source: activated sludge of sewage treatment plant in Hong Hong | place: Hong Kong | collected 2016-03-17 ...
AGCCAGAGAATCCGGGTCAGGATCCAGTCTCGTTCCGGGTAGCGCGCCGCCAACTCCGGACTGTATATTTCCCCGGTTGACCGGCGGCCGACGAATACCGTATCGAGCGGCAGTCCGGCGCCGATCTTGAGGCGGATCCGGTGCCAACCGCGTGGGGTACAGCCGCTGCCGCGCCGCTCGCCGGGACCGTTGCGGGCGGTGGATACCGGGTAGACCGCGAGTAGCTGCTCGCCAACCACCAGCGTCAATCGCTGGTCGGGGATGCTGATCCGAATCAGGCGCTCGGCCATCACCAAGTCTTGTAGGGATAGCGGACCAGTTGCGAATTGTAGTAGCGGATATCGTGCGACACGTCCTCGCCCAGCCAATCCGGGCAGGCGAGCGACTCATCGGGATGGCGCAACTCCACTTCGGCCACGATCAAGCCCGCGTTCTCTCCGGCGAACTCGTCGATTTCCCAAACATGCTGGCCGTGATGCACAAAATGACGGGTTTTCTCCAGCAACGGCTTTTCACACAGGGTATCGAGAATTTCCTCTGCCTCGGTCAGCGGGATGGCGTATTCGTATTCGCTGCGCTGAATGCCCAGCGTGCCACTCTTGATGTTGAGAAAGCCTTGACTGCCCGCCACTCGTACTCTCACCGAACAGCGAGCATCGCTGGTGAGGTAGCCTTGACGCATCCGCGTCGAGCGTTCGACCTGTTGTCGCCAGCGGTCATCGCGGATTAGAAACTTGCGTTCGATTTCGATGCCCATTGCAAAAATCCTCGCCTTGAATTCCTCTGCGCATGGTAGGACAGGTACCGCGCCTTGGGTATGGTATAACCTTCGTTTCTTTAGCGCGATGGGGCATGTTTCCATCTTGTAGCTCTATCCGGCAGCGCGCAAACCCAGAGCCCACGCGAAAATATCCGGAGAGAAGGAGCGATTTTCGCGTTGTCTCGCAAGCGATTATCGGAGATTCCATGATATCCGAACAGCAATCTGCTAACCGGCTGATTCACGAAACCAGCCCTTATCTGCGCCAGCATGCCTACAATCCGGTGGCGTGGCAGCCTTGGGACGAACAGGCTCTGGAACAGGCCAGGCGCGAGGAAAAACCGATCCTGCTGTCCATCGGTTATTCGGCCTGTCACTGGTGCCATGTCATGGCGCACGAGTCCTTCGAGGACGAGGCGACCGCCCGGCTGATGAACGAACTGTTCATCAATATTAAGGTGGATCGTGAGGAGCGGCCCGATCTCGACAAGATCTACCAGACTGCTTTTCAGTTGCTTCATAGGCGCGCCGGCGGTTGGCCGCTAACGATGTTTCTGACCCATGATGATCACGTACCGTTTGTCGGCGGGACTTACTTCCCCAAGACCCCGCGCTATGGGATGCCCGCCTTCACGGATGTCTTGCGCGGGGTCGATGCGCATTACCGCCAGAATCGGCAGGCGCTACGCGAGCGGAATCAGTCCTTGCTGAACGCGTTGCGTGCCGAAATTGTCCCGCCGGCCATCGGCACGCCGACCTTGACCGCCAATCTGTTGCCAGTCACTCGCGACCGATTGGTCCGCGATTTCGATCCGGTATCCGGCGGGTTCGGCGGTGCGCCGAAATTTCCGCATCCGAGCAGCTTGGAGCGGCTGTTGCGGCATTGGGCTGCCAGTCTTCGACACGGCGAGCCGGATCGTCAGGCGGAAACCGCGGTCTTATTCACGCTGCGCAAGATGGCGCTGGGTGGCATTTACGATCAGCTCGGCGGCGGGTTCCACCGCTATTCGGTGGATGGGGAATGGCAAATTCCACATTTCGAGAAAATGCTCTACGACAACGGCCCGTTGCTGGCGCTGTACGCGCAAGCTTGGCGAGTCACCGGGGATTCGCTGTTTCGGACGGTGGCCGAGGAAACCGGTGAGTGGGTGATGCGGGATATGCAGGCACCGGCCGGTGGCTATTACGCAACGCTGGACGCCGATTCCGAGGGTGAGGAGGGTCAGTTTTATCTGTGGACCCGTGAGCAGGTCCAGACTCTGTTGGATCCGGACGAATACGCGGTGATCGCCGCGCACTACGGATTGGATCGGCCACCTAACTTCGAAAATCGCGCCTGGCATTTGCGGGTGGTGGCCGATGGTTTGGAATCGCTCCAGCGTTCCGGTATCGAGCCAAATCAAATCGCCGAGCGGTTGGCCACAGCGCGTCGCAAGCTGCGCGAAGCCCGCTCCGCGCGGATTTGGCCGGGCCGGGACGAGAAAATCCTGACTGCCTGGAATGGATTGATGATCCGAGGGATGGCTATCGCTGGCCGTCATCTAGGGCGAGCCGATTTCGTGGATTCGGCGGAACGCGCCCTGGATTTTGTCCGTGCGCACCTTTGGCGCGATGGCCACTTGGCAGCGGTTTTCAAGGACGAGCAAAGCCGGTTGAATGCCTATCTAGACGATTATGTTTTTCTGATCGATGGCATTTTGGAATTGTTGCAATGCCGTTGGCGCGATGGTGATCTTGACTTTGCCTTGGCATTGGTCGGCGTGTTGCTGGATCGATTCGAGGACCGGGAAGCGGGCGGTTTTTATTTTACGGCCGCCGATCATGAGCGGCTGATCCAGCGGCCCAAGCTGGCGCACGATGACGCACTGCCGGCCGGAAACGCCATCGCCGCGCAGGTGCTGTCGAGGCTTGGCCATCTGACCGGCCAAGCCGCTTATCTGAATGCCGCCGAGCGAACCCTGCGTTGGGCTTGGCCGGTAGTCGAACAGATACCCGCCGCCTGCAGTGCCCTGGTGACGGCGTTGGAGGAGTATCTGGAGCCGGTGCAAACCGTTGTACTGCGCGGCGAATGGGTGGCGCTGGAAGAATGGCGAGAGCGTTGCGCCAAACCGTATGCCCCGCGCCGCTTGACCCTGGCCGTTCCCGCCGGTGCCGCCTTGCCGCCAGAGTTACTGACCACTTGGCCGGTCGGCGCGGCGCCGGTAACCGCTTATGTCTGCCGAAGGTTGGAATGTCTGCCGCCGATTACTCTATTGAACGAGCTGGAATACCAACTGGCCGAAACCGAAGTATCCGTCTCTTAAGAGGAATATTGGCTCGGGCCGACCCAAGCTTGCTTCCAGGTCGTGAGGGCGGACGCGGATTAGGGGGCGCCATGGTGGCGAGAAATACGACGAGGCATAGGCTTCGGGTTGCCATACCTTTATAATAAAAGGGGATAGATTCCAAACAGCAACCACAAAATCCATCGCTTTCCCGGAAAGCTCGACATTTTCCGGCAAGGGTGTTTTGCCAATCCCATCTTGGAGAGGGTTCACAATGACGATCCATCTTTACTTCTCGCTGATTCCCGAAGCGTTGATCGCCTCGATGCTGCCCCCGGAGCAGTTCGGACAATATTACGCGACCGGCCATAAGTACAAGTCCAAAGGGCAGGCCATTTTTTTTGAGATCGATCCGGCGTTTCGCCACGAGTTTTTCAATATCGACGAGGGGCTCAAGCGCTGTGTTCCACACCCGGATGGCACTCCTAAAAACTCGGTTTACATCTCGATTTACCGGGTACTAGAGCATATTCCGGTCAGTGCCCTGGGCAAGTTGTATCTATGCACTGCCTACGGCCAGGCGCTGGGCTTGGAGCGGGCGAGCGCTATGCCGGCGAAAGAGCCGGGCCTCCACATGTACCAGGATCTCGCGCCGGTCAACAGCTTGGTGGTGAGCGCGCAAGATCCGCAAACCTACTACGACAGCGTCACCAGCCAACCGGCCAAGTTCATCCGATTCCCGGGGCTGTGCTTTGTGGAGTTGGGCTTGGGTGCGCTGGCGACCGATCCGGCCAACGGCGCGGTGGGTGATCTGCCGTATTCGTTCATGCACCACTTGCGTGAGGCGTTACTGGAAGTCGATCCCACCGGCAAGCAGAGCAAGCTGGTGCATCGGGTGCATTCGCTGGAATTTCCCTATCGGATGATCAAGAGCGGCGTTTGTATCGGCAACGGCTCCGATTTGGCATTTTACCAAATGCCTTCGCATGAGGTTTTGCGCCGCGATCACAACAGCTGGTGGCGCTCGGCCAATCTGTAAGCGCTTGTTGGCAGAACCGCCTGGGGAGTCGGTGCCCTCGGCGGTTTTTTTATGACTGCTCGATCGAGAGTTTCCCCTAGAGGGCGGACGCCGAACTCAAGATCCACGCCCTCTGTTGGAGGACAGCAGAAGAGCCGATATCCGAGAGGAGCGCCCGTGAGCGCCGGGCTGGTCGTGGGGAGCGAGCAACCGGATCGCTTGGTCCGGCTGGCTGAGCCAACCCATCAGGCGTGTTCTTAGAGAGCGGTACGCAGTTCCGTCAGCGGGCGCGGTTTGCCCATGCCATAGCCTTGGGCGTAATTTACGCCGATGGCGCGTAGCTTGTTTAAAATCCGCTCGTTTTCCACGAACTCAGCGATGGTTTCCATCCCCATCACATGACCGACTTCATTGATGGACCTGACCATGGCTAGGGAAACCGGATCGTCGGCGATGTCCTCTACAAATACTCCATCAATATTGAGAAAGTCCACGGGTAGCTTTTTGAGGTAAGCGAAGGAAGATAAGCCGCTGCCAAAGTCATCGAGGGCGAAGCGGCATCCTAAATCCTTCAGGGTATGGATAAAACGCAAGGCGTGGTCCAGATTGGCGATGACAGCAGTTTCGGTGATCTCGAAGCAGAGTTTTTGGTTCAGAGACCGCTGACTGGCTAAACGCTCCACGAGGTAGTCCAACAGTTGCTCATCGCCCAGCGAATGGCCAGACAAGTTGATGGCGCACAGTGCCAGTTCATCCAGATGATCCGGGTTAAGGGATAGCCAATCCAGCGCGGTGCCCACTACCCATTTGTCCAGCTTCCCAGCCAGATGATAGCGTTCGGCGGCCGGTAGGAATGCGCCGGGCATCACGATCTGGCCCGATTCATCCTCCATGCGTAGGAGCAGTTCGTAGTGGTGGCCTTTGGCACTGCCCAAGGTGGGCACGATGGGCTGGAAGGCGAGTTGAAAGCGCTGTTCTTCCAACGCTTGGTTGATACGCCCCACCCAGCGCATTTCTCCTTGGCGCCGGGCGAGTTCCACATCGTGCTCGACATAGAGGTGCACACGGTTGCGGCCAGCGTCCTTTGCCGCGTAACAGGCGCTGTCGGCGTTGCCGAGTACGTCACTGTAACTTTCGCTAGTCGCGTCGATGGGAACCACCCCGATGCTGACGCCCACCCGAAAGACTTTGTTTCCCCACGCGAAGCGAAACTCGTTGACAGCGGCGCATAGTGAGTTGGCGACCCGCATGGCGTCGTGCAGCGAACAATACTCTACCAGCACCCCAAATTCGTCGCCACCAAGCCGCGCCAGCATGTCCTGCTTGCGCACGCGAGATTGCAGGATCCGGGAAAGTTGGCGCAGCAAAGTATCGCCGGCTATGTGCCCGCAGGTGTCATTGATGATCTTGAACTGATCCAGATCGAGATAGAGCAGCGCGTGCTCGACACCCTGCTCGCGGACGCTTTCCAAGGCGCGCAGCAGCCTTTGCTCGAAAGCGCGCCGGTTGGCCAGGCCGGTGAGTGAGTCGTGGCTGGCCTGATAGGATATCTGTTCAGAAAGGATTCGCGTCTCGGTATTATCCAGCAACGAACCGACCAGCTCCAAGGGATGACCTTTGCTGTCGCGAATCAAACGGAAGCTGTCGCGAATCCACCGATAGCTGCCATCCCGGTGCAGCAACCGGTATTCGCGGGTTGTCGGCTGATTTTCGCTCGCAGGAGCCGGATCGTGCCAGAAGCGCGTCCGGTCCTCGGGATGAGTTATATGGTCCCAGATATTGGTATCAGCCAGCAGTTCCTCGGCTCGGTAACCCAGCAGTTCCTGAATATTGGTGCTGATGAAATTCAGGGGTGTTCCCGGTCCCGGTTGGCGCGAGTAAATCACGGCCGGGCTGGCGCTGATCATGTGTTTCAGAAGCGCGCTGGTACGATACAGGGCCTCCTCGGCTCGCCGGCGGTCGGTAATGTCGTGAGCAGCCAGATAGCCGCCAACGCAGTGCGTTGGTTCGTTGTTTTCGAACAGAGCGAGAGCGGCTACTTCCGTAATCACCAGCGGTTCCAACTCCGGATTGTCGCGACAATAGTCGGCATCGCGCAGCAGCCGCAATTCGGCGAACCGAAGTTCCGCAGGCCATTGGGCCAAACTATGCAGCAATTGCTCGGCTTTCTCTCGATCCGTCGGGCTGACCAAGTCCAGAAGGGATCGTCCCATCAAAGCTTCAGTTTGAAAGCCCAGTAGGTCCTTGACGCGCTTGTTGAAGAAGTTGAAGCGACCTCCATTATCTAAAATGAAAATCAGGGTTGGGGAGCTGTTGACGATGAAGCGATGCAAGCGTTCGGAAGCTTCCAACCGGCTGCACATCAATCGATTGCTGCGTTGCAGTTCCAGCTTGCGGATCGCGTTGGCGAGGCTACCGAGCAGTTCTTGAGGGCTAAAGGGTTTACGCAGGAAATCGACAGCGCCCTGACGCAAGGCGGCGGTAGCCTCGCTGACCGAAGTGGTTCCGCTAATCACAATGATTGCCATGTCGAGACGGTTCGAAATGGCGAAATCCAGTACTGCTGCTCCGCCCATGCAGGGCATTATCAGGTCCAGCAGTAACACGTCGTAGTGGAAGTTGTTGAGTTGCTCCAATGCTTGAGCACTGCTGGAAATCACGGTCACTTGGTAGTCGTGGGCCACCAACAATTGCTCAAGGCTGAGCAGTAGACCGGGTTCATCGTCCACCACCAACACAGAGAACGGCATTTCCGCCTCCCCTACCTTTAAAGGTTTTCGAGCCACACATTCAGATAGTTGGCGAGTCTTTTCAGAGAGTGGTGCTAACTGCGTGATCGTGTGACTGTTTTGTGTTAGTGTTCTTCAATTTGACACATGTTGTCAGGTGTCTTTTTCAGACACACCTTCCAACGCTTGAACGAATATGAATGATAATGATACGACGATGATTCGGCAAATCTTTGATTTTTATTTTGTGTGGACGGTGTTCTGAGCGAATGTCAGCGTACACCATTCCAGGATCGACGTGATGTGTCAGGCGGTTTCTATCGGGACGACAAATTAAAGGGAGAGATCGTTAAAGGTAACGATTAATGCTGGTTTTATTCATCAGGCCATTGATTGTGCTAGAGACCGTTCCCCTCGTGGCTCAATTCTTGGGCTTCGAGTTGTTAGTTCTGTCAATCGGTACGACGCTGACTTATATTGTTTTTAGTAGCTGATTGATTTCGTTATTTCAAAGCATCTATTCTTACAATTAATATCATGTTTTTGGTAGTAACACCATAAAAATCGTTCCTCCATTAGGATGGGGGCGGTTGCCGATGTAGCCGCCCAACTCTTCGGTAAGGCTCTTCACAATGGACAGTCCCAAGCCGGCGTGTCCGCTTCCCTTAGTGCTGGCCACGGGTTGGAAAAGTTTGGCGCGAGAGACGTCGGAAAGGCCAGGGCCGTCATCAGCGACTGTGATTTCCACGTATTGGCGGCCATGCCAGTTGATCAGATCTTGGGTGGCCACCGTGATAGTGCCGCCCGATCCCAGGGCTTCAACGGCGTTGCGTACCAAGTTGAGCAGGATTTGGCGGATGGCGTCGCAGCCGCGCGCCAGCGGCGAAAGAATTTTTGCCAGATTCAGGTTGAGGCGGACCCCACGCGGCCGACATAGAGTATCGTCCAGGGCCGGTGCGAAATCCCGAATCGTTTGGTTCAGATCGACACCGGAGTCTTTCACGCTGCCGCTATCTGTCTCGGTCAGTTGTCCGAGGATACGGCTGATTCGTTCCGTTTCTTCCCGCAGTATCCGAAGTTCCTCTCGGGCAGCGTTTTCTCCCAGTTTGATGGGGAGTAAATAAAGATAATTATGCACGATGGTCAAAGGATTGGAGATTTCGTGTAGCGCTATACGCAAGCGCTGCCGCTCGATCAATTCGTGATCCTCCCAGAAGCGAACCCTTTGCGCCTCGCGTCGGCGCGATTGATCAAGCTCGCTAGCTGCTACCGCCGCAAACGATTCCAGCAAGCGCATCTGGGTGGGCGAGCGGAGAAGGTTCGCTCGCGAGATGCCTATTGCCAATACCCCGAATGGAGACTGATTCGGGATGTGCAGAGGAAGACATAACACCCCATCCGTTCTCCATAACTGGGACAGTTGGCGGTCCACAATTCCCGTATTTACAACGCCTTCGTCCAGGGAATGATGCACTCGCCATTCTTGGAATGCCCGTGCGGCCACATTGGTGGCGCCGTCCGGATCGATAACGATTTTGCTGAGCATGTCCTGATTTGCGCGAGCGCGCAGCATCCCTGTTTCCGATTCACGAAGAAAGACTTGGGCCTGGTTAAAATCGAACAAAACGCTCGTGCAGCGAACGATTGCATCCAGCAAGGCAGGTTCATCATCCGCGCCACACAGTTCGCTACGCGCTTCGTTGACGATGGCGAGTTCGTGGATTGTCCGTTCGATGTTCGTTTTGATCGTTGTGGTTACCGGTCGAGTGGGGTCAATTTTCGACCCGTTTACCTTGTCACTCGTTTTGTGAGAGGGCTCGCCGATGAGTTGTGCCGGTGATGTCGTGGTAGGTGAGGGCTCGACGCGACGGTCACTGTCATGGGTTGGCACGGCGATGCCGAAATCCTCCGCCAGTTGCGCGATTTCGCGTTCGGTTTCAGCGCGTGCTTTCCGCAACGATTCAGGTGGCACGCCGAGCAGGATGTGGGCGCTGGTGGCGGTAATATTTCCCAGTTCGTTGTCCTCTTGACTCAGGGTGTTTGCCGCGTGGATCAGGCGTAGCAGGGGATGCGCACCACGCAACTCCTCGGTACGCAGGTGATGGAATCGAACGGCATCGGCGATAAACGAATTGAGCCGCCACATTTCCACCAGTGCTGCACCCGATTCACAGTGATCGGTACCGAATAGAGGACGCTCCCTTGCGGGAACCTGGCTAAGAGCGTGATCGAGCATAGCCGAGGTTTGGCCTTCGTTCAAAGTTTGGGCAAGCGTCGTGAGAGCCCGTGCTTTATCGAGCGAAGCGAGTGCCTCAGGATGGCGGATGCCGATAATCAGCTTGCCTAAGTCGTGTAGCAGGCCGCCTAGATAAGCTTCCTCAGGCTCGGGATACCCTATCATGTTGGCTAAACGACGGGCCAGATGAGCGCATGTCAAGGTGTGCCACCAGTAGCTGTCCAGAATGGTGATCGGAATACTGTGTGGATGGCGGCATTCTTGGTGGATGACGGTAGCAATGGCGATGGCTTTAATGGTTTTTTGCCCCAGTACGGCGAAAGTACTTGCCAAATTAGGCAGGCACGGCGCTCGATTTTTGAAGGCAGTGGAATTTGCTACCGCCAGCATTCGCGCGCTTATCACCGGGTCATAACCGGCGATCTGGGTAAGCTTGGAGAGGGTGGTAGTCTCGTCATCGAGCGCTGCTAGCAATTCTCCGGCGACGGTGGGCTGGATCGGTAGGGACAGCAAGTCACTGTTTTCAAAGGGAATATGAGAGACCAAGGAAATTTCGCTCCAATGGTTTTGAGTCTCGCTGGAGACTCCGGCTTGGAGACAATCCCAATGTTGGAAGCCCGTTTAAAGCGAGAAATAATCGCCGCTTTTTTATATGGGTTATGAGCAACCATCATGCCTAAAAGACAAATGAAAAATATGTATAACCATTAACCTATTAAATTTGTTTGGATAAACATATTTTAAAGATACTGCTGTTTATTAAAATTGACGAATTAAGAATCGGTAGACGAACGATCTGGAACTAAATCGGACCAGTTTGACCCGATTGCAACAAGGGGTACATTAGTTTGGGAATCTAGGGCGTGTCGTCAATTAAGCCAGATGAGGGAGGCGGCCAGATAGACGGCGCCCAGGAAGGTTTGGGCGCATTTGTCGTAGCGGGTTGCGATAGCTTGGAACGGCTTGAGTTTGGCGAAGAGATTCTCGATCAGATGCCGTGCTTTATGCCTTTCCTCGTCGTCGGCACGCGGCTCTTTCCAATTTTTCTTAGGCGGCATGACGCACTGGACGCCCGCCCTTTGCTAGCAAACCGAAAAGCCGGCAACCGGCATTAACGTCCGATTCGTCCGCGACGTCCTCCCCACCCCATAAGCGCTAAGATAAAAATTCCTCCAAGTTGTCGCCCTGATACCGCCGCCGTTTGCGGGGTGGCTCGCGTAGTGCGGCGGCAATATTGTTCCAGTCGCGCAGACCGTCGAGCAGAGTCAGTTGCGGGTTGACAGCGCGAGCGATGAGGAAGCGCATCATCGCCACCTCACGCCACCGACTGTGTCGGCCTTTGCTCTTGAAGCTGGAAGTAGCCCCAAGGGGAAAAACGCTCGCCAACCGCGATGAGTGTTTCGATCAGGGTGGCTACGAACAGTTTTCCTTGTAGCCAAGCCTTGGCGCCCACGAGGTCAGTCTTCTTCAGGTGGCCCAGATGCAGCAGTGACTTCAAGCGCTTAAATGCCAACTCGAT
>ERZ724514.1442-NODE-1442-length-10499-cov-9.030161_pt1 | contig 10499 bp, 5 predicted proteins | sample MGYA00376047_ERZ724514 | MGnify/ENA primary metagenome ERZ724514 (study PRJEB28724, sample SAMN07190883) | activated sludge metagenome | isolation source: activated sludge of sewage treatment plant in Hong Hong | place: Hong Kong | collected 2016-03-17 ...
CCGCGAGCGCAACCTTCCTGTTGACCAACGGGGTGGGAGCGCCGGCGACGGTGACGGTGAACGCCGGTTCGGGCCAGAGCGGCACGATGAACACCGCCTTCGCCACGCCGGTTTCGGTGACGGTGAAAGACGCGGGGAATAACCTGTTGAGCGGGGTGACGGTGACCTTCACGGGTCCGGCTTCGGGCGCGGGCATCGCGACGGCGACGGCGACGACCAACGCCTCGGGCGTGGCCACGGCCACCCTGACGGCGAATACCACCGCGGGCGGACCCTACACGGTCACCGCCTCGGCGGGCGCCGCCAGCGGGACTCTCCAGTTGACCAACACCGCCGGCGTGGCCGCGTCCCTGACGGCGACCTCCGGCACGGGTCAGAGCGCCATCGTGAACAACACCTTCGCCAATCCCCTGGTGGTGACGGCCAAGGACTCCTTTAACAACGCGGTGAGCGGTTTGACGGTGACCTTTACGGGTCCGGCCTCGGGCGCGAGCATCGGGACCAAGACCGCGGTGACCAACGCCTCGGGTCAGGCCAGCGCCACGGTGACCGCGAATGGAACCGTCGGCGGGCCCTATACGGTGACGGCTTCGGCCAACAGCCTGACGGCGACCTTCCAGTTGACCAACGCGGTTAACCCGCCGGCGACGCTGATTCCGGTGTCGGGCAGCAACCAATCCACCAATATTGGTTCGCCCTTCGGCAGTCCGCTGATCGTGTCGGTGCGCGATGCGAACAACAACACGTTGAGCGGGGTGACGGTGACCTTCACGGGTTCCGGCATTATCACCACCTCGGCGGTGTCGGATGCGACCGGCCAGGCGAGCGCCATCGTGACGGCCAACGCAACGGCCGGCGGCCCCTACGCCGTGACCGCGACGGCGGGCAGCGCGACCGCGTTCTTCCAGGGCATGACCAACCTGGCGGTGACTCCGGGGTCTTCCATCACCATGAGCCCCCTCTCGATCGGACAGAACCTGGAAACCACCGGGCTGTTCACCATGTCGCCGGCGCCCAGCTCGGATATCTTCGTGAACGTCACCAGCTCCGACCCAACCAAGCTGCTGGTGGCTTCCGGCGCCACCGATCTCGGAACCCAACAGGTTTCCGTGCAGGTGAAGGCGGGAGTGAGCGGCGGCGGCGTCTGGCTGCAAAGCCTGGCCTCGAGCGGAACGGTGACGGTGACGCTCAGCGCCGCGGGGTACACCAGCGGCACGGCCACCATTACGTTGACGCCGTCGGGCATCCTGCTGTCGGGACCCTTCGGCTCCACCACGAGCATCAGCACCAACGTGGGAGCGTCGGCCACAACGCTGACGTTGACTCCCAGCCGGCTGGACAGCTCCAACAATCTGGCCGATCAGCAGCGCATCCGGGGCGGCATCTCCGTTTCGGTGAATATCAGCAACTCGACTCCGAGCGTGGGTTCGGTTCAGCCGCTGCCGGTGATACTCGCCGGAGGCAGCAGCTCGGGCTCCGCGGAGTTTACTCCGCTCGCCACCGGCAGCACGACGCTGATCGCGACGCCGCCGGCCGGATTCAGCACGCCGACTTCGGGCGCCACCGTGGCGGCCACCGTCTCCTCGGCGGTGATTAACTGCGGTGCGGTTTCGGTGGGCACGAACCTGCAAACCTCGGTGTCGTGCAGCATGGTGGGCGGCACGCCGGCCGTCGGCCGCTCGGTGGTTATCACCAGCGACGACCCCAGCCGGGTCCTGCTGGCCCCGATCGCCTCCAACGGCATCTGTACGGCCGTCGGAGCCTCCTCGATCACGCTGACCACGGTGGGCGTGGGCATCTCCCAGATACCCACTCTGCCGGACTTCTGCGTCTACGGCCAGAGCGTCACGGGAGCGGCCACGGTCACGGTGAACGGCAGCAGCATGGGGTACGCCTCCTCGAAGGGGAACGTGACGGTGGCGACGTCCGGATTCGTCATCCACACCGGATTGAGCGACATCGGCGCGTCTTCCTTCTACACGCTGTTCACGGGCAATAACCCGGTCACGGTGTACGTCCAGCCGGCCCGGTTGAACGCCGCGCCGCCGGTCGTGCAGGCCCTGGCCGGCGGGTTGTCCTCGGCCAGCGTGACCGTCACCAGCGCCACGCCGTCGGTGGGCTCCATCACCATGTCTCCCGTGGTGGTCACCGCCGGAACCGATACGGCCACCACGCAATTCCAGCCGTTGGCGTCCGGTTCCACGGTGATTTCGCTGGGCACGCCCGCTTCACCGGCCGGCTTCAGCACTCCGGCCGACGCCTATCGGACGGTGACGGCGAATGTGCCGCAACAGGTCACCCAGGTGAACGCCCCCGCCTTTATCGGGCAAAACCTGCAGACCACCGGCACGGCCTATCTGTCTCCGACGCCGGTGTCCAGTACGGATGTCACCATCACCAGTCTGGATCCCAGCCAGTTGCTGGTGTCGGCCTCGCCCACCGTGGCGGGCGCCGCATCCACCATCATCACGCTTCCGGCCGGCAGTTCCGGCACCGTGACGTACTACCTGCAGGCGCTGGGAGGACCGATTCCCCAGAGTCTCACCCTGCATAACAATACGCCGGCCGCCGGATCGATCTCCTGGGATGCGTTTACGCTCAAATACCAGGGTTCGACCTACAGCATCGCGGCGGGCAGCACCAGCAGTCCGCTGGTGGTGTGGACCCCGGGCGCGGGCACTCTGACGGGCGCCGCGAGCGTTACGGCTCCGGCCCTGATGATTGCCGGCAACAGCAGCGGTTCGGCGTCCAGTGGAGTCAGCTTCACGGTCTCCACGCCGGGTTATCCGACCACGACGGGAACCACGGCCATCGTGGGGTCGGGTGTGGTGTTTGGCAACACCTTTGTGTTCGGCAGCGCCGGAGGGGCCACGGTGCCCGTGACGGTCTCACTGGCGGCGCTGAACTCAGACAACACCTATGCGGCCGCGCAAGCCCTGCGGGCCGGAGCTCCCACCCTGCAGGTGACGCTGCAAAGCGCCTCTCCGAGCGTGGGAACCATCAGCTCGCCGGTGTCGTTTGCGGCGGGAGACTCCAGCGCCGTGGCGCAGTTTACGCCCTTAACCTCGGGCTTCACCACCTTGCTGCTGACGACCCCGTCAGGCTTTGTGGGCTCGAGCAATAAGACCTCCCTGACGGCTATCGTGCAGTGACCGATTGGAGAAACGGGGAACACACCCACCCGGTGTGTTTCCCCGTTTTAGGCTCCGTGAACTTTTGGTTCGGTACTGAACGGAAAGCTATGTCAGCGAAAACGGCTTATAATGCCAGCGAGGTACGTATTCCGGATTAGAACACGCGGCTTGGTTCTGTCGGATCGCGCTATTCCCAAACAGGGTTATGAACGAATGAGAATGACGCAGTATGTGTATGTAGCTTTACTGGCGGCTGGTTTGCTCGCGCCCTCTCCCGGCGCCGGGCAGACGAGCGGGACAACGTGGACGCTCACCGACGTCACCGTTGGACAGTACCTGCAAACGGAGGCGTTCCTGAAAATGGACGGCCCCCTGCTGCCCGGCCTCGAGATTACGGTCACCAGTAACGATCCGGCCCGCGCGGTGTTGTCGCTTGATCCGGCCGAGGCCGGCAAGGCGTCCATTTCGATCAAGTTGTCTTCCACCAGCGACTTAAAGTTCTATGTCCAGGCCCTGGACAAGTCCGGGTCGGTGTCCTACACGGCGACGGCCCGCGGCATGGCCAACGCCACCGGCAAGGCCACGCTCGCGCCGTCCGGGTTTGTCATGAGCGGACCGTTCGGCGTGGGAAAGCCCATGTTCCACACCTCGCCCCGCGGGACCCTGCCGCAAAACATCAATGTGCACCCGGCCCTTTTGGACGGCGGCCTGAAATTCGTCCACATCCAGGACCTGGCCGGCGGCCGAACCGCCAAGGTGACCTTCGCCAGCTCGCAACCCTCCATCGGGACAACCATCGAAAAGGAGTTGACGATTCCAGGCGGCTCCCGCATACAGACCACGTTGTTCCGGCCGGCGGCCCCGGGCCAGACGACGCTGTCGATCACCGGACCGGCCGGCTTCACACAGCCCGCCAACTTCACCTCGGTCGTGGCGAACGTGCTGAAACCGGTCCTGATGCTCGATGAGGAGGAGTACATCGGCAAGGACCTGATGATCACCTCCAAGGTTCAATTGATTGAGCCGGCCCCCAAGGAAGGGGTGCAGGTGAAGTTGACCAGCGAGAGTCCGGAACGGCTGGCGTTGTCCCTCAAGCCCACCGAGACGGGCTCGGGCAGCATCACGGTCACGATTCCGGCCGGACACACGTTCGCCAATTTCCAGGTGCAGGCGCTCGCCGGCTCCGGAACCGCCACCTATACGGCCGAGGCCGCCGGGTATGCGCCCGTCATCGGCAAGCTCGTGCTGCGGCCCGCCGGATTCATGATTTCCGGACCGAACTCGATCATGCGATCGGGCGCGAACCCGGGTTTTGTGGCCAGTCTGGCCTCGAAAAAGAATACGATTCTGCAACTGTATGTGGTGTATCTCGATCCGGTCACGCACAAGGGCACGGATCTGACCGTGCAGCCCCTGCGGCCCGGAATCCATCTGACCGTCCCCGCCAAAGTCGGCGATCCGGAGCTGGGACATGTGACCAAGCCGTTCACGGTGACCGGCGGGGAGTCCGTGTTCTATAGCGAGTTCGTTTCGCAAAAGCTCGGCGCCTCGACCATCGCCATCGACACTCCGCCCGGCTTTACGCAGAGTCTGGGATGGTCGCTGAAGGTGTTTGTGACGGAGTAGCATCGATATGAAGCCATCCGAGTCACACAATTTGAAACGTCCAGGATCCTGGGTTCGTTCGGCGCTGTTATTCTCTCTGGCGGCCGGATTGCTCGCGCCGGCGGCGCACGCCGGGTTTATCAACGGCTACGCGCCCGATCAGTTCACGCTGACCAACACCAACGCCGACGGCTGCCTGGGGGACGCGCTGCAGTTGCAGTGCCTGTCCACCATCCCAACGAGCGCCCTGTCGGTCACCATTATTGGCGGGCATAACGGCAGCGGAGACCCGGGGACCACCGACTGGCTGATTACGGCGCTCGCGACCGGAACGGTCAGTTTTCAATACTCGTATTCATCGCTCGACGGGCCGGGATGGGACGACGCCGAATTCCTGTTGAACGGCGCGTCCACGGTGTTGGGCGCCTTTGACGGACAGAACGGTTCGGCCATGTTTTCGGTGACGGCCGGCAGCGTGTTCGGATTCCGGCTGGGCACGACCGACAACCAGGGCGAGCCGGGCATCCTGACCATCTCCTCCTTTTCCGCTCCGGAAGCCGCTCCGGCGCCGGAACCCGCCACGGCGTCCCTGATGGGGGCGGCCGCCGGGTGCGCCGCGATCCTGGGGGTGTGGCGGCGCCGTCGGGGAGTCCGCGCATGAGACGGCTTGGACTGGTGATCTCGCTGGCGCTCGGCGCCGCCGGCCTTTCGTCGGCTCAGCCCTACACGGGCACAAACGTGACCGGGCAGTTCGTGCTGACGCAAAGCGTCAACCTGATGACGCTCTCGCAGGGGCAGGCCGCCGCGACGCTTCAGTTCAACTCCGCCCAGGGATTGCTGCGCTCCTCCGACCGCCGGCAACCGTGGGACATCGACGCCGCGGATTTGTCCTCCGAGATTCCGTTCCTGCGCCGGCGTTCGAGTCCGGGCGCCGTGCTGAGCCTGTCTTCGGTGGTTTCGGCGGTGAGCGCGCCGACGCTTTCGGTGACCTACGCGCCCGATGGCGCCGGATTCCTCGGCCTGACGCATCTCGATCAACGCCAGTCCTACGGCGGCAACCAATTCAGCATCGAGCCGCCTTCGCCGAGCCTGGCGGTCGGCAACGGCTATATTCTCGAGGGCGTCAACAACGCCGTCCAGGTGTTCACCACCTCCGGGACGCCCCTGCTGCCCCAGGTCCTTTCCACCAACCAGGTGTTCGGCCTCGCGCCTTCGATTAACCGGACCACCAACCTGTATGGTCCGTTTCCCACCGACATGCGCGTGTTTTTCGACGCCGACATCCAGCGCTGGTTCATCGTGCAACGGGCGCAGGACAACGACATCTTCCGGAACCCCCTGGACAAATCGCACCTCTACGTGGCGGTGAGTCAGACCGCCGATCCGACGGGAACTTATAACATCTACGTGATGGACACCACCAACGCGAGTAACTCGGGGTGCCCCTGTTATTTCGACTTCCCGCAGCTCGGCGCCGATAAATACGGGTTCTACATCAGCGGGACCGAGTACAACACCTCGTCCAATTACGCGGTGGACGCCCGGATCCTGGCGATTTCCAAGAGCTCGCTGGCCGCCGGCGCGACGCTGCCGACGGTGATGCAGTTCCTGCTCCGCCGCACCCTGGGATACGAATACGCGATTCAGCCGGCGGTGACTCCGCCGGGCGCGAGTTATTTTGTCGCCAATAACGGGCTGGAGTATTTTGTCAGCAGCGTGGTGGCGGGCGGCTCCAACCTGGCCGTATGGGCCATGGCGAACACGGGCTCCCTGGCCACCGCCAACCCGTCTTTGACGCTGAGCTTTGCGAGCGTGCCGACGCTGACGTATCTGACGCCGCCGGTGGCGGTGCAGCGCGATGGCCCCTTGCCGTATGGCTCCTCGCTGAGTCCGGCCGGACGGCTCGCCTATATCGACGGCGCCGACTGCCGGATTTTATCGCTGACTTACGCCGGCGGACGGCTTTATGCGACGCTGGCCACGCGAGTCAGCGATACGTCGGGAAATCCCCTGGTGGGGGGCGCTTATTTCGTCCTGACTCCCACCTACCGCAATGGCGTGGTCTCGGCCTTGCCGCTGCGGCAGGGCTATCTGGTGGTGAACGGCAATGATTTGCTCGCGCCTTCCATCGCGGTCAACGCCCAGGGCCGGGGCGCGGTGGCGTTCACGCTGGCGGGCCCCGATTATTATCCGAGCGCCGCTTTCGTTCCCATCGAAACCATGTCGACGGGAACCGAGCTGAAGATCGCCGGAGTGGGGGTTCAGCCCGAAGACGGTTTTAGCGGCTATCCGGGAGGACTCGGCGTCGGGATCGCGCGTTGGGGGGATTACTCCACCGCCGTGACGGCCGCCGACGGATCCATCTGGATGGTGGCTGAATATATCCCGAACGCGCCAAGGACGCCGTTGGCGAACTGGGGCACCTATCTCATGCACTACATCTTCTAGTGGAGTTCAATCGGAGCGGATCGATGAAGAAAAGTGGGGTCAAAAGCGCGATGTCGAAAACCAAGGGTCCTGTCGGCGCCGCGGACGAGGGACTGGTCATTACGGATCCCGCTTTCAATCTCATTGCCTTCGACCCGGGCGCGGCGACCATCCTGAACTATCGGGAGCACGCCGTGGGGAAGACGAAATCCGTCTCCGACATCCCGGAAGAGCTGTTGCAGCTGATTCGCAACCGCAACCTGAACGATCGTTCCGTCACCAAGACGAACATGCGTTTGGGCCGGAACGAATTTATCTGCCGGATCTATTCGCTCGACGCGCACGAGGGGGCTAGCGGCCCCCCCATGATCGCCTTGCACCTGGAAAGGGATTCCTCCGTCAACAACGCCATCTCCGAGATCGTGGCCAAGTATCATCTGACCGAGCGGGAGCAGGAGGTGCTGCAGGGCCTTTCGATGGGGCTCGCCACCAAGGAGCTGGCCGAGCGCATGAACATCAGCCCGAACACGGTGAAGGCCTTTCTCCGGCTGGTCATGATCAAGATGCGGGTCACTACCCGGGCGGGAATCATCGCCAAGATCCTGCACAACGGTTCCGATAGCGACGCCCCGGAAAGCTCGAGGTAGACGCCCCGGTCAATGCGCCGTCTGGCGCAGCAGGGCCTCGAGCATCAGGATGAAGTTGCCCGAGCCCCGGTATTCGGCCAGCAGCCTGGCCGCCCGGTCCGGGTGCGAGGCCTCGACGCGAGACCCCATGGAGCGCGCCCGCCACAGCCACTCGGCGACGTTCTGCCGGGACAGGCTGGAGGATTGCAGGAAGGCGACAAAGCGCTGAATGGCGAGATCGCTCAACTCCCCGTCCGGCAGACCCTCGCACAGACTCTCATACACGATCGCCTGCTGATGGAAATGGTCCTCGTCGGAGGCGCCGTCGCTGAGCCAGGCCGAGGGCAGATAATTCAGGAAATCCGTGAGCTGGCGTTTCCACTCGGCCGCCTTGCGGGCCGGATCGGCGATGGCGCCTCCCTCGGGACCCTGCCGCAGCCGCATGGCCTGCTGATAGACCTGCTTGGCCGCGTCATTCTGCCAGTACCGGTCGAGCTTCATCTCCCCTTCCATCATCGGCAACGTCATTTCGGCGATGTCGATGGCCGGCCGCTGGCCCCGCAGGGATTCCCCGAAAAGAGCCGCCTGCTGGCCGATCTGCGCCGGACGCGCGCCCCCATCGACGCAGTGCGGACCGCGAAACTGGCGCAGCAGGAGCCGGCGATACGCATCCACCAGGGCGTCGGGAGACGCCGAGTTGCGCCGGGCGTAAGTGGCCAGCAGATTCATCGCGCTATCGATGGTTTTCGAAAAGAACAGGAACGCACGGGCGTCGTTGGGAACCGTATCCAGCTTCGCGGCGAGCGCGGTCAACAAGGGCTGAAAGTCCGCCGCGGGCAGGTTCAGCGCCGCCAGCATGCGGCTGGCGGGGGCGAGATCGGCCAACGTGAGGACGGAGCCGAAGCCCGCCGCGATGAATTTCACCGGCTCTCCGCGATTGCGCTCATCCTGGGAAAAGGAGGTCATGGCCAGGGCCATCAAGGCCTCGTAATACGGGTTGAGATCCGGCAGCAGGGACCCTTCGCAGCCCACCGCATCGGGCGCGGGTTTGGCGATGGCCGAGAAGAGCTCCCGCGCGCGCGGGCCATCCACGGCGGCCATGTTCTGCACCGCCTGCGATTGGAGAGTCAGCCGGTCCAAGCCCATTTCGAGGGCGCTGGCCGTGCTGGCCGTGCTGGTGGCTTCGACGCCCGGGAAGGCCAGCAGCCGCACGGGATGCTGCGCCTTGGCGCCCAGTTGGAACGCCATCGCCAGCAGATCGCGACGCGCCGGAGCGGCCGCAAACGGCGCCAGGCGCAATAACGCGCTCGCCCCGACTTCGGCGGGAGCGGCCATGGCGATGGCGAAGGCCGGTTCGATCGCGGGCGGCAGCAAGGGCCGTTGTTCAACCGGCTGTGGGGCCGCAAACAAGGGAATGACTAATAACCCCGCCCAGACACGCCCGGTCCTCGATTGCCAACACATCGCTTGCAAGCTAATTATAGCGGAGGCTCGCGCGAACTCCCGTTTCCGGAACGGCGTGCGCCGTACTATTACGGAATCGTATACACCAGGCTCACCGGCACAAAGCTCTGATTCGCTCCTCCCACCGGGTGATAGCCGAACCCGCTCAGCCACGTCGCTCCGTTGTTGATCGCCGCTCCCGTGGTCGCCGTCACTCCCCCGATGTCATACCACTGGTCTCCGCCGCTGGTTTCCTGGCTCAGCAGGTAATACGTCGTGCCCGGCGCGAGCGTCACCGGCGCCGCCAGCGTCACGTACGCAAACTGCCCTTCCACCTGACCGGCCACGCCCATCGTCACCGTCGCCGCGGCTCCCGCCACGTCCGTTCCATCGCTTGCCCGCACCAGCTTTAACCCATGCGTCCCGCTGTTGCCCGCAATGTATACGCGCCCCAGCGCCGTCACACTCAACGCCGTGTCTCCCACCGTCAGCTGCAGCCCGAACAGTCCCGTCACGTTGTTGCGCTGCGCCCCCGGCGCATAACCCGTCACCAACGCCGTGCCCGTCGCCGGAGCTCCCCCGTTGTTCACCACGATCGTCACCGGCGCGGAGCTCACCTGATGACCCCCGGAATCGCTCGCCACCGCCGTCAACACATGCGTCCCGTTGGCGATGTTGTTGCTGTTCAGCGTCGCCGTGTATACGCCCCCGCTCCCCGCCGTCCCCGCGATCCCGTTGGCCCCATCCACCAGGAACTGCACTCCCGTCACCGTCAACCCCGAACCCGCCGTCGCCGTCGCCGACAATCCCACGTTCCCGCTCACCGACGCGTTCCCCGCCGGCGCCGTCAGCGCCACCGTCGTCCCCGTGTTGGCGATCGTGAAGCTCACCGTCGCCGAACTCCCCGTCAGCCCGCCAGAGTCCGTCGCCGTCGCCGACATCGTGTGCACTCCGTTCGAGTAACTCGTCGAGTTCCACGTCGCCGTATACGTGCTGGCGCCCGGCCCCGTCGGAGCTCCCGAGAACGGCGTCACTCCATCCAGCAGAAACTGCACGCTCGCGATGCTCGCTCCCGCTCCCGCCGTCACCGTCGCACCCGCCGTCACCGTCGTTCCCGTCACCGTCGCGCTCGCCCCCGGCGCGGTCAACGTCACCGTCGGCGCCGAACCCGCCAGCGTATACACCAGGCTCACCGGCACAAAGCTCTGGTTCGCTCCTCCCACCGGGTGATAGCCGAACCCGCTCAGCCACGTCGCTCCGTTGT
>ERZ724514.1444-NODE-1444-length-10494-cov-3.912252_pt1 | contig 10494 bp, 7 predicted proteins | sample MGYA00376047_ERZ724514 | MGnify/ENA primary metagenome ERZ724514 (study PRJEB28724, sample SAMN07190883) | activated sludge metagenome | isolation source: activated sludge of sewage treatment plant in Hong Hong | place: Hong Kong | collected 2016-03-17 ...
GTTTTTTATCAAAAAATAGAGTATATTTAATTCTGCAATAACCCCTTTACAGGACTTTTTATCTAGCATTTTTTAACCTTTTAAACCTGTAAATATGAAAACCAGGACCCCGGGAGCTCAGCCCAAGTTATCAAGCGAATTGTGCCAGATGCTATATTATGACTTTTGGCGGCGCAGTTTAACAAACCTCTTAATTATTATTGTCATTTTAATATCATGTCAAAATCTGAATTCTCAGGTTGTTACAAGAGTTCTTTCGCCAAAGGATAGTATACAAAACTATATTCATTGGTTCGATGCAATTGATGACGTATCGGTTATTACGACGAAGAATGTTGATTATTTAGGTGTTTTATTGGATGATAAACGCACTGGAAGAGTGCTCCCTCGTATTGGAATCCAACAAGATATTTCAATTACTACGAGTGATGGTTCAGTAACATACATTGGGAGCCATGCGATATGGAATATAAAAGTGAAAAGCCCTGATTCAAAATCTTTAAGTATTCGTTTTGAGAATACTGTAATTTCCGATCAAGCTATCATGTATTTGTATAACGAAATGACACATTTTGTTGTTGGGCCAATAAGTTCTAAGGATTTTAGGAATGGGTATTACAAATCAGATTATATAAATGGTGATTATGTGAATATTACCATCTTTATTCCAAATTTTGCCAGTAGCTACACAGCAATTAACATATCGGGCTATGATTTCGGAATAATTGCCCTTGAATTATATGATGCAGACTTCAACACCTCAGGCTCTTGTAATGTAAATACATCGTGTCCAGAGGGAGATGAGTGGGGGTGTGAAATTAATTCTGTTTGCAAAATAATTCACCCTTATATCGGTTCATGTTCTGGGGCACTTATTAATAATGCTTGCTGTGATTTAACACCATACGTACTTACTGCAAATCATTGTGTATTAAGTTATCCGACAGAGGAATATATATTTAGATTTAATTATAATAGTCCTGAATGTACACCAAGTGGAGAAACACACCCAATTGAATGGGTAGTTTATTCTGGAGCAAAAGTTATAGCCAAATGGTATGATTCTGATTTTGCATTACTGGAATTGTTTAATGATACAGAAGCAGGTATGACTTATGCTGGATGGGACAGATCTACTGCACCTAATCATGGTATTGTCACATGTATCCATCATCCAGCAGGGGATGTCAAAAAAATATCGATAGACAACGAAAGCCCAATTCTTGATGACTCGGGTTGGATTATTGATGAATGGCTTGTTGATGACTGGGATATTGGGACGACCGAAGGTGGCAGCTCCGGAAGTCCATTATTTGATATTGATAAACATATAATAGGTCAAGACCACAGAGGAGATGGCAATGATCCATGTGAGGAAGATAAAGGAAGTTATTATGGTAGGCTCGATCTTTCTTGGGATGGAAATGGTACCAGTGTAACTAGATTAAGTGATTGGTTGGGCATGTCGATAAATCCAATGACTGTAGAATGTCAGGCTAGGCCTGGCATTCAAGGATCAGGTGTTTTATGCAGTGACGATAATTATAGTTTAATAAATGGTTTATCATGCGCTAAAGACATTTCGTGGAATGTATCTCCTACGTACTTGTTTGATTCATCGACTTCAGGAGTTGGTACTCTGGCTAGTTTATCTGCTGCAAGTTCCACGACGAGTGGTCTTGCAACAATAACATTTAGCTTAACAAGCGAAGGATGCAATCCAATACTAATTCAAAAGAAAATTTGGGTTGGTAAGCCGGCTACTCCTGATATCCAGATGACTATTGATCCATGTCTAAATATTATTAAATTGTTTGACGCAAATTATAGTTATTTGGCTAATGCAGCATACCAGGCTGTGGTTACAGTCAGATGTGGCAGTACAGTTACTGTGTACAATGTCAGTGGAATGCCAAAGACCCTTCACGTACCTTTTGGAAGAGGGTGCGAGATTTGTTTAGAATCAGTGAGTGTAACGAACATATGTGGTATCGTCTATGACGAACCCTTACTTTGCCAAACAGTAACATATTGTGGCGAAGAGTTAAATAGCAGACCCAACTATAATTATAGTTTAGTGGAAAGTAATTATAAATTTGAAATATATCCTAATCCAACTTTCAAGTATTTAACGATAGATAATTTGTCGCCATTGGGCAGCATTGTAACACTTTTAGATATGTTGGGTCGAAATGTATATGAGACAACAATTAAAGATAGTAAACTAATAATTGATCTATCTTCACTTAATATAGGCATTTATTATGTCTTGATACAGGATTTAAATGGATCGTTTGTTAAAAAAATTATTAAGTCATGAGACCTTTTGTATTTGTTTTTTTAATATCTCTTCCTTTTGTTTCTAATAGTCAAATGGATTCATCAAGTTGGATCCTTTCAATACAATTTGGAATTGAAAAGCATGACAAACGATTGTTTGACTATTCAGAGAAAGAGTTACTTTTAGCCACTCAGCCTGAGAATTGGGGAACTTACAATCTGAGTATGCAGGTGGGTAGAAGGCTTGCTCAATCCCAAAAATTTTCACTGTTAGGCGGATCAGGACTGTCCTATCAGAGAGCCACATTCATTCGACCATTCGATCATACCTATTTTGAACAAGATTTTAATGAAATCTTGCGTCATCTAAATGTTTATGATAAACTTTTTTTGCCGGTTTCATTTGTTGGATATTTAAGAATAGGAAAGAGGTTTTATTTAGATCTTGGATGTAACACACTTTTTTTACTTTACAAAAGGATAGATAATACTGAAGTCAATTCAAATGAATACCCTTACACTGCTTTTTCCTTTGAATTAAGCAGGCTTGAATTGGAAGGTGGGTTTAATTACAGGCTAAATAGATTTATTTTGGGAGTACACAGTAGATTGGTTAATTATCAAAAGATTGATAAAATAATATTCAATGACATTGTAAATGATCCTCGCATTGATCAAAAATGGGAGTTTAACAATCCATTGCGTTTCGATCTTTCCATATCTTTTATATTGTAAGAGGTGCATTTTATTTTTTCGCATCCATGTGTAGAATTTACGTAAATAAACGTTTAGACCCAACAACAAAGATTAAAATTCTTGTGAAGCTCGACTAACGCTAGGTTGAATTTCAGAATCTACACCGTTTTGATAGGCGTGTTCAGAAAATAGGACGTTAAAAGAACAGTACGGCTCCAGGAATAATGGAATAATTCGGATGAAGTACGTGTATGTGTGGTAGGCCAGACTGGTATGCTGTACAATGAAACAGTCCGTATTCCTGTGGAACAAACTATTTCATTTGGTCTTGAGGAACTGGCCGCGGGATTGTATTTTATTTCTCTTCACTTCGCCGGCAAATGGTATACAGGGAAGATAATGAAGATGTAAGCGTAAATGTTTTTATTCTAAAAAAGAAACCCGATGCCTTAGCACCGGGTTTCTTTTTTCTTTTATGATCTGTTCATCTTGATCACATTTCTTCGCACCGATTTCCCATCGTATTCAAAATACAACGTGTACGTACCCGAAGGCAGGTCGCGTCCAAGGGTTATAGTCTTGCTTTGTCCAGAGAGGACGTCCGCCTTTTCTGAATAGACAATCCGACCGGAGGCATCAGTCATGTTGATGACCATAGGTCCGCTACAGGCAGGTGATAGCACCATAGTCACCTGATCTGCAAATGGATTGGGATAGATCTTGATGTCCACACAGGCCAGGTTGGTCGGCTCTTCCACATCCGAAATAATGACTTCTTCTCCCACGACCCTCATCTCACTGAGCCCATAACAGGTACCACCATAATTGGATAATGCCGTGATCAGCAGATAACGACCTTCGATGTCATTGAGGTAAGGACCTTCTTCCCCTTCATAGGTACTCAGTCCGCTCGCTTGCCCAAATACAAATTCACCGGCGCTGTACCAGGTTTCTCCATCAGTGCTGTAGTCAATAGCGACATCACGCATCCCATAATCGAGATGAGAAGGGTCATTGGAATTCCAGATGGTCATCTGTCCCAACTTATACACTTTGCCAAAATCATACATGATGAAATGGCTTACCGGCCGGTCAGGATTTGGACTGGCAGCAGGCTCGCAGGAAATCCATCCATCAAAGAAGTTGGTGCTGTGTCGGTCAGGATAGCACTGAGTAAATGCCCACTGGTAGGCTACCGTCATCAAACAAACGAGAAATATTGATTTTTTCATGTCCATTCAGTCTTAGAAGTTAAGAAATCCGATCGGCGGATTGCCACCAGGTTGATAGAAATTGGTCAGTGTCGGGAAAATCAGAGGCAGGTCAGATGGGTTGATACCAAACCACAGAGCCAACTCGGCAAAGTATTGATCTGCACTCAACTGCGGAATCAACACCCCGCTGCCCAATTCAATGTCTGAATAGAGCGCCAGAGTGGGATAGTCGCCATAAATCTGTTTTCCGAGTACGTCTCCTCCGAAGACCATGACATTACCTCCCCAGGCATGGTCTGTACCATTGCCATTGGAAGTCAGTGTTCTTCCAAATTCAGAAAGAGAGAAGGTCGTGACCTGGTTGCCGAGGCCGAGTTCGTTGATCGCATCTGTAAATTCTCCAATGGCAGTATCAAGCGCTTCAAACATCACATTCTGATTGTTGATCACCTCATCATGATGATCCCAGCCGCCGTATTCAATAAAGAAGATCTGGCGCTTCATGCCCAGGTCCTCATGAGCAGCGATGGAGTATGCAGCCATTTGGAAGGCCCGGGATAGATAATTATCGGTAAACTGAGTCTGGAACTCCGGTACATTACCTAAAGCCTCCTGAAATTGCAAGTGTCCATCACGCGAACGACGGATGACATCAATGTAGGTCTTCTTGAACATGTTTTGATATTCAAAGTCCACCATGGAATTGATTGCCTGAGTACGCATCCGGTCGAATACGTTCCAGTCTTCCGCAGGGCCATACCCATAGATTCCAGAACTACCATTGTATGGATCAAGGGCAAACTCGATGGTGTTTTCACCGGTTTGGAAGATATTGGTTCCACTAAGTGACAGGTTCATGGAAATGTTGGGACTGTTGTTCATGTCGTTGACCAGATCAGCCACACGACCACCCCAACCTGTGCCACTGCGTTGATTGGGCAGACCGGTCATCCACTGCTGTCCCTGGTCCGAGTGAGAGAAGAGTCCCAAAGGAAGTTGGGCCTGACCTTGGTAGTATTGATCCTTGGTCGTAGGCTGGACCAGTGTGCCTATGTTAGATAGAAAGGCCAACTTTCCATCATTGAACATCTGCTGAACTCTGTGGAGGTTCGGATGTATTCCAAACAGTCGACCACCCGATTGATTCGGGAAAATTGGCAGCATGGAGTCAACAGGAATGGCCAGATTTGACCGGGTAGTCGCATAGTCTGCATACTCATCCGGCGTTCTTGGCATCAGCATATTGTAGGAGTCATTTCCTCCGCCGAGAAAGATGCACACCAGGGCTTTGTATTCCGGGTCACCGGCAGTGGTGCTGTTGGCTATAGCTGCAGCCGAAAGCGCTTTTAAGTTGACCAGCGAAGAATACAAGGTAGATACACCTACCGCAGCGCAACTCGCTTGTCCGAAGAAGTTGCGGCGGCTGATGGGGCTTTGGTTGAATCGTATTTTCATAATCTGTCAGGATCGTAAGAATAGTTGTTTAAAAATGGGGTTACTTCATGATGGCATAATCCGGAGAAATCATCATCAGATATAAAGCCAATCGCACCCGGTCATATCGGTAATTGCCATTAATGATCGGAGTGATGGCGTCCTTGATCAGTTGTCGGGTATGTTCGGACAACATGCCATACGTAAAGAGCATGTCCAGGCGGTTGACCAATACTTCCGGGTCACGGGCCATAGGGACGAGATCATCCAGTACATAGGTGACAGATGGATTATTGTCTTCCCAATCATCCATGACATATCCCCATACAGCCCAGTCGTTGACTTCATTGATGTATTCCACACTGGTACGGCTGTTGTGAATCTGGAATTCAGGGCCTACCAGTCCGTTGTCTGTAATTGGGCCGATCGGTTGAAAATCAGGAAGGAAGAAATTGAACACCGTCCTTGAAGCCAAAGGCATCTGGTTGGTGGCTTGATAAAATCCATAAGCGATGTTCCAGTACCGGTTGTAGTACTGCTCCATAGTGATGGCTTTAGAAAAATGGGTATACCGGGCAAAGGGCTCACGAAGTTTTCCAAAAGCATCGTCATCGGATGCAGCACAGGTTCTGGCTTCCGGATCCATGAGAATGGCTTTGATCACAGCCCCCATGTCACCACGTACGCCTGCACCATTGTCTGCAAAAACACCCGCTACCCTGGAAATATAGCCTGGAGATGGGTTTGACGTCACAAGGCGTTGGATCAATTGACGTGAAATAAACGGACCCACATTGGGATGAAGGAAGAGCTGATGCACGGCATCCTTAATATCCTTAAGACCGGTTTGTCCCTCCGGGATCACATATCCGTTGAGCATGGTTTTGGGTCCGGGCTGATGCCATTCCGGATACATGATCATAGGCACCGTCATATCGGCGATGTAGATATCCAGACCAAAGTAGGGTTGGTTGGTCCATTCATTATCCACAACATCACCCACGCCAAGTCCGGTAAACACCTTGGCCAACTCTTTGATATCGGTTTGGTCATAGGTTGGAATCCAGTGTCCCTGGTCATCCACTTTTCGTGAACCATCCTGGTTGAGTTCATATAGGCCGATGGAAAACAATTGCATGATTTCACGGGCATAATTTTCATCCGGGTGAATATTCTCTTCCGGAATTTCACGTGGATTATTGAGGTGACTCAGAAAGTAACCCATACAAGGATGCAGGGTAACATCATACATGAGGTCCTCGAAGTTGCCGAAACAATTTTGGCGAAGCACATCATAATAATCCGCCAGGCCATCTCCGAAACCTGAAAGGTTGGAGTCAAAGGAGATCACAAAAATCTCACTCAATGCCAGGGCTACCTTCTGACGAAGCAGATCATCCGATTTCATCAGCTCTTCCCACCAGGTATAATTGAATATGTTCCACGATGGACGGGACCCAACTTCTTCGGGGTCTCCGCCATTGACCAGGTACCATTCAATAACCTCGGCCCAAACCTGATTGAGGTGGTCCAGCATGGGATGATAAGGAAGGGCCTCCTGCTCATCGATCCAGGCCTCTAACCCGATATCAGCTACTTTTTGAATGGTAGCGAGATCTGCGCCCAATGTCGCCTGGGAAAGAAAACGGGAGGACTCCATGAGTTTCCCTTCAAGCCCAACATTATTGATGGTCTTGTCACCGGACGCAGTCTGGTTCCAGTACTGCGGGGTGTAGTTGCTACTGGTGGTGACTTTGATTTGCTGTGCAGGATCGCTGCCGAGCAACACCTGTGCCTGGGATACCGAGGTCAGGGCACCAAAACCCAGTAGAGAAATAAGTAGTTTTACCTTCATACCAATATGATTTGATGGGTTAAGCCAAAATCAAATACATGAACAAAATGACTTGCTCAGGGGAAAATACTAAATAAATGGGTGGGAGTTACTATGGGAAAGATACAAGAAATGTTGAAATAGCAGCCCAGCCCTGGTATTTATTTTAAAAGAGCCCATAAACGCCCCATCCCCCTGTAAGCTCTGAAGTTCCAGTACGCAGAAGGGATAGCTCCAAAGGACTGAAAAAAATTGGCAATACCGGCCTGCATGCTCCCTTCAAAATCAAATGCCCGGCCATGTTCGCCAGCCATCCGGATAGCCTGATCTAACAATAATGCATGGGCGGATGCTCCCCGGTCATCAGGAATCCGTCCTCCCGCGAGATAGTACGATGTACCCTGATCCCAACCCGTCAGGATGGCCGCTATCACGTTGCCCCCGGATTCGGCTACGGTGATTTCCCCTGATTTTCGGGGCCATAATTCTCTTAATACTGCAGGAACAACATGTTCAAGCCACTGGGGCGGCTGGAGACTTTGTGCCTTGTAGGAAAGTCGGCAAAGACCCAGGAACTGTTCGATATCTGCTGAATTCCGAAGCCGGTAATCCTGTTGGGCTTGCCGGATATTTCTTTTCAATCCTTCATTGTAACGGTTTTGTTTTGGATCCACTGCTGTTGCGGCCGGGATGATGTAGCTATACTTTAAAGTAAAGGAGGTTCGCAGACCAGATAAAATCAAAGCATCCGGTTTGATGGACAGGTCCCGGATCGAGGTGACGGGAAGACAAGACATCAGATCCTTTGGCAGGGCTTCTTCCCAACCAGTTCTTTTGATCAACGATACCCACTGCGTAAAAGGGGGCGTGATCAAAGCGGACATGCCTCTGATCCTCTGAGTGCAATAGGGCAAGGCCATGGCAGGCGCTCCCGGTGTATCATAATGGATCCAGGCATTCCATCCCCCGGACCCGCAAGCAGCATCCAGCCACCAGGGAGCGGAGTATAGATCCGGGGCGATACATTGGTCGTACAGTTCCCGGTAGGCCTGCAAGGAGTTGGGTTCCACCGCTACAATATAAAGGGAGTTCACTATTAAACGTCAGATCTTACCATCTTTACCTAGCAAAATCAATACGGATGCTCCGATTCATATCGATCTTACTTTGGTTGGGAATGACCGTGATGATTCATCCGGCACAGGCACAAACGGCCGCGACGGAAAACCTCTGGAAAACCCTGGCGAAGATCACGTACAAAAAGGAATATGACGCTTTCCTCGGTTTCAAAATTGACAAACCGGTATTCAGTCCGGAAATCGTAGCTCTTGAAGGGAAAGAGGTGACGGTAAAGGGATTTATTATTCCCACCGATGGATACAAGAGCCACAAGGAATTTGTGTTTTCTGCTTTCCCTTACAGCATGTGTTTTTTCTGCGGTGGTGCCGGACCCGAGTCGGTTATGGAGGTATTGGCGAGTGAACCCATCACGTACACGGCAGATCCGATCACCCTCAAAGGAAAGCTTAAACTCAATGGGGATGATGTCAACAAACTCATGTATGCCCTGACTGAGGCCAGAATGGTCAAATAATCTGTGATCTGATCACCAGGTCACCCGCTCCGACCAAATGCCGGCTTCAGACCGGATTTTTACAAAATAGACGCCCGGGGTAATAGGAGGATCCAGTTCGGTCTGGGTTTTAAAATCCAGTTTCTTCTGATACACTTCTTTTCCCTGCAGATCAAACAGAGTCAGTTCACCACCGGACCACGGATCAGGCAGATTAATCCGCCAGATCCCCGAAGCTTGTTCGTAGGTCAGGCCAGGTTTTGAAACCGGATCTGCAAGGGTTTTGGCAATCGGAGAATATTCTTTAGCGCCGCCCTCGCGGGTTCCAACAATACGATAGTACACAGAGACATGCTGCAGATAAGGATCTGTCAGTTTAAATGTTGTTTCATTGGAAGCCGGTTCGATTTTGCCCACTGAATAGGGATCCGCAAAAGAGCCATCCAGGGATCGCTCTACTTCAAAGTCGGTGATGCCGGTGGCCGGTGCAATAATCCATTCGACAGTATTGCCTTTGGAGGAAATGGTGGCCGAGACATTGTCCCAACGTATAGGAGGCAAGCCTTCGGTGCCTACGGAGAAAATAGCGCCATTGAGGCAGCCCATATAGAGCTCCCCGCGATCATCTTCGCCAAATGTGACCGCCTCAGAAAAGGTGCCTGTTCCATTGCCAAAAGAAGCCTCAAATGACAGCGTATCAGTACTGGTCTGACGGATCATCCAGTAATAATTGCTGACATAATCTGCACAGATATAATATCCGCGCAAGGAAGGATAATCACTGCCCCGGTATACAAATCCACCGGTCAGCGAAGCTCCTTTGCCATTGGGGCAGGTGCTGCAACTATGCGGATATTCATAGATCGGCCAGGTGAAGACGGTATTGGCCGGGCAGTTGCCGGGTTCATAGGTGTGGTTGCCTTCCTGGCAATCCCATCCGAAGTTCATGCCTCCGGGTGTTCCGGCCGGGATCATATTGATTTCTTCCCATAGATTCTGTCCTACATCCGCGATCCAGAAATCACCGGTTTCGCGGTCAAAACTGATCCGCCAGGGATTGCGCATTCCATAGGCCCAGATTTCATCTCTTCCTGCAGTGTCTACAAAGGGATTGTCAGCCGGAATTCCATAATTCCAGGGATCCGTTTTGGAATTGACATCTATGCGGAGCATTTTGGCCAGCAAGGCTTCAATATTTTGACCGTTATTCGAAGGGTCACCACCACCGCCACCGTCACCGAAGCCGAAATAAAGATATCCATCAGGCCCGAATGCCAGATCGCCGGCTTTGTGATTGCTTTGCACTCCGGTCTGGCGCACATACTCCACCTCAGTAGCTTCATCGATATCGTTCGGATTGTTCGGATTGAGAGTAAACCGGCTGATCTTGTTGGTGATGGATCCTGCGATCACATAATTGACATAGATATATGGGCTGTCCGGAAATTGGGGGTGAAATGCCA
>ERZ724514.1446-NODE-1446-length-10483-cov-4.720944_pt1 | contig 10483 bp, 9 predicted proteins | sample MGYA00376047_ERZ724514 | MGnify/ENA primary metagenome ERZ724514 (study PRJEB28724, sample SAMN07190883) | activated sludge metagenome | isolation source: activated sludge of sewage treatment plant in Hong Hong | place: Hong Kong | collected 2016-03-17 ...
AGGCCGCCGTCCGCCCGATCCCGCGGCGGCCGACGCGGCCCACGGCCGGATCGCGCGAGCGCCGCCTCACCGCGAAGAAACGCCGTTCCGGCGTCAAGTCGATGCGCGGCGGGCAGTTCGACGAGTAACCGCCTTCGCTGGTTCTTCTATGGCGAACCGGTTATCGCGGCGTCGGAACGGGCTCCGAGATTTGCGGCGATCGCCAGCAATTTCGGCGTTTGCGCATGGATCTCGGCGCGCACCGCGCGGTCGAGCCGGTTGAACCAGCCCCACGGGATGGCGGACGCGCCGTAGGTGGCGCCGGCCAGCATGCCCGCCAGCGCTCCGGTCGTGTCGGCGTCGCCGCCCTGGTTGACGGTCAGCACGACGCACTCGGCGAAAGAGGCGGTATTGAAATAGAAGTGCAGCACCGTCTGCAGGGTGTCGACGACGTAGGCCGACGAGAGCCCGCGATAGGGGGCGAACCGAAACACGCGGTGTTCGGCGACAAGCGCGTCGGCGATGGCGCGGGCGTCCTTGGTCTCGCCCGCGAGCAGCGCATGCATCATGCGCACGAGCGCAAGCGCTGCGGCATCCGACAGCGGATGATGGTGCGTGACGTGGCATTGGGCGGGAGACCATATCGCCGCCGTCTCCGGATGGCCGAACGTCGCGAGCGCGAGCGGCAGCACCCGCATGGCCGCGCCGTTGCCGGCATCCCCCTCGAAATAGGGGGCGGAGATGCTGCCTTCGGTCAGATAGCGGCGGATGCCGCGCCGGCAGGTGTTGCCGACGTCGATCGGCCCCTTTTTCAGCCAGGCGGCGAATTCCTCGCATAGATCGCGCGGGTCGAGGCCGCCGCGGCGGATCAGGGAGCGGCCGAGCGCGAGCGCCATCTCGGTGTCGTCGGTGACCTTGCCCGCCGCGAGCTTGAGCCAGCCGCCGCCGACCATCCGGTCATGGACGCCGTAGCGGGCGGCGATCTCGCCCTTGGTCATGAACTCGACGGTCGCCCCCAGCGCATCGCCGATGGCGAGGCCCAGATAGGCGCCGAGTGCGCGGTCATTGAGCGTCAGCGCGCCCATGGTGGGTGTGTTCTCTCGCCCCGAGCGGGCAGGGTGGCTCGTGCAGAGCGAGCGACCGGGTGAGCGGCTTGTCGCGAATGCTACGCGCGCGAAGTCCTGTCGCCCTGTCGGGCCCGGAATTCGCCCGCGCTCACGCCTGTCACTCTCTCCCCCTGGGGAGAAGCAAATGTGATGCCGATTTGCTGCCGCGCGGGCGTCTGCGCCGATTATCGGCGGGCGCCGTCAGGCATAGCTCGCGGTGACGAGATAATCGCCGCCGATCACCAGGTATTCGCCTTCGCCCTTGAGGGGGTGCACGGAGAGCAGGGTGTTGAAGAACGCGATCTTGGTCAGCGGCACCCGGGCAGTGAGGATCATGTCGCCGAAACAATCGGCAATGGCGCGGTCGCTGGAGAACGAGGTGAGGCTGTTGAGCCGGATGATCGACGTCCGCTTGTCGATCCGCCGGACGATCTGATGCTCGTCGAACGAATTGACCCCGCGGTGGAGCGTGAGATGGGTCTGGCCGGGCGCCGCAAACCGTTCGAGCGCCCATTGGCAGAATTCGTAGAGGAGATCGAGCTGCGTGTAGATCGCGTTGTTGTGGAAGCGGCTCGACATCTTTTCTTCCACATAGGTCGCCCAGGCAGGGCCGGAGCGCGCGAGGATTTCCTTGTGGAAGGTCGGGAAAATGCCGAAACGGCTCTCCACCCAGCCCTTCAGCACCGCGCCTTCGCGGCCGTTCGCGTCATAGCCCCAGCCCTTGAGCAGCCGCAGATAGGACGACCGGTAGCGGCGGGGCGATCCGGCGCGCGCAGGCTCCTGCTGCTCGGGATCGATGCCGAACATCGCCATCATGTAGCTGGCGAATGCGATGCCCGCGTCCGGCAGGTCGGGCGCCTGCGAGAGCATCTCGAACAGGTTTTTATTCATCTCGCGCGCACCCGACACGTGCAGGGGCACGGGATGGTCGTTGTAGATGAAGCTTGCCAGAAGCTCGGTCGAGACGCCGACGAGATTGGTGGAATGGCCGACCCGGCTCCGTTGCGCCGGCCGGCTTTGCGCTTGCGGCGGCGACGCCGCCTCGGTCGGCACGGGCGATTGCTGCGGCGTTTCGCAACCCGCAGGGCCGGGGTGGCGGGCCGGCGGCAACGTGCCGGTTTGCAGGTCAAGCGTGCCCGGCATCTTTCACCATATATCCGTACGGGTTCATGCAGCCGACGGATAGCCTCAGTACCGAGCCGTCGCTTGGTGCGCCGTCATGGCTCATGGCACGGCTTCCCCCCAACATTATTGATCTGGCGCAACCGGGCCGGCCCGGCGCCGTCGTTACAGAGCCGTCATGGAAATTATGACGGTTTGTAAAGCTTGGCCAGACGATTCAGGTGGGTAAGACGCGATAGCGCTTGCGTGTGTCCTCGACAGCGCGGGTCATGGACACCGCGGTTGTGCGCCGCCGCAGAGGTCAGTCCACGTCCTCGACGCTTGCGGGACCGGTGCCGAACGCCTTCTGCGCGAGCGCAGCCTCCATGAACTGGTCGAGGTCGCCGTCGAGCACCGCGCCGGTGTTGGAGGTCGCAACCCCGGTGCGCAGGTCCTTCACCATCTGATAGGGCTGGAGCACATAGGAGCGGATCTGGTGGCCCCAGCCGATGTCGGTCTTGGCGGCGTTCTCGGCGGCGGCCTTTTCCTCGCGCATTTTCAGCTCGCGCTCGTAGAGGCGCGCGCGCAACATCTGCCAGGCCTGGGCGCGATTGCGGTGCTGCGAGCGGTCGTTCTGGCACACCACCGCGATATTGGTCGGGATGTGGGTGAGGCGGATCGCCGATTCGGTCTTGTTGACGTGCTGGCCGCCGGCGCCGCCCGAACGCATGGTGTCGGTGCGCACGTCGGATTCCTTGATGTCGACGACGATGCGGTCATCCACCACGGGATAGACATTCACGCTGGCGAACGAGGTATGCCGGCGCGCATTGGCGTCGTATGGCGAGATGCGCACCAGCCGGTGCACGCCGTTCTCGGTCTTGAGCCAGCCATAGGCGTTGCGGCCCTTGATCTGCACGGTGGCCGACTTGATGCCGGCCTCTTCGCCTTCGGTCTCTTCCAGCCATTCGACCTTGTAGCCGTGCTGCTCGGCCCAGCGCGTGTACATGCGCAGCAGCATGTTGGCCCAGTCCTGGCTCTCGGTGCCGCCGGCGCCGGCATGCACTTCGAGATAGGTGTCGCTTGCGTCCGCCTCGCCCGCGAGGAGCGCTTCGAGCTGACGCCGATCCACATCGCTCTTGAGCTTGCGCAGCGCGGTCTCGGCTTCGGCGATCACGCCCGCATCGTTCTCGGCCTCGCCCAATTCGATCAGCGTCACCTGGTCGTCGAGCTCCTGCTCGATGCGGCCGATGGCGGACAGGCTGTCCTCGAGCGCGGTGCGCTCCTGCATCACCCGCTGGGCGCTCTGGGGATCGTCCCAGAACGTGATGTCCTCGGTGAGCTTGTTCAGCTCGGCGAGCCGGGTGCGGGCCTTGTCGACATCAAAGATGCCTCCTCAGCAGCCCGACCGACTGCTTGATATCCTCGACCGTTGCCAGTGTTTCCGCGCGCATTATCTGTTTCCGGATCGGCGGCCGGGCGGTGCGACGTCCCGATGCCTGCCTGTTACTGCGGCATGTAGCGACATCGGGCGCAAGGTGCAACTATGGCAGCCCCGCGCACGCCGCGCCTGCCCCCTCGATCCCTTCGAATGCGAGCAATACGCAATGGCCGACGACATCGCCTTCGACAAGACCTTCGATCTGGCTCCCGGCCAGGTGGAGGAGGTCGCGCCCGGCGTGCGCCGGCTCCTGTGCGACAATCCCAGCCCGTTCACCTTCAAGGGCACGGTGAGCTACATCGTCGGCCGCGGCGAGGTCGCGATCGTCGATCCCGGCCCCGACGATCCCCGGCACATCGCCGCACTGCTCGACGCCGTCCGCAACGAGAGCGTTACGCACGTGTTCGTCACCCACACGCATGTCGACCATTCGCCCGGAGCGGCGCGGGTGAAGGAGGCGACCGGGGCGCCCACGTTCGCGGAGGGGCCGCACCGCGCCGCCCGCCCAATCCATATCGGCGAAGCGAAGCGGCTCGAAGCGAGCGCCGACAGCGATTTTGCGCCCGACCACCCGCTCTCCGATGGCGAGGTCATCGCTTGCAAGGGTTTCGCGGTCGAGGCGATCGCCACGCCGGGCCACACCGCGAACCACATGGCGTTTGCGCTGAAGGGAACCGGTCTGCTGTTCTCCGGCGACCACGTGATGGCTTGGAACACCTCGATCATCGCTCCGCCCGACGGGGCGATGAGCGACTACATGCACTCCCTCGACAAGCTGCTGCATCGGAGCGAGCGCGTCTATCTGCCCGGCCATGGCGGCGTCGTGCGCGATGCGCCCGATTTCGTTCGCCAGTACATCGCGCACCGGCACGCCCGCGAAGCGGCGATCCTCGCAAAGCTCCACGCCGGCGAAGCCGGCATCCCGGAACTGGTGCGCGCCATCTATGTCGGGCTCGACCCGCGGCTCGAGGGCGCCGCCGGGCTCTCCGTGCTCGCCCATCTCGAAGACCTCGTCGCGCGGGGATTTGTTGCGACGGACGGGCCGCCCGCCATCGCTTCCGTTTATCGCCTGCGCTGACCGCGCCGGCCCTCGGACTTCGGCGGCGGGGGAGGGGGCTCCGGCTTGATCGTGCCGGCGTATTCGTTGATGTCCTCGAGCAGCTTGACGACGCGCTTGGCGTTCACGCCGAAATCCCATTTTCCGTAGCGCGAGGCCGAGCGCACATCGATGCGGGATCCGCCGCGCGTTCCTCGGATGCGGATGACGACGTCGTCGCGGAATCCCATGATCGGCGTGTACGCGATCGCCTCGACGTAGCCGTCGCGGCGGCCGGGGATCGGCGTGCGCGCGTCGATGATGCGCCAGAGCGGGGCGACCGCGTTGTCCTTGCGCTTGGCGAGCGCCGACATGACTGCGGTGTAGGCGCGCTGCGGCGGCAAGGCGAGATCGAGCGGCTCGATGTCCGAATCGAGTTTCTTGACCTCCTCGGGCGTGCGGAGGCCGGAATATGCGACGGGGTTGGCTTGGCGCGTCCGCAGGCGCGCGATGGCGTCGAAGGCAGGCGGGTCGACGGGGTCGGTCGATACGTCGGCCATGACCGGCTTCTTATAGGCCCTCGCCGCGATGAAGGCGGGATAGGCCAAGATCACGAGCCCGATCAGCAGGCCGGTCACCGCGTAGCCCAAGCCGCCGCTGCCCCTTTGCCAGATCGCAGCGAACGCGGCGAAGGCGAGCAGGATGGCGGCGACGGCGAGCCCGAGGCCCGCCGCAAAGGTCACCAAGGCCGGAACGATGTCGAGCAGGCCCGAGCGCGCGATGACGAGCGCAAGCAGCACGACGGCGAGCGCAAACAAGCCTACTCGGCGCGCCCAGACGGCCAAGCTCGAGACGGGCTCTTCGGCGATGCGACGGCGCGCCATCTCAGGTTCCCGGCAGGTCGGACTCGCTCACGACGCCACCGATAGAACGGCGCGCCGCCGCTGGCAACGCCGTTGGCGGCGGCATTGCAGCGGCGGCGTGCAATCATGATTGGCCGAGCCGGAAATCCGGCCAAGCGGTGAGCGCAATCAGTTGCCCAATTGCGCGTATCGGTCACCGGCGCCAGGCGCGAGAACCACGACCGTCGTGCCGACCTTGGCGCGACTGTAGAGATCGATCACGTCTTCATTGACCATGCGGATGCAGCCGGAGGAAATGGCCTTGCCGATCCATTCGGGCTGGTTGGTTCCGTGGATGCGGAACAGGGTGTCTCTGCCGTTGGAGTAGAGATAGAGCGCGCGCGCGCCGAGCGGGTTCAACGGACCGCCGTCGACATGGTTCGGCAGGTTGGCGAAGCGGCGCTTGATGGCGTCGGTCGGCGTCCATCCCGGCCATTCGGCCATGTGGCCGACCTTGGCGACTCCGGAGAACGCGAGCGCTTCCTCGCCGACGGCGACGCCGTAACGGATCGCCTTTTGGTCCGGCAACACGAAATAGAGATAACGCGCATCCGAGTCGACGAGGATGGTTCCCGGCGCCTCGCGGCGATGATATTCGACGAGGTGGCGTCGGAAGTTCTGGGGAACGACATTGCTGGAGAATGGAGCCGCCGCGATATATTCGCGGTCGCGCGGCTTCAGATTAGCCTCCGGCGCAGGCGCCAGCGTCGCAGTCACGCAGCCGCCGACTGCGAGACTAAGGACAATAACAATCGCCGCCCTCGAAAACATCGCTGGCCCCCCTACCCCTTCAAGTCCCCCACCAGGCACGTACGCGGTACGTCGTATCACGTACGTTTCGTCGCATTAGGTGTAACCAAAACGATGCCGTCATGCCAGGAATCGATGACCCTCTGGCGAACGAACCGTGTTTACTGTTGCCCAATTGCCGCAATTTTTCATGATCTGGCCAACATCCGGCGGCAATCGGGAGTATTTCCGGCCTTCCGCGATCGACGCGTGCATTGATTATACGAGCGCTCTTAACGACGCGTTCACGATTCCCACGTGTTTATAGGGATAGCCAAGCGGGACGGAGAAATGCCCTGTTCTTGGACCTATTCTTACTCAATTCCGCCGAGGTGGACCTGCAAGACGGGCGCGAAGCCCAGCAGGACCAAGTCAAGCAATGGTCCGCAGGGCGGAAAACTGGTGGAGCGACAAATGACTAAATCGTCCAATCCGTCTAAGGCGAGTCACAGCGCCAAGGACTTTCCCGCGCTCGGCACGGGCTACCGTGAGATCGGGATCGCCGCCGTCGCCGCCGCGGTGCGGTGCCAGCACATGGGCGGACACAACGAAGAACATCCCGCCGGCATTCGTGATTCGGTGCAGACCGATCGTCTTCCATGACTACTCGCGGCATGCCGAACCCGCCGGCTGGGCGGGTTCGGCGCCGCCCCTCTGACATCCCCACACATTATCATTCGCGCGGCGGGACAGGCCGCAGGCGGACCCGTCCCGTAGACGTGTCGGCGTGCCTCGCTTTGCGCTTGCCGGGCGCGCCGAGTTGCGCGATTGCTGGATCCGAAGTCCAGTCCCCCGCGTGCTGAAGTCTGCGGGCGGGCGGGCTGTCGGAGCCTTTCCCCATGCTGTCGGTCAATATCCCGCGTGGCGCAACGCTCGATCGCACCATCGTCGCGCCGGACGGCGCCATTCCGCCCGGCGCCGTGTGGCTGGACCTGCTCTGTCCGAGCCCGCCCGAAAGCAAACTGGTCGAGCAGGCGCTGCGTCTCGAAGTGCCGACCCGCGAGGAAATGCAGGAGATCGAGCCGACCAGCCGGCTCTATGCGGAGAACGGCGCGCGCTACATGACGGCGACGATGATGTGCCGTTCGGAAACGGACAACCCGACGACGACGGCGGTGACCTTCATCCTGTCCGACCGCCGGCTGATCACCGTGCGTTACGACGAGCCCAGGCCGTTTACCCTGGTCGCCAACAAATTCGCGCGCGCCTGTCCGCCCACGCTGACCGGCGAACTCGTGCTGATGGAACTGCTCGACGCGATCGTCGACCGCGCGGCGGACATTCTCGAACGGATCAGCGCGGAGGTGGACCGGATATCGCAGACAATCTTCACGTCCAAGGAACGCTCATTGGACTACCGCGCCATCATGACGTCGATCGGACGGCAGGGCGATCTGACCTCCAAGGTGCGCGAGTGTCTGGTGTCGATCGGCCGGTTGCTGCTCTATCTCGCCAATGAAGCCGATACGATGCGCTGGGCGAAGGACCAGCGGGCGAGCCTCAAGGGCATGCAGCGGGACGCCCAGTCCCTGTCCGATCACGCGACCTATCTCGCCAATAAAATCACGTTTTTGCTTGATGCGATGGTCGGCGTTATCAGCATCGAGCAGAACAACATCATCAAGATATTTTCCGTCGCCGCGGTTGTATTTATGCCGCCGACGTTGATCGCTTCGCTTTACGGAATGAACTTCAAACACATGCCGGAACTCGACTGGGGTTTCGGCTACCCGCTGGCGATCGTCCTGATGATCGTCGCCGCGATCATCCCCTACGTCTTTTTCAAAATAAAGCGGTGGCTATAATTGCGGCACCGAGGCGATAGCTGATGCCCCGAGGTGCGTCCAAAAATCATACCGGGGGGCGGTCGGCGGGCATGGCAGCGTTGCCGAAAAGCTGCTATAGGCGCTTTCGAGCATCTTAAGGGCCGCTAAAGCCGCTAAATCGGGGAAAAAGCGCATGCACGCCACAATCAGCATCCCGTCATATGTAAAGAGCCAACGGCTGAAGAACTGGGTCATGGACATGGCCGAGCTCTGCAAGCCGGACAGCATTCACTGGTGCGACGGCTCGCAGGCCGAATACGATGCGATGTGCGAGGCGCTCGTCAAAGCCGGCACCTTCATCAAGCTCAATGCGGAGAAGCGCCCCGGGTGCTTCCTCGCCCGTTCCGACCCGAGCGATGTCGCGCGCGTCGAGGACCGCACCTATATCTGCAGCGTCAACAAGGAAGACGCAGGGCCCACCAACAACTGGATGGACCCGAAGGAAATGAAGGCGACCCTCGAGCCGTTGTTCAACGGCTGCATGGAGGGGCGCACGATGTACGTGATCCCCTTCTCGATGGGACCGATCGGATCGCCGATCTCCTATATCGGTTACGAGATCACCGACTCGCCCTACGTCGTCGTCAACATGAAGATCATGACCCGCATGGGCCGTGCGGTTGACGAGGCGCTCGGCGACTCCGATGTGTTCGTGCCCTGCATGCACACGATCGGCGCGCCGCTCAAGCCCGGCCAGAAGGACATTTCCTGGCCCTGCAATCCGACGGTCAAGTACATCGTCCACTATCCCGAGGAACGGTCGATCTGGTCCTACGGTTCGGGCTACGGCGGCAACGCCCTGCTCGGCAAGAAGTGCCTCGCGCTGCGCATCGCCTCGGTGATCGGGCGTGACGAGGGCTGGATGGCCGAGCACATGCTCATCCTCGCCGTCACCGACCCCACCGGCAAGAAGACCTACGTCTCCGCCGCATTCCCCAGCGCCTGCGGCAAGACGAACTTCGCGATGCTGATCCCGCCCAAGGAAATCCAGGGCTGGAAGGTCACGACCATCGGCGACGACATCGCCTGGCTGAAGCCGGGCAAGGACGGCCGCCTCTACGCCATCAATCCGGAGGCCGGCTACTTCGGCGTCGCGCCGGGGACGAACTACAAGTCCAACCCCAACGCGATGATCTCGGCGGCGAAGAACACCATCTTCACCAATGTCGCGCTCACCGACGACGGCGACATCTGGTGGGAAGGCATGGACGGCCCGCCGCCGGCGCATGCGATCGACTGGCAGGGGAAGGACTGGACCCCGGACTGCGGCCGCAAGGCGGCGCATCCCAACAGCCGCTTCACCGCGCCCGCCGGCCAGAATCCGGCGATCGATCCGGACTGGGAGAACCCGGCCGGCGTGCCGATCAGCGCCATGATCTTCGGCGGCCGGCGCTCGACCAATGTGCCGCTCGTCTATCAGCCGCTGAGCTGGGCCTTCGGCGTCTATGCCGGCGCCACCATGGGCTCGGAAATGACGGCCGCCGCCTTCGGCAATATCGGCGAGGTCCGCCGCGACCCGATGGCGATGCTGCCGTTCACCGGCTACCACATGGCGAGCTACTTCAATCACTGGCTCGACATGGGCCGGCGCGTCGGCATGCCGCCGCGCATCTTCTGCGTCAACTGGTTCCGCAAGGACAAGGACGGCAACTTCCTGTGGCCGGGCTTCGGCGACAACATGCGGGTGCTGAAGTGGATCGTCGAACGCGCCAACGGCACTGCGCGCGCGCTCGAAGGCCCGCTCGGCTACGTGCCGACCTATGACGACCTCGACTGGCGCGGCCTCGACTTCACCCGCGAGCAGTTCCATGCGCTCATGGCCGTCGACAAGGCCGACTGGATGAAGGAGATGCTCGGTCACGAGGAATTCTTCATCAAGCTGTTCGACCGCTTGCCGAAGGAACTCCTGTGCGTGCGCGACCTCCTGCTGTCGAGCCTGTGGCGGTCGCCCGATCACTGGGAACTGCCGGACTACGCGGTGAATAACTGACGACCGCCGGCTCTCCCTCTCCCCCCACGGGGGAGGGAGGTGTGCGGCCGCCGAAATTCCTGCTGGGCCGTACGGCAACGTGCGGCCCAGTTTGCATATGCAGGCCTGCATATGCGGGAAAGCGTTCCCTCTCCGCCACCGGGGCGGCAAAGGGAAATGGCTTCGTCACCGCCGGGCTTGACCCGGCGGTCCATGCGGAGACGCCGCATGCGCAGGACAATCCGTACGGATTGCCGGGTCAAGCCCGGCAATGACGCCGTTTGCTCCGATGCTGGGCGGCGTTCATCGCGGGGTGAGGGCTGCCGTGCCCCCG
>ERZ724514.1448-NODE-1448-length-10479-cov-4.535495_pt1 | contig 10479 bp, 11 predicted proteins | sample MGYA00376047_ERZ724514 | MGnify/ENA primary metagenome ERZ724514 (study PRJEB28724, sample SAMN07190883) | activated sludge metagenome | isolation source: activated sludge of sewage treatment plant in Hong Hong | place: Hong Kong | collected 2016-03-17 ...
GCCGGACATTGCCCGGCCAGTCGCCGGAGACGAGCAAGCGCATGGCCGGCCCGCATGTGCGCGCCGCCTGCGCGCGTCACTTGAAAGACCTGGAGCAGGGCGACGCCCGCGGCCTGGTCTGGGATGTCGCCGAAGTCGCCGACGCCATCGCCTTCTTCGAGGAGGTGCTGCGGCTCAACGGCGGCGAATACGAAGGCGTTGAGTTCAAGCTGCTCGGCTGGCAGAAGTTCGTCGTCGGCAGCCTCTTCGGCTGGAAAACCGCCGACGGCCATCGCCGCTTCCGCGTCGCCTATGTCGAGACCGCCAAGGGCTCCGGCAAAAGCCCGCTGGCCGCCGGCATCGGCATGAAAGGGCTGGTCGCCGACGGCGAACCGCGCGCCGAAGTCTATGCCGCCGCCACGAAGAAGGACCAGGCCATGGTCCTCTTCCGCGACGCCGTCGCCATGTGGCAGCAGTCGCCGGAGCTGAATCGCCGCCTCAAGTCGAGCGGCACCGGCGAGAACGTCTGGAACCTCGCATACCTCGAGCGCGCCGCCTTCTTTCGGCCAATCTCGGCGGACGATGGCCAGAGCGGGCCGCGCCCGCACATCGCGCTTATCGACGAAGTACATGAGCACCGCAGCAACACGGTCGTCGAGATGATGCGCGCCGGCACCAAGAGCCGCCGCCAAGCGCTGATCTTCATGATCACCAACAGCGGCGCCAGCAAGACCAGCGTCTGCTGGAGCTACCACGATTACGGCGCCAAAGTCGCCGCCGGCGTCCTGGAAGACGACACCTTCTTCGCCTACGTCTGCAGCCTGGACGCAGACGACGACCCGATCACCGACGAGCGCTGCTGGCCGAAGGCGAACCCCAGCCTGCAGGAAGCCGACCTTCCCGGCATGAAATACCTGCGCGAGCAGGTCCGCGAAGCGCGCGGTATGCCGAGCAAGGAAGCGCTGGTGCGCCGGCTTTGCTTCTGCCAGTGGACCGAAGCAGAAAACCCGTGGATCTCCGCCGATGTCTGGCTCAACCGTGGGCAGGAATACGACTGGCAGGAACTCAAAGGCCGCCGCGCCTGGGCCGGGCTTGACCTCTCCAGCACCACCGACCTCACCGGCCTGGTGCTCTGGATCGAGCCGATCGCGCCCGGCGAACCGTGGCGCCTGGTGCCATTTTGCTGGCTGCCCGACGAAGGTCTGCAGCGCAAGGAAGAAATCGATCGTGTGCCCTACCTGGCATGGCGCGCAGCGGGCTATCTCGAAACGACGCCTGGCCGCGCTGTCAGCAAGCTGCAGGTCGCCATCCGCCTGGCGCAGCTCGCCGAGCACTTCGACATCCAGACCGTCGCCTTCGACCGCTGGCGCATCGAAGACTTCAAGGCGCTGGCCGCCGACAACGACATCGCCCTGCCGCCGCTCGAGCCGTTCGGCCAGGGCTACCAGAGCATGAGCCCTGCGCTCGAGGCGATGGAGACGCACCTGCTCAACGGCAGCGTCGCCCACCCGCAGCACCCGGTCCTGACCTGGTGCGCGGCCAATGCCGTCGTCCAAAGCGACGCCGCCGAAAACCGCAAGCTCGCCAAGGACAAGGCGAACGGAAGAATTGACCTGATGGTCGCCGCCGTCATGGGCGCCGGCCTTGTTGCAAAGCAAAAAACAACCGAAGAGCCGTCATTCTGGGAAAGTGAAACCGCGTGAAACTACTTGATCGCCTGTTCGGACGAAAATCCGCGCAGCTCACCTATGACCAGGTGGCCGCCCTGATCGATGGCGGTACCGCGTTATCGGTTGCCGGCGTCGCCGTCACGGCCAGGACCGCCCTGCATGTGGCCACCGTGCTCGACTGCGTGCGCGTCATCGCCGACGGCTGCGCCACGCCGGATCTGCACATCTACCGCGAAAAGTCGGACGGCACCAACGAGCGCGCCATCAACATCCCGGAATACCGGCTGTTGTCGCGCCGGCCGAACGAATGGCAGACCTCGTTCGAATGGCGCCGGCAGATGACCCTGCACGCCGCGCTCACTGGCGCCGCGCTGTCGATCAAGGTACGCGGCGACAACCGCCGCGTGCGCGAGCTGATCCCGGTGCAGCCAGGCAAGTGGGACGTACGCAAGGTCTCGCGCTACGAAGTGCGCTACCGCTGCTGGGACGATTTCGGACTGATCGGCGAGTTCGGGCCGGAAGACGTATTCACGCTGAACGGCCTGCAGTGGGACTGGATCGGCGCACTCGATGTCATCCGCCTGGCGCAAACCGCCATCGGCCTGTCGATCGCCACCGAGAAAAGCCAGGCCGGCATCCACGCCAACGGCCTGCGGCCGTCCGGCGTCTACACCGTCGAAGGCACGCTTAACCAGGAACAGCACGACCGCCTCACCGGCTGGCTCAAGAGCAAGGCCGGGCCCGACAAGCTCGGCACCCCGCTGGTGCTCGACCGCAATGCCAAGTGGACCAGCACCGGCATCTCCGGCGTCGATGCCCAGCATGTCGAAACGCGCCGCCTGCAGGTCGAAGAAATCTGCCGCGCCTTCAACGTTTTCCCGATCATGGTCGGGCACTCCGACAAGTCTGCCACCTTCGCCAGCTCGGAAGCCTTTTTCGCCGCCCACCTCAAGCACACCCTGGCGCCATGGCACAAAGCCTGGCGCGACCGGATCGACGAAATGCTGCTCGACGGCAGCGGCCCGCTGTTCGCCAAGTTCGACACCCGCTACCTGACGGCCGGCAGCATGAAAGACCGCGCACAGTGGGCGCGGAACATGGCCGAAATGGGCATTTACACGCGCAACGAGCTGCGCGACGAAGAAGGCAAGGACCCGCTGCCCGGCCTCGACGAACCCCTTACGCCGATGAACATGACCACCGGCACCGAAGCAGGAGACCCCGACAATGAAGACCCACCGGCAAACTGAACGCAAGGTCGTCCGGCCGCTCGAGCGCAAATCCGCCGAGGCCGGGCGCCGAGAAACCCGCGCCTTCTCACTGCAGATCAAGGCCACCGGCGAAGACGGCACCATCGAAGGCTACGGCTCCGTCTTCGGCGTGCGTGACAACTACGACGACATCATCGCCAAGGGCGCCTTCGCCGCCAGCCTCGCCGAGCACAAGGCCGCCGGCACCATGCCTGCCATGCTCTGGCAGCACAGCGCCGACGCTCCGATCGGCGTGTGGACCGACATGGTCGAAGACGAGAAGGGGCTCTACATCAAGGGCCAGCTCGTCATGGACACCGTGCGCGGCAAGGAAGCCCACGCCTTGCTCAAGGCCGGCGCCATCAACGGGCTGTCGATCGGCTTCATGTCCAAGCAGTGGGCCTACGACCGCGACACCGATGTCCGCACGCTGACCGAAATCGACCTCTGGGAAGTCTCCCTGGTCACCTTCCCTGCCAACGAAAAGGCGCGCGTCACCAACGTCAAGTCGATCGATGCCATCGAATCCATCCGCGATGTCGAGCAGGTGCTGCGCGATCGCGGATTCAGCAAGACCGAGGCCGTGGCTTTGGTCGCAAGAATCAAAGGGCTGGGGCCGGGCGATCCGGTGCAGTCAGGCGGACCGGGCGATCCGGCGGCCGAGCTTGTCGCTGCTTTGAAGCGACGCGGATCGGCGCTCGCGTAGAAGCGACCGCCACTCAATCCGGCCGCAATCGGCCGCCTTTGGAAAGGAAACAAAATGGAACTGAAAGAAGTCAAGGACCTGATCGAAGAACAGGGCCGCGCCTGGGAAGAGTTCAAGAAGACGAACGACGCCGCGATTCAGGCCAAGGCTGACGGCAAGGCCGTCGGCGACATGGAAGTCAAGCTCGCCACCATCAATGACGTGCTCGACAAGGTGCAGACCAAGCTCGCCCGCCCCGGCGCCTTCGGCAATGCCAAGGACGACGGCGAGACGCCGGAAGCGGCCGAATACCGCCACGCCTTCCTCGACTGGATGCGCGCGCCTTCCGACAACGAGCGCCAGCAGAAGGCCGCATCGGCCGCCAAGGCACTGGAAGCCAAGTCCAAGGCCGAAGGCCGCGAAACCCGTTCGGCCCAGGTCATCACCTCGACTGGCTCCGCCGGCGGCTTTGCGCTGCCGGAACAGATCGAGCGCCAGATCGCCCGCCTGACCGTCGACGTCTCCCCGATCCGCCAGCTCGCCACCGTGCGCATGGTCGGTACCTCGGACTACAAGGAACTGATTGATGTCGGCGGCGGCGCGTTCGAGTGGCTGGGCGAGGGTGACACCCGCAACCAGACCAACACGCCCGACCTGGCCGAAGTCGCGCCCACCTTCGGCATGGCCTCCGCCAAGCCGCAGGCGACCGAAGAGTCCCTGGACGACCTGTTCTTCAACGTCGAGCAGTGGCTGATCGACTCCGTGTTCGAGGCCATCGCCGCCGGTGAGGGCGCCGCCTTCGTCTCCGGCAACGGCACCAAGAAGCCCACCGGCTTCCTGGCTGGCCCGACCCCGGTATCCACGGCCGACTCCAGCCGCGCATTCGGCACGCTGCAGTACATCGCATCGGGCCAGGCCGCCGCCATGCCGACCACGCCGGACACCTTCTACGACATCGTCTACTCGCTGCGCGCCCGCTACCGCGCCAACGCCAAGTGGGTGACGAGCAAGCTGGTGCTGGCCGCCATGCGCAAGTACAAGGAAGCCACCACTAACGCCTACATGTGGCAGCCGGGCCTCGCCGCCGGCCAGCCCGACATGTTCGCGGGCTACCCGGTGGTGGAAGCGGAAGACATGCCGGCCGTCGGTGCCGGTGCGTTCCCGCTCGCCTTCGGAGACTTCAAGGAAGGCTACCTGATCGCCGACCGCGTCGGCATGCGCATCACCCGTGACGAGATCACGGCGCCGGGCTTCGTCAAGTTCTACGTGCGCAAGCGCGTCGGCGGCAAGCTGCGCAACACCCAGGCGATCAAGCTGCTCAAGATCGCCGCGTCCTGATCGAACCGATCAGCCATGAAACGGCCCCTCCGGGGGCCGTTTTTCATTGGAGCCCGCAATGCGCCTGAAAGCAAAACAGGAGTTCACCTACTTCCTGCGCGGCGTGCATCCGGTCACGTTCGCCAAGGGTGAAGAATTCGAGACTGACGACCAGGAACTGGCCGAAGTCTCACAACGCGAAGGCTGGGCAGAAGCGGTAGACCCTGCTGCGGTCGACGCCCCGAAACCGCCAAAAACCACGCGCCGCAAGGCGAAGGAATAAATCATGTCCCTCTCCAACGCCTCCGAATCCGATGTCCTCGACGTTGTCCTCGAGGGAACCGACCCCGCCTGGCGCGCTGGCGCCACCGGCTATCTCGCCCTCGTGACCGGCGCCTCGGTGGATGAGGCGAACCCGCTGGCCAACGAGTGCACCTACACCGGCTATGCCCGCATCGCGCAGACCAAGGCCACCGCATGGAGCGGCAGCGGCAACACGCGCACCAATGCCAACCTGCTGCAATGGGGCAAGCGCACCGATGCCGGCGCCACGCAGACGGCCACGCATGCCGTGTGGTGCGACACTGCCTCTGGCGCCATCAACATGGCCCTGATCATCCCGCTCAATGACGACCTGCCGATCTCGCTCAACATCCGCCCGCAGATCGAAGCCGGCGGCCTGACGGTGAACGCCGAGTAAAGCATGGGCTTCAACGGCGCCCGCGATCTCGCCCTGGCTGAACAGGACGGCCGCACCCACTTCTGCAGCTTCCGCAAGGTGCCGTCGCAGGCATCGACGGCGCTCGGATGGGTCGACCTGTCGATGGCCGCCGGCAATCCGCTGCCGCAGTATTACGCCGCCAGCCCGCTGGAAGCCGCCCGCCTCGAAGGCATGCGCGGCATCTTCCACGGCGACGACAAGGCGCCGAGCACCATGCACCTGACCGACTGGAACGTCGTCACGCCGACGGCCAACTGCGTCGGCCGGCTCAAGGCGCTGCGCTATGGCCTGTACTACCCGTTCATCGACGGCGACTCGCTCGACCAGCAGGATCTGACCAACGATGTCGCGCCGCTGAACCCGCCGCCGCAAGGCTGGAAGGTGATGATCGTTGCCGTGGCGCCGACGGCCGGCGGCGGCTCGCTAACCTTCAAGTACATGCGCAACGGCGTCGAGAAAACCTCGCCGGTCATCGCGCTCAATACCGCCGTCGTCAATATCGCCAGCATCGCCACCGGCGACCCGGCAGTCGCGGCGGGCGGCATGCCGTTCGCCAGACTGGATAACGGCGACGAAGGCGTCGACACCCTAACCAGCGTCACCTTCGTCGCGCCATCCGGCGGCCTCTTCGCCTTCGTCCTCGTCGATCCGCTGGCCGACATAGCCACCCGCGAGATTAATACCCCGGCCGAGAAGAACTTCGTCCAGGCGCACCCCGGCGCGCCGCGCATCTACGACGACGACTACATCAACTTCATCGGCAACTGCACCGGCAGTGTTGCCGCCGGCATCTTCGCCGGATTCTGCAAATTCGCCTGGAGCAAATGACATGGGCTTCACCTCGCACGACGACCTGCTGACCCAGCTTTCCGCCGGCAAATACCTGCGCGCCGAAGGCAGCAAGATCACCAGCCCGGCGCACACCGCCGGCGGCTGGCACCTGCTCGTCGGCAATAACGGCATGCCGAACGCCGGCACCTTCCCCGGCTCCTCGCTGGCCTGGCAGCAATGCAGCGAATCCACCGGCGACGGCACCACCATCATCGGCCTGCAGCACGGCCACCAAGCACCTGCTGTCGATCAGCGCCAACCTGGTCGCCGCTGCCGGCGCACCGTGGCAGGCCAAGCTGGTCGACCTGATCGGCTACTACAAGCTCTCCGGCGCCGATGTCACCGGCACCGGCGCCCGCACCCACGCCTGTTGCCGCCAAGCCGGCCGAGCCGGCCAAGGCACCGGCAAAGGCCGCGGAAGATCCGAGCGCCGATATCGCACGCGCCGTCGGCCTGTGGGCCGCAGCCTGGTCGCGCAAGGACATCAAGGCCTACCTCGGCATGTACGCCCCCGACTTCAAGACGCCGGGCGGCGAGTCGCGTTCCGCCTGGGACGCCGAACGCGAGAAGCGCATCAACAAGCCCGGTGCGATCCAGGTCAGCTTCGAAAACCTGCGCGTATCGGTCGAGGGCGATACCGCAACCGTCCGCTTCCGCCAGCACTACAAATCGGCCTCGCTCAAGACGTCCAGCAACAAGGTACTCGTCATGGGCAAGCGTGACGGCCGCTGGCAGATCGTGCAGGAGCGGGTCGGCGGCTGATGGCCCGCCACCTCGCTTCCCTCGCCTTCGCCTCCGGCCTGCTCCTGGCCGGCACGGTGCTGGCCGCCGGCAAGGCGCCCAGCCACTTCAAGAAGGACGGCGGCAGCGCCGAAGCCAGCTACACCGATTCCGGGCCCGAACCGCTGCTGGTCAAGGTATTCGATGCCATCGAAGCGAATCGCCTCGACCTGGCCATGCAACAGACCGAACTGCTGATCAAGGCCTACCCGAACTTCCGCCTCGCCCACCTGGTCATGGGCGACCTGCTGCTGGCGCGCTCCAAGCCGCTGACGGCCTTCGGCGAAGGCGGCGCCTCCGCCGGCGAGAAGGTTGCGGACCTGCGCGACGAAGCATTCGTCCGCCTCAAGGGCTACCGTGCCAAGCCCCCCGCCGATTACGTTCCGCGCTACCTGCTGCAGATGCATCCCGAGCAGAAGCATGCGATCGTCGTCGATACCCAGAAGTCGCGCCTCTACCTCTACCAGAACGACAACGGGACGCCGCGCTTCGTCGCCGACTACTACGTCTCGCAGGGCAAGCTCGGCGCCGAGAAGACGCGCGAAGGCGACAAGAAGACGCCGATCGGCGTTTATCACGTCACGTCGAGCCTGCCGCGCCAGAAACTCACCGACTTCTACGGCAGCGGCGCGTTCCCGATCAACTATCCGAACGAGTGGGACAAGCGGCAGGGCCGCAACGGCCATGGCATCTGGCTGCACGGCACGCCGTCGGACACCTTTTCACGCCCGCCCAAGGCCTCCGACGGCTGCGTGGTGCTCGCCAACCAGGACCTCGACTCGCTCTCGAAGAACCTGCAGGTGGGCCTCACCCCCGTCATCATCAGCAACAGCGTCGAGTGGCTGTCTCTCGACGACTGGCAGAGCGAACGCAGCTCGCTGCTGAAAATGATCGAGGAGTGGCGGCAGGACTGGGAGAGCCGTGACGTCGACCACTACGCGCGGCACTACTCGCACAAGTTCAATGCGGACGGCCAGGGCTACCAGGGCTGGATCGAGCAGAAGCGCAAGGTCAATGCGGGCAAGAGCTGGATCAAGGTGGCGACCGGCAACATCAGCATGTTCCGCAATCCCGGCAAGGAAGAATACGTCGTGGTCACGTTCGAGCAGGACTACCGCTCCAGCAACCTTTCCAACCAGATGAAGAAGCGCCAGTACTGGATCAAGGAAGGCGGTCGCTGGAAGATCGTTTACGAGGGCGCGGCGTAAGCCGCCTCCTTTCCCCCCCACTCGCTTCCGGAGGTTCCATGCGTCGCCTGCTGTTCCTGGCCATCGCCCTGCTTTCCAGTTTTGCCGCCTGCGCGGCCAACCCGCAAGTCGAGATGAAGACCTCGCTCGGCACGCTGACCATCGAGCTGTACGCCGACAAGGCGCCCAAGACCGTCGAGAACTTCCTCCAGTACGCGCGCGACGGATTCTTCGACGGCACGGTGTTCCACCGCGTGATTCCCGGCTTCATGATCCAGGGCGGCGGCATGTCCCCGGAACTCAAGGAGAAGCCGACTCGGCCGCCGGTCCAGAACGAGGCGAAGAACGGCCTGAAGAACGAGACCGGCACCATCGCCATGGCCCGCACGTCCGACCCGCACTCCGCCAGCGCCCAGTTCTTCATCAACCTGAAGGACAACGCCTTCCTCGACTACCCGGGCCGCGACGGCTGGGGTTACGCCGTGTTCGGCAAGGTCGTGCAGGGCTTCGACGTGGTCGAGAAGATCGCCCGCGTGCCGACGGGCAACGCCGGCTTCCACCAGAACGTGCCGACCAAGCCGGTGCTCATCGAGGCGGCCCGGGTGCTGCCGGAAAAGAAATAGGACAGGAAGGAAACTTACATGATCAAGCTCACCACCAACTTCGGCGCCATCACGCTGGAACTCGACGCCGAGAAGGCGCCCAAGAGTGCCGCCAACTTCCTCGCCTACGTCGAGTCGGGCCACTACGACAACACCATCTTCCATCGCGTGATCGACGGTTTCATGATCCAGGGCGGCGGCTTCGAGCCCGGCATGAACCAGAAGCCGACGGGCACCCCGATCGAGAACGAGGCGAAGAACGGTCTGCGCAACCAGAACTACACCGTGGCCATGGCGCGCACCAGCGACCCGCACTCGGCCACCGCGCAGTTCTTCATCAACGTCAATGACAATGACTTCCTCGACAACGACCGCTGCCAGGACGGCTGGGGCTACTGCGTGTTCGGTCGCGTGGTGGAAGGCAAGGACGTCGTCGACCGCATCAAGTCGGTGAAGACGGGCAATCGCGGCTTCCACCAGAACGTGCCCAAGGAGGACGTGGTCATCGAGCGCGCCGAGGTCGTCTGACCCGGCACCCGCCGATGCTGACGGTCTCGGGAACGGCCCGCTTCGTCTCCGACCTGCACCTGCGGGTCGACCGCCCCGACCTCACGCAGCGCTTCGCCGCCTTCCTCGCCGACACGGCGGCGGCCAACGTCGAATCGCTGTTCATCCTCGGCGACCTGTTCGAGTACTGGATCGGCGACGACGACCTCGCCGATCCGTTCAACGAAGGCGTCTGCAACCTGCTGCGCAGCGCCGCCGACATGGGGCCGCGCCTGTACTTCATGGCCGGCAACCGCGACTTCCTGCTTGGCGACCGGTTTGCTGCCGCGGCACGCCTCTTCCTGCTGGACGATTCCGCACGGGTCGTCGTCGCCGGTACGCCGACGCTGCTCCTGCACGGCGATACCGTGTGCACCGACGACCTGCCCTACCAGGAGTTCCGCCGCACCGTGCGCTCGCCCGAGTGGCAGGAACGCTTCCTCGCCCGTCCCCTGGCCGAGCGGCGCGCCGAAGTGGAGGCACTGCGACGTCGCAGTGCCGAGGCGATGCGCGCGAAGTCCGCGGAGACCATGGATGCCAACGCGACGGCCATCCGCTCCGTGCTCGAAGCCAGTCACTGTACCCGCCTGATCCATGGCCACACCCACCGGCCGGGCCGCGAGTCGCTCGACCTGGCCTCGGGACCGGGTGAGCGCTGGGTACTTTCCGATTGGGACAGCACGCGCGGCGACGCGCTGGAAATCGGACCGGCCGGCGTACGCCGGCTGGACCTCTCGGCCTAGCCGAGCCCGCGCGCGAGGTCGGCCTGCAGGTCGACCACGGCCTCGAGGCCAACGGCCACGCGCAGCAGTCCCTCGCCGATTCCCGACGCGGCGCGCGCCTCGGCCGAAATGCGGCCATGGGTGGTCGAGGCCGGGTGGGTGATCGTCGTTTTGGTGTCGCCGAGGTTG
>ERZ724514.1454-NODE-1454-length-10447-cov-4.323422_pt1 | contig 10447 bp, 9 predicted proteins | sample MGYA00376047_ERZ724514 | MGnify/ENA primary metagenome ERZ724514 (study PRJEB28724, sample SAMN07190883) | activated sludge metagenome | isolation source: activated sludge of sewage treatment plant in Hong Hong | place: Hong Kong | collected 2016-03-17 ...
AGTGGCGGTCTGTCACAATGGCGCCGAAAAGGCTTCCGTTTGGTGGCTTGTCGGTACCTATGCCGTAATCACCGTCGGGGAATTATGCCTGAGCCCGATGGGGCTTTCCATGGTATCGAAGATGGCGCCGCCGCGTATTGCAGGGTTGATGATGGGAGGCTGGCAACTGGCCACTTCCATCGGCAACAAACTGAGCGGCGTTTTGGCGGCCATGTGGGATCGATATGACGACAAGGCAGATTTCTTCTGGGTGAATTTTGTGTTGTTATCGGCTGCTGCCCTGATCCTGTTTTCCATGATGCGATGGCTCAACAGGGTATTCAGGGAAAAGGGGCTGACCTGATCAACATAACAGGCAAAAATACCTGAAAACAGTCCGCACTGTTTTTCCGGAAATGATGATTTCCGTATATTTCGGCTTCCCGGACCACCCGGGTGCATCGACTGGCGCTCCACGCCTTCTATCGACTAATTTGTTATTAAGTCTTTAAAATACAACCAACTATGTCAAACAAAATAAAGGCGCCCAAGAAGCAACGCATTGCAAAGCAGGATCAGGAAGACAACCGCAAGTTCCTGACGATACTGGCTATTGCCACCGTATTGCTGATGGTGCTGATGTACGTCCTTTTTGTCAAATAAACGGGCTGTATTCGGCCCGGAAGCGTCTCAGGACAGGCGCCGCTTATAGTCGGCATACGTGAACCGCCTTACCATGTCCAGTTTCCCGTCCGGTCGCAGTATAGCGATCGACGGGTGGGATACGCCGTTGAAAGTGGTGGTTTTCACCATGGTGTAATGGATCATATCCTCGAATACGATCTTCTGGCCGATTTTTAGCGGACGGTCAAACGCGTATGCTTCCATAAAATCGCCGCTCAGGCAACTCACCCCACCGAGGCGATACTGGTATTTGTCGCCTTTTGCCGGCTCCGCCGAAGCGCCGCGCACACGCGGACGATACGGCATTTCAAGGGTGTCTGGCATATGTGCGGTAAACGACACGTCCAGAATGGCGGTTTTTACACCCAGGTTGTTTACGACGTCGAGCACGCTGGCTACCAGTACGCCGGTTTCCCAGGCAAAGGCGCTGCCTGGCTCCAGGATGACATGCAGGTTGGGGTAGCGGCTTTTAAATGCTTTCAATACCCGGATCAGGTGTTGGGTATCGTATCCTTCCCGGGTCATCAGGTGGCCACCGCCAAAATTTACCCATTTAAGCCCGGGCAGGAACGCACCGAACTGGCTTTCAAAATAGCCGAGCGTCTTTTCCAGATCATAACTCGTGCTTTCGCACAGGGTATGGAAATGCAACCCTTCGACACCTTCCGGTAGTTTTCCCTTAAAGTTTTCAACGGGTTCGCCGAGTCGCGACCCGGGTGCGGCGGGGTTGTACAGCGCTGTACCGACCGGCGACCAGCCCGGATTGACCCGGATGCCGGGGCTGACCGGTTCCGAAGCCCGGTTCAGTTTTCCACGGTAGCGCTTGTATTGTGCAATGGAATTGAACGTGATATGGCTGGAATATCCCATGATCCGGCCGAATTCGCGGGGCAGGTAAGCGACGGCGTAGGTATGGGCCCTGGTCTTCATTTCCTCAAAACACAGTCGCGCTTCGTGCAGCGAAGAAGCCGTTGCGCCCTGGATATATTCCCGGACGACCGGAAAAGCGCTCCACATGGCAAAACCCTTGAAAGCCAGAATGATCTGTACACCCGCCTCGCGCTGCACGCCCGCGATCACTTCAAGGTTGTGGCGCAGCCGGGTTTCTTCCAGCACAAAACAGGGGGATGGTATTTTTGAAATGTCCACGGGAGGAATGAGGAATGATAAATGATGAATGATGAATGATGAATGAGGACAAAGATGAAATGCCAACAATTCCAACAATAAAACAATGAAACAATGCCAACAATGAAACAATGCCAGCAATATCAACAATATCAACAATATCAACAATGAAACAATGACGCAGCACAAAGGTATATCGTCCATCGATTACGCAGGGCAGTTATAGCCACAACAGTTCGGGAACGGCGCCTTTTTCCCACCAAACAATGGCATTCTGGCGGTATCTGCGGCCCAGTGTTACGGCGGTTGTTTGTGAAATGCCGGGCGTCCAAAAACTTTCTTCGGGTGGCCACAGGCCGTCGCCTGCTGTGTTGGCGCCGGGTAGAAACAGGGGGGTGATCCGGCTTAACGAAGCCGCAAGTTGCCTGTTTTTCAGACGGTTATATTTATCGGAATGCATTTCAGAATGCGGGTTCCAGGCGGTGATAAATGCGAAAGTCTGTGTGTTTTGCGCTTCCAGCCAATCGAGTTGCCCCTGGTCGATGGCGCCGATCCGGAAGGGCCTGACCAAATGCGATGTAATGCAATAATCCGTCCGCAGATAGGCTGTAACCAGTTCCCGGTCGATCCAATCGGGAGAATCTTCTACGTTTCGTATGACGATGACGGGTTTTGACATACTTTTGCGGCGCTTTTAACCCCACCCCTCCTGTACGGAGCGGAATTTTTTAGTGGTCAACTATCATGGAAGAAAAACAGAGTCAAATCAGTACGTTTATCGGTATGGGGCTTATTTTCCTGCTGCTATACCTGTGGATGCAATATTCGGCGCCCCCCAAGCAGGCGCCCACACAAGAAACTACCCAGAATACTGCGCCTGCCACGCCGCAATCAGGCGCCCAAAATAATGCAGCAGATCCGGCAGCGACCCAAAACAACAACAATCCGACCGTACCGGACTCGCTTCGCGATGCGGTGCTGATTGCGCGTTTTGGCGCATTTGCACCGGCTGCCGAGGGTAAAGAATCGTTTGAGGTGCTGGAAAACGACCTGATCCGGGTGACATTTACCAGCAAAGGCGGACGGATTAAAGAGGTGTTCCTCAAAAATTTTGTCAAGATATCCGCCGACTCTGCGGGCGCTGATTTCAGAAATCCGGTTCGACTGCTGGAAGACAGCAAGAATCATTTTGAATACGAACTGGCCGTGAACGGCGCCGGAAATGTGCTCACGAGCGACCTGTTTTTTACGGCCTCCAAAAGCGGCAATACCCTTGTTTTCCGTGCCGATGCAGGAGCAGGGCGCTATTTCGAACAAAAATATACGCTTAGTCCCGACAATTACAGTATCGACTATCAGATTGGCGGCAACGGGTTGAACAGCATCCTGTCGAAACCGGCGCTGCGCCTCAACTGGGTCAACTATCTCGATAAACTGGAAAAAAACCAGCAGTATGAACGCACGATGTCGTCTGTGTACTACAAACCGGTAGAAGAATCGGCAGATTACTGCGATTGCCGGAAAGACGACACCGATAACCTGGGCGAAAAACCGGTAAAGTGGTTTTCGCACAGCAGCCAGTTTTTCAACGCATCCCTGATTGCCAATAACTTTGCCTTCCGGGAATTTGTCGGTGAAACAAGGATGTTTACTGACGCCGACCCCGACCTCAAAATGCTGAAATGCAATGCGTTGCTGCCGCTCGACAACGGTTCGGCCAGCATGACCATGTACGTCGGGCCGAACGAATTCGAGCAGCTGCGTTCCTTTGGGGTAAGTCTGGAGGATATCATTCCTTTCGGGGCCAGCGTATTCGGCGCCATCAACCGCTGGATCATCCATCCGATCTTCGATTTCCTGTCGAAATTTATCGGAAGCCAGGGCATTGTAATTCTGGTCCTTACACTGCTGGTAAAACTGCTGCTTTATCCGTTGACCTACCGCATGGTACTAAGCCAGTCGAAAATGGCCGCGCTGAAACCCCGGATAGAGGCGCTCAAGAAAAAGCACGGCGACGACCAGCAGGCCATGTCGATGGAAACGATGAAAATGTACAGCGAATACCGGGTGAACCCGCTTGGCGGGTGTTTGCCCGTGGTGTTACAGATGCCGATCTGGTTTGCGCTGTACCGGTTCTTCCCCGCCTCCATCGAGTTCCGACAGGCGAGTTTTCTGTGGGCGACCGACCTGTCGAGTTACGACAGTATCATGCAGTTGCCTTTCCACCTTCCCTTCGGCGCGGGCAACCACCTCAGCCTCTTTACCATGATCTGGGTGGTCACCACGCTTTGGTACACCTGGTATTCCATGAAACAAATGGACGCCTCTGCCATGCAGAACGACCAGATGAAGATCATGAAATACATGCAGTACCTGATGCCGGTCATGTTCATGTTCTTCTTCAACTCCTTTGCATCCGGCCTTACGCTTTACCTGTGTTTCAGTAACATCCTGAACATCGGCCAGACGGTGGTGACCAAGCAGTTCCTGATCGATAATGAAAAGATCAAGGCCGAACTGGAAGCCAACAAGAACAAGCCCCGCAAATCGGGCGGGCTGCGCGAGCGCCTGGAACAGGCCATGCGGGAGCAGCAGCGCGTACAGGAAGAACGCGCCAAGCAGCAATCGAAGAAGAAGTAAGGCGCGGCGCCTATTCGGCCGTATCGACTTTGCCCGCAATGGCTTTTTTGAATACAGGCACCGTGGAGCAGGGTTCGCCGAACATGATGCTGAAGGCCACGGGTTGCAGCCGGCGTGTTATTTCGAGGTATGCGGAGGGCGGCACGGGTTTGTCGCTGCATCCTTTGACGACGATGCGCTGCCCTTCATAGGCGCTGATGTCCATTGCCGCAAGTTTTTTCAGAAACGCCACTTCGACGTATTGATCCGGTGTGGTCAGGGCAATATCATTGGCAAACGGGGCCGCCTGTGTTGCCACCAGCATATAGGCCCACATGGGTATGATGGCATCGGCCGAGCAAAAAACCGCGAGGTTTTTGCCGGTATATTGCGTCCAGTCGTGTGCCTTGAGCGCCTCCCGGAAGTCTTTTTCCTTCAGGATCATTTCCATGAAAAGGTACGCCTTCAGGTCGAACGGGACGACCTCTCCTGCGGGATACAGGTCCTCCAGATCGATGGAAACCAGTCTGCTGTTGGCGACGCGATTGACGAGCGGCTGTTCAGGTAGCGTATTCATATTGTGCGGCGGTTTTGGTTGTCGGTTATAAAGCATTTATTCATCCCCGGTGGGCGGCGGCTGTTCGGCCGGCGTAAATTCTTCGATGTTGGGTACTTCTCCGACCGAGTTTTCCACCTCCCTGAAATCCTTGGGTTTGGGCAGGTCAGTCAGGCTGTTGATGCCCAGATAGTCCATAAATTTCTCGGAAGTAGCGTAGAGCAGGGGTCTGCCCGGCGTTTCACTGCGGCCGCTAATCACAACAAGTTCTTTTTCCAAAAGTTTTTGCAGGGCATAGTCGCAATTGACGCCGCGAATTTCTTCGAGTTCCGGTTTGCTCACCGGTTGTTTGTAGGCGACGAGTGCCAGGGTCTCCAGTGCCGCCTGGGAAAGCCGCTTTTTGGTCGTTTGTTTCAGGTGTATGGCAATGGTGTTGTGGTAGGCGCCTTTGGTGAGGAACTGGTATCCTCCGGCAATTTCCACCAGTTCGAACGCATAACCCTCGGCCTTGTACTGCGCGGTGATATCCGTTATGGCCGACAGAATATCGTCCTCCGGGACGTCAGCCTGCAGGGCCTCGTCGAGTACCGATTTGATCTCTGTGAGCGGGATAGCCTGTGGTGATGCGAAAACAAGTGCTTCGATATGCTGCTTCATGGTGCAAAAATAAGATTTGCCGTTCCGCTTTTGCCCATGTTTTTATGCACATCTTCAGTACTTGACCGTAATTTCCTGATACAACTCGTTTTTCGGTCCGCGGGCCTGCATGGTTACGACAGGTTTGTCGTTAACCCAGTAGATTTTGAGGACGCCAAAGTTTTTCTTGACAATCATTTCACCGACGCGGAACTTGTTCGGCTCGCTGGTGCCGCTCCGGATATGGGTGAGCCCGCTCGACGTGAAGTCGTACAAGGGATAAGGCAATCCCTGGAGGTCCATTTTGGATACCTCGGTCATGTGGCGGTCGCCGGACAGGATGAACAAATTATGCGGCTTGGTTTTTACGATCAGTTGCAGCAGCCGTTTGCGGGCATTGGGGAAATTGCCCCACTTTTCGTGTCCGTGGTCGTCGGCAATAACCTGAACACTGGAACACAGAATATTGAGGTTGGCCTTGCTGTTTTTCAGTTCGTTTTCCAGCCATTCCCATTGTGTCTCACCCAGCATGTCTCCGGTGGTGTTGGGGATATAGCGCCTGGTCTTGGTGGGGTCGGGCTGGAGCGTATCGCGAAAGTACCGCGTGTCCATAATGATCACCTTGATCCGTTGTCCCGCTTTGCCGAAAGTATAGGACTGGTAGGCGCCCTCCTGTTTGCGGACGGGACTGTTCCGGGGGATATCGAGAAAATCCATGAGGCACTTTTTAGCGCCTTTTTTCATGGGATAGTCCTTGCAGCCGTCGTTGATGCCGTAGTCATGGTCGTCGTAAACGCCGATGATCTGTGCTTTTGCGCGCAGTTTTTTGTATTCGGAATTTGTTTTAAGGCGTTTGTAATGCGCTGCCAGTGCCCGCATGTCGCTGGTATCGGCATAGATAATATCGCCGAGCCAAATCCATACATTCGGATTGTTGGCTACGACATCCGACCAGATTGTCTGGGGCATCGTCACCCTGTTGCACGATCCAAAAGCGATGACCGCCAGTCCCATGGTGGTATCGACAGGTTTGGGTTGATACGCTTCGGTATCCATATTTTCCATGTCTTCAACGTAGTTGGGGGCTGATTTGGCCTGGAAAATATCTTTTTCTTTTTGAGAAAAGGCGGTATTGAAAAGAGAAAATAACGGGAAGGTTATCAGGAGCAATTTGGAAAATTTCATACCTGGAAAATGTAGTGGACGTTTTTTTCAGACAGGAGGACCTTTGATCAAACGAATCAACGGCGAAAATCGTACAATAAGACGTTTACAACTTGCAGTTCAGCAAAATAACATATTTCGAACCGGCAATCAATCAAACAACGCCACAGATTTAAAAATAAATCACAAGCAACCTCGGATTCATTCCTTTCGCCATTATTTTTACCAAATAAATTTTAACGCCGAAGCATGAACACAAAAGCGCTGTCCGCCATATTCGTTCTCCTGTCAATTCTTTTTGTCTGTTGTACCTATACGATCAAGATCAAGGATGGTCACACTGCCTATGAGCGCAAGCAGTTTGCCGTTGCGGCGCCCATGCTGGAAAAGGAATTTACCCGCGCCAAGACCAGAACGGAAAAAGGCCGCCTGGCTTATGAACTTGCAGAATCGTATACCCGCAGCGGGGCTGCCGACAAATCGCTCAACTGGTATAAAACGGCCTACGACAACAATTTCGGGCCGGATGCCCTGAAGGGTTATGCCTATACCCTGAAAAAACTGGAACAGTACGGCAATGCGCGCGAGGCGTTCAAAAACCTGGGTATCGAGATCGGCTCACCCTACGAATACCGCCGCGAGATCACGGCCTGTACCGTCGCCGAAGGCTGGCTCGCGGAAGCGCCCGACAACGGCTGGACGGTGGAGTCGGCTGCGCTCAATAGTCCCCAGAACGACTTCGCACCGGCATTTTACACCGATGGCCGCCTGGTCTTTACCAGCGACCGCGCCATGAGCAAGAGCGAGGCGGCATACGCCTGGACCGGCCACAAGTTCATGGACCTGTTTATTGTAGAACCCGACGGCGCCAGTCCCCAGGTATTCGACAGCGAACTCAATACCAATGCCAACGAGGGCACGGCCTGTTTCAATGCCGGCGGCACGGAGATGTTCTTTGTCCGGGCCGTGGGTGCGTACAAAGGCGACGATGCCTACTGCAAAATATATATGTCGGAAAAGAATGGCGGCGGGTGGAGCGAGCCCAAGCCGATGACCTTTAAAAAAGAGAAGATCAATTATTTCCACCCGGCGCTTTCTGCCGACGGCAATACGCTTTATTTCGCCTGCAACGACCCGGAGGGCTGGGGCGGTTTTGACCTGTATGCCGCACAGCGCAACCCCAAAGCCATCGAAGGCGGCGGCTGGGATTATCCGAAATTACTCAGCCGCAACATCAACACCCCCGGAAACGAACTATTTCCGGCACTCGACGGCGACACGCTTTATTTCGCGTCCGATGGGCTGCCCGGCATGGGCGGGCTCGATGTGTTCAGAACCTATAAAACAGACAGGAACGCCTGGGTGCCGCCGATCAACCTGAAAGCGCCTGTAAACAGCGGCGCCGACGATTATGCCCTGATCGTGGATCGCGCCTCTGCCGGTGGCAAACGCCCCTCGCGTCCGGGCGATCTGATCCGGTCGGGATTCTTTACCAGCAACCGGTCGGGTGGCCGGGGCGGCGAAGATATTTACCGCTTCGAACAACGCGTACCGCCGCCGAAACCTCCAAAAGTGGATACAACACCCGTAAAGGCACTGGAGTATAAAATGGTGCTGGAAGGATACGTGCTTGAAAAAATCCTGTCGGATCCCAACGATCCCAACAGCAAGGTACTGGGCCGGAAACCCCTCGACGGGGCCACCGTGCAGTCTGAGTCGGGCAGCAAAAAGCAGTCCTTTACCGTTAAGGAGGACGGGTTTTTCAGGCTGGAACTCGCGGAGAACAGCGATTACAATTTTGTGGCTGCATTGCCGGGTTACCTGTCCAACAAGGCAAAGTTTTCGACAAAGGGTATCGCCAAAGACCCCTCCAACCCGGTTCAGGTATTCGAGATAGAGATCGTGCTGGACAAGATATTCAGGAACAAGGAAATTATCCTGGAGAACATCTACTACGACTACGACAAGTGGGATATACGACCCGACGCCGAGCCCACGCTCAACCGCCTGGCAGAGGTGCTCCGGCAAAATCCTGATATCCGGATACAACTGGGCAGCCATACAGATTGCCGTGGCAACGACCGGTACAACGAGGAATTGTCGCAAAAACGCGCCCAAAGCGCCGTGAATTATTTGATTTCAAGGGGGATAGACACAGGAAGGCTTTCGGCAATAGGATATGGGGAAACGCAGCCGGCCGTGGGTTGTGCCTGCTCGCGCTGTACAGAGGCGGAACACCAGAGCAACCGGCGGACAACCTTTAAAGTGGTTGAATGACAGGGTGTTAAATCTTTCGTAAAAATCATTCTGACACTATTGTGACAAATTGATATGACCTAACTTTATCGGCATCTTTTCCACCAAACACATATTCACAACATGAAACACATCCTTACACTCGCCCTGGTGGTTGCCCTTGCCACTTTTTTCGCTTCCTGCGATAAGGGTTCGAATTTCGATTACTACTATTACAGCGCGGAGGAATATGCCCTCCTGTCGGAATACCTGAACCTGCCGGAAGCGCCCCCCGATTTTTCACCGCAAAGGGCTGGCGGCCTTGTACTTGCCTCCAGGGCGATCGACCGGGACAAGGCCACCCTGGGCAAGGTGCTGTTTTATGATAAAAAACTGTCCAAAGACGGGACGGTCGCCTGCGCCAATTGTCACCGGCAGGAGTTTGCTTTCGGCGACAATACCGCTGTGAGCAAAGGGGTGTTCGACCGCTCCGGCGACCGCAACTCCATCGCCCTGATGTCGGTGCCGAGTTTCGCTTCCGACTACGGCACCGATCTGAACGGCCCCGGCGCCAAGCGTTTTTTCTGGGACAACCGTGCCGAAACCGCAGCCGCGCAAAGCCGCGGCTCCATGACCAACCCAAAGGAAATGGATATGGATATGGCAGAAATCGCGGCTATGGTACGGGCACAGCCCTATTATGAGCCGCTGTTCAGAAAAGCGTTTAAGGATACCGAAGTTACCGAAGACCGTGTGACGGAGGCCATTGCGGAATTCGTCAACTCCATCGGCTCGCTCAACAGCCGTTTCGACCAGGCCGTGGAAGAAAACCGCAAGAATGGTATTTTTGATGTGATCAACTTTTCATTGACCACCTTCACGCCCGAAGAGAACCGCGGCAAAAGCCTGTACATGCTCAACTGCGGCAGCTGCCACGGTTTTGACCAGATCAGCACGCCATTTTCCCAAACACCCCAGGGTACTTTTGAGCAGTTGACCCACGCCAGCAATGGCCTTGATGCCCAGCCGACCGATGCTGGCGTCGGAGGCACAACCGGTATGAGCACCGACATGGGCACCTTTAAAGTGCCGACCCTGCGCAACATCGCCAAAAGTGCGCCTTATATGCACGACGGTCGTTTTGCAACGCTGGAACAAGTGATCGATCACTACAGCACGGGCATACAGCCGCATGCAAACCTTCATTTTGGGTTAAAAAATGCCGACGGTACACCCAAGCGGTTCAACTTTACGGAGGATAACAAAAAAGACCTTATCGCCTTCCTCAACACCCTGACCGACGAGTCGATTCTTGCAGATGTGCGATATGCCAATCCGTTCAAGTAGCAGGTAAACGGGTGTTAGTCACCTTTGCAGGTACCGGGACTCAGTTTCTTAGTGGTGGCACACAGTTAATATCAGGTGGTTTTCCACGGAAAACCACCT
>ERZ724514.1460-NODE-1460-length-10423-cov-3.546103_pt1 | contig 10423 bp, 9 predicted proteins | sample MGYA00376047_ERZ724514 | MGnify/ENA primary metagenome ERZ724514 (study PRJEB28724, sample SAMN07190883) | activated sludge metagenome | isolation source: activated sludge of sewage treatment plant in Hong Hong | place: Hong Kong | collected 2016-03-17 ...
CGCCGAAGGACGATGGGTATTTCAAAATATTCGAAAATTGCTTTTATTTTTATTGGTTTGAGCAACATCGGCTTTGCCATCATATTGCCAATAATCTGCACTAGCATAAACGCCCAAAACGGTGTCTGCTTGAGTCGCAGAAGTGCTAAATACGGCCAGTAAAGCTGCACTTAAAGTCGATTTATAACGCATGGTTGTATCTTTCCTATATAAAATTTAGCGTATTTATAGCACAGTTTATTTCTGCTTGTATCAAAAACAGACACAGAAATGAGCTGAAATTCATTCACCAAAATACAACATCAGGCTATATGACATTCATTAAATGCCGTTTTTTCTTACGGTTTTTATACCAATCACAACAAAGAGTTGAAGTTTCTAAACAAAAAACAGTCATTTTATCAAAATATATGCGGCTATATTTGTAACAAGATTTGAATATAGCGATGCGATAAGCGCGTCAATGCTAAGACATGAGGTGTAAAATGAACAAGATGACAACACGAACTTTATTAATGGCAATGACCATGATGATAACAAGTGTTAGTTATGCGCAAGATGCGGGTTATATAGGCATACAATATGGTCAATTTAGAACCAGTGATGCGAGTCAAAACAATGGCGACCATGAAGATATGGACCATATTGGCGTGAGTATTGGGGCAAATTTACTGCCAACTATCAGTTTAGAGGCTCAATATACAACTAACGTCAATGACAAGCAGCTTGGTGCAGGCTCAACATTATCCAGCCAAGTGATTGGTGCATATGCCAAAATTCAAACGCCAACACCTGTTTATGTCAATGGCCGTATTGGGGTGGCGCGAGTAGATTATGAGCTTGATACGCCCTTATTTAATGACACAGAGAGTACTGATGGTCTGTCTTATGGCGTGGGTGTGGGCATTAAATTGGCGGATACAGCAAGTATAGAAGCTAATTATACGCGTTTACCTGATTTGGAAGACCAAAGTTTTAATAATGCCGATATCAAAAATGAGTTGTTAACAGTGGGAGTTAATTTTCATTTTTAGCAGGGTAGATACAAGCCTGTATGCAGCGTAGCGGAATACAGAAAATATTTTGTTATTACATAAAATCCCGTGTTACGTTTTACGTTACACGGGCTATTTTGCTGAAAGTTAAATCAAACCAATTCCATCACTCCATCCATTTCGACTTGTGCGCCGCGTGGCAAAGAAGCTACCCCAACGGCGGCGCGTGCAGGATAGGGCTGTACAAAATAACGTGCCATAATTTCATTCACTAAAGCAAAGTTGGCTAAGTCTGTTAAGAAAATATTGAGTTTGGCAATATCTTGCAAACTACCACCAGCGGCTTCGCAGACAGCTTTTAAATTGTCAAACACTTGTACGACTTGGGCTTCAATGCCTTCTTTGAGTTGCATAGTTTGTGGGTCTAAAGCAATTTGACCTGATAAATACACGGTAGAACCCACTTTAACCGCTTGGGAATAAGTGCCAATGGCGGCAGGTGCATGGGTAGTGCTAATAATGGTACGAGACATGATATAAATTCCTATAATAATTCCAGTAAGTTTTACCTCCCTCTCCCTGTGGGAGAGGGTTGGGGTGAGGGTATTATTGCAACATAAATGTGCTGTATTCTAACTCTTCAAAAACGCGGTCTAAAAAGCGGAAGCCAATCATAATACACACTAATAAAGCAGCCGCTAAACCGTAACCATAAAATTTAGGGCCTAAATATAAGGTAATTGCGGTAAATATGCCATTAAATAGCACAAATAGCGCGGTGAGTAATAACACGATACGGCGTTTATCTAAATAAAAAAATACGTTTAAAATCCCTAAAAATACCACTTGTAAACCAACACTGATTAAATTGACAAATAACAACGGTAAATACAATAAAGAAATACCTAAAAAATTAAGAATAATTTCACCCGCCACAAACACCGCTAAGGTGGTAATGGCTTGAATTTTAATAATCTGATAAATGCCCTGACGAATGGTAAACACCATCTCGTTACGCATTTTTTCCATGTATTCTAATGAGCCACCCTCACGCACGGCATTATAAAAATTATCATAAAATTCAACAAAGTCGGTTTCCATTTTAACTAAAAATACCGCCATGCCAGGAATGATTGAGAGATAAGCCAAAAAAACAGGAATATCGTAAATTAATGAGGCGCGTAATGGGCCAATGATAGGTTGGCTAGTTGGCTCATAAAACCAAAACATAAATTTATCGAGCCACAAACCAAAATTATAAAAAAAGCCTACCCAGACTAAACTCCAAAAAAACTGTCGTTTTTTGGCAAAATCAAAGGCAATAAAGTAGCTAGAAGGGTAGTTGCGTAAAATTAAAATCACCATGCCAATTAATAAAATAAATTGACCTAAAACAAATCCACCTAATAACCCTTCTAGTTTGTAGTTTCTTAATAGTAGGGCGAATAAGACGGTTGCCCCATAGCCAACGGCAAAACAATTTAAAATGGCTTTATATTGTTTCATACCTGACAAAAAGATGGTGGCAATCCAAATATCACATAACACCACAAATCCCGCCAACATTAATAAGCGATACATAATGCTTTGTTGTGGAAATAAAAATAGGATAGCCAATGTGCCTAAAAAGCCACTAATTGCGGTTACCCAAAATAATAAACCGTTAAAATTGGGTAAAATAATATCAGCACGTTTTTCAAACAGTCGGTCAGCGGTAAATCGGGTAAAAGCCAGTTGAACAAAGCCAGTTAAAATTAAACTTAAAGCAACAAGATAAGTGACACTCACTTGAAATTGAGTAATCAAAAATTCGGGTACAACAATCGCGGCACTCATTAAACCAATGACTAAAATGCCAACGATGGATAATACCCAAGGCCCAGAGCTGATAATGCCTGCATAAGCATAAGCTTGTAACATGCCTAATAAGCTATCTCGGCGTAGTAGTTTGCGTAACTCAAAACCAATACCAGCCATTAGCGTTTTCCTCTTGGGCAAGTGACTTGTTGTGACAGGTTTAAGGCTTGTTCATAGACGCTACGATAACGAGCAAACATTTGTTCTTGAGTGTAATAGCGTTCAACACGGGTAATGCCTGCGGCTTGTGCTTTGTGCCAACGTTCTGGGTCGCCTAATAGGGCAATAATGGCTTCAGCTAATTCGGTGGGGTTGGCGATACCAACGACAATGCCAGATTCACCAATAGATTTATCAATCGGCCCTAAGCCTTCTATTAATTGCCGACATGAACCGACATCGGTTGATACACACGGTACGCCTGCGGCATAACCCTCTAAAATAACTAAGGGTAAAGCTTCCGAAATGGAGCTAAGTACCAATAAGCCAACTTTGGGCAGCAATTCATCAATTTTTTGAAAGCCTAAAAATTTGACATGATCGTTTAAACCTAAACCATTAACCAAACTATGGCAATCCGCAGCATATTCGGGGTCTTCATCTTCGGGGCCTGCAATCCACGCTTCAACTTGTGGTAGTTGATTGGCAACGGTACGCATGGCACGAATAAAGGTTTTAATATCTTTGATTGGCACAACACGACCAATTAAACAAACCGTCATAGGGATTGTGTCGCTGCGGTTTTGTCGAACTTTTTCTAAATGGGGTAGGTTGATGCCGTTGGGAATATTTTCGGTGCGTTCAGCAGGCGCACCATCTTTAATTTGGCGTAAACGGTTGGTTTCATAAAGGGCAATGATTCTATCGGCATGATGATAACAATCGCGGCCTAAGGCTTCAAAAAAGCGAATCCATAAATTTTTAAAATAGGCAACTTCGCTGGAATCTTTAGCCAGTGTGCCTCGATTATCACGAATCCATTCGGCTTGAAAAAGGTCGATTTTTCGTTCTTTAGTATAAATCCCATGTTCAGACAAAATTAGCGGTTTGCCTGTTTTTTGTTTCATTAACGCACCCAAAAAACCTGCATAACCTGTAGAAATGGTATGAAAAGCTTTAACGGGAATAAAACTTTCGGTCAAAGCCATCAGTCGCCAAATGGGTGCGTGCATGATGCGAATTGTCCAAAAATAATCGACAAAAGATGGATCGGTGCAGTGAGCGCGATATTGTTCGGTAATGTAATCCCATGCTTCTTTGCTGTATAAAAAATCATCTTCGGCATAACGGCCAGCAAGACGATGATTCATTATGCTGTTCAGTAATGATGTTTCTTGTTGCTGCATTTGTTCGGGATGCCGATATAGGTCATGCAAACAACGAATCTCTTTAAAAACTTGTGGGTTGCCTTTGCGTTTTATCACAGGTGGTTTGCTATGTGTTTCGTGCAAATAATGGGTTTCGAGATGCACAACATTATCAGGCAGTTGAAAACGCATATCACCATAATCTTCTGGGCGGCTACCAATAAAACATAAGGCAAAGGTATATTGTGGAAAGCCTTTAATAATTTGGTTAACCCAACTCGAAACGCCACCACTGACATAGGGGTAAGTGCCTTCGAGTAATAAACCAATATCAGCAGACTGCCCTTGTTTAATAATTGCCATGTTATTTACTCCAATAATCGCTGGCCATTAACAAAGGGCGTGAGCCGCCACGTTCGCTGAGGTTTTTCATAATGCGTCTGGTGGTTTGATAATCTTGACGTAAAAAAGCTAATTCAGCCAAATAAGGTTCGGCGCGTGCTAAGGGAAAACCTTGCTTAATGGCCGTGCTAAAGCAGCCTGTTGCACGGATATAATCACCACGAATCGTCCACATTCGTCCCGAAATTGACCATAAACCAGCATCTTTGACTTTTTCTTTGAGTGCTTCGGTAGTGTATTTTTGTACTTGCTCTAAAGCAAAGTTACGCATGTCGCCTTGTACTAAGTTTTGATAGACCAATTCCCAATATAATTCGGCCAACTCACGCGCAGGTAAATAACGTTCTTGATTTGATATGGCTTTTTGATAACTGATTAAGGCGAGCTGTATTCGATGAGTAATATGTTTTTCTCGGCTGTCTAACATGCCATAAGCCAATAAACGTAAATCATCAGAGCTATCGCTAAGGGCTTCGCGCAAAATACTCGAGGCATGACGAGCTGGCATATTTTGCAAAGACAATAAAGCTTTCATGCGTAATTCTACAGGCGTGTCTTTGTCGGTGAGTTGCTGACGCACGCGAGCAGATCGCCAACCTGTTTCGTTATTGTGTTTGGGTAGTTCATATTCTGGACTATGCACAATTTTTATTTGATGATCTTTATTAAAGTAGGGTAACCAACTTGCGACTACAGAGCCAATGGCAGAGCCAATGGCAAAGCCAAATAAACCAATAATGGGAATAAAAAAACTTAAGCTAAATAATAAAAACATCACCCATAAGCGTGGATGTTTGTAGTTTGCAGGCATCAATGTCCATGCCACAGGCGTAATGGCTAAGGATGCTAAAGCATGAAGAAAAAAGTATTGATAAATCAACCATGTGCTATTACTTGATAAAAATAGCAATGCAATAGCCGATAACTCCAAACTAACTGCAAGTGTAACGAGTTTACCATTGGCGCTTAGCATGATATTAGCCCTTAACCTTGTTTAACCAAACAACGTTCTAGCAAGTGATTGAGTAAATCAGCAGCAGGTCGTTCATTAACGAGAGCAGTGTAGGGAGTCATTTGTGCATCAGCAAATTTGCTGCAATTAAACATATCTTTGAGCCATTTTTGTGTGCGTAATAAATAACCTGTTACGGCGGCATCACCATGTAGTGGCATGAGGGTAATTAAAATATCTCGGTCTGATAACCGAATATCCCACGCAATATCCATTTGCCGCCGTTGGCGAACCATTTCGGCATAAATATCTTGGCGATGGACACTGTCTGAAAGCACAAAAGCGACAATACTAGATGGCAAACCACTTTCACGTTGTACACGTTCTAATCGGAGTAGCTCAGAAGCAAAATCAAGCGGACATTTAGGATTGTCACGCAAAATTTTCATGGCTTGAGGAATGACTTTGACGTTGTCGGCATAGTAGCCTAATAACACACTCAAAAATTGCAGTGTTTCTGCATTGAGTGACAAAAAAGGCATACGCTCTACGGTTAACAAACCAAAACATTGTTGATTGGTGGCAATCAGTGGTGCGACAACCACATATTGGCTGTGACTATCCATTAATTGTTCAGTTTGTAGATGAGCGAGGCTTTTATGTTCAAGTGCGTAACTGACCAAGGGGTCATCAGCTTTGAAGCTGTGAACACTGCCCAAATGAGTGACCGCAGTCGCGTTAATATTATCATTATGAATACTATATAAACTGGCAACTTCTAGTTGACAGGTTTGTGCCAATAGATTCATTAAGTCGGCTGCTTGTGGTAAAGGGTTTTTATCGGTGTTAAAGCCGCCTTCAATCATCACTTGGCGCATATGGCTTAATGAATCACGCAAGGTCATGGGTTTAGTTAACATATCTTGTTCTAAACGCTCATGAGACAGTTTTAACAAATAATGACGACGGGTTAATGACTCTAAACGCTCATTTAAGTAACCATTAGCTTCACGTACCCGTTTTAAACGCACAATCCACACATCGGCAAACTCGCCTGCAAGCAAACTTAAAATTAAGCCACCCATAAAAAAGTGGGCAGGAAAAAGCTCAGTATTGTTGCTCAATGTATCCCAAGCCGACCAAGACAAAGAAATAATACCAATAGAGCCAATAGCGGCTAATGAGCCATAACGCAAGGCTAAGATTGTTGGGGCTAACCATAACCAAGGAAAGGGCAGATGCACCATAAATGGGTCTTTAGGATTTGACCATGCACCAATCGCAATGGTTGCTAAGGTAAACAAAACAATTTCGACAACCATTAGTCGTCCTGCTTGTTTGGGAGCAAAAACGGCAGCGAGTTGACGACGAGTAAACAAATGCAACATGGTCAAATACCTAAATCATTAACGGCTTAACGCATTTTTTAACAGTTGATCAACCGTTTTTTGGGCAATGGCACTCACTGCTTCACGACTCCAACCTGTTTTGGCGGCTGTACCTGACCACACCACTTGACCTGTGCTTAAATCAATAATATTGACGGTGACACCAGCCGCAGGTTCTCCATCCAAGCCAACTTTATAACGCCATTCATCCACACTGGCCGCCACAGCATATTTTGCACCTGTGCTTTTGACGGCATTGAGAGCTTGTTCTTGATTACGGCGGTCAGCCAAGTCAAACAGACTCTCGTTATTGGTATTGCCTTGATAAACGCTTAATTGATTAACCCCATTCACGCGTAACAAACTGGCAGTAATGCTATCCAAACGTGCACCCGCTTGTGGGGTTTCGGTATTGTTAATAGATGGCACTAATACCCATTGTGCAGAAGTATCTAATTTAGTGGTTTTTGGTGTCGTGTGTAGGGTTGAGCAACCTTGTAATAAAGATAGACCAATGACCAAAGCACTGAGTGAAAATTTAGACATGAAGCATCGCTCCTTTAATAAAATAAACGATAGCTGAGCTGCCAAGTTTGGCCTTGCTCGCCATTTTGTTGACCACTTTGACTACGTTGCAGTTGTAGTAGCAAACGGTCGTTACCGAAAATCGAACCTTGAATACCTAGCTGACCTGCAAAGCCTAAACCATTGGTATTGGCATGATTAACACCCAATTCGCCCAAAACACGCCAACCGCGTTGATATTGTTGGGGATTGACTTGGCCAAATGCCCACATTAATGACCATTGTTGATAATCTTGAGGAATGTAAAACTGGCTGTTGAGCGATTGTCCTGCGACCGTGAGAGAACTTAAACGCTGATCTAGGTTTTGGGTATTAGTGCTAAATTGGCCGAGGCTATAACCCAGTTTAAGCACATGATCGAGTTGGTCGGCAAATAAACGATGACCAACTTGTAATTGAGAAATTTGGCCTGAACCCAAATTGTCGCCGTACTGAGTTAAATAATCATCTTGGGCAATATCGACTAACACATACTCTCGGCCTGTAATATTCCAAGTACCATTTACCGCCAGTCGATTTTTTTTGCCTGCAACTAACAATGCCGTACTGTCTTCGCTCGTTTGTTGCTGTTGCCACTGCCAGCCCAAGCTCAAACGGCTATCAAGTTTATATTGCTGTTTAATAGCCCAACCAAGTTCATGTTGCCACTGTTGAATTTGTACAGAAATTTGCTGTTGTTGGCGATGATACATAGCCGTGAAAGCGAGGCGTTGTTGACTCGCTAAATCATTGCTAAAAATACTTTGGTCTAAGCTTTGATATTGATTTTGTTCAATATCTGCTTGTAAACGCCAATCTTTGTTGAGGGGTGTTGTCCAACTTACTGTAGTATTTTGACGTTGTAACGCGCCTAATTCTTGCTGTTTGTGGCTAATATCAACGCTATGACCACGCTCGCTGAATAAATCACGATAACGGCGATGTAGCTCATCGTCATTAGGATAATCGTCTTGCGTGTTAAAGGCTAAATCTTCGGCCAAATCTGCACGATTGACACGCATTGCCGCTTCTATACGATCATAAATTGGCAAGTTTGCAAGTTGATTAGACAATAAGTGATTTAGTTGGCGTTGGTCTTGTTGCTGTAAGGCTAAATTTAGGCTAGCCCAACTGGGAGTTGATTTGTGCGCGTGTTGAGCAATTAATTGTTGAGCGCGGTCGTTATGCTGATGATTGAGCAACCACCCTAAATAAATCTCATGTTCAAATTGCTGATAGGCATGATGGCGAAGATGTTGTGCTAACAATAATTGACTTGCATCACCTGTTTGTTGATTAAGTTGTAAAGCAAACAGTTGTTGTTGTAATTGTTGCAAACGTGCGCCAGTTTCTTGCTGTATGTGCTGTTGACGTTGTTGCCAAATTTGTTGTTGTAAAGCTTGTGCCTGTTGAGTTGCACCTGTATTGGCCAAGAGTTCGGCTAAGTTTAAACCTGCTAAACTATCTTGAGGATTGCTTTGATAATAAGCATATTGAAACGGCAATGCCTTTTGTGGCTTTTGTAAAAATAACCACCCATTTGCCCATACTTGCCATAAAGCAGCTTGACGTTGCGCTTGGCGGTGTACCGCTTGTAATACCGTATTTAAGTCAGTACGTTTGTTTTGCTCTATCAAAACACCCACTAAAGCATTTAATAAACGGCTTTGTTTGGGGGTTAATTTAAGAGCCAGTTCAAAGTCAGCTTGCGCCTTTACTAATTGTTTTTGTTGCCAATAAAATTGGCCACGTTGCTCTAAAAATAAGGGTTTTTCTTCAAATTTTTGCAGTTCTTCTGTAGTTAATAAGCTCAAAAAACGCTCTATGCCTTGTGGGTAATTAGCTTTTTGATAGGCATATAACAAACTTAGAACGGCATTATCTCGTTGGTATAAACGATAAGATAATTCGCTTAAAAAGGCCGCATTAAGTGGATTTTTTTCGGTTTCTAGGGCGGCATAATTAATCAAATCACCGTCAACAAATAACAAGTCCTCCGTAGGTTTTTGATAAGCACGTTGAGCAATATCGGTTTTGTTTAATAATCTGGATAACTCAGCATAAGTATGCCAGTAATCTTGGGCGCGATCGGGCATATGATGTTCTAATTCAGACAAACTTTGCCATGCTTCGACTAATTTGCCACGCTGATACCACAATGCGGCACGTCTTAATAACCATGTTTGGTCAACAGGTTTAAATAGGCTGATGAGTTGAGAATAAGCATTAATCGCCCGCTCGTCTTGGCCTGCACGTTCAGCCAAATTAGCTTCGGCGGTTAGTAGGGCGCGTTTGGCTTGGCTTTTGTGTCGAAGTTGTGCCAAAAAATCTAAGCCAGCAACAGATTCACCTAAACGCTCATAAATTTGCACAAGTGTCTCTATTTCGGCGGCATCATTGGGTTTTAAACCAACTTGACGCTGTTGATAGATGAGGAGTGCTTTATCGTCATATAAACCAATGGCCAAACGTTTAACATTATCCCAAGCCGATTGTTGACCTGTTTTTTGTGCGTAGCGTAACCAGATAGGCAGAGCTTCTTCAGGTTTGCCAAGCCATTCAGAAACTTGGGCAAAACGTTCTAACCAAAATAAATTATTAGGCTCTACCGATACTGCTTTTTTGGCAACTTGCCATGCGGCAGGTAGATTTTTATTCGCTAGATATACCTCAAAACCTAAACGATAACGTAAGTCATCAAACTGAGCTTGTGGACTGCCTGCTTCTTGGGCAATATCAAGCGTTTCGGCACTAGCGGCTAAACTTAAAGTACACAAGCCAAGCGCATACAGCCACTTCATGGGGTTGCTCCTGTGGATGGCGAGTTAATGCGTTGTTTGAGCAGTAACGCAACATAATATTGAGCAATATCGGGGCGATTGGCCGATAATGCTCAATATTATGATGGCGAGTTAATGCGTTGTTTGAGCAGTAACGCAACATAATATTGAGCAATAT
>ERZ724514.1462-NODE-1462-length-10420-cov-3.793729_pt1 | contig 10420 bp, 8 predicted proteins | sample MGYA00376047_ERZ724514 | MGnify/ENA primary metagenome ERZ724514 (study PRJEB28724, sample SAMN07190883) | activated sludge metagenome | isolation source: activated sludge of sewage treatment plant in Hong Hong | place: Hong Kong | collected 2016-03-17 ...
TGAAGGCCTACGGCGATGCTGCCGTAGTGCGTGCCACTTTCGCCGAAGCGTCGGCAACGCTTGGCGAGGACCTCTGGCAGTTGCTCGCTGATGGTCCTGCCGAGGCGCTGGCGCAGACGGTCAATACCCAGCCGGTAATGCTGACTGCGGGTGTCGCGGTCTATCGCCTGTGGCTCGACAAGGGCGGACGACCGCCGGCCATGGTGGCCGGACACAGCCTCGGCGAGTATTCGGCGCTGGTTGCTGCGGGGGTCATAGCCTTCCGCGATGCCGTACCGCTGGTACGACTGCGTGCTGCGGCAATGCAGGAAGCCGTGCCGGCGGGTACCGGTGCGATGGCGGCGATTCTCGGTCTGGACGACGACAAAATTGCCGCCGCCTGCAGCGAAGCTGTGACTGCAACCGCTGGCGTGGTCGAACCGGTGAATTTCAACGGACCCGGGCAGACCGTCATCGCCGGCAGCAAGGCGGCAGTCGAACTGGCGTGTGCCGCGTGCAAGACGCGCGGCGCCAAGCGCGCCGTGCTGCTGCCGGTTTCGGCGCCGTTTCACTCGTCGCTGATCCGGCCGGCGGCAGACCGCCTGGCTGCCCGCCTAGCCGAATTGACCTTTGCTGCGCCGCAGATTCCGGTGATCAACAATGCCGATGTGGCGATCGAGTCGAATCCCGCGAGGATCAAGGATGCACTGGTTCGGCAGGCGTATTCGCCGGTGCGCTGGGTGGAGACGATTCGGAAAATGGCTGCGATGAACGTCACGACAGTGGCCGAGTGTGGTCCGGGCAAGGTCCTCGCCGGGCTCAGCAAGCGCTGTGCGGAGCAGGTGACGAGCGTCGCGCTGGCGGACCTGGCGGCGATCGACGCGGCCATCGCGAACCTGGAGTAAGCCGGATGCTCACAGGACAAGTGACTCTCGTCACGGGCGCATCGCGTGGAATCGGCCAGGCGATTGCACTCGAACTGGGACGCCTGGGTGCTACCGTGATTGGTACCGCGACGAGTACCGAAGGCGCTGCGAAAATCTCGGCGTATCTGCTGGCGGCCGGTTGCCAGGGGGAAGGAGCGCTGCTCGAAGTGCGCGACGGTGCGCAGGTGGACGCGTTGATCAGCCAGATCGAGAAGACCCGGGGGGCGGTGTCGATCCTGGTCAACAACGCCGGCATCACCCGCGACAATCTGGCGATGCGCCTGAAGGACGACGATTGGGACAGCGTCCTCGACACCAATCTGAAAGCTGTATTCCGGCTGTCGAAGGCGGTCCTTCGCGGCATGATGAAAGCCAGGCAGGGTCGCATCATCAACGTCACTTCGGTGGTCGGGCATGCCGGCAATCCCGGGCAGGCCAATTACTGTGCGGCGAAGGCCGGCGTCACCGGCATGAGCCGCGCGCTGGCGCGCGAGCTCGGCAGCCGCAACATCACTGTCAATTGTGTGGCGCCCGGGCTGATCGATACCGACATGACCCGAGCGCTCGACGATCGGCAGAAGGAGTCGCTGCTCGGCGGCATTCCGCTCGCTCGCTTCGGGTCTCCCGAAGACGTCGCGGCTGCGGTCGCCTTCCTCGCTTCGCCGCGGGCTGCCTACATCACCGGCACGACGCTGCACGTGAACGGTGGCATGTTCATGGGTTGACCGGCGCCCGCAGAGCGGCCGGGGTGGTCATTGGTAACTCACGGCCATTTTGTTAGAATAGCGCGCTTTGTCTTACATTCGAACCTTGAGAGGGAACACTTTGATGGAAAATATCGAGCAGCGTGTCAAGAAGATCGTGGCGGAACAACTCGGTGTCAACGAGGCCGACATCAAGAACGAATCGTCCTTTGTCGACGATCTCGGGGCGGATTCTCTGGACACGGTGGAACTGGCGATGGCTCTGGAAGAAGAGTTCGAGTGCGAGATCCCGGATGATGAAGCCGAAAAGATCACGACTGTTCAGCAGGCCATCGACTACGTGACTGCTCACAAGAAGTAACCGGAGTCCTGGCTCCCTGTGGGCAGGTCAGTGGCCCGCTCCGACAGGGCGTATTCGCGCTGGGAAAGTTCCGTATTGATCGTCGGAGTTCAAATTGGCACGTCGCAGAGTAGTCGTCACCGGCCTTGGCATCGTTTCTCCCGTCGGTAATTCGATCGAGGAGGCTTGGCAGAACATTGTTGCCGGTCGTTCCGGCATTGGTCCGGTCACCCGATTCGATGTCTCCAGCTTCCCTGTACGCATTGCGGGGGAAGTCAGGGGATTCGAGATTGGCCAGTATCTGTCGCCGAAAGAGGCGCGTCGGATGGACGTTTTCATCCACTACGGAATGGCCGCCGGATTACAGGCCATCCGCGACGCCGGGCTCGACTCGCATGCGTTCGACCCGGAGAGGGTCGGCGTGTCGATCGGTTCGGGGATTGGCGGTTTGCCGATGATCGAAAGCACCTGCGACGATTTCGCAGCGGGCGGTGTGCGCAAGGTCTCGCCATTTTTCGTTCCCGGTTCGATCATCAACATGATCTCGGGAAACCTGTCGATCCTCTGCGGCTACAAGGGTCCCAACATTTCGCTGGTCAGTGCGTGCTCGACCGGTACGCACAGCATCGGCGATGCCGGACGGCTGATCGAGTACGGCGATGCCGACGTGATGATCGCCGGCGGCGCCGAGGGTTGCGTCTCCAGGCTCGGATTGGGCGGCTTCTGTGCTCCGCGCGCGCTGTCCACCCGCAATGACGATCCACAGACCGCAAGCCGACCGTGGGACAGGGATCGCGATGGCTTCGTTCTTGGCGAAGGGGCCGGCGTGGTGGTGCTCGAGGAATTTGAGCATGCCAAGGCGCGCGGTGCCCGGATCTACTGTGAGCTGGCGGGTTTCGGCATGAGTGCCGATGCCTTCCACATGACTGCGCCGCTTGAGGATGGCGAGGGTGCGGCGCGCTGCATGAGCAACGCGCTGCGCAATGCCGGCCTCAACACGGATCAGGTGCAATACGTCAATGCGCACGGCACTTCGACGCCGCTCGGCGACAAGGCCGAGACGATTGCCGTCAAACGCGCCTTTGGCGAGCATGCGTACAAGCTGGTGGTCAATTCGACCAAGTCGATGACCGGTCACCTGCTGGGCGCCGCTGGCGGCATCGAGGCAGTATTTACGATACTCGCCATTCATCATCAGGTTTCGCCGCCGACGATCAACATATTCAATCAGGACGAAGCCTGCGATCTGGACTACTGTGCCAATGCGGCGCGTGCGATGAAGATCGACGTTGGCATTTCCAATTCTTTCGGCTTTGGCGGCACCAACGCCACGGTTGCTTTCAAGCGTATCTAGACCGGCGCGTCTGGGCAGGGGCGGGACCCGGTGCAGTTCCCGATCCAGATCGAATTGCGCCGCTCACGTCTTCTCGCTTTCCTGACCGTCGCTCTGCATGTCCTGGCGATCGCTTGTCTGTGGCTGCTGCCCTGGCCAGTTTTGGCGCGTGGCGTGCTGGTGCTGATCGTCGCCCTGTCGGCATGGCACTCTCTGCGACCATCGCCAGTCGCCGGCCTGCGCCTCGGCGAGCGAGGCGAACTGTGGATTCTCCGCTCCGGCAGCGAACCAGCGGCCGCGGCAGTGCAGCCGGATAGCGCAGTGTTTTCCTGGTTGGTCGTCCTGCGCGTGCTTGGCGAGCGAGACGGTATGCTTGGCAGCGTGGTTTTGCTGCCGGACAGCATGTCCGCCGAGCAGTTTCGTCTATTGCGCCTGTGGCTGCGCTGGCTGGCCAGTCCTACAGGGGGACCGACCGGGGACGGCGTCTGATTACCGTATTGCGCGCGTGCGGCAGCGTCTCCGGATAGTTGCGACTGAAGTGCAGGCCACGGCTCTCGCGACGCAGCAGCGCGCAGCGGATGATCAGATCGGCGGTGACGACGAGGTTGCGCAGTTCGATCAGATCGTTGCTCACCCGGAAATGCGAGTAGAAATCGTCGATTTCACGCACCAGCAGGCGGATCCGGTTTTGCGCCCGCTGCAGACGCTTGGTGGTGCGGACGATCCCGACGTAATCCCACATGAAACGACGCAGTTCGTCCCAGTTGTGCGAGATGACGATTTCTTCGTCCGAGTCGCTGACACGGCTGGCGTCCCAGGGTGGCAATGGCGGTGACTCGCCCTCCGCTTGTTGCAGAATGTCGTTCGCCGCTGCTTCGGCGAACACCAGGCATTCGAGCAGCGAGTTGCTGGCCAGACGATTGGCGCCGTGCAGACCGGTGCAGGAGGCCTCGCCGGCGACGTAGAGTCCGGGAATGTCGGTGCGTGCCCGCAGGTCGGTGACGACGCCGCCGCAGGTATAGTGCGCTGCGGGGACGACGGGAATCGGCTGACGCGTGACGTCGATTCCCAGATCAAGGCAGCGTGCGAGGATGTTCGGAAAGTGTTCACCGAGGAACTCCGCCGGTCTGTGCGAGATGTCGAGATAGACGCAGTCCAGGCCGCGCTTCTTCATCTCGAAATCGATCGCCCGGGCAACCACGTCGCGCGGTGCGAGTTCACCGCGTGCATCGTGGCGAGGCATGAAGCGGCTACCGTCGGGCAGCAGCAGCCGCCCGCCTTCGCCGCGCACCGCTTCGGAAATCAGGAAGGACTTCGCCTGCGGGTGGTACAGGCAGGTCGGGTGAAACTGGATGAACTCCATGTTCGCCACCCGGCAGCCTGCCCGCCATGCCATGGCAATGCCGTCGCCGGTTGAAGTGTCCGGATTCGTCGTGTAGAGATAGACCTTGCCGGCGCCGCCCGCAGCGATCAGTGTGTGCTGGGCGCCGATCGTCCGTACCTCACCGCTGACGTTGTCGAGCACGTACGCGCCGTAACAGCGCCGCTCGCCGAGTCGCAGCTTGTCGGCGGTAATCAGGTCGATGGCGATGTGCTGTTCAAGTACCGTGATGTTCGGTTGCTGGCGCACGAGACCGGTCAGGGTGTTCTGCACCGCCTGGCCGGTGGCATCCGCGACGTGAATCACGCGCCGGGCACTGTGGCCGCCCTCGCGGGCAAGGTGGTAGCCGCCTTCATCGCGTGTGAAGGGAACGCCCTGTGCGATCAGCCAGTCGACCGCGCGCCGACCGTTCTCGATCACGAAACGGGTGGCTCGCGGGTCGTTGAGAAACGCGCCGGCAGTGATGGTGTCGCGAATGTGTGCTTCGATCGAATCACGGTTGTCGAGGACGGCGGCGATTCCTCCTTGCGCCCAACTCGACGCACTGTCTTCGAGGTTGCGCTTGCTGATCAACGCCACCTTGCGCGTCTGCGCCAGCCTGAGCGCTGCGGCTTGCCCAGCCAGGCCACTGCCGATGATGAGAACGTCGAATTGAAGCGCCACGGTGGAGGCGTCCTGCCAACAAGGGGCTGCAACTATAGCATGGGATGAAGGCCTGCACGCCGGGTGCCAGGCGCTCGCCGCGATCCTCGGAGCACCCTTGCCGCCTGCGGCCTGTCCGTGCCCGCCTGGCCTGCGCCCGTCTTGCAGATCGCGCAGGCGATGGTGGTGACCCCGTTGCCGGTGCTGCCGCGGTACCATTGCTGCCGATCGCCGCAGCGCCGAAGACACCCTCATTTACGTGCGCAGCGACCGTTCACTCAACTCGTGAAACGAAGCCGAATTCAGGACCATGGAATTACGAATGCAAATCTCCCGTACGGGCGTCGACGTCCGGAAAGAGTCGCTTTACATCGGCCTGGCCGCCTTGTTCCTGTTTACCGTGGGTCTGCGGGGGCAGCCCTTCGTCGATTTCGATTCACGGTTCGCCCTGTTTGCGCACGAGATGTGGCGGCACGGGCCGACCTTCTTCCCCACGACCTATGGTGCTCCCTATCCCGACTATCCGGCGACCTCCACCTTCCTGATCTGGTGCTTTTCCCTGCTCTCCGGCGGCGTGACGAAGCTGTCTGCGGTCTTGCCGACGGCACTGGCGTCGGCGCTGAATCTGACGATTACCTACCGCCTGCTGGCACGGTTCTCGCGGCGCTGGGCCTTGTCGACGGTCTGTTTCGAGTTGCTGACCGTGAGCTTCCTGGCGGAGGCGCGCGCGATTTCGCTGGACCAGATGGTGGCCACCGTCACCCTGCTTGGCTTTTATGTGGCCCATACCGGCCAAGATCACTCGCGGCGCTTCCCGCTGACGATGCTGTTGCTCCTGTTGGCCGTCGGGTTTGCGATTCGCGGACCGTTGGGTCTGGTGATTCCGGCGGGCGTGGTTTGCAGCTACTACTTCCTGTCGGCAGAGTGGAAAAACCTGCTGCGCTTTGCGCTTGCCTCGGCGGCACTCCTGCTCGTCTGCTGGTTCGGCCTGCTGGAATTGGCCGCCTATTTCCATGGCGCCGATTTTCGCAGGGAGGTGATCGACATGCAGATGGCAGGTAGAATGACGCAGGGGGAGAACACCGGGCGCTGGTACTACTTCACCAGCAGTCTTGGCAACTACGCGCTGAGTTATCCGCTTGCCGTGCTGGTGGTGTTTCTGCTGGCAGTGTCCCGCATGCTCGGGCGAAGTCGGCTACCAGAGGACGATGCCGCATCGTTCCTGCGGTATCTGATCGGGTGGACGCTGATCGTCATCGCTGGTCTGTCGGTGCCCGACGCGAGGAAAGTGCGCTATCTGTTGCCGATCGTCCCGGCGATTGCGGCGCTGGCTGCGTATCCGCTGCATGCGGGGATCGATCCGCAGAGGCAGCGCGTCCTGGTGTTCCTGCGTAAGGCACTGGAAGGGCTGCTGCTGCTTCTGCCGACGGTTGCCCTGATCGGCCTGTGGGAGTCCTTTCACCACACCAGGACACTGGCGGTAGCGATGCAGGTGCCATTCCTGCCGATGGCGACCCTGCTGGTCGTCCTTCAGGGAACGATGCTCTGCCTGCGCTGGCGAGGCTCTGCGGATACCGCATTGACGGGGGAACTGCTGGGTGCCGTGGCCACCGTGTTCTTGCTCAACCTGCTGGTCGTCGAGCCGGCCAGGCTGCAACTGCACGATACCAGCGCCTTTGTCAGGCAGGTGGAAGCGCTGCGCCAGCGGCAACCGGGAGAGGTCGTATTTTTTCGTGTCGGCAGGGACGCCACCGCGATCAAATACCTGGTGAATCTCGACTACGATCTGCAGCCGAAGTTTTTCGATGGCTGCGCCGATTTCGACTCGCTGGCGGCGACACCGACCTACGTCATCGTCAATGACGAAGACCTGCCCGCCGCACGCGAATGCGCCTGGCTGCAGTCGTTGGCGCCGGTTGTGCACGAGCATTTCGACCGGCAGCATTCCTCCGTGTTCTACCTGCCAGGCGTGCCGGCGACTTGACCCTGCTCGCGGCACGATTACAATTTCGAGAACTGCCGCCGTCGTACTGCTTCCTTTCAGGGAGATTTTTGTGCCGCGGAGGCACCAGCACCCGGCTCCGGAGATTTCGGCGTGACCGGTGCACGCTAGTCGTTGGTGAACGTCGATGAACCTGCCGAAGCGTCGTGTAGGTGATCCGTGCGCACCGTGGCGGGCTGGGGGAGCCATGAGGCTCCTCCAGATCCCGATCAGGGGTCAAGAGCGAGGCCGAGTACGATGCAAAGATACGCCATCATTTTCCTCTCGGCGATCGTCCTGGCGGCTGTGGCGATCGAATATTTCAGCGGCACGAAGGAGCATTTGCGTGGCGAAACGCTGACCGTTGCTCTGGAACAGGTAATCGAGAGCAAGGACCCGGAAAAGGCCATGGCGGCGAAAGCGATTCTTGGCAACTATACAGAGACACGGCAGATCGCCGCGCTCTGGAGCGGCCTATACTGGGGATTCGCCTGGGCGGCTGCAGTTCTCGGCGCCCTCTCGGGGCTGGTACTGAAGCTGGAGTCCCTGATCGCTGACGAGAAGATAAAGAAAGACATTGCGGCGCTCTTCACGGTAGCTGCAGCGATCATGATAACGGTTTCGACAGGTGGCGATTTCCAGCGCAAGTGGCAGGCGAATCGAGCGGCGGCGGCCGATATTGAACATCTCGGTTACGAGTTTCTCGGCAAGCGTGGCGAAAATCCACGGCAATACTACGAAAAGCTCAGTGAAATTCTCCTGCGGCGCCATATGTCAATCCTCGGAACCACCGAGAAACAGTCCCATTTGCCAGGACAGACCGATAGTGCTGCTGGCAGCCAGGGAAAGTGACGCCTGACACGCCGATGGCCCGGCCCCGCTATTGCTGGCTTCGCAGACCTGTTCGACCGCTTTGTGGGCGATGTCGAGCACCTGCCCGCTAGACCATGTCACAGGATCGAATCGACTTCGACGCATTGCCGTGGGAATCCACGGTCCCGGGGGCTCGCTTCAAGGTCCATCGAGAAGGCGGCAAACAGATTCGGCTCCTTGAATTCACCGAAGGGTTCGTCGAACCGCATTGGTGCGAAAAGGGCCACATTGGTTACGTCCTGGAAGGTACGCTGGAAGTCGATTACCGAGGACGGTGTGTGCGCTATCCCGCGGGCTCCGGCCTGTTCATTCTGGGGGGGCCACAGTCGGGCCACAAGGCGACGTCGCTTACGCCACTCGTGCGGCTGCTGCTGGTGGAAGATGCGTAGCGCGTAGACAGCGGGCGACTTGGTGTGCTGCCCGTGTCTCATTCACTGAACGTGGGGTTCTTGCCGAAGTATTCGAAACAGCGTACCAAGGCCGCCCGCTGTTGCTCGCCGAGCTCGAGAAATTCGACCCCGCAGACGTAATCTTCGCCGCTCTTGCCATGACTCCAGGCCAGACGCGCACGCACCTTGAGCGGAACCTGCCCGGAGTATGCAGCCATCTCCTCCGCCGGGAGATAGATCGACACAGTCATTGGACGATCGGAAGCGATTGGCCGTGCCAGCCGCAACCGAGCGCCGACGAGTGAAACGTCGCGCGTGATCCCCTCGAATGTGTCCTTTCCCTGCTCGACGAGCACCCGCAGGTTGCCTTGCAGCCGTGGTGCTCGACGATTTTCGTTCTCCGCCTTGTCGATATCCGGGCTATGGGTGAAGGAGAAGTTGGCCATGATAGCGTTGAGACGGGCGGCGACTGCGGTCAGGTCGTCGCTAATCGCCGCAGTGACCTTGAGCTTGTTGCTCGATTCGCGCAATGTCTGGAACAGCGAATCGAGCGTCTGCTGCAGCAGCCTGAAGCGATCGAGCTGTCGTGTGCTCGCTGCGGAAATGCTTTCATTCGCTCGTACCGTCTGTGCGACGTCATTCGATATGTGCTCCATGGTTTCCGCCATGCGCCGGGATTCCTCGCGCGTCTCGCTGACCGAGTCGATCAGGGTAGCCATGGTCGAGACGACCTGCTCCACCTTGCCGGACAATTGCCCGACGATCGCTCCGACGCGTTCGGCAGACTTGGTGGTGCGCTCCGCAAGCTTGCGCACCTCGTCGGCAACGACCGCGAAGCCACGTCCCTGTTCGCCGGCGCGGGCGGCCTCGATCGCCGCGTTCAACGCCAGCAGATTGGTCTGTCCCGCGATTTCCTTGATTGCCTTGGCAATATCGTCGATCTCTCGTGCCGACTGCTGCAGATCGCGAATCTCGTCCGAGACCTGCTCGACCCTGGCCGAGGTCGTCTTCATCGCTTCCACGTTGCTTTCCACGCTGGTGATCCCGGCGCGCGCCAGGCCTTCGACGTTGTTCGAGCGCTCGACGGCGGCAATTGCCTGCGCAAGCGCTTGCCGGGAGATTTCGTCGAGCTGGGACATCGCTCCACTCACCTCGCCGGAGCGGCTCTCCTGCTGCTTGCTCACCTTCGCGATTTCATTCGAAATCGCCGAAATCTGATAGGACGATTGGCCCATGCTCAATCCGCAGCTCTCGACTTCGTGCAGGACGACATTCAAACGCTCCTGCATCAGCTTCATCGTCTTCAGCAGATCGCCGACTTCGTCGCCCGAGACCACTTCGATCTCGTTGTCGAGCTTGCCGCCGGCCACGGCATGCGCCACATCCATCCCGTGCGCGAGCGGCCGTGTGACCACCTTGCGGATGAACAGGAAGATCACGAACAACATCGGCAGGGTCAGCAAGGCCGCTGCTGCAATCGTCTGCATGCGTTGTCGTGCGACGGCTTCCTGGGTCGATGTGAGCGCAAGCTTCATGCTCACCGCGCCGAGGACGGTGCCCTGCGGTACGGCATGGCACATCATGCAGTTCTTGCCGAGATAGTCTTCCTGCGCCAGCGCCGGCCGAATCACGCGAAGCTCCTCTTCGCCAGTCGCCGCGGTTTCGACGATGGAATATTCCTTTCCTGTGGCGAGCACCTGCGACTCCGCGGAATCGTGTTTCCTTTCATCCTCGGAGCCGGAACCAAACTGCTGGATCACCGCCTCGCCGCGCAACACCCTGACGTCGCGAATGCTGGGCAACTGCCTGATCTGGTCGATGAACACCTCTCGTTGCTGGATCGTACCCGTCACCATCATTCCGGTAAGCCCG